>VFQP010002369.1_pt1 | contig 21244 bp, 15 predicted proteins | sample 3512351 | NCBI WGS metagenome assembly VFQP01 (sample SAMN10412372, study PRJNA504923) | tailings metagenome | isolation source: Relicate 1 Philex TSF1 revegetated site | place: Philippines: Tuba, Benguet | collected 2017-08-29
GTAATACACATAATAGCCACTTTTCCGGCTTTCGGAAGCATAAATTTCACCCTTTTGATGTGCACTTCTGCATTTTCCCGGCTCGGACAGTGTCGTACATACATCGAAAACTGAAATAACGTAAATCCGTCATCAATCAAAGCTTTCCGAAAACGGTTTGCATCTTTCATATTCGCTTTCGTTTCGGTCGGGAGGTCATATAATACTAAAACCCACATAATTCGGTATGCATTAAACCTTTCGGCGTTCATATCTTCAGTAAAATGAATAATGTAAAAAGTAAGATGAATTTCTTTTTATCATATTAGTTCAGGATAGGAAATCAGTCGCTTTTCTCCTGTGTAACATTTGTAAAGCGACGAAGCCGTTGTTTTTACGGCAACCATCAACGGTCTTGTTTTGTCATCAATACGCACATCTTTGGTTGCAATCTGCAGAATATGCGCTTTAAATTCTTTCGTCAGTTCTTCGGTATCCGGATGAATTTTTAGCCACTGCATCACGAGTAAATCAACAAACGGACGATAAGGTTCCATTAAATCATCGGCAAGGCAATACGGATTGTATTTATTTTTATGAAAAATGCCGAGAACAGGCAACAGTCCGGTTTCTACGATGGCTCTTGCGACAATGCTTCTGAGCACCGCATATCCAAAATTAAAAAACTGATTGGGTGAATCTCCAAAACGCTGTCTCAAAAAGTCCAGACTGATGAGGTATTTCCAGTAATGCTGTGCCGCAATTCCTTCCATATTCGTTATATCACCGGATTTTACGTTTCTCTGATATTCAATCATCGGTTCGTAGTAATTTCCCAGTTTCATCAGTACGTTTTTCTGGTTTTCGATCTTGCATTCCACCGTCTGTTTCCAAAGCTGTTTTTTCAGCGGTTCACTGGCTTCCAACTGATCTTTTACGCGATCGGAATGCTCGGTATGCCCATACAGCGGAAGCATTATTCCGTGCGGTAAATGATGGGCGTCGCAACTCACCACCACGACATTATTCCCCATCATTTTCTGAATAAGATGGTGCGAAATGGTAATCTGATAATGATCTAACATCAATAATCCCAAATCTTCCACAGGAACACTCCCCTTTTCCGTTTTGGTTTCCGGACAGAGGATTTTTAATTGCTCGTCTTTGAGCTTAAGGTAAGCGGGATTGCCGATGTAGATGGAGCGGGTGATCATTTTTATGCTTTTGAAATGTTTCCTAATCTGTCCACTTTTAATTTAATGCAATTTTCTTTAATCATTGAACCATCCATTCCGCGTTCCATTTTGTTCAAAGTTGAAAACTCTGCTTTATTAACTAGAGATGTAGCAATATCTTGCCTTACAAAGAAAATTTGACTTCCTGAAAAACTTACTACTTTGTAAATTCTTTCATTTTTTTCTTTTGCTATATTTTTAAAATCAATATTATTTATATTTTCTAATTCGTCTTCAGAAGGAATGTAAACCAAATCATTCGGGCATAAATAGAAATCATTTGTACCTTTTAAATCAACCACAGATAAACCTTGTTTTTGTCTTTCGATGACTTCATTCAAAGGAATGGTTTCATAACTTCTCTTGCAGTTTTTATCTTCGTACACTGCAAAAAACAGATTGGTACCTTTTGCAGCTTCTACATACTTATCTTTTTTATTTCCGGTTTGTCCCACCTGAAATTTACTTCCCAGTTCAAAAACCCTTACTTTGTTGATTGGTTGATGAGGTTTTCCATCATTATACTTCTCAATATTTTTATTCAGATCTTCAATTCCTTCCGGAGAAAATGCAAGTTCCGGGTTTCCGTCTTTAAATGCTAAATAATTTTTGAGTATTTTCTGAATCCCTGTATCCGTAATAGATCCTATTGATTTTAAATCAAATGAAGTATCAAGGCTTTTTCTTGTTGCAGTTAAAATTTTTCCTTTTGGTACTTTTACCCAAGGTAAATTTACTTTTCCGGAAACTGTATCCTTATGCATTGGTTTTCTAATCGCCCAGTTTGTTCCGGCCTGTTCTACTCTACCCTTATTTTTTGTGCCGTCTTTCTCTACATATTTTTCATAGTAATTAGTAGCTTTATTAATGACACGAAGATTTTGCTTAAAACTTACAATAATAGACTCCAGATTATGCTTTGCATCAACTGTAAAGTTTTCCCAAGGTTTTAAAAATTGTTTTGGTACTTCCCTTTCTACTTTTCCCCTTGTTTTCGTATGATGGTAAACAACTTTTTCAAACTTCATCAATTTCTTTTTCAAATCGTAGCGTTTGGTATCCGATTTTGCCGATTGATTATTTAATAAATTCATGTGATCTTTTGTAGCACAGGCAATTACTAAAGCATCTAAAGCGTGATGACGATGATCAATCCTTTTCTTTGAAAATCCTTTAGAAAACTCAATTGGAACAGTGGGTAAAAATTTTTGATGATTTTCATTCCAAGCCGTAAAATCTGTTGAATTGGTCAATTGGTTCATTCTTTCAAAACGTGGTAAAATCAAATCATTCCAAACATCATTCAATCCCCAATCTTGTTTCAGTTGGGAAGTGATTTTTCCGTTTCCGGGAACAATGTTCTTAGAATTTATGCCATCATCAGTTGCTAATGATTTTGCTTTTCTTCTGATTTCATCAGCTTTATCTTTATCAATTTCTTTTCTTGCTAAAATTTCGGCATCTTCAATTATTTTTTTCGCTTGTTCATCATCAATTCTAACAATGTTGGAAAGCACACCCGAAATATATTTACTGATATGACGCGTGTCATTGATTTGACGTTCAATCATTTTTTCAGGAATATCTTCTAATAAAAGCTTATTCCTTTTACTTCGATTATTAGCATAATGTTTTTTGACAAAATCTTCATATTCATCCTGCTTTAAAACCGTTAAAGATTTTCCGTTTCCATATTCTATAATTGTTCCTCCAAACTTTTTAATAAATCCAAGTCCGATATAATTATCCTTTAATTTATTAACCGCCGACTCACAAATCACTTTATTGCTAAAACTATCATCAAAATATCTACTTTGCGGAATAATGTGCTCAATTTCATATTCTGGTGTAAACAGTTTATTCAAAGGGATAATTTGCCCAGTATAAGGCGATTTATATTTCTGCTCCAGCCAAAGTTTATATCGCTTTAAATCTGCTGATGAAGGCTGTGCGGTTTTGCTTATTTTTAAATATTCATCTTCGATCTCAATACCTGAATTCAAAACCCCATCTTCATAGATTTTCAGAATTTCCTGTTGCATAGGAGAAAACGGACGAACATTTTCTACCGAACTATCATTCATCATTTCAGCCAATAATGCTTTGATGCGAAGATTGGTGTTTTCGTTTTCAGTAATTTGGTTCGTGAGTTTTTTTCGATCATCAGCGGGAAGTTTCATTTCTCTTCCCAACTCAATATGAATTTCATTGAAGAAATCTTTTGCTCCATTTCCATATTGTAACCAAATATCTTTTACCACACGAAGTGTTTCTGTAATCACCTGTTCTACAATCGGGTTGCGAAGCGAATGCTGTTTAAAATCCTTTAAAAATTCTTCCAGATCATCAGCAGAATTCCATTTCCCAATCATTGATGCTTCCGAATGCCTTCCATACACAATATATTGAGCCAACCATAATTGTAAACCCTGAAAATCATTTTCCGATGTAAGATGAACCGATTTTTCTCTTACCCTATCTTTTATATTTTCATCATACTCACCGCTGATAATTTTCTGAATCCTTTCTTTTGAAGATTTATCAATATCGGCATAGTTCCAATATTTTCCCAATCGCATTAAAGGCAACAACTTCTTAATTGCTTTCTCCGAAAAAGAACCATATTCACTTTTAAATGGAGGAAATTTTCTGAAAGCTTCGAAAAAAGAACTCTCATCCAGATGATGTTTTCTCGCAAAAGATTTTAAGGCTTTTTCGTACTCTATTTTATCATTGACGGAATAGATGATGTGCCAAATTTTCTGCTCAATTTCCCTTGTTAGGAAATCATCAGAAGTGTTTTCGACTTTATCCAAACGAGAAGAAATCATCGTTTTGGTTTCGTTGCAGGGATATTTTTTATCCTCTACAAAATTCCAGCGATACGTTTTTTCATTAAGTTTAAAGTATTTAAGTAGAGTTTTTTGGTCAACTTCTTTTCTGCTATTGAGAAACTCAAACAGATTTTCGAAATCTTTGGTCGTGCTTAAAAGTTCGCCTGTAACAGGATTTTGTTCATAATCTTTTCTATAAATATTCAAATTATACATCCATTGCCAAATCCTGAATTCCTGATAATATGGATTAGATTTTGGAATAGCTTTTATATATTGTGTATGCTCTGCTCCATTTTCATCTTTGTACTTTCTAAACTCCAAAGTACAATTGGAGACAGAAGATTTCTGGCTTCTCAAAGGTCTTTGATAAAAGATAAGATCATCCATCAAAAGATGAACAAAATCTTTTTTACTCAAAGTCAGTTGATGTGCTTCATTGTTTCTGTACAACTCACGAACGCATTCATTATGTAAATCATCACTGTGTAATTCCTGATGAAAATCCTTTTGCTTTTCTAAAATCTGTCTGAGTTCTTCTTTGTAAAATTTTCTTTCAATGGTACGAACCAGTTTTCCCTTGATTTTTTGTTTCGGATTATCAAGAAGCGTTTCATAAATATAGGTTCCAACGGTTTTATGAGATTGCTCGATTTCCTGCTCGGTTTTCTTTTTTACCAAAGTCCAATCGTTCTCACTCGGCGCACGGAAACTTCTTTTTTCATTTCCCTCTTTATCAGTTTTAATGCTTCCATCATCATTCAAGTCCGTGGTTACAATAAAATCCCGTGTTTTATCTTTCCAATCAAATAATGGAATTTTACTTGAACGTCTGTAAATCCATCCATTCTCTAAAACCAATGAATACCAAATATCAGATTTTCCTTTTTGAGGTTCATCTGCCACAACATCTACAACTTTTAAGGAATAAAACTCAACCAGTTTATTAGGATTCTCTTCCTCTTCCTCCCCACGCAATTGATAATACCCACGCTTCTGATTAAAGTTTAAAAGAATCCAAGCCAATTCTTCTTTTTCTATTTTTTGAGTTAAAGCTTTATTACGCAAGAAATAAATCGTCCAGTCATAAGGAACTTTTTTATCATTTTCTAAAAGCTGTGGCTGATGCTTTTTAAAATCGGAAAGCATTTCTTCAAATGAATTTTTAAAAATAAATCCATTTTTATTATATGCCAGTTTAGGTTCTGTTTCTTCTTTAAACTTCCCGAATCGTTTTTCAAAATCAATTTGATAAGCATAATGCTCAGGAAGAAAGCTCAAAATATTGAGAATTCTGTGAAGTCTTTCTCTTCTTAAAAGAAATCGTTCACGTAATCTTCTTACACTTCTGTATTTTGTACGTTCTGCAGTTTGCGAGACAGAATTTCCTTTTCCAAAATCGCTCAGAATATCCTGTGACATCGGAATAATCCTGCTTCCCATTCCAAGAATTTCACCTTGCTTGTTCTCAAAGTCTTGCTTGATTAAAGCCCATCCGATTGAGTTGGTTCCTAAATCTAATCCAAGTATATTTTTAGTCATCAATTGATATTTTTCAAGTTAAAAAAGCATTATTTAAAGATAATTGAGAGTTCCTTCAATTTTAAATTACCAACAAATTTAATAATTTATTTTCAGATACTCGATTATTAAAATTATAATTCTATATTTGCAGTAAGAAAATATCAAAATTGATTTGACGAAATCGATTTGATTGGAGGTCCAAGCCCAACTTATTATCTGCCAACAGTTAATATTGATATTCTTATCCAACAGATTTACTTTATAATTAATCGAGTATCTGTTGTGAATTGCTTTCTTAGGTCGTTCTTATTTAAGAGCGACCATTTTAATATTAAATCCAAGTGTATTTTTAGTCATAATTATTGAGTTTTTGAGATTGTATAAATGTAAAAAGAATATTTTTCATTAAAATACGGAAAACCGTAAAGGAACTAAAAGAATATTTTTCTACATTTGTAACCGAAAGCAATTCACAATAAGGATTATTCCGTTGTGAAAACATTTAGTGCCTCGACTATCTTCGGGGCTTTTTTTATGTCTGAAGGTTTGACTTCGTTTAATTCTTGATTTTAGTGATTACCATTGAAATCATAAATAAAAATTCTTGATTAGCAAACTTTTACAGTCCTTATTATATGCACAATCACGGTTACTATTTTTACTTTATTTAAATTAAAACAATTCCTATTTCTCTATCTAAAGATAAAATGTATTTTTGTGGGGTTAAAAAAACACAACAGTTTATGAATTTTAGTATTTCAAGAAAAATCAGCCTCGGTATTCTCATAGCAACTGCCAATTTCTGTTTTGCTCAGGATAAAGCCGAAGCCGCCCTTAAGAAATTTGAAGAAAATTACCCGCAGGAAAAAATACATCTTTTATTTAACAAAGATCTCTTTATATCTGGTGACCAGATTAATTTTAAAAGTTATGTAATGGAAGGATATGAAATTTCAAAAATTTCAACGACTCTTTTCGTTGAGCTTTATGACCAACAAAAAAAGCAGATTGATAAAAAAATCATTGCCTTGGTGGGAGGAGAAGGAAGTGGTACTTTTAAAATTCCTACTGACCTTAAAGAAGGTATCTATTACATTCGTGCCTACACAACCTGGATGACAAACTTTAGTGAAGATTATAATTTTCTCAAACCAATACCTATTTATAACCCCGCATCTCCGCAAAAAGTGGTAGAGGATACAAATGCAACCATATCTGCTACAGTACATCCTGAGGGTGGTGGCTATTTTGAAGATAAACCAGCTAAATTCTCCGTAAGACTTCACTCTAAGGGAATTCTGCCTAAAAAGTGGTCAGGCACAGTGTCAGAAATAAATAATCCTAATGTTGCTCTTGCTCAATTTGAAAGTTATGATGAAAATGTAGGTCTATTTAATTTTACAGCAAAAAAGGGAGAAAAATATTTGGTGACTGTAAATGAGCCATCCGGAAAAAAATCAATCGCATATCTTCCCGAAGCAACCAAATCTGATTTGAGATTAATTGTCGAAAGTAAAAAAGACGAAATAAGATACTCATTTCAATCAGCAGAATTACCAAGTGCTAATACCTATAAAGTTATTGCAACAATCAATAATCAATTGGTTTATAAAGCTAAATTTAATAAAATATTCGAAAATGGATGGTTTTCTATTCCTACTGACAAATTGGTTAATGGAATTTTAACACTTACTTTATTTGACTCCAATGAAAAAGAGATTTCACAGAGATTGTGTTTTGTACAAAATGATGTTTTAAAAATTAAAGAAACAAATATCGAATTTGTCCCAAATTTTTCTAAACGTGCTGTGAATAATTTATTATTCAATGAAACAAAAGAAATTGATTACAATATCCTGATAACCGATGCAGAGAGTAAAAATGCCGAAGAAGATAATAGTTTTCTGAGTTCGCTTTGGCTGACAGGTGACCTGCGATCTAAGATTTCAAGACCCGCACAGTATTTTAATGATGAACGTAATCCGTCAGCTTTAGATGCTCTTTTAATTTCAGAAAAATGGGAAAGGTTTAACTGGAATAATATAATTCAAGGTATATATCCTCCTATCAAAAATAAACCTGAGCCATATCTTTCATATAAATTTAAAGTCTTATCACAAGGTAGACCCATAATTAATTCAGATGTAAATCTCATTTTTCGTCAATCAGATGAAGGAAACCAATTTAGACAAATAAAAACTGATGAATCAGGTTATTTTTATATGAAAGGTTTGGTCTTCTCAGATAAACTTCAGTTTTCCTATCAACTAAATACAACTAATGAAGATGTCATAAGAAATACACAGATATTTTCTCAACCATTATATTCGTTTATCCCTTTAAAAAAAGAACTTCCTGCATCAGGATTTAAGATGCAAGAAGTGAATGAAAAAAATGATATTTCTGTAGATGTTACAAAATCTGTTGCTAATCTTAAAACTGAAAAATTGTTTAGTGAAAAATTTACTGAAATTGAAGAAGTTAATATTAAAGGAAAGAAAATAAGTCCGGCAGAAAAGCTAAATAATGAATTAAGCAGTCCTTTGTTCAACAGTTATAATCAAACATTATTTGATTTTGTAAGTTCCCCTCAATTTGGAAGTGATATTATAACATGGTTAATTGGCAGAGTTCCCGGGTTACGAGCGGATGCGGGTGAACTATTTTTGGGACAGAACAGTATTAACAGTACAAACAACAGGATAGAATCTTATATTGACGAGAACAGAGTACCAACTGCTTCACTTCAAAATATTTCTATTTCTGATATTGCCTTAGTTAAAGTTATTAAAGGGTTTTATGGGGGTGGAAGAGCGGGCGCGGTTGTAGTATATACACGTCGGGGAAGTATGGCTTTTTCAAACAATTACGCCACGGAAGGTTTGCATAAAGTTATTTTAAAAGGATATGATAATGAAGAACCTTTTAAAAACACGGTCTTTGAAAATATAAGACCTGAAACTATTGCAGAAGATAATCGTACGACTTTATACTGGAATTCTGCTTTAAAGATCCACTATAATTCCAGTGAAAAAAATGCATTGAAATTTTACAATAATGATCATACGAAGAAACTAAAGATTTGGATCATCGGTTTCGATAAGGAAGATATGGTGCCTTATTATACTTATAAAGTGATAGAGTGATACATCACTCCGATAAATACAAAACCGCCATTCAAAAGATTGGCGGTTTTTTGCTTATATAAATTTATACTATTCCACCAGTTCTGCAAGATATTTTTCGGCATCCATTGCTGCCATACAGCCGCTTCCTGCTGCAGTAATTGCCTGTCTGTAGATATGATCCTGTACATCTCCTGCTGCAAATACTCCCGGAAGATTGGTTCTTGTAGAGCCTTTTTCGGTGATGATATATCCGTTTTCATCTACATCAATCTGACCAACAAAAACATCGGTATTCGGTTTGTGACCGATAGCAATAAAAATCCCTTCTACATCTACAGTAGATTTTTCCTGTGTCTGATTATTGATAATCACTGCTTTTTCTACCAGATTATTGGCGCCTTCTATTCCGATCAGTTCATGGTGGAATTTCACTTCAATATTCGGAGTATTTTCCACTCTGTGAATCATTGCTTTAGAAGCTCTGAAGACATCTTTTCTTACGAGCATGGTTACTTTTCTGCACAATTTTGCAAGATAAGTGGCTTCCTCTGCCGCAGTATCTCCTGCTCCCACTACTACTACATCTTTTCCTTTATAGAAGAAACCGTCACAGGTCGCACATGCCGAAACCCCTCCTCCGGCATATTTTTTTTCATCATCAAGACCCAGATATTTTGCTGTAGCTCCGGTGGAAATAATAACTGTTTTTGCAAGAATCTCTTTGTTTCCTGCATACAACTTGTGTACTCCGCCAACTTCACGGGAGAATTCAGCTTTTGTAATCAGTTCGTAATGTACTTTCGTATCAAATCTTTCCGCCTGTTTCTGAAGGTCCATCATCATTTCAGGACCGGTAATTCCTGCAGGATATCCCGGGAAATTATCCACTTCAGTAGTCGTAGTCAATTGTCCGCCCGGTTCAAGACCTGTGTATAATTCGGGTTTCAGGTCTGCTCTTGCGGCATAAATCGCTGCGGTAAAACCAGAAGGTCCGGATCCTACTATTACACAATCTAAAATATTTTGCTCCATAATCTGTTTATCAATAATTTAAAAAATTCGGGTGCTAAGTTCGTAAATTTTACTTTCTAATTAAATTTATTTTGATGATAGTTGTCAATATCTGATATATGAATGGTCGATTTTAAAGTCAATGCGTGAATTGTGAATTTTTCCATTCAAAAATTGGCACCTGAAATGAATGACTATTCATTGTTCATTTTCACACTTTCATCTTAATTTTATCCACATTGATGATTTTGTACACCAATTCTTTAATAAGTTCAGCTTCAGTCATGTTAACTGCTCCAAGCCCTTTTCCTTTCATGTCAAATTCCCGTAAAATAGAAATTACTCTGGTAGAATGCTTTAGCGGATATAACCTCGCTGCTTCGGCGTAATCCTTAATAAAATAAGGATTGATCCCCATCTGAGAAGCGATAACCTGCGGAGGGTGTCCAGCCATAGTGTTATAAATAATTATGTTGGAAAAATAACTGTATAAACTTGCCAGCATCATGACAAACGGGTTGTTTTTCGGATTTTTACCCATAAAATGGGCAATCTTAAAAGCTGCATTGGCATTTTTTGTTCCTAAAGCTTTCTGTAATTCAAAAACATTAAATTCTTTGCTGATTCCGATGTGATTTTCTACCATCGTTCCATCTAAAATGTCACCTTGCTTAAGAATGATTTTAAGCTTGTTCAGTTCATTGGCAATTCTGGAAAGATCATTACCAAGATATTCTGCAAGAAGATGCGAAATATTGGGAGCCATTTTAATACTCAGTTTAATACATTCGTCTGCAATCCATTTCGGAAGCTGATTTTCTTTTACCGATTCACTCAGAAATAATGCTCCTGATTTTTCCAGAAGCTTGGTAACCTTTTTACGGCTGTCCAGCTTTTTATGTTTATGAGCAAAGACTAAAACAGTAGATGGAACGGCATTCTGAATGTACGCTTCAAGCGCATTGCCTTCATTTTCGGTAAGTTTCAGATCCTGAGCCTCTTTTACAATGATAACCTGCTTATCACCCATCATCGGAAACTGCCTTGCCAGTGAAAGAACTTCCTGATATGTTGTATCTTTTCCGTAAACAACAGTCTGGTTAAAGGCTTTCTCGTCTTCTTCAAGAAAATCATTTTCCAGAGCTTTTACAACAAGATCAATAAAGTAAGGTTCTTCTCCGTGAAAAAAATAAATCGGCAGAACTTCTTTATTTTTAATATTTTTGAGGATTAAATCTAATTCTTTCATCTTTTACTAATGGAACTTCCCAAACTGAATTTTCAGGAAACTTTTGATTTTAAATTCAAGAAAGACAAAGATAAGTTTTTTATCTATGATCTGGTACGCAAAACTTATCTTTTGCTTACTCCGGAAGAATGGGTACGGCAGCATTGGATCCATTATTATCTTACGGTACAATCCTACTCCGCCTCCGCTTTGATTACGGAAAAAAAGATCTTGCTGAACGGCTTAACGAAACGGATAGATCTTCTGATCACCGAAAAAGCCCAACCCAAAATTTTGATCGAATGCAAAGCACCTCAAATTAAGCTTACCGAAAAAACCTTTGAGCAAACTGCAAGATACAACTCTATTATCGGAGCTTCGGAAATTGTTCTGACAAACGGATTGCAGCATATTCGTGCCTATTATGAAAACGGAGAGTATCTTTTTTATAAAGCTTAGATTCAAACTTAAATAAATTACCTTTTTAAATTCGAGTACGATTTTTGCTTATTCTTTCACCGGAATAAATAGCCCCGATTAGAGCGGCATCCTTTTTTGAGCGGACGGAGCAAAGCGGAGTCCGTTCAAAAAAGATACAGCGGAAAGCGGGAAAAAGCTCCTGAAAATAATGAACCTGAAATACAATCATCAAAACTTTAAGAGCTGCTACGAAAAGATTGACATCAATAAAATTACAAAATATGATACGCACTATTTTACTATCTGCATTTCTGATGACATCCGGAACTGTTCTAGGTCAGAATCTTAAAAAAGTCTTTTATCAGGATGGCTCACAAAAACTGAACGGACTGGTTACTGCAAATGCAGGAAAAAAACTTCCCGGAGTGTTGATTCTCCCCGCCTGGAAAGGGATTGATGATGAAGCCAAAACTGCTGCTGCAGATCTGGAAAAACAAGGCTATATTGCTTTTATTGCTGATATTTATGGTGAAGGAAATGTTCCCACGGATAATGCATCGGCAGCAAAAAGCTCAGGCTATTACAAGAAGAATTTTAACGATTACCAGAAAAGAATTGCATTAGCTTTGGAACAACTGAAGAAAAATGGGGCTGCCGCAGAAAAAATTGCAGTAATTGGCTACTGTTTCGGCGGAACAGGAGCTTTGGAGTCGGCAAGAGGACAGCTTCCCGTAGCCGGTGTGGTTTCCATTCATGGAAGTATCGGGAAAGACCCATCCAGAGAAAACAGGAAGATTCTGACAAAAGTTCTGGTCGAAAATCCTGCGGAAGACCAAAGCGTTAGCAAAGAAGATTACGATAATCTTGTAAAAGAAATGAAAGACGGAAAAGCAGATTGGCAGATCATTACATATGCTGATTCTAAACATACTTTTACAGACCCAAAATCTCCTGATTATAATCCCGTTATGGCAAAAAGAGCCTGGAATCATACACTTTTATTTCTGAAAGAAATCCTGAAGTAATACGATATCCATTCACTAAAGCAAAACAAAAATGTAACAGTGTAACAAATAGAAAATAATTGGTGCATTGTTACATTTTTACATCAATCTACTCCTTCATCTTCCCTGTTTACTTTTTCCATAGAAAATGCAGGAAGGCAGATAGCAATATACTCGCATTCTTCCGGAAAAGGATTGCTATAACGTATTCTGGCTCCTTTTTCGATCATAATACTTTGCCCTTTTTCTAAAACAACTACTTCACCGTCAATTTCAAATTGTTTTTTCCCGGAGATGATCAAGGTAAATTCATCAAATTCAGGGGTTTGGTGAGGCTCGCTCCAATTGGGAGGCGCAATCATGTGCGCAATAGAAATATTGGGATTTTCTGTTGAGTTTCCCCAATGTTCCTGAATAAGCTTACCATCGTTGGTGGGAACTACAAAGGGTGACTTCTGGATTTTATACTTTTTCATATATAAATATTTTTAAAAACTAAGGTTCAAAAAATCCCCTCGTTATAAAGGGGATGTTTATTGTTTATAGCATTATCCTTTAGATTTTGCAGCGTCCGATTCTATTTTCTTAATTTCTTTTAATTTCTCAGCAATTTTGGTTACCGCATCAGGTTTAGCTGGTTTTAAAGGAATTTCAGCCTGAGCCATATCCCATTTAATTACCAGATTTCCAGAGTTTTCATCAGTAGGATTTAAAGTAATTTCAAACCATTCCTGCTTATCTGCCAAGGTATTGACCGGAACCGTAACATCTACAACATCCTGTTTAGGATCATATGTATAAGCTCCCCATTGCTGGAAGTCTTTATTTAAGATTACCTTCCATTCTTTTTCAGTCGGAACAATAAATAATCCATACGTACCTGCCTGAACTGTTTTACCTCCAAAATTAACCGACTGCCCGAATGTGATTTTTGTAGATGAGTTGGCTCCTGCTCTCCAAACCTGACCGTAAGGAACGAGCTCACCGAATATTTTTCTTCCTTTCACTCCCGGTCTTCCGTAATCTACGGTAATTTTAGACATTGAAAACTGCTGCTCAACTTTTTGGCGCGGACTTGCTGCCGGTACAGAATAATCCTGTGCAAAAGCAATGGCAGAAGCCGATATACAAACTGCTAATAATATTTTTTTCACTTTTTTAAAAATTTGTCTAAAAATACAAAATCAAGTTCATAAAACAGTCTTTCGATTTTGATAAATTTTGTTAAACTTGCAGAAGCTTTTTTGCCTGTTCGACATGTCTCAGGTTATGATAAATGACAAAGCGGAAGGTATCTCCCAGTTTCAGTCTTATAAAACTTGAAATGCTGATTCCGGTTTTTATTATATTTAAATTTACATTTTCAGCATCATTTAAAAGCTGTGTCATCTGTTTTTGCTGCGCAATAAACTCATTCAATACTTTTTTATCCAGATTGCTGTGAATGGGATTCATGTTTCTGAAAGTCTTCATTTTATTTAGTTTCTGCTTCGGCAGCATAGATTTTGCAAAATAATTCCCTAACATTCCGGAACTGAAAATCTCTGTAAATGTGGTATCTGAATTTTGAATGCTTTTTCTTATTTCAGGCAGATAAAATTTTCCGTACAAATTAAGATGTTCCAGACATTCCAAAATACTCCAGCTCTTTTCTGAAAATCTGAAATTGAGTTTTTCATCAGGCTGATTGAGAAGTTTCTCTGCAAAATTCAGATTATCCTGCGTAATACTTTTCAGTTCATCAATCAATTGTTGTGTATTCATTTTCATGTCAATTTTATGGCAAAGATCCGGCTTTGAGTAATCATAAATATTGATGAGAGTCAAGATTTTTTGAGTCTGGAAAGAGTTTCGGGTGACATTCTGAGATAATTGGCAATATATTTGTCCGGAATCTGCTGGAAAAGCTGCGGACTTCTTTTCAGTACTCTTTCATACCGTTCTTTGGGAGCGCTGATGAGCAAGTCTTTTTCTCTTTCAACTTGCTGCAGAACAAGATCTTCCAGAATTATAGTCCACAATTTCAGGTTTTCCCCGGAAGACTGAATAAAGTCGTAGAAGTCTTTTTTTCCGGCAATGAGTACTTCAGTTTTTTTGATTGCCTGAATGCAAAAATCAGAAGGATTTTCAGACAGGAATGAGTCTAAAGATACAATGATGTTTCCTTCGTAGCCAAAACGGATGATACGCTCTTCGTTCTGGTCATTTATAAAAATTCTGACACTCCCTTTTTCAATAAAATAAATATTCGTGTCTTTTTCTCCGCTTAACTTCAAAAACTGATGACGCTTCACTGTTTTTTTAGACTGAAAAATATTAGCATCAAGAAGTGTTTTAATTATATTCATGGCTGTTATAGATAAAATTAAACCTCATACAAGAATTATGAGGTTTAAATATTGTTATTGATAAAATTATTCCGGCATCGCCTTCCATTTTTGCAGCACAGAAGTATAGAAATACATAAAAACAAACCCTCCTAAAAGAAGAATATAGCTTATCCCAAGTCCAAAATAATCAAATACCGTGACACAGGTTTTAGTCTGAGAAATATCATAGCTGTCATAAATCTCTAGACCGCACACTGCTTTTTGATGCATATTGATAATTCCAAAAATCAGAAGAAGAAAGAGTACAAAACCATTCATCGAAATATTAACAAAAACAGAAGAAACCATTTTGCTTAAAGATTCCATTTTCAAAATCGGGATAAGAAGGATGACCAGCGAAACCAGCAACAAGAAATATAAAACGAAAAACTCTTCTCTAAGTCCTGTAACTGCAGTATACATTACGATGACCAACGTAACCCCCAAAACAAGCAATCCTGCGCTGATTATACTAAACAGAAGAGATTTAAGTCCTGTAATTCTGAAACTGAAAATAAATGTTGAAAGAAAAAATGCAATCCAGATATAAATATGAACGTTTTCTGAAAAGAAGTCTTCATTTTTTACCCTGTCTACGTTTTCCAACAGCTCTTTCATATGATCTGTACAGTAATAATAATCGGTGACATTGTTTTTAAAATAATCCTGCGGAGAGACCTGATTATTAATTTCAGGATTAAACTGACGTATTTTCACACTATCACTTACGATATTTCCCTCTTCATCTACAGTAGCAGCAACTGAATCAACTTCGATGTCAGAATTATAATATTCATTATCGTCATTTCTTTTGGGCTGATAATCTTTAATGAAATACTGCACTTCAAAATGAGGATTTTGGGGAGCATAAATCATTTTTACCCAGCTTTTTGCCTCAAGATTATTTTTAACTCTGTATTTTTTGGAAATGGCAAGAAAATCTGTCAGTAATTTTTCCAGTTCAGCAGGATTTCTTCTGTTTAAAAGCTCTGCTGTCTTCCGGTTGATTATGGCTTTTTTATTTTTCAGGGTCTGATCAGGAGAATCTCTGTCATAATAATAACTGCCATCAATCGCTACAACTTCGTCATCGTAAGTTTTAAAATCATTATCATACAATATATTTGAAAAATTATAGTAAGTAGGTCCTGTTGATTTAATATAAGGAGAAAGATCTGCCACCTCTTTTTTGAAATAAAAAATCTCAGATTTTTCTTTTCTTTCGGAATATGCAACAGGTGTTTTCAATGAATTTTCGGGTTCAGGAATTATAAATTCGTTTCTTTTGTCTTTCCTGAATGAAGTTTTGGAATATACAGAGTTAAACTGATAAACCCTGTCATAATACACAAAATATTTTTTATCTCTGTCAATATCATTAATATCCGTTTCACAATACAAATCATAAAAAGGCTTAGGAAAAAGACGGTTTTCCAGGGTGTAATTTTCCAGATTTTGTGAAAGGAAAGGATTTGCACGGTTGATGATATCAATATTTTTTATCATTTCCTCATCGGAATACTTTTGATTAATAAATAATCTGAAGCCAACCATATAGGAAAAGAAAAAAGTTGTACTCGCAAAAATGATGATAAAGTACTGTACAAACTGGGCAAACAGTTTACTTCTTGAGGATGGATAAAAGTTTTTGAAAGCATTGTTTTTGAACATCATCAGGAGCCAGCCAACAATCATCAAAACGGAGATAATAAGATGTATAAAGATCACTCCGTCCGTATAATAGTCGTTTTTCACGCTGTATTTTTGCAGTGAAACAGGATCTATATGTGAAAGATAGCCTATCACGAAAAAAAGAATATGGACTGCAAAGCTTCCCAAAAGCATCCACACGATTCTGGTATTCCAGATGGTAGGATATTTTTCAAGCAGATATTGATTGAATTGATTTATTTTTTGCATTTTTTTAAAGATTAAGGAAGTTAGCTCACGAAAAATCTTCTGGTAGAAGAAGAAATATTTCGGATATACACAATTTCTGCTCCGGCGTTTCCTAAGGCTTTCATTACCTCCGAAAATTTAGTTTCAGAAGGGAAATACACGACGAAAATACCTCCGTTGAAGTTTAGTTTTTCAGGACTAAAATCCCTGAAAATTTCCATCAGTTTTTCACGGGATTCCGTTGTGTCAATTTCGATGATAAGATGGGATTTTTCGGTATCCTGAAGTTCAGAATTATCTTTATACTGTCCATTTTTCAGGAAAATGACTTTATCTGAAATTTTTTCAACCTCATACAGCTGCTGCGAACTGAGAATCAAAGCAATAGGATTGTTGACAGAATTGGCAATTGATTTTAAATCTTCAAGAATGACCTGTTGTGCCAAAACATCCAGATTTGCCAAAGGCTCATCCAGCAAAAGAATTTCGGGCTTTCGCAACAGCGTTCTTGCAAGCTCAAAACGCATTTTGTAACCGGAAGAAAGCTCGCTCCATTTCAAATGTTTATAATTCCACAAACCGAGACGGGCAATCATCATCAGAGTTCTGGTTTCATTTTCTTCAGGAGAAACTCCGTAGTTTGAAAGTACAAATTTTAGATTGTCTTTCAGGCTTCCGTACCATTTTTCCGTCCGCTGCGGAATATAAACCAGCTTTGTACGAAGATCAAAATCATTTTTTGGCTGTTCATTAAATGAATAATTGAGTTCGCCTTCACTGTATGAAATTTCTTTGGCTAAAATTCTCAAAAGTGTTGTTTTTCCATTACCATTCTCCCCGACCAAGCCATAAACCTGACCTTTGTTGATTTCTACAGAAACCGGTCCCAGCGAAAAGCGGTTGCTTCCGTAGGATTTCAGGATGTTTCTCGCCCTAAGAACAGAGGGTTCCAACGAATGCTCCTGAACAGGAATTTTTTCAATTTTGAGAAGAAGATCTTTAGCTTTTTGAATAAATTCTTCGGTATAGTCAGGATATTTTTCCTTCCAGTCTGTAAGCTCAATTGCTTCTTTGTAGATGTCCATGTTTTGGGTATCCATGGCACAATCCATCAGTTTTCTGAACCCGAGAACAGTATCTTTATTGTCGAAGAAATGCTTCACTTCAACGACCCGCTGTTGGTGTTTCGTCATTAGGTTTTATTTGATGATCCGAAGATAATTATTTTAATTCAAATGCGAGAGAAAATTAATATTTTTAGTATGATCACAATTAAATTGATGCAGATATCCACATAAAATAATTGGCAGCATATAAAGTGATGAAAAGCAATAAAGTTTTATCCGAAGTAGCCTCAAAATTTTCTGAACTGTTGATGTGATAGTTATAGATCATATCTACCCAACGATAGGATGCTTCAAAGATAAGTAAATCTTCGTTTTGATGACTGGTAAGAATGAACTTCTCCTTAAAAAAGCCCGAATGTTTTAATACAAATTCCTCCTCTTTACCCGATAATTTCATTCTTATGACCAAATCCCCATTCCAGTTCATTTTTAAAACAGCAATAATTTGTGTATCATTTTTTATTTCAATGTTTTTTTTCCAAAAGCCTTTCGGTTCAATATCATATTTTTTACCGGCAATCTCCATTTCCGAATTAAATTTAAACCAATTACCATAAGTAAGCTTACCAAGGATCTGGCAGCCTGTTTTAATTTCAAATGAGGTATTCTGAGATATTGCACTATATTCCATAACACCAATTTAGTTAAAATTCGTCAGATTTATAAAAAATAAACCCTGTAATATAATCACAGGGCTAAAAAATATTGGTTGGGAGTTAATTTAAGTTTTCACACAAAACATCAGATTAAATCAGTTTTTAATATTAATTCCAGTTATTGAGGTATCTTTTCAAAAACTTTTTGCCATTTTCAGAAAGAAATTTGTCAACACATTCTTCAAGATAATTTTCTTTAATAGGTTCAGAATCTTTATTTTGAAAAACTTTGATTTCTTTCAGAGGTTCCAGACGTTTATCAACGATTGGCAAATAGACCAGCAGATCATTTCTGAGTTTTCCGATACTGGTAATGTCATCATACGGATTTATCGGATTAATCAGTCCGTCATAATCAGAGCCGATACAGATATGATCCCACGGACTGCGCTCTCCCACCCAATTCATTTCAGCATAACCCAACCGAACTGCATAAATAATATGTGCACATAAAAGATAAATATGCCTTATCTGACGGTCGGTTTTATATTCCTGAGAGGATGTTATAGATTCTTTCAGGTCAAAAGTTCCCTCTTTGAACCATTTTCGCCATTCGTAAAGCGGTATTGCTTCCGGATCTTTAAAATATTCTGGTCTGATTCCATCTGCGGTACCTTTTGCTGCACCGAGAATCCGCTGATCCATAGAAATTCCTATCAGCCCGTTGCTCCGCATGATTTCTATTATCTCTTCGTCAAACAAATTAATGGTCCAGGGATTGGCAAACAGTTTATTATTCAGCAGAAAATCTGTTTTACCGATATATCTGTTTTTAGCCTGAATTTCACAAATTGTTTTGCCCTGAACGTACCTGAAACCTGAACGGTAATTTTTCTGCTCAACAAAATCTTTAATGGAAGAAAATGTAAAACCTGTATGCGATGAAATAATCGGAAGTCTGAGTGTTTCCGGATGCTGTTCTCCCAATTCTTCGCGAAACTGATAAAATTTGTGACGTGAAAAAACACTCATATGTTTTACATCAATAAGAGAAGGATAAGGATGCAGAAAAACCGAGCGGATAAAATCTTTTCCTTTATCTGAAATTCCAAAACCTGATTTCGGGATAAAATCTTCACTTCGGAATGCTGTTTGTGCCGTTCCGTTGAGAGCCTGAGCAAAACCGCACATGTGCTGCTCGGGAATTTCGCTGAGATGAACAAGATTGATGCTGAATAAATCTACCTGATTTTTATCATCCTGAATCTCACGGTAACATTTCCCAGGATCTGTCACCGCTCCTGATTCTCTGATTTTTGCATCAGAAAAATTATGTGCTCCTTCTACAGAAAAGGCAAGATAAGTATATTGCTGGCTGCTGAAAATATCTTCTGCCGGTTTTTGTTTTCTGCTGATAAAGCGGATATTGAAATCTTTTTCGAGATTGGTGAAGTTTGACTGATAGTAAGCAATTTCTTCTTTAAATAAATCAAAATAAGTAGTTTCCCTATTTTTAACACGATCTATAAAACTCCAGTTGATGGGAAGCTTTGACGGGCTGAATCCTTTGAAAAAGCCATTGATATTTTCTGCAAAAGCATACTCCATAGCCATTAGTGCCGTCACTCCGTATCCGAGCTGGCTGTTTTTTACCATTTGGGGTGATGACTGGCTGTCGAATGCATTTCCCATAAATTCATCTATCGCACTCATCAATCCTTTTGTTTTGAAGTTGGAATCAAGAGGGAGACGACCATTATCCTTTATGCTGATCAGATGTTTGAATAACAAGTGAAAATGAAAATCAAAAATATTTTTCATATCTGTATTTTTTTAAGAGTTGACTATCTTTTCTCTTATCAGGTTAAATGTTTCGAGAGTTCTGTTTACATTGGTATTTATTATACTTTCCTTTGCTGAATATCCTGTTGGTGAATTCTGCTCAATAATTTTTTTAGCATGATCAGACATTTCATATTCTTCGGAAATAAGGCTTTCTTCTTTGGTAATTCCTTTTTTGATTCCCCTTAAAATTCCGTTCCATAACATTTTAAGGCTTTCTCCTACGGTTCTGAATGTCATGGCAACTCTGCTGATATCTTCATCTTTGTAAGCATTAACCAGGTCTGAGCTATCCGGAAGTTCTGTCTTTAAAAGTTTATCAATATCCAAAATACCTGCTCCGAAATTTTCAGGAAGACTGTGCTGTGTTCTTGCCGAACTTTTCAGACAAGTTCTGAAAGCCTCAATAATCTGATAGCCTTGATAATTTTTCAACTTTTCCCGGTTTTTATAAAGCCAGAGGACAGCTGCGGATGAAACATGAGGCGTTGCATAACTTGTTCCGTGACCATATCCCATTCCGTAGCGGAATAAACCTGTGTTTTCTTTTAAAAATTTCGGAACATACACGTGCATTCCCGGTGCTGTAATATCAACCGTTTTCCCTCTTGAAGATCCTTTCCATTCTTTATCATCCGGATTTGAGGCGGCGACTGCAATAGTTCCGGGATGTACTGCCGGTGCTACGACTTCTCTTACTTCGTTTCCTGCAGCACAACACCATATAATGCCTTTATCATAAACTTTTTTCGCCAGATTGTATGTTGTCATCGTTGGAGGAAGTCCCATGCTCGTGGTAATGACTTTTGCACCGGTAGCAATAGCAGCATCTACAGCTTTTGCCAGTTCTGCCTGTCTTCCTAAAATCAAAACATCCTGAGCAACACGATAGGGAATAAGTTTCACTCCGTTTTGCTGCAGTAATCCGCAATTGCCGTTCTCTTCTGCATCTGAATAAAGGTTTCCTATAATGATGCTTCCTGTACGGGCTCCATGACCATAATCTGCCAATGTAATCTTGTGATGCTCTTCTTCTCTGGAATTATCA
>VFQP010002370.1_pt1 | contig 21223 bp, 14 predicted proteins | sample 3512351 | NCBI WGS metagenome assembly VFQP01 (sample SAMN10412372, study PRJNA504923) | tailings metagenome | isolation source: Relicate 1 Philex TSF1 revegetated site | place: Philippines: Tuba, Benguet | collected 2017-08-29
TTTAAGGCCGTTCAAACAAGTTATTGAATATTGATTACATAACCATATCCGGTGAACGGTTCGGAATTGGACATGTGCGGGATGTTTTTTTCGGAGTTCTTTTATAAGCTGGTTGGGTTTCGGGTCGGGTATACATACGTTGTACAGGGCGATGCGGTGAAGTCTCTTTTGACGGGTGCTAATCTGCCGGTGCGGTACCTTGAAAGATCAATGGACTTTTACACTCAAATGGGATTTACTAATAAACCGCAGTTTTCTGATGACCAATCAAAATGCATGGTTTGGAACGAGACGATTTTAGTGATGCTTATGAGTTATGAAAAGCTCTGCACTTTTATGAGCAAACAGGTTGCCGATACAAAAACCAGTATTGGAAGTTGGTTTGCGTTATTAGTTGAAAGTTTCGAAGAGCTCAACGAGTTTTCAGGAAACGGATTAAAAGCAGGTGGTACTGAGCCGACGCCAATGAAGGATTATGGCTTTATACAATTGCGTAATCTGGAGGATCTGGATGGGCATATGTGGGAGATATTTTTTTAGGGATGCAACAAAGTTTCCGGCTTAGGAGCAAGGAACATAGCTGTAGTCCTTTTTTCGCTACATGCAATGAACGTTATAATAGTCGAGGGTTGTGCGTAGTCGGAGACATACGTATAACGCCTGACTGTTGTTGGGTTCAGTATTGACCGGGAAGAATATAAGCCAGGGAAACCGGTTGAGTAACTTCAACGGATCATGGAGGTCCCATTCCAACCGTTCGGAACATAGCAGGTCTCTGAGGCTTATCGAAAGCAACTGTTTCACTATTGCTGCTGTGGTCGTTTATCCGAATGGTTTCATTGTGTTGCTTCCATCGGATATCAACTGTAGCGGTATTTTTTTGCCTGGTTGTATCGATAGTTCTTTCTTGTTGTATCTCTTCAGCTTCGTTTATTTGCTCTTTAAGATACCAGACTTCCACATAAGTTTTGAACAGAACTTCCATTACCTCCTCTCCTGTCATTTGCTGATCTTTGAGCATTGTCAATGCCTCTCCCACAAAGGCGCGATACATCCAGTATTGGCGGAAGTCTTCGGGAAGGGCCTTGTACACTGCTGAACCGATCTTTGATGCTTTTGCCATTCGTTTCGAACATTTTCTGAATTCGGCAAACCTGGGATCTTTTAGAATGCGTTTGCGGGTGTGTGGTTTAAGTACACGCAAAACCAATCCGCAGCCCAGACGGTAAATCACGACATTGTCGTAACGGCCGCCTAGCGGCAGGAGTGGTTTGCGGAGGATTGCCATCTTTTTCTTTTCTGTAAATTACAAATAAAGATGGGGGCTGTTGAGCGTAAAAGAAACTTTAGAAAAGATGAAAAGTTTCATTAAGCCCGGTTGAAAATTGTTCAACGTTGGTCGAAGCTCAACTAGAAATAATCGAAGGATTTGCCTTGATCAGCGCTGATCATGCGTGTTTGATGAGTGTTTGTCCAAGATCTGGTAATGGTTCACGCGCATTTGCTAAGTGGTGTTTGGTGATTGTTTTGGATGATAAAGCATTTAATGACTCTTCCGCAGTAAGCGATCTACCGGAGGCATCAAGGAGATTTTCTGTGCGCTTATGCAGCAGCTTTATCTCCTCGCCTGCATCATGCAGTCAATCTCTTCTTTCATCAAAACCCAGGAGCGCCATCATTGTGAATAATCAATTGGTTTCCAGATTCTGACATGGTGTTTACAATAATTTACCTTATTTACATTTTAATTTACGATCCAAACCCTTCAAGCTGAGGGGGTCTAACTAGTTTCGCTATATCAACCTTTACCAAGATTGGAATATAAGAAATGCTTTAAGCAGATCCTATTTGTCGTAAACCCGATCTAATGTCAATTAAACCTGCAACGAGTATGAAAAAAGTTATCTATGCGCTGATCTTACCGCTGGTTGTTGTAAGCGGTTTCGTATTCGCTAATCGCGAAACCGAAAAGGCTACGAAGCCAAGCTCAAAGCCGCGATCTGCCACAGAAGTGAAAACCGACAGGGAACAATGGGAGGCTACCCCTGAAGGTATAAAGTACAAGAAATGGGAAGCGTCATCCGAAGGGAGGAAAGTACTTGCCGGTGCAGCCAGAATAAAGAACAATACCGATATTGAGGCCGTTGTGACCTCTCTTTCTCTTCCGCCGGGCTCGCGATTGGGTTTCGGTGTGATGGCCAGGATCGATGGTGTTGATTGTATTGTAAGATTTGATCTTGAAGATTCTCAACTTGAGCAATTGCAGAGTCTGAAGGTCAACGACAAGCTAATTATCAGAAGCCATGGTGTATCACATGCCCCTAAGTATGCATATCCAATAGTATCCGGCGAATATGCCGAGCGTGATGGTAAAGTAATTTATAAGCGTATTCCTCCGAAAAACGGTTGCTAAGTGGGTAAATAAGGAAATGCAAGCGCGGTTGTCTTTGCCTTTAAAGAAAAACCTTTGTCGGGATTAAAAGCAAAGAGGGCAAAATAACCTGTATTGCCGGGCAATCTACAGACCGTAATATTTTGGTACTGCATTTTAGTCAACGATCAAAGCCAACAGTAGCAGCTAACCTTTCGTGTGCGGCTCCTGCCCGTAGGTCTGCCGGATCTGTTTCCTGGTGATCGGATGTAGATCTCTGCAATTCCCATCGACCGGGTCTTCGGTCGATTAAAATTGAACCTGGTGTTTACATCTAATTTATCCTGCCATAAAAAAAGTCCATCGTAGAAACGACGGACGTTTGAATTGCTTGTCTGTAAAGACAAATTACAGTTGTCACCTGTAAAAAATTATAAGACACCCGGTATTTAATTCTTCTGTCCGGTTGTTCTTCGATCAGTTTTTCTACTTCCCCTTATCATCTTCACTGCGCTGTAAAAACCCGGCTATATAAGCAGCCTGCAGCGCCTTTGTTTCATCATTGTAGTGCACATGATCTGCAAACCTGTTGCCTCCCAAACTCTTTGTGAACGTATACAGATCGATACTGCTGATCTTCGCAGTTCTGAATACATCATCTGCAATTGCATTATATTTTTCAAGGTCGGACGCCAGCCGTGTGAACGCTTTATTCTTCCGGTGAATAGAATCAACTACCTCTGTAGTCCTGATCCAGATGATCGGGATCTTTCTTTTACGAACGATTGATACGATCTCCTTCAGATTCTTCCTGTATTCAACGGAGTCTATTGCAATCACGCCGGTGGCGGTATCCCGCTTGATATCATGCAAACCGCAATTAAGCGTGATCAGGTCGGGCTTAAACCTTTCATCTGCTAACTTGTAGCGGATATAACTCAGTGCCATCCTGGAGTTGCCGATATTGGAGCCCTTTGGCACGTCAAGGTTTTGCATCCCTTCCCCATCATCCTGCTTCCGGATTACAGTAAATGTACCTTTGATCATCTTCTCCAGGTACGGACTGTATTGCATGGAAATGCTATCTCCCAGTAAAAACAATTTTTTCCGCTTTTCCTGATGGAATGCTGTACAAAGGATCATTAAAAACAACGCGACAGTTAATACTCTTTTCATATCATTTTATTTTGAAAAATCTACAGGCTCCCTGCCCATGATAAAATTCAACTCGCCTCCATTAATAATATCTGCGTGACGGATATACGATTCGTAATACCGCTTGCCATTCAGGAATACCTGTTGAATGTACTTGTTCTCCGGGCTAAGATCTTTTGCATTTATTGTAAATATTTTCTCGCCAACCTGGATCGATGCTTTCTTATGAAAAGGCTTCCCCAACACATATGTGGCGGAAACAGGATCAACCGGGTAAAACCCTAAAGTGCTGAAAATATACCATGCGCTCATCTGACCACAATCATCATTGCCGCTTAAACCATCAGGCTTATTGCTATAAAAAGATGGAATGATCTCCGAGACCCTGTCTGCCGTTTTCCATGGCTGGCCTGACAATGCATACAGATATGCTACATGATGACATGGCTCATTCCCATGCGCATACTGACCTATTAAGCCGGTTACATCCAATGTAAGTCCATCACCATATACATGAGATTCCTGCTCAAACAAAGAATCCAGTTTTTTATTGAATGCTTCCTTCCCTCCCATTAATCCGATCAGTCCCGGTACATCATGTTGTACATGCCAGGTGTACTGCCAGGCATTGCCTTCGGTATAGTCTCCACCTCCGCTGCCTGCGTGCGATAGTTTAAACGGATCAAAGGGCACCACCCAATAGCCTGCTGCTGTTTTGCCCCGCATAAATCTTGTTTGGGGATCAAACAGTTTTTTATAAGATCGCGATCGTTTGATAAAGCTATCACGCGCCTCATTGTTTTCCGCCAACTCTGCCAGCTTTGCAACAGCGTAATCGTCATAGCTACTCTCCATTGTTTTTGATACAGCTTCTTTGGTAACGATATCAGAGGGGAAATAACCGTGTTTGCGATAGCTCGTCCAGTCAGATCCTTTATGATCTACAGTCGAGCTGATCCTTGCCGCTTCAAATGCTTCCTGGATATTTTCCTTACAAATCCCCTTTGCATAGGCTTCAGCGATAGTAGGAATTGCATGATTTCCGATCATGCAATAGTTCTCATGACCCCACAATGTCCAGATCGGTAAATAAGCCTGCACCTTTTGGTGCGCAAGCATGGACGAAACAATGTTTTTTGTCTCACCAGGAAGAATGATGGTATAAAGCGGATTCAGTGCCCGATAGGTATCCCACAATGATAAAGTGGAATAATAAATGCCATCATTCGCTTTATACACTTTATTATCGGCACCACGATATTGTCCATTTACATCAGCAATATTATTAGGAGCAATGAATGAATGGTACATCGATGTATAGAAGATCTCTTTCTCCTCTCTTGTACCTTTAATACGGATCATACTCAATCGCGTTTCCCACAATGTATCTGCTTCTTTTTTTGCCTGGTCAAAATTCCAGTGAGTGAGTTCTGTTTCCATATTTTCCTGTGCATTTTCGATGCTGACGGTAGAGATGGACACTTTCATTTTTTGAGTGAGGGTCTTTCCTGCGTCAAAGAAGAGCGCGAGAATATGATTCCTGGATGCAGCGGAGTCAGAAAGCCATTGATGCGATTGTATGGCCTGCTGCAGTTTGATCACAAAGTACACATGCTGCGTTCCTGCCCATCCTTTGGTGATCGTATAGCCGGTGAGTGTATGATCATCCTTGAGCTCAATACGGCTTTCCAGCACATGCGTTTCCAGTTCTGATACCTTATTCACCAGAGCTGATTTCAGATTGATCACTACTCCCGCCTTTTCCGTTTTCGGGTAAGAATACTCATGAAATCCCGTATGTGCAGCGGCTGTCAATCTTGCTTTTATCCTGTAATCATCCAGCTCTACCGCATAATAGCCGGGCAAAGCTTTTTCGCGGGTATGGCTGAATGAACTAGCCACAGTGTCGACAGGAGTTCCAGTGAAGGGCATCACCAGAATATCTCCAAGATCTTTTGCGCCGGTTCCGCTTAAGTGCGTATGTGAGAATCCATAGATCCGTTTATCAGCATAGCGATAACCGGAACAATAGTCCCATCCGGCAAAACCGGTTTCAGGACTGAGCTGCACCAATCCAAAAGGAACTGTTGCTCCCGGGAATGTATGCCCCGTGCCGCCGGTTCCGATCATCGGGTTGGCAAAGCTGGTATATGTTGATTGCTGTGCGAATGAATCTGCCGATATGCAACAAAAGATCGCGAGAATTAAATTCCTCATTAATGTTCACGTAAGTTTTGGTAAAAGAAATTTTTAACATCAACCTGTCTGATCCTGATGGAAGGCTTCGCTCCGTTGCCCGGTGAGAAATCCTTTATATAAACCCCGTTCACATCTTCCAGCCAGATCGCTGGCCGCACATCATCCGAGGCAAGGGTGAACTGGATATTGTCCAGCGTGATATTTTTTGCGTGCCTGACATATAATCCATAAGCGGGTAGGCTATGGCCAAACATCCTGTTCTCCGGATATTTGGCTTCCTGCTCCGGCACCTGGCGCTTCACGTCTTCTTCTGTGCCGCCGCCTTTATGGCGGAGGATCATATCCCGGAATGTCACATTTTCTATATGAAAACCTGGAACCGCTGCAATAATGGAAGGGATCATACTGTTCGCAGTAGCTGTGATATTCGAGATCAATACATTCTTCATTGAGCCAACGGGGTTCTTTCGGTTTCCCAGGCGCATAAAGATGGGAGTTTGTACGCCTGTCATTGAAATGTTGGAGATCACTACCTGGTCCATCATACCGCCATCCACTACTTCCAGCGCAATCCCTGCGATACCAGAGATGGTATCTTCGACACCTTTCACGATCGTATGCCATTTCCAGAACGGTGTTTCAGCGGCTGCTTTGAGCACGCAATTAGTGATAGCAATATTCTTAAACCCGCTGAATGATCCTGTTCCCATTTTGATGAAATTGCAATTGGAAGAAATAATGCAATTGGTGATGGTAACATTTTCCGTGATCCTGTCCGGGTTCTCGCTTTTCAGACAAATCCCGTCATCATCACTATCGATGATACAATCAGAAATCGTGACATTCCGGCTATCAATATCAATCCCATCATTATTGTGATTGGAATGGGAGTAGATCGTTACGCCGCTTACCTGCACCTGGTCACTGTCAAATAGTTTCAGCGTCCACCTGGCCGAATGATACATTTTTACATCACGGATAACTACCTGCCTGCTGGCTTCTACGAGTACAACAAATGGTCTGTTGGGGCCTTCTTCTTCAAACTTGAAATTTTTGCCGTTGCCGTCAATCATTCCCATTCCGTTGATAGAAACATTGGTGGCTCCTTTTATATAGACCAATGCCATTGTTTTTGGATCGTACTCGGACAGTTCGGGTGTTGCTTTCAATACCGCTCCGTTCGACAGGTAAAGGTTGACGTTATCCTTCAGATTAATGCAGCCTGTCATAAATGTGCCTGCGGGTACCCAAACGGTTCCTCCGCCTTTAGACGAACATTCGTCAATGGCCCGTTGAATTGCTTTTGTATTCACCGCCTTCCCATCGCCTTTCGCTTTGTATTTTGTAATATCATAGATCCCCTGTGAGTGTGCGCTGATTGCACTGAGCGACATGAATAAAAGCATAAATAAAGATCTCATACAGTTCGTTTATTTTTTTACTTCAATCTTATTGACAAACTCATTTCGCTGAATATTCAACTTTGTAAGATCCATCACTTTCTTACCCATGATCGATATATTATCAAAGAAGAGATTGTCTACGGTATGATCTTTATCCAGGCCCAGTATCACAATCGCACTATGAAACTGAGGCGAAAAATTACAGTTCCTGATCAGTACATTTTTGATCTGACCACGACCATCCCTTTCTTTTATAACGAAATGGATCGCCTTTTTTTCAAAGTCAGAAAAGCCTGTTTCAAAGTAATTGTTGATAAACTTTATATTTTCGAATCTGGCCCCATCGTAACAGTAAAGAACCAATCCGCGATCAGCCATGACGATATAGTTATTTTGAAAAACGATGTCACGCATCACCGCGGCTTTTGTTTCTGTACCGACTTTGAGCGCTGATTTTTTCGTCAGGAATAGACATCCTTCCACTTTTATATCCTCACAATCCCGCAGGAGATTACTGTTGTTGCTTGTTTTTATAGCTACATTATCATCACTGCAAAAAGCGAAACAGTTTTGGATCAATACCTGACTGGATGCATCCGGATCGAATCCATCTGTATTGGGCACATTCAGATCGTTGATCAGCTTCACGTTCCGGATGGTAACACTATCGCTATACAGGATATGCGTATTCCAGGCCGCCGGATCGAAAGAGCAAATACCGTCGATCAGTATGTTTTTGCTGTTACGGATCCGGATCAGGTTGGCGGGTTTGCCCGTCTTCCTGACTTCAGCGCCATTTCCATTAATAATACCCTTCCCCCAGATCTTTACATTAGATGCATCTTCTACGAGAATCAGACGGCTGAAAGTCAAATGTTCGCCATTATCAGAGAATGTTTTCCCGTCTTTCAGTTTATTCGCTTCCCTGAATCCTTTATCGATCACATAATGTGCTGTATCAAATGACCCATCTATCAGGCAGCCTTCTGATAAATAGATCCGTGCATTGCTTCCGATCGTTAGTGTGCCCGTTTTGTAAATACCGGGACCGAAGAAAAGTATTTTGCGGTCGCCTGCGGTCTCATCAATAGCCCGTTGGATCTCCTTGGTTGATAGTTTTTTCCCACTGGCATCGACATTGAAATCAGTAACCGGTACGAGATCCTTTTTTTCTTCTTCAGTAAACGTATCGGGCGTATCAGACAGGATAAACAGTTTTTCTGTCTGTCCTGCCGACAACACATAGTATCCGGGTTTCTCCAGATCGATGCGGATCCCGGTTTTTGTTTTTGTAAAAAGATGTTGCGGACTGATCTTTACATTATCCAAAGACTGAAAGTTGATCTCCAGCCGGGCTTTTCCTTTTTGACCATAACGGATATAATGGATTCCTTTGTAGGAAGACACATGGATCTCTTTTCCGTTGGCCTTTACTGTAAATAACTTACTTGTTTCTCCTGTTAACAAGGGATACGGCTGTATCGTGTTCTGTGCTGCTACAGAGCCAGGCAATGAGATGATCGCAAAAAGAATAATGGTGATCGCCAATTTCAAACGTGTCATAGATGATTTTTAACTCCGGTCTGATTACTGATAGCCTGTCGCAGACTTTACTTGCCTATTATTTCCACGACAGACTTATGATTGATTTTAATTTTTCAGAAGCTTAATGCCTTTGCCGCTGCCAGTCTTCAGATAATATAAACCGTTGGGCTTTCCCTTTAGATCCACCTGGTGACTGCCGGCTTGCAGCGTCTGCGTTTTTATAAGCACACCAGCGCTATTATAGATAGAGATATTATCAGCAGTTGACAGCCGGATACTGAAGGCGCCGGAGAAGGGATTGGGAGATACCAATGGCGATGCCGTCAATCCATCCACCCATCTCACCCGGCTGTAGATCGTTTTGCCGTCCGAGTCGATGTACTGCAACCGGTAGAAAGCTGCGGAGGATTCCTTCCAGTCGAACCTGTGTTTGCTGGTGGAAGGTGACTTTGCGTTAATGTTCTGCTCACTGATCGGCTGGAAATGAAGTCCATCTGATGAAGCCTCCAGCAGATACATGTTATTAACCGTTTCATGATCAGCTTCCCAACTCAGCTTTACGTTTTCACCCATAGCTCTTACTGCATTAAAGTTGATCAGCGTGAAGGGAGATTCTTCGGCGGGTCCGGCGATTTCAAGTAATAACAGGTTGTCCGGAACGAGCACCGTTAGCGAATCTCTTGCAGAAAAACTTTGCAATGGGAGATCTGAAAGCAATGGTTGGTACACGTTCGTCACCGAGGCAGTATAAGGCAGTACTATCTTTATACTTTGAGAAGGAACATCAATGTTTGTGAATGTAGTGTAGTCAAAGTTTGCACCTTTTTCAACACCTAACCATAATGCCAGGTAATAGCGCCCGTTGTTCTTTTGATAAAGACTGTAACGTACTCCGGCTGTATCGCCGCTGATCGTAAGATCAAGCGGTACGGGTGAAAAAGAAAGACTGGTATCCTTCAATATGGTGAGTGTATTTTTTATGGCAGTAAAGGCAGGCTTCTCTGAGCCATCTGTACGTATCAATCCAAAGTTCTTCTCAACATCACCCTGATCCATTGTATTCTGGTCGATGAATTCATAAGAATACACCCGCTCCGCTCCCCTGCTGAAAAATTCCATGAATGCTACAGAATAATATTTGCCTGCCGCCAGTTCGGAAGAATAATGAAAAGAGTTGACGCCAAATGTGCAGGCAGCCGGATTGTTAAATCCTCTTGCAGTAGGGAAGCCCATTTCTGTAATGATAAACGGTTTTCCTTTTGCTATGGTATCATAATACTGCTTGTCCTGATCATATCTGGCAGCGGGAAAAATGGTATTCACTCCTCCGCTCAGATCATACGGATGGAGATTTGCATAATCAAAATAGTTGCTGATGTGCGGTGTTGGTGCAGCGAAACTATCGGTCATTGAAGGAGCCGGGCCAAAATGCGTAGGACTTGCATTGATAATAGAAACATGACTTAATGCAGGCATGCTATGTTTCTTATCCCAAAGAGATTTCTGGATCGTGTGTGTAAGCGATACCCAGTTTGAAGGGAACCAAACCGCCACAGTACGGTCAGGTTCATTAAATCCTTCGAAATGCTGGATCGTTTTTACCAGTTCCGGGTTTGTATCAAACAACTCCAGGTATTCTCCTGAATTAATAAAGCGTGCTGTATCAAGCACCCTTCGGCTGTCAAGCAGGTAATCGTATTTGATACCGCAGCTATCATGCAGTTTCAGGTAACGCTGGCGCATCAGGCTTGCGCTTACAGAGCCAAGAAACCCGGGATGAGGAAAGTTGTCACGGACATGTTTAATCCCAAGCTGTTTTAATTTCGGATAGATGATGGTTTCAAAAGAAGTGTAATAAGGAAGATGCGTGTAGCGGAGATGGGTGTTTACGCCAACGCCATCCGTATAGCTGTAAGCCCGCTTTGGCGTGAGAGTGATCTGCGCGTGTGAATGCAGATGAGTACAGGTAAACGTTAATATCAGCAAGCTGATGATGAACGGAACGTGTAGTGGTTTATTCTGGTATATCTTTAATGACATAGAAGCAACGTTTAGATTAGAGAATATTGAAAGACCATTTGAGAGCGAACGGCATTGGCTCCTGACTTACGCTTTCTTCAGACGAATCCGGAAACCACTCACGGCAATGCCGTGAATACCAGGTCATCCATCACGATCGTTCCGCTATTTGAATAAAAAAGCATTTTAAAATTTTGCAGGGAATGGCTTGCTCCAGCAGCTGCTACGCCTGTAAAAAAACGCGAATCACCCGCCCACATATCCCACTTATCATTGGCGAGAGTGTACGTATTGCCATCTGGCCCTGTATAGCTTTTTGATATTCCTGAATTATTTGTGATAAGCGTGAACTGCTGTTCCTCCACGAAGTATGGGCTTTGAACTGTAGCACTTGCCGGCACATGATTATCCATTATCCGGAAGCGGCCACTGCTGGCACTGTCTGTATAAATCGCAAAACGTGTATGCGTCGTAGTGCTGTTTGTCGCGTAGTCATTGGTAAATCCGGAGCCGATATTAAATAACGCCAGCACTGCAGGTGGAGACGGCAGGTTTGTAACTCCGCAAACAGCATTCAGCTTAAAGGTCATCTTCAGTAGTTGCGGAGCCGTTGCAGCGAAGTCTACATTGCGTCCAAAGCAACTGTTATGGGGACCTGTACAATTTTTCCGTACCATTTTCATTTTCTTATTGCTGACGGTGATAGAGCCATTTACTCCTGCAGCAGCAGCGAAAGTGAATTGTCCGGTGGAGGGACTGGTCGCGTTCACATAATCATTAATGTTACCGGAGCTGTTGAATGACTGTGAAAACAATTGGGCTCTTCCTGTCTGGAACATCATACAAAAGCAAAACAGGTATAACAAGTACTGCATAATTGTGTTTTTTAGATGAATAAATATTTCATATGGCAAAGCATTCCCTTTCCCGGTATAAACACGTGTTACCAGGTTCTCTTCCTGAACGCAGAGGCGGTCAGGCGCTATTCGCTATTTTGTCCGGGGTATGATAATTACATTTAGTATCCGGGGTTTTGCGGTCGAAGGTTGTAGTTGGCTTCCATGGCTGCTTGTGGCAATGGATATAACTCACTCTTCCCTGTTTGAAAACCAAATGCATAGAAATTCACGAAAGTGGTGGTAATGGCTGCATTTGCAACCCATACGACCCTATTTATGTTTGCACCGGAATTGGGCAATGTAATGTCTGCTATAGCGGGCGTGATCGTGTTATCTCTTATTCCGCTGCCGCTTGCCGGCGAAGCCTTGTAGAAGGAGTTTGCCCAGATATTGCCGCTCTGTACGCCATTTACTCTTGAAAAGAAGTACATGAACCGTGGCAATGTTGCAGAAAGCGTATAAGCCGGTGGAGCTGCCATATAAGAGTATGATTGCATGGCTGTACCTGCCGCCATTCTTACGAGATTTGCTTTTGTTTCAGCAAGCGCAACACCCAGCAGATTCCAGCGGATAAGATCATATTTTCGGATGCCTTCACCTCCAAACTCTAACGCTCTTTCTTTTACAAGCAGTTTAAAGAACTCCTGTTTGTCGGTTGGCACTGCCGGGACCAGTGCAGAGTTGCCCGAATGACCGCGCAGACTCACTTCACGGAAGGCTTCCTGTGCTTCAGCGGATGGACCGTTATGCAGTTCATTATCTGCTTCAGCAAACATCAGCAGTACATCGGAAAAGCGGATCAATGGCCAGTTAAGCTGCATGGTTGTTAAAGATGCATTGGATGCAGGTGTAAACGTAACGGGGTTGGTTCCTGTTGTTACACCACTGCTGAAGTAGAAAGACGGGTTCGACACCCAGTCGCGGCGGAACTTCCCATCATAAATCGAATGACTGGCATTACCTCTTCCATATACATCCAAAACGATCTGGTAAGGAACGAGGGTAACATCCCTGCGTACGTCCGTTGAATCAAACAGGTAGAAGTAAGTTGGCAATGCCGGGCCAAAAGGTCCACCTACCCCATTCATCCTGGTGCCACTGGCAATACCGATCCGGCTATCAGAAGCGCTGTTACCCAGGGCTGTTGCTACCTGCATCATCAACTCACCCCGTGGATCAACGGGTATATGAGCATTGATGACGTCTTTGAAAATCGATCTGTATTCCTGCACAAGTGTATGCTGATCCCTTCTTTTCATTAATGTGTCACACTCGGCTCTTGCAATCTGATAATAATCGGCATAGTCGGCGGCCCGTTCTATCAGTCCATTCCCACGCAATGCATACCCTCCTCTCGTTAATGCCAGCCTTGCTCTCAGTGCCATTGCTGTTCCTTTGGTGAAACGTTCATCCTGCGCTACTTCTGTCCGCCACGGCAATAAGCTTTTTGCGCTGTCCAGATCTGCTATGATATGTGTGAGTATACTATCACGATTCGTTCTCCCCAGGAATGGAGAACCAATAAAGGCTGTCGGAACACGTTGCTCAGGTACATCGCCGAATATTCTGATCAACTCAAAATAATACTGCGCTCTCAACACCAACGCCTCTCCATGCATTCTTTTCAATTCTCCTGATATGCCATCTTCTTTGTATTGAGCCATCTTGGGGATATAGTAGATACAGTTATTCGCGCGTTCGATCCCCATATAAAACTGGTTATAGGTGGTAAGGATCTCACCGTTACTTGCGTTCAGCGTATAATGCGCCTGCTGTCTTCGTGCAACATCCAGTCCGGGCCCTCCCCCAAGGATAGCATCGTCATCATATACAAATTGATAACTCGTAAACAAGCCGTAAGCAGCATCTCCGGCCATGGCCATATACGCTCCCATTAAAGCAGCTGTTGCGTTGATGGGATTACCGAAAACAATTCCCGCATCAAAAGAAGACACAGGCTCCGGGGAAAGATATTTTTTGCAGGAACTCAGGCAACAACCTGTTGCCAGAAGCAATATGAGCACAGCTCTTTTAAAAGAATCGAAATATTTCATAAGCATTACAATCGAAATTTTAGAAAATAACATTTAGACCAACCAGGAATGACTTGCCGCGTGGATAGGCAGAGTAGTCAACGCCTGGTGTAAGGACACTTCTCCGGGAACTCACATCAGGATCATAGCCGCTATACCCCGTGATCGTAGCGATATTATTGGCAGTGCCATAGATCCTGAGGCTGGAGATACGCATCTTCTTCAGTAGTGTTTTGGGTAGAGTATATCCAAGCGTGATGTTGTTGATCCTTAGATATGATCCATCTTCCACCGCAAATGAGCTGGGGTAATAACCAAGCATGCTGCGGATAGGCGTCCATATTTTTGCAGCTGTATTCAGTGCGGCCAGTTCTTCCGGGGCGATGCCGATCACAGTTGTTGCGTTCAGCTGTTTCTGTACAAGTTCGCCGTTTGCATCTATCACCTTCCAGCGGTCATTCATGATCGCAAGCATATTCGCGTCAAGGTTATAAGCGGTAGACAATTCAAGCTTGTTTGCATTGTATACATCATTTCCATAAGAGAAGTTCATGAACACGCTCAGGTCAAAATTCTTATAGGCAAATTGCTGTGTAAAGCCTCCTGTAAAAGTGGGCAATACATTTCCTATCACAGTGCGGTCATCGAGGTCGATCTTACCATCACCATTGATGTCGGCATATTTGATCTGTCCCGGCTGAACCAGGTCAGATATCACTCCTTGCGGATTGGGAAGCCCCGGTTTCAGTGTATACTGATAAGTGAGTGAAGGGAAGCCTGCATTGGAAATCGGATTGGTATTGAAGTCATCTACAGTATAAAAGCCTTCTACTTTTAATCCGTATACAGAGCCGATAGATTGACCAACCTGTATCAGGTAATCGGCAGGATTGCCCGCTGTTGCGAAGAAACCAGACGAGGCGAGGAACTGCTGCTGGTCTCCAAGACTAACGATCTTATTGCTGTTAAAAGAAATATTGAAATTGCTGTTCCAGGAGAAGTCTGTTTTCTTGATAACAGTTCCTGACAATTGCAGTTCGATCCCATTGTTGCGAATGGTACCCACATTCTGGTATTGGGTGCGGTAGCCTGTGTTGCCCGGGAAAGAATTCTCTACCAGCAGGTTCTTTGTGCTGTTGCTGTAGATATCTGCTGTTATATCCAGGCGGCGATTGAACAATGAAAGATCGAGGCCAAGATTCGAAGAGCTTAATGATTCCCATTTGATGTTTGCATTCCCGAATCTTGTTGGAGGAAGCAAAGTATAATTCAACACATCGTTAAGACCATAACCGGAGTTGGCCGGTGCCGAATAGTTTGTAGCATAGCCATAAGGATCGATCCTGTTATTACCGGATACACCGTAACTGACCCGGATCTTTGCATCGTTGATAAAAGAGATGCTTTTCATAAAGCCTTCCTGAGACAATCTCCAGGCCGCTGATGCCGACGGGAAGAAGCCCCACTTATTGTTTGCGGAATCCGGTGCTACAAATACATTGCTGTAATCAGGCCCGAACAGTGAAGAGCCATCCGCGCGCATATTGAATGAGAACAGGTATTTCTGTTTGAAATCATAAGATATACGGGTGAGGAAAGACAGCTGTCTTGTCTGCACTTCAGATGAAACAGGTTTCGGTTGTGTGAACCCAACCGGTGGTGTAGCCAGACCAAAATTTGCAAAGGCTATATCCGGCGTTGTACCTGTAGGAAAATAGCGGATGGTTTGACTGATTGCCGTGGTCCGTGTTTCAAAGATCTCCTGACCGGCAAGAACGGTAAGACGTCCGCCTGTAGTCAAAAAACGGGTATTGCTGTAGGTGAATACATTGGAGTTATTGATAACAGAGCGCCTTACATCTGAAAGTCCGGCGATCGGCATTCTTGCTCCATTGTTCTTTGAATTGGCCGTGATCGTATCATCAAAAGTTTTGCCCTGTGTATTCGTGAAATCGTAGCCAAAAGTGCTTTTAAAGGAAAGTCCTTTCACCAGGTTGATATTCACATACCCATTGAAATTGTAAAGAACCGCATTTGATAATCTGTATTCAGCCTGGGAAAGCAATAATGGATTGATCAGATTCAACTGGTTTCCCGGATTGAAGTCACTTAGCGCCTGATCGTAGAAATCTTCATCCTGTCCGGGCAGCAATAGAGGGCGGTATCTCGTGTATTGCCTTAAGCGGTTGGTGTTGGCGCTGCCTGCATCAGATGTGCCGGCGCCTGTGATCTGTTGATTGTTGTACCGAACATTGAATCCCATCTTGATCGCGTTGCTGATCTTCTGATCCAAACGGAAGTTTACCAGCTTGCGATCAAGTTTGGAATTGAGCAATAGTCCTTCCTGTATATTATTGGTGAGGCTAAGGTTAAATTGTGTTGCCTGGCTACCTCCGGATACGCTGAGGTTTTGTGTAGTCTGAAATGCATTGCGGCCCATCATTCTTTGTTGCCAGTCCATGGCTTCAGGATAATTCATGAATGTGGAAGCAATCGTATCGAAATTATTTGGATCGCGGATGTATTTGCTCACCGAATTCATGTCATTTGTACTGGCAGTGTATTTGGCCTTTTCATACTGGTATAATACAAACTGGTAGGGATCCATCATATCCAGTTGTTTCGTCAGTTTGTTGATTCCTGCAAACGTGTTAAAAGCAACGGTGTACTTTCCGTTGGTGTTTTTGCCGCCTTTTGTTGTAATGATCACAACGCCATTTGCACCTCTTGCTCCATAAATAGCGGTGGACGCGGCATCTTTTAATACGTTGATGGATTCGATATCCTGTGGCGATAAAACATCAAGGGCATTTTCAACCTGAACGCCATCCACTACATACAACGGAGAACCGGATTGTGTAATAGAACTGCGCCCCCGGATAAACACATCTACAGGTGCGCCGGGAGCGCCTTCGCCCACAACGATCTGCACACCTGCCAATCGTCCCTGTAAAGCTTGTGCTGCAGAGTTAAGAGGAATATCTTTCAGATCTTTATCTGTCAGCGCGGATACAGCGCCTGTCAGATCTTTGCGCTGAACGGCGCCATACCCAATGACCACGATATCCTCGAGCTCTTTCTGTGATTCCTTCAATGACACATTTACAACAGTCCGGTCTTTTACGTCCACTTCCGATAATTCATAACCGATCATGGAAACAAGCAACACAACGGGGCCGCTGGTATTCTTTAAATTCAGTGTATAATTACCCGATGAATCTGCGATGGTAGCAATTCCGGTGCCTTTTACATTCACCGTTGCGCGGAAAAGAGGTTCATTTTTCTGGTTGGTGATCTTACCGCTGATGCCTGGAGATGGCGGAGGATCTGCCTGTTTTACGGGCGCTGCCTTTTTTTTAAATACAACGGTCTTTTCGTTCCTGTTGATGTCATACGTGATGCCCCGGGGAACAAAATATTTATCCAATACATCGGTCAGGCTTGCATTGGTCACTGAGATATCTACCGGCTTGTCTTCTTTAAAGATCTCTGCATTATACAGAAAATCATAACCCGTTTGCTGTTTCAGCAATGGGATCACTTTTATTAAAGGAACAGACTTCTGGTTGATGGTAATTGATTGAGCTCTTAAACCGGCAGCGGAAAAAAAGAAAAGCACCATAAGCAGTGTGAGCTGTTTTCCGGGCAATAACTTCCTAATCAGGAAATGCCTCTCCGGGCATTCCGTGAACAAATAATTGTTAAGCAGCATGTCGTTTTTTATTTCATATTAGCAGCCTGTGTACCTTAACCTTTACCTGATGCAGATGATCGCGCGACTCTTCTGCTAAGGCAATACCGTCACATTTTTTCCTTCTATTTTAAAATGGATGGTGTTGGTGATTTCGAGACTTTTGAGTAATTGCTTTAAGCTTTTTGATCGCGAAAACGTACCGCCAAATGCGTTTGCATCAACGCCGGGTTCGTACGTTACAGAGATATCATACCACCGTGAGATCCGGCGCATCATGTCTTTTATATTTTCATTCCGGAAAGTGAAATATCCATTCTTCCAGGCGATAGCGTCATCAACATCAGCAGACGATACGGAGATATTCTTAGCGTCGGTCCTGATCAATGCCTGCTGTCCGGGTACCAGGTTTTTCTGCTGACCATTCGATTCTATACGCACCGATCCTTCGACGAGTGTGGTGGTCACATCATGCTCATCGTTGTATGCCTTGATATTGAAATGCGTGCCCAGCACCCTGGTAGTGGTACCATTAGCGGTTACTGTAAAAGGTTTATGAGCATCTTTCGCGATTTCAAAATAAGCTTCACCCGTTAGGATCACATTCCGTTCGTTGCCGGTAAATGCCGCAGGAAAACGTAATGAGCTGGCAGCATTCAACCATACTTTGGAGCCATCAGCGAGTACAACTTTAAACTCACCTCCATTGGGTGTTGAGATGGTATTAAATGCAACTGGGCTGTCTTCTTTTTGTGAAGCAGGGTTCGGATTATATACCAGCGTGCCGGCATTTTCTTTTTCTAAAGAAGCAGCGCCTTGCTGCAGCCCTGTTTGAATTGAATCGGCAAGGTTCACGATACGTCCGTCTGCCAGTTGAAGTGTGGCGGTATTAGTGCCGGGAGCGACATCATTTTTATAAAGATCATTTGCAGCAAACACCTGAGCGGATTTCTCTGTTGATCTCATAGCAAAGTAAGTTCCCGCTCCGCCAATCAGTACCAGCAACACTGCGGCAACGGCCCACCATTTCACACGTGAGGTCTTCATCTCTATTACAGGAGCAGTAGCGTGTTCTTCATTCTTTTCATCCTCTTCCTGCATATGCTGAAGAATTCCTGAAAGGATACGTTGCTTCACGGCATCCTGACCGCCCGTTTCTTCCGTGGGAACGATCATTTCATCATCTTTCCATTCATCATACCATGTATGCAATTCCTGTTTCTCTGCCTCTGTTGCAGAGCCATCGAGAAATTTTGACGCAAGTATTTTTATCCTTTCGTTTTGCATAAACAAAGTGGTGTATTTAATAAGAGTATTTCTGAAGCAGTTTACCCTTAGTGCTTTTAAAAAAAATTAAAGGAGGAAGGAAAGAAAGGCGTCGCCCATCTTTGCGCGGATGGTTTTCAAGGCTTTGGACAGGTGAGCTTCGGCTGTTTTAACGGAGATCCCCAGCTTCTCGGCCACTTCCGGCAGCGGACGATCCAGGAGTTTGTTATTGATAAAAACGAGGCGGCATTTTTCAGGAAGATCATTTGCCAGTTTGCTGACGATCTCCAGTAGTAGTTTGTTTTCAAAGCTGCCTTCTTCTAATATTTTGCCGATCCCGTTGTGATCAACCTTTTCAAGCGTGGTAAAGGGAGTTTTTTTGCGGTTCCGCACTTTATGATACACCGCATATCTCGTCATTGCCGCGAGGTAGGCGGGCAGCGATTCGATTTTTAATGAACTTCTTTTACTCCAGAGAGCGACAAACACTTCCTGCACTATTTCCTCGGCTTCTACGGCTTCTGTGAGATGTTTATAGGCAACAAAATATAGTTTATTCCAGTAGCGATTGTATATTTCATTGAAGGCGCCATGGTCACCATCCTGGAGTTGGGCAAGTAAAACAGTATCTGGCAGGTTCATCATTTTATCCATGACGGGTGGCAAGAGTATTGGAATAAAAGTAATGAGTTTCTCTTAGCAGAGCAAATGAATGTCAATATCACGAGGGTTCCATCTCAGAGATGATTTTTTAATGTAACTTATAGGACATACGTGATCGGGTGGGTTGTCCTGCATATTCGGTGTGTATCACGTCTTATTATGACAACGACAAAAAATATATTGATCATTTCAATCAAATGCCAATGCCCGGAATACTTTCTTTTTACCCATTCTTCACCGATGATGTAATTAGTTATTCGTAAATTTGGCAACTTTAAAGATTGATTGTTACATTTTTACGCCATATCAGATTGCCATCTCCGGCCTCATCTTCAAAAATTTCTTTATGAAGAAATTATTTCAGTGGGCTTATTTAGCACCGGTTATTTCATGGACCTTTTACCTGCTCGCGCCGATCGGCAGCAGTACGATCATAAATTTGCTGGCCACCGGTGCATTGATAATCGGAGTGTTATCGGCCGTACATCATGCTGAAGTGGTAGCCCACAAGGTGGGCGAGCCATACGGCACGATCATTCTGGCAGTGGCTGTAACTGTATTAGAAGCCTCTATCATCGTTTCTCTTATGCTGACCGGAGGGCCTGGTGCCGAAACCTATGCCCGGGATACACTTTTTGCCGCTGTTATGCTTATCCTGAACGGCATTCTCGGCATCAGTATGCTGCTGGGTGCGCTGAAATTCAGAGAACAGTCTTTTGAAGCAAAAAGTGTTACGATCGCGTTGGTGAGCCTGGTCTCGATTCTGGTACTGTCGCTGATCTTGCCCAACTTTACTACAAGTATTTCAGGACCCACTTACAGCGGCCCACAGTTGATTGCCGTGGCATGTTGCTGCGTGGTGATCTACGTATCATTTCTATTTACGCAAACGGTGCGGCATCGCCACTATTTTCTGGCGGAATCAACCGGCGAAGAAAAAGCTGTTACCCGAACAGAAGCAATAGTCAGCCTGGTTCTGTTGGTTGTTTGTTTAGGAGTAGTGATCTTATTGGCAAAAAGCCTTTCACCGGTGATCGAGAACGGAGTAGTTGCGGCGGGTTTACCAACGTCCCTGGTGGGTGTTGCTATTGCGGCTGTTATTTTATTACCAGAAGGCATTGCTGCCATCCGGGCTGCCAGACGTAATCAATACCAGACGAGCATAAACCTTGCTTTGGGCTCCGCACTGGCAACTATCGGGCTTAGCATTCCTACTGTAGCAATCATTTGCAAAGTGCTGGATCTGCCGCTCGTTCTTGGGCTGGATCAGAAATCGATGATCCTGCTGGGGCTTTCCGTTTTTACAGTAATGCTTTCGTTAAATAAAGGGCGAACGAATGGGCTGTATGCAATGGTGCTGCTGGTGAATTTGATGATGTATATTTTTACGATCATTTTTGCATAGGGGAAGATGGGCGGTAGAGTGGTTTGAAGTCAAGCGGGATAGGCTTTGTTAATTATCCAGCCAATGATTTCAATCCTGGAGTCAGGCACATCTGAGGATCGGTTGGCGTGGGTTCCCGCAGATTACGCAGATTTTACCTTTGCTATAGCCGGAATTGAAAAAACATAGCCCGGATTCTGTTCTATTTTAGCGGCGCAGATAACGCAGATGAGTCTCCGATATAAGGAATTCATCTGCGATATCTGCGTTGTCTGTTATAAAACATACGCTGCTCGGAAGCCAGCAACTCGATGAAGGATGAATCTGCGGAATCTGCGGGAACCTACGCCAAGTGATCCACAGAGGTGCAGGAACCACAAAACATTCCCTTCGAAAACGTAAAGCCTATTCAAAAAATACAATTATCCCCAAGGCTGTTTTTGCGGCGATTGCCACGTTCTCCTACGACAGCCGGATGCCAGTTACTTCTCCGCGGTGTTCTATCTCCCACTTCTATACCTGAATTCCGGGTTCATCACAGGTCTCTCTGCCAGATTCGATACCTTCCACCCAACACGATACATCAATTCCGTTA
>VFQP010002371.1_pt1 | contig 21217 bp, 19 predicted proteins | sample 3512351 | NCBI WGS metagenome assembly VFQP01 (sample SAMN10412372, study PRJNA504923) | tailings metagenome | isolation source: Relicate 1 Philex TSF1 revegetated site | place: Philippines: Tuba, Benguet | collected 2017-08-29
CTCGACAGCCCGCGCGGGCGCATCTACCTGATCAAGGACATGCTGGAGAACGGCCGTGCGGCCGACGAGGAGATCGTCACCCATGTCGATCGCTGCCTCTCCTGCCTGTCCTGCATGAGCACCTGCCCGTCTGGCGTGAACTACATGCATCTCGTCGACCATGCCCGCGTGCACATCGAGAAGACATACCGCCGGCCGCTCGCCGACCGTATCGTCCGCTCGCTGGTCGCCGCCGTGCTTCCGCATCCGGCCCGGTTTCGTCTTGCGCTTGGCGCAGCAAGGGTCGGCCGGCCATTCGCAGGCATCTTCCGCAAGCTGCCGGGCCTGAAGCCGCTCGCCGCCATGCTCGATCTCGCGCCCCGCGCGGTGCCGGCACCCTCGACACTGCCAGGCTCCGGCGCGCATGCGGCGAGAGGACAGAAGCGCGGGCGCGTCGCGCTGCTGACAGGCTGCGCGCAATCGGTGCTCGATCCGGCGATCAACGAGGCAACCGTGCGGCTCCTCACCAGTCTCGGCGTCGAAGTCGTCTTGCCGAAAGGTGAGGGCTGCTGCGGGGCGCTCGTCCACCATATGGGTCGCGAGGAGCAGGCGCTCGCCGATGCGCGCCGCAATGTCGACGTGTGGGTGGCAGAGATCGCCAGGGGCGAGCTCGATGCCATCGTCATCACGGCGTCGGGCTGCGGCACGACGATCAAGGATTACGCCCACATGCTGCGCCTCGATCCGGCCTACGCGGAAAAGGCCCGCATCGTCTCGGGGCTGGCGAAGGACGTGACCGAATATCTCGCGGGGCTCGACCTGCCGGCGCCTGCAACTGCGCCGGGACTGACCGTCGCCTATCATTCGGCCTGCTCCATGCAGCACGGGCAAAAGATCGTCGCGCAGCCGAAAATGCTTCTGAAGCGCGCCGGCTTCGCCGTCGTGGAGCCGCGCGAGGGACACCTCTGCTGCGGCTCGGCGGGGACTTACAATATTCTGCAGCCCGAGATTTCGGCGCAGCTTAAGGCCCGCAAGGTCGCCAATATCGAAGCCACGCGCGCCGATCTGATCGCAACCGGCAATATCGGCTGCATGACACAGATCGGGTCCGGCACGACGATGCCGATCGTGCACACGGTCATGCTGCTCGACTGGGCCTATGGCGGGCCGCAGCCGGCCGGCGTGCCGGCCGCTCGCGTGCTGGAAGCGGCCGAATAGGTCAGAGAATGCCGGGTAATCCCGCCCGGCTCTTGCGCCAGACTGCAAACGGCACCGAGATGAGGTACATCAGGACCCCATAAGTGCCGGACGGCAGGCTGAAGGGCGGCAGGCCCGTCGCCTGCTCGGCGATCAGCGTGCCGACAGTCATGCCGAGCGCGGCGTTCTGCAGGCCTGCTTCGAGCGACACGGCGGTCGCCTCGGGGCGCGACAGGCCGGCAACAAGCGCCAGGCCGAGCCCGCCGCCGAGCAACAGCACGTTGAAGAGCGCCACGGTCGGTCCGAGCGTGCCGATATTGTCGACGATAAGGTCCCACGAAAGGTAGATGCCGCCGATGATCACGCAGAGGAACAGCACCATCGCGATGCGGTTCATGAGCGGCTCGATCCTGCGCACCGTCGGCTCCATGAAGGCGCGCATGGCCATGCCGAGCACGACGGGGACGGTTGTGAGACCGAACATGGTGAGCCCGAGCCCCGTGACATCCACGTCGGGCGCGTCGACGCCGAGAAAGTAGCCCGCGCTCGCGGCTACCAGCAGCGGGACCGTCACGACCGCGACGAGGTTGGTGATGCCGGTCAGCGCGACGGCCAGAGCAAGGTCGCCATCAGCGTAGCGACTGAGCAGGTTCGATGTCGGCCCGCCGGGGCAGAAGGACAGGATCATGAATCCGAGCGCGATCTCGGGCCTGAACGAGAACACGCTGACGAGGATGAAAGCAATGACGGGCAGCATCACCATCTGCCCGAACAGGCCGATCGCAAAAGCCTTGGGATGCTTGGCGATGCGCGCGAAATCGCTGACGCGCAGCCCGAGGCCGAGCGAGAACATGATGGCGACAAGCGCCAACGGCAGGAAAACGTTCAGCAGAAGCCCCATTGCTCCCCCCAGGGCCTGACCGATCCATCCGCAACGAATCCTGAACAGGATACGCCGATCGCACCCCTATTGGAATGCGTATGCGGCATGGCTCTGCCGCACATGGATGATGACTATCGCTGGTTGCGCCACGAGAGTGCCTAGATGACGACCACCTTGGTGCCCACCTTCACCCGCTCGTAAAGGTCGATCACGTCCTCGTTGCGCATGCGGATGCAGCCTGACGAGACGGCCCCGCCGATCGTCTCCGGCTGGTTGGTGCCGTGGATGCGATAGAGCGTCGAACCGAGATAAAGCGCGCGCGCCCCGAGCGGGTTGGCCGGACCGCCGACCATATGGACCGGCAGGATGCGGCCCTTCTTGCGTTCCCGCGCGATCATCTCCGCCGGCGGGCGCCAGTCGGGCCACTCGCGCTTCATGGTGACGCGGTGCGTGCCCGCCCACTCGAAGCCCGGCTTGCCGGTGCCGACGCCGTAGCGCCGCGCCTTGCCGCCGGCCTCGACGAGATAGAGGAAGTTGTCGCGCGTATCGATGACGATCGTGCCGGCCTCGTGCGGACCGCTGTAGTCAACGGTCTGCGGCAGGTATTTCGGGTCCATCGACGGCGCCGAGTGCGGAGCCTGACCGGCCGCGACGGCAGCCGTGCGCATCGGGTCGGGCGCCGGCGAAAGGGCCTGTCGTCGCCGCTGCGGCTCCGGCGCAACCGTCATGCGTACGCCCGGCAGCCCCTCCATGATGTCGCCCCTGACCCGCGCGCCGACGGGCCCGCGCTGCAACTGCATCACCCACGGAGCGGAAAGGTCGGGGCTGACAACGAGCGGCGGGCGCTCGCCATAGCGATCCTGGGCTGCAGCCGGGCTGAGAAGGATCGCCGCAAGCACGGCGCTGCAAAGGGCGGTTTGGACGAGGCGCATGGCTCTTCTTCCTTGTTGGGCCGGAGAAGAGTGGCGCGTCCGAACCAGTGAAAGGTGAACGCCGATCGATAAAACGCGCTTGATCGTGGAAACTGCCGATTATGGTTACGCCGCGGTTCAGGCCCGTGGTAAACGATCGATTGATGTGTGAACGAAAGGCGAACGGGATGAGCGAGGAGTGGTTGATCGAAGGGCCTGACGGGCGGCTGCGCTGCGGCTGGCAGGCAAACCTGCCGGACCATCTTGCCTATCACGACAATGAGTGGGGGCGGCCGGTCGCAGACGACATTCGCCTCTTCGAAAAGCTTTGCCTCGAAGGGTTCCAGTCCGGCCTGTCCTGGCTCACCATCCTGCGCAAGCGCGAGAATTTCCGCGCCGCATTCTCGGGCTTCGACTTCAACGTTCTGGCGGGCATCGACGCTGAAGAGGCGATGTCTAGTCATCTCGCCGATGCTGGCATCGTGCGCCATCGCGGCAAGATCGCGTCGGTCTACAACAACGCCCGCCGCGCGGTGGAACTTGCGGCCGAGCATGGCTCGCTCGCCGCCTATTTCTGGGCGCATGAGCCTGCGGAGGATGCCCGACCGGCACGGATCGACCGTGAGTATCTCGCGGCAAACCCTAAAACCGAAGTCTCGATCCGCATCTCGAAGGATCTGAAGAAGCGCGGCTGGTCGTTCGTAGGGCCGACGACGATCTACGCCTTCATGCAGGCCATGGGGCTGGTCAACGACCATGTCCATGGCTGCACATGCCGGCCTATCGTCGAGTCCGAGCGCGCTGCGTTTCGTCGGCCGGCAGGCGCTGAGCCTCGCCCTCGATGATCTTGCCCTCGGCCATCAGGTGCTCGCGCCACAGCGCGACATTGCGCTTGTTGGCCTTGTACCAGACGTCGAACACCGTACCGGCGAGCGGCACCGAGCCGATGGCCGTGTCGAGCGCGAGATTGACGACCATGCGCCCGAGCACGTGCGACGGCGCTCCGTGACGCGCGGCGCCGAGGATGATCCCGGCACCGACGATCGCCGCCGCGCTATCGCCGATGACCGGCAGCAGGCCGGCCGTCGCATCGAGGCCGAAGCGGATCGACGTGAAGGGGATGCGCCACTGGCTGTCGAGAAGACGCGCCAGCGTCTCCAGTTCGCGCAGCGCCTTGGCCTTCTTCGCGTCTTCCGGTGTCATCCGCTCCATCGTCCGATCTCCTGAAGGGCGCAGGCAAACGCGCGGGCGACGCACCGGTTGCAGCCGGCCTCGCGGCTTGCCGCCCGGATGCTGATGAGTTAGGAGACGGCGCGCCTGTTTTCGAGCGCTCCCTCCCTGATTTTTCGAACGGATTTGCGATGGCTGACAAGGCGGAAAAGATGAAGGCGCGGCTGCCGCGCGGCCTCGTCGACCGGCCGGCCGAAGACATCCGCGCGGTCGAGGAGATGATGGCGCGCATCCGCGCCGTCTACGAGCTCTACGGCTTCGAGCCGGTCGAGCAGCCGATGATCGAATACACCGACGCGCTCGGCAAGTTCCTGCCCGACCAGGACCGGCCGAACGAGGGCGTCTTCTCATTCCAGGACGATGACGAGCAGTGGCTCTCGCTGCGCTACGACCTGACAGCGCCGCTCGCCCGCTACGTCGCCGAGAATTTCGAGCGGCTCCCAAAGCCCTACCGCTCCTATCGCTGGGGCTGGGTGTTCCGCAACGAGAAGCCGGGCCCGGGACGTTTCCGCCAGTTCATGCAGTTCGACGCGGATATCGTGGGCACGCCAGGCGTGGCGGCGGATGCCGAGATGGCCATGATGATGGCGGACACGCTCGAAGCCGTCGGCATCAAGCGCGGCGACTATGTGATCCGTGTCAACAACCGCAAGGTGCTCGACGGGGTGCTTGAGGCGATCGGCCTTGGCGGCGACGAGAACGCCGGCCGGCGCCTGACTGTGCTCAGGGCGATCGACAAGCTGGACAAGTTCGGGCCGGAAGGGGTGCGGCTTTTGCTGGGCAAGGGGCGATGGGACGGCGGCAAGGAAGGTGAGGGCGATTTCACCAAAGGTGCTGATCTCGACAAAAGTCAGATCGACACACTAGAGGCAATCTATAAGCATCGCGAACAGAGCCGCGAGCGACCACTCGGCTATCAGGAGGCAGAAGACGCAGCTTCCGAAGACGATGAGGTGCTCGATACAAATTTGGGCAAGCTCGTTTCAGGCGGCGCAGGCTTCTTGTCATCGTACCGACAACTGTTCGCGAACGATCCCCGAACGCTAGAGGCGGTCGGAGAACTCGAGCAAATCTCGCAGCTGGTGCGCGCTGCAGGTTACGGCACCCGACGCATCCGCATCGACCCCTCCGTCGTCCGCGGCCTCGAATACTACACCGGCCCCGTCTACGAAGCCGAGCTGACCTTCCCGGTCGTCAACGAGGACGGGCAGACGGTGCGCTTCGGCTCGGTCGCCGGCGGCGGGCGCTATGACGGGCTCGTTTCGCGCTTCCGCGGCGAACCAGTCCCGGCGACGGGCTTCTCCATCGGCGTCTCGCGCCTGACGACGGCGCTCAAGAACCTCGGCAAGCTGGAGACAGCCGCCGTGATCGCGCCGGTCGTGGTCCTCGTCATGGACAAGGACACCGAGAGCCTTGGCCGCTACCAGCAGATGGTCGCGCGCCTGCGCCAGGCCGGCATCCGCGCCGAGATGTATCTCGGCGGCGCCGGCATGAAGGCGCAGATGAAATATGCCGACCGCCGCGGCAGCCCTTGCGTCGTCATCCAGGGCGGCGACGAGCGCGCAGAAGGCGTCGTCCAGATCAAGGACCTCGTCGCCGGCGCGAAGGCCGCCGAAGCCATCACCGACAACACCGAATGGCGCGAGTCGCGCCCCGCGCAGGTCTCGGTGCCCGAGGCGGAGCTCGTCGAAGCCGTCCAGCGCGTGCTGGATGCGCAGAAGGCGGAGCGGAGATGAGGGGCACCGCGCTCTCCCTCCCCCTCGCGGGGAGGGTGGCCGCGAAGCGGCCGGGTGGGGTCGGCGGTGCCGGCCGCAGCGCGTGTCATGCGCCCAGCCCTGCACGAGCTACCCCCTCTGGCCTGCCGGCCATCTCCCCCGCAAGGGGGGAGAGGGTCCCGGCATGACCTCCCGCCTGCCCGAAATCGCAGCTGACATCCGCGCCCTGATGACCGAGCGCGGCGTTGACATGGTCGACATCCCCGTCCTGCAGCCGGCCGACCCGTTTCTGGACATGGCCGGCGAGGATCTGCGGCGGCGCATCTTCCTCACCGAGAGCGAGACGGGCGCCCAACTCTGCCTGCGGCCCGAATTCACCATCCCCGTCTGCCTCGACCACATCGCCACCCGCGCCGGCACGCCCAAACGCTACGGCTATCTGGGCGAGGTCTTTCGCCAGCGCCGCGAAGGCAGCGCGGAGTTCTTCCAGGCCGGCATCGAGGATCTCGGCACCACCGATCGCGCGCTCGCCGATGCGCGCTCGATCGCCGACGCCCGCGCGCTTGTCGCCCGATCGCTCGGCGACCGCGAAGTGGTCACCACGCTCGGCGACCAGCGCATTTTTGAAGCCGTGCTGGCGGCCCTCGGCCTGCCGCGGGGCTGGCAGAAGCGCCTTGCCCGTGCGTTCGGCTCGCGCAGCCTGCTCGACCAGGCGCTTGCCGATCTCGCAAGCCCCGCACCCGGCGGCGCGCTCGACGCGCGGCTTGCCGAACTCGTCACCGATGGAGACGAGGCAGCGCTCGCCCGGGAAGTCGCGACGCGCATGAGCGCGGCGAATCTGTCGGAGAGCGCCGGACGTTCATCGTCAGAGATCGCAAAGCGGCTTCTGGAAAAGACCGAACTGCGCAGCGTGCGTCTTGCCGCCGACGCGATGGACGCCCTGCAGCGCTTCCTCGACATCCGCGTCCCGCTCGACCGCGCCGAAGCCGAACTGCGCAGCTTCGCCGACGGCGCGCGCATCTCGCTCGCCGGTGCGCTCGAAACCTTCGCCGCCCGCGCCGCCTCGATTTCGGAGCAGGGGCTGGACGCCTCTGAAATCACCTACGACGCAGCCTTCGGCCGCCCGCTCGACTATTACACCGGCCTCGTCTTCGAGATCGCCTTACCCGATGCCGACCGTCCACTCGTCGGTGGCGGCCGCTACGACCGCCTGCTGACATTGCTCGGCGCCGCTGAGCCTATCCCGGGCGTGGGGTTCTCGGTCTGGCTCGACCGGATCGAACAGGCGAGGGGACTCGCATGACCATCACCCTCGCAGTGCCCTCCAAGGGCCGGCTCAAGGAAGAAGCACTCGGCGTGCTCGCGCGTGCGGGCCTGAGCGTCGCGCAGGATGGTGACGACCGGCGCTATCGCGCCATGGTCGAAGGCCGCGACGATATCGAGATCGCGTTTCTGTCGGCATCCGAGATCGCGCGCGAGCTCGGCCAGGGCGCCGTTGATCTCGGCATCAGCGGCGAGGACCTCGTGCGCGAAACGATCCCTGACTGGGCGTCCCGCGTCGAGATCGCGGCGCGTCTAGGTTTCGGCTTTGCCGATGTGGTGGTCGCGGTGCCGGAGGCCTGGGTCGACGTCGACACGATGAGCGACCTCGACGACGTCGCCGCCGAATTCCGCCAGCGCCATGGCCGGAGGCTACGCATCGCAACGAAATACTGGCGTTTGACGCAGGGCTTCTTCTCGCAGAAGCACGGCATCCAGGTCTATCGCATCGTGGAAAGCCTCGGCGCCACGGAAGGCGCACCCGCTGCCGGCTCGGCTGATGTCATCGTTGACATCACGACGACCGGCTCGACGCTGCGCGCCAATCGGCTGAAGGTGCTCGGCGATGGCGTGATCCTGCAGTCGCAGGCCTGCCTCGTCGAGGCAAAAAAAGAGCGCGATGCAGGGAGCACCGCGCTCGTCTCGGAGGTCAGGGACCGCGTCGCCGCGGCCCTTGCGTAAGCTCAATCAGCGACGGCTGACCGCATAGGCGCCGGGGCCCGAGACCGACAGAGCGAGGAAGCCGCCGGCCATGGCCAGGTTCTTGAAGAAGTTGTTGAACTCGTTCTGATCGGCGAAGTTCGTGTGGCCGAGGAGCGCCGAGCCGACGCAGAACGCTGCAAGCGCATAGGCTGCGTAGCGGGTCTGGAAGCCGACGAGCACCGCGAGGCCGCCGATGATCTTGACCGCGATGACGAGCCAGGTGACGAGTGTCGGGGCCGGCAAGCCGATCGCGCCCATGTAGCCGGCAAAGCCGTCCGGCGCCGTGAGAATGCCGAAGCCCGAAATCAGGATGAGCGCGACGAGCAGGATACGCGCGACGAGGAGGACGAGGTCGTTCATTGGGGTTCCATGAGTTTGGGAGGAAGTTCAACGCTTCCATATCCAAACCCGCGGAAACCCGCGAGATAGCGCGCGAACGACAGATCGTTCGCTAACGCTGAACGACCTGTCGATTTTGTTCACAGTAATTTTCAGCCCGGTTGCGTCATCTTATCGGGGCGCACAACTTCGTCGAATTCGGCCTCGGTGACGTAGCCGCCGCCCACGGCCTCCTCGCGCAACGTGGTGCCCTTCTTGTGCGCGGTCTTGGCGATCTTCGCCGCGTTGTCGTAGCCGATCTTTGGCGCAAGCGCCGTAACCAGCATCAGCGAACGCTCGACGCCGGCGCGGATGTTCTCTTCGCGCGGCTCGATGCCGACGACGCAGTTCTCGGTGAACGACACGGCCGCATCGGCCAGCAGGCGAACCGACTGCAGGAAGTTGTAGGCCATGACCGGGTTGAAGACGTTTAGCTCGAAGTGGCCCTGGCTGCCGGCGAATGTGAGCGCAGCATGGTTGCCGAACACCTGCACGCAGACCTGCGTCATCGCCTCGCACTGGGTCGGGTTCACCTTGCCCGGCATGATCGACGAGCCCGGCTCGTTTTCCGGCAGCGACAGCTCGCCGAGGCCGGCACGCGGGCCGGATCCGAGGAAGCGGATGTCGTTGGCGATCTTGAACAGCGACGCCGCCACCGTGTTGATCGCGCCATGGCTGAAGACCATCGCATCATGCGCGGCAAGCGCCTCGAACTTGTTCGGCGCGGTTTTGAACGGAAGCTGCGTGATCGCGGCGATGCGGTCGGCGACCGCCTTGTCGAAGCCGACCGGTGCGTTGAGCCCGGTGCCGACGGCGGTGCCGCCCTGCGCCAGCTCCATCAGCTTCGGCAGCGTCTGCTCGATGCGTTCGATGCCGTTCTGCAGCTGCGTGGTGTAGCCGGAGAACTCCTGGCCAAGCGTCAGCGGCGTGGCGTCCTGAGTATGGGTGCGGCCGATCTTGATGATGCCCTTCCAGGCTTCGGCCTTATCGTTCAGCGCGTTGCGCAACTGCTGCAGCGCCGGCAGGAGCCGGTGGACGATCTCCTCCGCGCAGGCGACGTGCATCGCCGTCGGGTAGGTGTCGTTCGACGACTGGCTCATGTTGACGTGGTCGTTGGGGTGGACCGGCTTCTTGGAGCCCATCTCTCCACCCAGCATCTCGATCGCGCGGTTCGAGATGACCTCGTTGGCGTTCATGTTGGACTGTGTGCCCGAGCCCGTCTGCCAGACGACGAGCGGGAAATGCGCGTCGAGCTTGCCCTCGATGACCTCCTGTGCAGCCCTTACGATCGTCTCGCCGATCGTCGGGTCGAGCCGGCCGAGGCTCATGTTTGCTTCGGCGGCCGCGCGCTTGACGATGCCGAGTGCCCGCACGATCGGCTGCGGCTGCTTTTCCCAGCCGATCTTGAAGTTGCCGAGCGAGCGCTGCGCCTGCGCGCCCCAGTAGCGGTCCGCTGCAACCTCGATCGGGCCGAACGTATCGGTTTCGGTGCGGGTCTTCGTCATCTCAGATCCTTCGGTGCTGGCCGGGCCGAGCCGGCGCAAAGGGTTCAGGCGAAGGCCGGCCACACCAGGCCCGCCGCGCCGACGAGCGCTGCATAGCGCAGCGTCTTCGCGATTGCCACCACGACAAGGAACGGCAGAAAGCGCATCCGCGCGAGCCCGGCCACCACTGTCAGCGGGTCGCCGACGACAGGAAGCCAGGAGAGAAGCAGCGTCGGCCAACCATAGCGGGCATAAAAGGCCTGCGCCTGCTCGACCTGCGCTGGCGAGGCCGGAAACCAGCGGCGGTCGGCATAACCGATAGCAAATCGCCCGAGCGCCCAGTTGACCGCCGAGCCGGCGGTGTTCGCAACGCTCGCGACAACCACCAGCACCCAAACCGGCGCCGCCGCCTGACCTGCCAGCACCAGCAGCGTCGCCTCCGAAGTTCCCGGAAGAAGCGTGGCGGAGGTGAAAGCGGAAAGGGCGAGCGCGAGAAGCGGGAACGATGACATGGTCCCGCCTCGATACTGGAACGCTAAACGGGTCGAAAGCCGCTTGCGACCAAACCTTTGCTTCACAATCGATGAAAATTAGCCGCCGGTTCCTCAACAACGGCGCGCTTGGGGGACCAAGATCGGAAGCCAATCGAAAAGGGAGTGAGCGATGACCCGGAATTCGAGCAAGGTGCATGACGAAGTGCTTGCGGCGAACGCCGAATATGTTGCCGGCTTCGGCGACCGGAAGGATCTGGCACTACCCCCCGCGCGCGGATTTGCCATCCTGACATGCATGGATGCGCGGCTTGATCCCGCGAAGTAAGCCGGACTTGCCGAAGGCGACGCCCACGTCATCCGCAACGCTGGAGGCCGCGCGACCGACGATGCGATCCGATCCCTGGTGATTTCGCACAAGCTGCTCGGCACCAAGGAGTGGTTTGTCATTCACCACACCAATTGCGGCATGGAGCTGTTCTCAGACGAAGTCATCGGTGATCTGCTGGAGGACAATCTCGAGACGGCCAGCTTCGACGGTGAAAACTGGAGCAACCCGAAACACGGTCACGGCTCCTCGCATGGCCATTTCCTGAAGTGGCATACGTTTCAGGACAATGAGGAGAGCGTTGTCCAGGATGTGCGGCGCATCCGGGAACATCCCCTCGTGGCGCCGCATATTCCGATCTACGGCTACATCTACGACGTCAAGACAGGGAAGCTCGTCGAAGTCGAGGAAGCCACGGCCGCAGGTCGAGCCGTCACGGTCTGAAGCAAAAAGGGGCGGCAATCGATGCCGCCCCTGTTTAGTCAGCGAAAACGGATTTCAGCCCGTGATCTTCTTCTTGACGTCGCCAGCACCCTTCTGGACCTTGCCAGCCGCCTTCTCGGCCTTGCCTTCAGCCTCGGTCTTCCGGCTGCCGGTCAACTTGCCGGCAGCTTCCTTGACGGCGCCTTTCGCCTGCTTGGCGAGACCTTCGACCTGATCCTTGTTCGGCATGACTATTCTCCGTTGCTAAAACTTCCGCAACGAGAACTCCTTTTGCCGTCTCCGGTTGCATCATCACGCAAGCGTGTCGCGGCATAAAAAAGGGGCGGCATCGCTGCCGCCCCTCGATCTGTAAATGGTGACCGGACTTCTTAGAAGTCCATGCCGCCCATGCCGCCCATGCCGCCGCCCGGCATCGCAGGAGCGCCGGAGTCCTTCTTCGGCGCGTCGGCGATCATGGCCTCGGTGGTGACGAGCAGGCCGGCAACCGATGCCGCGTCCTGAAGAGCCGTGCGCACGACCTTGGTCGGGTCGACGATGCCCATGGCGATCATGTCGCCGTACTCGCCCGTCTGGGCGTTGTAGCCGAAGGTCGCCGACGAATTGTCGAGGATCTTGCCGGCAACGATCGAGGCTTCCGCACCGGCGTTGGACGCGATCTGGCGGGCCGGAGCCTGCAGTGCGCGACGAACGATGTTGATGCCCGCTTCCTGGTCAGCGTTGACGCCTTTGACGGTCAGGTTGGCCGAAGCGCGCAGCAGTGCCGTACCACCGCCCGGGACGATGCCCTCTTCGACGGCAGCGCGCGTTGCATTGAGCGCGTCGTCGACGCGGTCCTTGCGCTCCTTGACCTCGACTTCCGTCGCACCGCCGACGCGGATGACGGCGACGCCGCCGGCGAGCTTGGCCAGGCGCTCCTGGAGCTTCTCGCGGTCGTAGTCCGAGGACGTCTCTTCGATCTGCTGCTTGATCTGGGCAACGCGCCCCTGGATCTCGCCCTTCTGGCCGGCACCGTCGACGATGGTGGTGTTCTCCTTGGAGATCGACACCTTCTTCGCACGGCCGAGCATCGAGAGGTTCACGTTCTCGAGCTTGATGCCGAGGTCTTCCGAGATGACCTGGCCGCCCGTGAGGATCGCGATGTCCTCGAGCATGGCCTTGCGGCGGTCACCGAAGCCCGGAGCCTTGACGGCGGCGATCTTCAGGCCACCGCGCAGCTTGTTGACGACGAGCGTGGCCAGAGCCTCGCCTTCCACGTCTTCCGAGATGATGAGCAGCGGCTTGGACGTCTGGACGACGGCCTCGAGCACCGGCAGCATCGCCTGGAGGTTGGAGAGCTTCTTCTCGTGGAGGAGGATGTAGGCGTCCTCGAGCTCGGCGATCATCTTGTCCGGGTTGGTGATGAAGTAGGGCGACAGGTAGCCGCGGTCGAACTGCATGCCTTCGACGACTTCGAGTTCGGTCTCGGCGGTCTTGGCTTCCTCGACCGTGATGACGCCCTCATTGCCGACCTTCTGCATGGCCTGCGCGATCATCTCGCCGATTTCCGTCTCGCCATTGGCGGAGATGGTACCGACCTGGGCAACCTCTTCCGAGGTGTTGATCTTCTTGGTCGTGTTGGTGAGGTGAGCGACGACTTCGGCCACGGCGAGGTCGATGCCGCGCTTCAGGTCCATCGGGTTCATGCCGGCGGCCACGGCCTTGTGGCCTTCCTGGACGATCGCCTGGGCGAGAACGGTAGCGGTGGTGGTGCCGTCGCCGGCGATGTCGTTGGTCTTCGAGGCCACTTCGCGCACCATCTGGGCGCCCATGTTCTCGAACTTGTCCTCGAGCTCGATCTCCTTGGCGACGGTCACGCCGTCCTTGGTGATGCGCGGAGCGCCGAAGGACTTGTCGATGACGACGTTGCGGCCCTTGGGGCCCAGCGTCACCTTGACGGCGTCGGCGAGGATGTTGACGCCGCGCAGCATGCGCTCGCGCGCGTCGCGGGAAAACTTGACGTCTTTGGCAGCCATTTTCAGCTCCTTGATTGGCGGCCGCCCCAGGGGCTGGCCGAAATTCGGTTCTTGACGGTTACCGGGGCTTTATCAGCCGACGATACCCATGATGTCGGACTCCTTCATGATGAGGAGTTCTTCGCCGTTGAGCTTGACCTCGGTGCCGGACCACTTGCCGAAGAGCACGCGGTCACCGGCCCTGACGTCGAGCGCGACGAGCTTGCCTGCATCGTCACGAGCGCCCGGGCCGACGGCGACGACTTCGCCTTCCTGCGGCTTTTCCTTGGCCGTATCCGGAATGATGATCCCGCCGGCCGTCTTTTCTTCGGACTGAATCCGGCGCACGACCACGCGGTCATGAAGCGGGCGGAACTTCGTATCTGCCATTGTGCAATCCCCGAAACGGATGTTGAAAGGGTCTCAACCTTTTCCCGGTCGATGCCGGGCCGTTAGCACTCACCAAGAGGGAGTGCTAACGTGGCGCCGAGATAGGCTCTCGCGTGTTGAGAGTCAAGATTTTCGATGAAGCATTTCGTCTGCCGGGCGCATGCGGGATGACCGCCACGGACACCCTGAACGCAAAAACGGCACCGGAATGAAATCCGGTGCCGACTGATGCAGAAGCTTCGAGGTCAGCCCACGAAGCGCAGGTTGGACAGCTCATCCGCGATGGAGCGGAAGGTTTCCGACAGGTCGCCGCCCTTGGCGTTCCAGAACAGCTTTGCTGGCTTGGTCGGATCCACGGCGTCGCGCCGGAAGCGCGAGTTGGAGGCGCAGCGCGTTAGCGCCTCGATGGCGGCCTTCTCACCGGAATTGGTCGTCGACAGGTCGAGCGCAACCGTCATCAGGATCACGCCCGCCTGCTTGGCGGCGTTGCAGACCGTGTCCATGTGCTGGTTCATCGCCGAGGTGTAGTTTGCGTTGGTGTAGGTCGTCTTGTTGACCGTCGTGTTGAGGAACAGCCGCGTCGTGGTTTGCCCGCTGGCCGTCTTCCCGGTGTAGCCCTTGTTCGAATAGACCGACCGGTTTGTTGCTAGGTCGTTATAGCCGAGCGAGGTCGGCGTATAATAGGTGTTCTCGCCGTCTGTGAGCACGATGACGACCTTATCATTGCCGCGCTCGCGTTCCGGCCGCCCTTCCGTAAAGGGCGCTCCGCTCGACACCGTTCGCCAACCCCAGGCCACGCCCTCCGGAACGTCCGTTGCGCCAAGCGGCTGCATGGCGTTGATGGCGTCCTTGATCGTTTGCAGGCCGGCTGCCGCCGTCACGTCGGTGAGCGGCGTGATCGGCTTGGTCGAGCACATGGCATTCGGGCCCTGGTTGGGCCCGGCAAACGACGTACCGCTCGCCGCGGGCACGAAATATTTCGGCATGGAGGTCTGGCGCGTCGCATCGTTCGAGCTCGACGATTCGTCGCTCCACCAGTTGCCGTAGGCGGAACGGTTGCTGCCGTCCCGCCGATCCGTCTCGTCCGGCGCGAACATCGGCACGAACAGCGTCGCAGGCGTATTCACCGTGGGCGCGCTGTCGCTGTAGGCGTGGGGATGCGGGCGCGTCTCGACGCATCCGGCCCAGCTCGTATAGGCGCCGTAGACGGGGACTTGCTTGCCGGCCACGGTCTGCGTACCCGTCTGCCTCTGCAGCTTGTCGTACAGCGTGAAGCGCGTGATGACCTGGTTGCGCTCCGTACCCCAGCCGCTGCCGCTACGGATATATGTGCCGTTCGACAGCGTCACGGCCATGCTCGACGACATCGACCCCCAGTTGAAGTTCTCGTGGTGGATCGGCGAGCGGCCCTGTGTATCCATCCAGGCGGCGGTTTTGTAGGTCGGTCCGACATTGACCGAGGCGGCGAACGGCACGAGCGCGAACTGCACCGGCTTTTCCACCTGTGCGATGTCCTCGCCCTGCTCGGCGATCGTCTCGACGAGTTCGATGGCCGCTGCCTTGAGGAGGTCGATGCGCTTTGAGCCCGAACCGGTGCCCTTGGTGTCCATGGAGCCGGAATTGTCGAGCACGAGCGACACTTCCAGCGTGTTCTTCAGCCGGATCTGGTTGTCGGCGTAGTAGTAGATCGTCTCGACGAACTGCTCGTCGGAGACCAGCGCGTAGAAGCTTTCGAGGAAGTAGGGATGATACTTGATCCGGACGGCCAGCTTGAGCGTTCCGCCCGCAGCCTCTTCCGTCGGCATGGTCACGCGCAGGTCGATGTTCGACAAATCGGCCGAGCGGAGGTTGGCCTCGAAGAAATCACGGGCGAACTGGGTCGCCTCGTCCTCGTCGGCGCCGGAGATGATAAGGCGGGCCGTTGCGATGCCTGCGGCGTCAAGCGCGTTGAGTGCCGCCGATCGCTGGCGCGTCATTTCCGCATAGTCGACGCCGAGCGCCAGTGCGCCCATGACAGGGACCATGCCGATCGCAGTCGCAATGGTGAAATTGCCCCGTCGGCTGGACAGGAACTTTCTGAACATCTTGGTGCCAACCCGCAAAATGGCGACGCTGTCACAATGCCACGCCAGCTCTTAAGCGCCGTTTAGGAATTGGCAACGAATTGCCGTGAGCGGATTAACGCGCCATTTACCGTGCCGCGCGGCAGACATCGGCTTGGCATCCGCGCGTGCTTTCGGATATGCGACGCAGGCCGGGCACAGGGAGAGTTTCGTCGATGGTGGCAATGGTCGAGCGGCTGGACGAGGTGGCTGCGCGCTACGACGCGCTGCTGTGCGACGTCTGGGGCGTGCTGCACAATGGCATCGACGCGTTTCCTCTGGCCGCAGCCGCGCTGGAGCGCGCGCGCGACGCCGGCAAGGCCGTCATCCTCGTCACCAACTCGCCGCGGCGCGGCCAGGATGTCGCGGTCCAGCTCGACACGCTCGGCGTGCCGCGCTCGGCTTGGGACCGCATCGTCTCGTCCGGCGACGTGACCCGAACGCTGATTAAGGAAGGGCCGCGGCGCGTCTTCCATCTCGGCCCCGATCGCGACATGGGGATCTATGACGGTATCGACGTTGAGACCGTGGACGATTTCGAGGCGTCTGCCGTCGTGTGCACGGGCCTCATCGACGACGACACCGAGACCCCGGACGACTACATGGACCAGCTGCGCCAGTATCGCTCGCGCGACCTGCCCATGATCTGCGCCAATCCCGATCTGGTGGTCGAGCGCGGCGACCGGCTCGTCTACTGCGCCGGCGCGCTGGCACGCGAATATTCGCTGATGGGCGGTCGCACGCTGATCGCCGGCAAGCCGCACCGCCCGATCTACCAGGCCGCGCTCAAGGCCGCGAGCGACGTGCGTGGGCGGGAGATCGACGCAGGCTCGGCGCTGGCCATCGGGGACGGTGTTCTGACCGACGTGAAGGGCGCCGTCGACAACGGCGTCGATCTCTTCTTCATCACCGGCGGCATCCATGCGCGGGAATATGCGGGCAAGGTCGGTCCCGACCCCGAGCGGCTGGTCGCCTTCCTGGACAAGCACGGCTACAAGCCGGTCGCCGCATCCATCAGGCTCGCCTGATCCATGGCGAGCATCTTCCAGCGAATTGCCGGAGCCTCAGCACTGCCTGACGATCTCCGCGGCGCGGTCGTCGCGATCGGCAATTTCGACGGTGTGCACCGCGGCCATCAGGTCGTCTTGGCGCGCGCGCTGGAAGAGGCCGAGAGGCTTGGCGTCCCGGCGCTCGTGCTGACCTTCGAGCCGCACCCGCGCGCTTTCTTTACGCCCGACAAGGCGCCGTTCCGCATCACGCCCGCGCCGCTCAAGGCAAGGCTGATCGAAGCGCTCGGTTTCGCCGGTATCGTCGAGCAGCCGTTCGATAAGAGTTTCGCCTCGTTGACGGCCGAAGAGTTCGTCACGCAGTTCCTCAAGCGCGACCTCGGCATTGCCCATGTCGTGACCGGCTTCGACTTTCATTTCGGTGCGCGGCGCACCGGCGGGCCGGCCTATCTTATGGAGGCTGGTGCCGTACATGGCATCGGCGTGACGCTGGTCGACGCATTTCGCGACGAAAACACCGACATTGTTTCCTCGAGCCGCATCCGCACGCTGCTCGCGGAGGGTGACGTCGTTTCGGCTGCCGGTCAGCTCGGCTACCGCTATCTGGTGCAGGCAACCGTCGAGGGCGGTAAGCAGCTTGGCCGGACCCTCGGCTATCCGACCGCCAACATGGCGCTCGACGCTTCGAACGCGCTCGCGCACGGCATCTACGCGGTCCGCTTCCGCCGCGGCGACGGCACCCTGCATGACGGCGTAGCAAGCTTCGGCCGGCGCCCGACCGTCGACAGCGACGGGCGGCCGCTCCTCGAGACCTTTCTGTTCGACTTCAGCGACAGCCTTTATGGCGAGACCTGCGAGGTCTCCTTCTTTGGCTTCCTGCGCGGCGAGGCCAAGTTCGAAGGGCTGGATGCGCTGGTCGAGCAGATGAAGCGGGACGAAGCCGAGGCGCGTGCCCTGCTGGCGGGCGTGAAGCCTCTGTCGCCGCTCGACGCCCAGATCAACTTTGCCGATGTGCAACCCTCGATCACCGGCGTTTGATCAAACTTTTCGCATCCCGTTAAACCTATGTTCACCGCGATGGGCCGAGGAATCGGTCCATAACGGACCGCGTATCGAGTAGGGGGCGGAGCAGCATGGCAAGGTTGAACTGGGCAGCGATGGCTGCCCTGTCGGTGGTCGCAACGTCGGCAGCGGCGCAGGAAAACATCTACGGCCTGCAGCCAGCCGAGACCTGGCAGACGACCGAGACGAGCTACGGCTATGGCGACCAAGCGCCAGCAGGCGCCGGCTGGTTCTCCGGCAACTGGTACCTGAAGGTCGGCGGCGCCGTCCTGCATCGCCCAAGATTCGAAGGTGCTTCCGGGCGCTCCTTCGCCTTCCAGCCCATGATCTCGTTCGGCCGCGCAGGCGGCAAGTCGGCGCGCTTCTCCTCGCGCAACGACGCCATCTCGATCGGCGTGCTCGACAACGGCACCGTTCGCGCGGGCGTCGCCGGCAAGTTCATCTTCGGCCGCGACGGCGACACGGATTCGCGCCTCGCCAACGTCTCTGAAGTGCGTTTCGGCGGCGAACTGGGCGGCTTTGCCGAAATTTACCCGAGCGACAATCTTCGCATGCGCGCCGAAGTGCGCCACGGCATCCGCTCGCATGACGGCATCGTGGTCGACCTCAGTGCCGATGCGTTCGTGAACGTCACGCCGACGATCCAGATTTCGGCGGGACCGCGTCTGTCCTGGGCCTCCGAGGACTACTTCGACGCCTATTATGGAATCAGCGGAACAGAAGTTGGCGCTCCTTTCGACGCCTATTCGCCCGGCAGCGGCTTCCGCTCCGCCGGCGTGGGCGGCGCGGTGACGTGGAAAGCGACCGACCGGGTCGATACCAGCGTCTTTGCCGAATATGCACGCCTGCTCGGGCCAGCGGCCGATTCGTCGATCGTCCGGCAGGGCGGATCGCGCAACCAGGTGACTGTCGGCGCCTCGGCGACCTATCGTTTCGATCTGTTCTGATCGCGCGAAGGCCTTTTCTCCGCAGTCGCGCTCGGGTAAAAGCCCGGGCGATGAAGACGTCCGCGCACTTCGCGACATCGATACGAATTACCGGCCCGGCCTTCCAGGCGGCCTGAGGGTCGCCGGAAGGTCCGGGATTTTCGGCGTGCCCAAGCCTGCGGCGCGCCTCGCTCAATTCTCCTGAAGCCAGCTCCGCGCCTCGCGCCGGGCCGACCCCGCGACAAGACATCATGACGACTGCCGAACCGATCGATTACTCGAAGACCCTCTACCTGCCGCAGACGGAGTTCCCGATGCGCGCCGGTCTGCCGGACAAGGAGCCGCAGATCGTGGCCCGCTGGCAGGAGATGAACCTCTACAAGGCATTTCGCGAAGATGCGGCCGGCCGGCCGAAATACGTGCTCCATGACGGCCCGCCCTACGCCAACGGCAACATCCATATCGGGCACGCGCTGAACAAGATCCTCAAGGACGTCATCACGCGCTCCTTCCAGATGCGCGGTTACGATTCCAATTACGTGCCCGGCTGGGACTGCCACGGCCTTCCGATCGAGTGGAAGATCGAGGAGCAGTACCGCGCCAAGGGCAAGAACAAGGACGAGGTGCCGGTCAACGAGTTCCGCAAGGAATGCCGCGCCTTCGCGCAGCACTGGATCGAAGTGCAGGGCGCCGAGTTCCAGCGCCTCGGCGTCGTCGGCGATTTCGACAACCCCTATACGACCATGAACTTCCACGCAGAGGCGCGCATCGCCGGCGAGCTCCTGAAGTTCGCGATGTCCGGTCAGCTCTATCGCGGCTCAAAGCCCGTCATGTGGTCGGTCGTCGAGCGCACGGCACTCGCCGAGGCTGAGGTCGAGTACCAGGACTACGAATCCGACACGATCTGGGTGAAGTTCCCGATCGTCTCCTTCGATGAAAAGATGTTCGAGCGCCTACGCGGCCGCCAGCTGGGCGACATCAACCGGCGCTTCCCCGTCGATACAGGCCACGAGATCGACGTCGATGGCCGTGTTACCGACGACATGCTTTCACGCGTGCCGGAGCTTATGGGTGCGAGCGTCGTCATCTGGACGACAACGCCCTGGACGATCCCCGGCAACCGCGCCGTCGCCTTCGCCGGCCGCTCGGTCTCCTACCGTCTCTTTGAGGTGACCGCCGCCGAGAACGAATTCGGCCCGCAGCCCGGCGAGAAGCTGGTGCTTGCCAAGGCGCTTGCCGAAGAGTGCGCCACCAAGGCCAAGCTGACGCTTGCCGATCGCGGCGAGGTCGACCCGACCGTGCTTGCCTGCCTGACGCTGGCTCACCCGCTGAAGGGCCTCGGCGGCGGCTACGACTTCGCCGTTCCGATGCTCCCCGGCGGCCACGTCACCGACGATGCCGGCACCGGCTTCGTGCACACCGCACCCGGGCACGGCCGCGAGGACTATGACGCCTGGATCGGCTTCTCACGCGAACTGATCGCGCGCGGCATCGACACCGCGATCCCCTTCACCGTCGATGATGCCGGCTATTTCACCAAGGACGCGCCGGGCTTCGGTCCCGACCGCGCCGCTGGTCCTGCCCGCGTGCTCGACGACGAGGGCAAGAAGGGCGACGCCAACAAGGCCGTCATCGAGGCGCTGATCGGCGCCAACATGCTGTTCGCGCGCGGTCGCCTGAAGCACACCTATCCGCATTCCTGGCGGTCCAAGAAGGCCGTCATCTTCCGCAACACGCCGCAATGGTTCGTCCACATGGACAAGGTGCTGGACGATGGCCGCACGCTGCGCGCCCGCGCGCTCGCCGCGATCGACGCCACGCGCTTCGTGCCGGCTGCCGGACAGACGCGGTTGCGGGCGATGATCGAGGACCGCCCCGACTGGGTGCTGTCGCGCCAGCGCGCCTGGGGCGTGCCGATCTGCGTCTTCGTCGATCAGGACGGCGAGGTTCTCAAGGACGAGGCAGTCAACCAGCGCATCCTCGACGCCTTCGAAGCCGAAGGTGCCGATGCGTGGTTCGCCGAAGGCGCACGCGAACGCTTCCTCGGGTCGCGCGCCAACGAGCCCTGGCAGATGGTGCGCGACATCCTCGACGTCTGGTTCGATTCGGGCTCGACCCACACTTTCACGCTTGAAGACCGTCCCGATCTCAAATGGCCGGCCGACGTCTATCTCGAAGGCTCCGACCAGCATCGCGGCTGGTTCCATTCCTCGCTCCTGGAATCCTGCGGCACACGGGGCAGGGCGCCGTACGACACCGTCATCACCCATGGCTTCACCATGGACGAGGACGGCCGCAAGATGTCGAAGTCGCTCGGCAACACCGTCGTCCCGCAGGACGTCATGAAGCAGTCGGGCGCTGACATCCTGCGCCTGTGGGTCATGACGACCGACTATTGGGAAGACCAGCGTCTCGGCAAGAACGTGCTGCAGACCAACATCGACGCCTACCGCAAGCTGCGCAACACCATCCGCTGGATGCTGGGCACGCTCGCCCATGACGAGGGCGAAGAAGTCGCGCATGCCGACATGCCGGAACTCGAGCGGCTCATGCTGCACCGGCTGGCCGAGCTCGACGACGTCGTGCGCAAGGGCTACGACGCCTTCGACTTCAAGCGCGTCACGCGCACGCTGATCGACTTCATGGTCGTCGAGCTGTCCGCGTTCTACTTCGACGT
>VFQP010002372.1_pt1 | contig 21211 bp, 17 predicted proteins | sample 3512351 | NCBI WGS metagenome assembly VFQP01 (sample SAMN10412372, study PRJNA504923) | tailings metagenome | isolation source: Relicate 1 Philex TSF1 revegetated site | place: Philippines: Tuba, Benguet | collected 2017-08-29
GCCGTGGCGCGCCGTGGAGACGACCGAGTTGGAGGTGACCGAGGTGATGGAGTAGTGCTGGTGAAGCCCGGCGTCACTGGCCTGGGCATCCACGCCGTGGTAGCGAGGGATGACGCCGACGCCGCCGCCGCTTGCTGCCGGCGGCGGGTGCGTACGGATGGACATGAAGGTGCCGTTGGGCGAGAGCCCAAGGCCCAGGTCCTGCAGGGCGTGCTCCTGCTGCAGCAGCGGGCTGGCGCCGCCGGGCGAGCGCGGCGGCAGCACCGGGCGGCGGTGCGGCGGCGCCGGCGACGCGGGCTGGAAGGCCGCCGCCGCCGCCGCCGTCCGCGGCCGGCTGCCTAGGACTGGGGGTGCGGCGGCGTCCCACGGGAGAGACGCGTGCGGGAACAGGCCGCGCGACTGCTCGTTGGCGCCGGCTGCCACCGCCGCCCGCCCAGGGGCGGTGGTGAAGGAATAGCTTGCGTGCGTCGCGGGAGCAGCCCAGTCGCCGCCCCACTCCCACGCCCCTGCGCCTGGACCCACTGCTCCGTCGTACGCGGCCTGGGCGCCTCCGGCGCCGGCCGCCCACGTCGCCGCGCGCTCTGGGTGCCCCACCGCCGCGTGCGGCGGCGGCTGCGGGAGGCTGCGCCACCGCGCTGCGGCGGCAGCGCTGCCGCTGCCAAATCCGTCCCCGTCGCTCACAACCTCCTCCTCCTCCTCCTCCCCGCTGTCCTCCACGCTGGACGAGCCGTTGCGCCGGGCGACGGCGGAGAACTCGCCAACGGCGACGCTGCGCTGCGGGCGCGCCGACAGCGGCAGCTGCAGCTCCTCCTCATCTTCGCTGTCCTCGGCCACGTCGTGCACAAACAGCGCATCGCCGGCGCCTTGGCCTTGGGCTGCCAGCCCCGCCGCTGCCGCCGCCGCCGCAGCTTCGTGTCCGGGAGCGGTGGGTTCGCCCCGCAGCTGCATGGCGGCGGGGGCGGAGCTGGGCCCGGCGGGCTGCTGCTGGAGCAGGCGGGTCTGCGCTTGCCGCTGGTTCTCCAGGACCCGCATGAGGGACAGGAGCGGCGTCTGGTCAGCGGGGTCGGCGGGGTCGGTGACGAGGGCGCGGGAGGCGCGGGAGGTGCCGCCGAGGGGGGTGGGTGGCGGGTGATTGGGCCCGAGCAGCGGGGTGGGCGGCGGCGGGGGCAGCGACTGCACGGGGTGGCTGCTGAGGGAGGCGCGCGCCTGGTTGACGGCCTGCTGCTGCTGCTGCTGCCAGGTGGGCGTGGCTGGCGCGAGGCCTGGGGAGTTGTGCCGCCAGGCGTGCGGCGAGGCGGCGTGCGGCGTGGGCGCCAGCACCAAGTCGGCGGCGGCACGGTCGAGAAAGGGGTTGCGGGCGCCCACACGGCCGGCTCCCAAAGGGGACACCGGCGGCTGGAAGCTCAGCTGCTGCTGCTGCTGCTGCTGCTGCTGCTCCTGCTGCTGCGTGCCGTCCATGTTGCTCCGCGTTGGTTGCTCTCCCTGGTCAAAGCGTCATGTTGACCTCCTGCGGCGCGGCGATGGGGGCGACGCGGGCGATGGACGAGCTGCCGGTGACGATCAGGCACGCGCTGCGCATCGGAGGCCTAGCTGCTCCGGTCGTCCTTAGCGCGCTGGCCTGCTGGCAGAGTCTGCTCGGCGCCAGAGCTGTAGCACGGCAACGATGCCGCGCTGGCGAACGTGGCGATGCAACGATCAAGCTGATTCGCTGGCATCGCGTGGTGTCCCTGCGGCTGGTGCTGTCGCTTTAGCTGCTGGCCGAGGCGCCAAAACCGTACCTCTCGCGGACAGGAGCAGCGGAGGCGCGCAGAGAAGAGGACAGGGAGAGAAGCTCGCTTGAGTCCAGCCTTTCACAGCGCTGATGGCGCTGGCACTGGCTTGCTGGCTCTGCCCGCTCGCTTGCTGGTGCGACGGCTTGGAAGCCGTGCGGCTGCGGCGCGCGAATGCGAGCCCTCTACGCTATGCTGGACCCATGCGCTGCAGTGCTCCACAAACTGCTGCAGGCGTCGGCCCGCGCGCACGCTTGCGATGTGCCAGCACACCCAGCACGCACTTTTTCAGGGACGCGAACGCAGGACAACAGCGGTTCAGAAGCGCGTGGGCTTGTGATCGGACGCAGAGACAGCGGCGAAGTAGTTGCTGTGCTGGACGGTGGTGTAGATGTCCGGCCCTGGACCAGGCGCCGGCTGCAGAGGCTGCAGGTACGCGCTGTCGTACGTCGTGCTCCACGAGTCCTTGCCAGCAACGCCCACGGCGGGCCTGCGCGGCTGAGGTCCGCCCTGCAGGTGAGCGCCGCACCAGACACGACACGTAAGTCTGGGTCCCTGGCAAGCTCACTGCGAGCAGCAAGACGGAGTGCAGCCGCGCACCGGCAGCCCGACAATTCACTCACCACTTGCGGCACGATTGTCATGGTTCCGGAGCTGTGCGTGAGCTGGCTGGCCTGGCCCTTGCCGGCGTGCGGGTTGGCCCAGGCCTTGGGGCCCTCCGAGCCGCCAAGCCCGCCCTCCCCGGCCTGCAGCTGCGACCGGCTGCTGATGCCGGCGTAGGGGTTGAACCGCGCAGCCGCCTCCCCGGCCTGCAGCGGGCACGGCGCAGGCGTCAGCAGCCGCGTGGGCGCACGGCGAGCAACGGCACGACGGGCGCGCTGTGCGCGCGCCGGTCGCACGCCGGGGCAAACCAGCACGCGCCCCCGCACCTGCGTGATGCCTGCCTCCTTGTACGCAAGGTTGGTCGATGAAGCCTTGTTGGCGTACGGGCCGCGGTTGATGGCGGGGTAGCCCGACTCGTTGCCTTGGTGCGACAGGCCCTGCACGCACCAACCAACCAGGACCGCAATGTGGTTGTGGGTGCGCACTGTCGCGCACCTGGCACCCCCCTCCTCAGGCGGCGGAGCTGCGCATCAGCGATGCGCTGCTGCACGGGCGTTGCTGCTGCTACTGCTGCTGCTGCTGCGGCGGCGGCGCACCATGTTGGACATGCTGATGTTGGTGTTCTTGGCGGTGCCATGCACCATGCGGGGCCCCGTGGGCGACGGCTGCTGGCTCGCCGTCAGGCCCGTGGGCGACGCCTGCGCCCGCCAACACGCCAGGACACGCACGGTTTGTGGCGCGCGCTGCGCGGCGCGCAGCCGCCGCACGGCAGCCCTGCCAGAACGCTGGTGCCGTGGCGCCAGGGTGCTCACGTGCAGGTGGTCCAGTGTCTGCGGCTGGCCCGGGAAGATGCGCAGCCCGCTGAAGGCCGTGGTGGTGTCCTTGGCGTGCGGCCCGTGCCGGGGGATGTAGCCGCCGTCCGGGTTGCTCTCGAGGTGGCTCTGGTGCCCAGCGCGGTTGGACTTGATGTGCGGCATGGTGTCCAGTGGCTCGGTCGGGCCCTGCATGGAGGCACACGCGGGCGGCCGCTCACTTATGCGTTACTCAGGTGCTGGCCTTGTATGAGCAAGTGGCTCGTGCGCTGTGGTTGAGAGCAGCGGCAGAGGCGAGCAGGGGGGGCCAAAGCAGGCGCGCACCTGCAGTCCGTTGACCTCGGGCGTGAGGTGCGACACGGTGGCCTTACCGGCGTGCGCCTTGCCGTAAAAGTTCTCAAAGCCAACCTGCAGGCAGCCAGAGGCAAGCGATCCCAGCTGCTGCCTTGTATTGACCTCGCGCTCCTCAGCCAGGCCTAGAGCTTCCCAGGACGTCCCGACATTCCGGCATGGTGGAGGACCATTGGCGCGCACCTCTTTGTTCTTGGGCGTGGGGCCTCCGGCCATTCCCGTCATGAAGGCCTGCAGCGCGTCCTGGTTGCGCGCCACTGCCGCCAGGCTGCCCGGCGCGCGCCCGCCGGCGCCGCCGGGGCCGTACGCCGCGCCGGCGTCGGCGGGCGAGACGGGCCCGCCGGTGAAGTTCTCGCGCACGTGGTCGTGCATCCCCGACTCGGCAAACAGCCCGCGGCCCGCCCGAGGAATCTGTGAGGAAGACAGCGGGCAGAGGGCCAAACACGGAGCCAGTGTGAGGGCCACGCAGTTGTGGTGCCCTGGGTGCGAAGCCAGTGGCCTCTTCTCACCTCGCCGGGGACTTGCGGCGTGTAGCTGCCCGCCGCCGGGCCGTGCTGCGGCAGCGGCGACGGCGCCTCCGAGCCGTAGGGCGGCTGCCCCGCGCCGGGCGGGGCGCCGCGGGGCGACCGCGTGGAGGGCTGCGGCCCGCCGTAGCCGTAGACGTCGTAGGCGTAGTTGGTGGGGGCGCCCGCCGCGGGCGGCGGGCCCTGGGCATAGGCTGCGCCGTACGCCGCGCTGGTGGTGGCGCCGTAGTGCTGCTGCGGTGGCGGCGGGCCCCGGTACGCCGTGGCGCCCTGCGGGCCGCGGGCGCCGGGCGGCTGCGGCGCTTGCTGCTGCAGGCCGTGCCACCCCTGCATCAGCAGCGCGATGTTGTCGGCGCCCTGGCGGGGCGCCACGCCGTAGCCGTGCTTGTACTCCTGGGTCTGGAAGGGGTAGGGGTAGTCCCCGTAGAGCTTCTTCTCGATCGAGTCCATGGCGGCGATGCGCAGCCTCGACACTGGCGGGCGGGCGCTTGGAAAGTTGCGCTGGCGGCCGGCGCCTGCAGACACGCACCGGTGCCACCACGCCTGTGAGTTCACAGCTGCACAGCCGTGAGCTTGCTTTGCTTGCTTCCGCGTCGCTGTGCTCAGGTCTCCTGCCTGCCGAGCAAACGCCCGCAGACGAGAGCGGAACGTCTCCAGCAATTATCTCTGGAGCTTCCTCACGCAGAGCCGCGCGTGCTGCTCGCTTCGCGCGCCCTGGGCCCCGCGCACGGCAGACATTGCCGCACGGCACGGCAATGAGGCGGTACGCTCGACGGGGAACTCACCCGAGTCACGCAGCAGGGGCTCGCAAGCTGCGAGCTTTGCTCCTCGTCGTGCCGCGCAAGCGCGCGGAGCTGCAAGGATCCTCCGGGCTCGAAGGCGCCTCCCCGCGGCGCACCGAGCTCAGCAGCCGCGACTCGACGAACGTGATCAGCAGCGTGGTACAGACGTTCGCAGCTAGACCGGCAGGCGTGCTGCGCTTCGTTCTGATGATCAGGTCTTGACTGAGGTGCAGGATCCCATGCGATGAGGATCCCATGCGATGAGGAGAGCGCCTTTGCTGCTGCAGCAGGATGGCGTCCACGAGGCTGATCTCACAGATGGTGGCCTCTGCTCAGCAGCAGCTCTTCTTGCTCCCGCCAGCGCCCCACGCCTGGCTCACCCACCCGGCGCCGCGCCTGCCGCTGTGCGTCCATGGGCTGGCCACCAGCGCCTCATTAGCTCTCCAGTCATCGCCCGCTGCCATGCAGCAGGAGCAGCAGCAGCAGCAGCAGCCGCCAGCCACGGAAGGCGGAGCAACGTCCACAGCGGCGGCGCAGCCTCAGGAGCAGCAGCCATCTCCGCAGCAGCAGCAGCAGCAGCAGCAGCAGCAGCAACCAGACTACGCGCAGATACGGGCGCGCATCTTTGGGGAGCCGATCCGCCCAGGGGAGCGGACGGGGCGGCGGGTGCTGGCGCGGCCTCTGCAGGGCGCGCAGCTCGCGTCCTGGTACTTCTTGCCGCCGCGCGTGCCAGGCACACACAACGAGGAGGCAGAGTAGTGAGTGGCTTTCCTTCTTCTTTGCGGCCTTCTTCTTTGCGGCCTTCTTCTTTGCGGCCGGCAGCGCTTGAGCGGGTCGTGGAGCGGGGCTGCGTCCTGAGTTGCGCTGCCTCCTTGCCCCTTCTTTCGCAGCGTCAAGCTCCGCAAGCTGAACAAGCGGTCCAAGAAGAAGGAGGAAGCGCCTGCAGCTGGCACCGCCGCCAAGAAGAAGAAGTGACCGCTAGCCGGCCGGCTGCGGCAGATGCGTGCGCAGATCCGTCAGGGGCTTGCTCGCTCGCCTTCCGATTGCAAGGCGGAGCGCTCCATGGCATGAATCTGGCATCAAGGGGTGGTGGCACGAGGCGGCAGTGTCCGGGAGTGGATCACGAGTCGGGAAAGAGGAAAGCGTTCTACCAAAGTCATCGAGGAAACCGTCGCCGTCGCCTGAGCGCGGTCTGAGAGGCAAATCAATGAAGCGGAGGACGTCTCTGCGCCGCCAGTCACACACGTAACCACCACCCCGCCAAACAAAGGCAGCGTCCTGAGCTTGAGAACCAGCACCGTCTACAAAAAGCGCACGCAGACTCCTGCTGGCTCGTGGCCGCCAGGAGCCACAGCATTCCTCCGCGGCAGAGCATCGCACGTCACCTTTGTACAGGTGGGGCTCCCGTCACAGAAGTGCCTACCCTCCAAAATCAATGCCGCGCGAACCGTCGAGCGGCAGCCTGCCCACAGTCTGGCAGGAGAGCAGTGAAGAGTACGGGGAGCGGTGAGACTTGAGAAACTGTGAAGCAAACGCCGCTCAGCGACGAGGCGCGATGAACAAGCACTGATGAGTGGGAGAGAGGAGAGATGAGGTGAAGCGCACGCGGCCAGAGACACGCGCCCAGCGTGCGCCTGCGCGCAAGAGAGAAGGAGAGGTGCGGGGCCGGAGGCTCAGCCCACAAGCGTCGTGTCGAGGATGCGGGCCTTGGGCGTCAGCAGCTGGAAGGCCGGCAGGGCGGCGGCGGCGGCGGCGGCGCCGGGCTGGCGGCTGCGCGGGCTGCCCAGCTGCGACACCTGCGACACGTGCACGCACGCACAGCCCAGCTCCTGGCGATGCAAGCGAGGTCCTCTGGCCTTGCTGTGTTTGCCGCGGCAGGCGCCATTGCGGCGAGCGCACCTGGCGCGTGCGCACGGAGATGAGCGTGCTGCGGAGCTCCTCCCACACCTCGGCCGTCGGGCGGTACAGCCCGTCGCGCGCGTCCCCCTCAAGCAGCCTGCGCGACGACGAGAGAGAGCATAGCAGCGCGCGTGCCGGCACCCCTCACAGGTTGCACGCCGCCCGCCCGCCTCGCGCCGTCCTGCCCATTCCGCGATGTGCGTCACGTGACAAGCCCACCCCTGCCTCACCTGAGCCGCACGTGCTCAGCCGAGAGCTGCGACGGCTGCCGCAGCTCCTGCACCAGCTGGAACTGCCGCGCGCCGTCCTCGCCCTCCCACACCACGGCGTACGGCGGGCCGCGCGCCGGGTCCTGCTGCAGCTGCGCCATGAGCGCGTCGGCAGCCGAGCGGTGCGGCGGCGGTGGCGCCACGACGGCCACGCCGCCGCCGCCGCCGCCGCCGCCGCCCAGCTGCAGCGCCGCCGCGTGGTGTGGGTGAAGCACCAGCACCTGCTGCGCGCCGCCGTGCGCGCCCGCCTGCGCGTGCGGCAGCTGCGCCAGGTGCACGGGCACCAGCATCGCGCCGCCGCCGCCGCCGCCGCCGCTGGCGCCGGCGCCAGCGCCACCGCCCAGCGCCCGCATCAGCGCGGCGGCCTGCGGCGCCGCGCCGCACGCCACCGCCTGCTGCGGCGCGTCGGCCGTGCGGTGCGAGCCCCGCCGCTGCTGCTGCTGCGGCGGCGGCGGTGGCCTGTCGGGGCTGAGCTGCAGCGTGCGCCTCGTGTTGGACTGTGGCGCCGCCCGCCCCGCCGCGCGCCCGCCCGCCTGCTGCTGCCCGCCGTCGCCGCCGTCGTCGTCGTCGTCGTCGCTGCTGTCGTCCAAGTGCACCACCTCGACGGGCTGCTGCTGCTGCGGCCGGCTGGGCTGCCGCTGCTGCCCGCGCGACGCAGGCGGGCGGCCGTGGAGGCCGCTCAGCCGCAGGCTGGCTGGTGGGCTGGTGGGGAGGGCGGCGTGCGCCTGCCCTGGGCCCTGGGCGGCGCCCGCGGGCGCAGGTAGGAGATAGGAGGTGGAGTGCTTGAGGCGCTTCTGCGCGGCGTGCGCCTGGCCCAGCAGCTTGAGGGCCTCGGGGCTGAGCGGGGAGCGCTGCTGCTGCTGCTGCTGCTGCTGCTGGGGCGCTGGGTGCGGCTGGGCGGTGCGCGTGGAGGGCGCCGGCGGCGTGCGCTGCTGCATCTGCTCGCGCTTGCGCTTGGCCCCCTCGATGATCTTGTCGATGGCGGCGGCGCCAGGGCTGTTGTAGCGGCGGCCCATGCGGGGCTTGGCGGCGCCCGCGGCGGGGGTCGTGGTGGCGGCGGCGCCCTTGCCCGGCAGGCGCTTGGGCCCTGGCGGCGCGGCGGGCTGGGCGGCGGCGGCGGGCGGCGCGGGCAGGGCCAGCTGCGGCGGCGCTGCCGCCGCGCTGTGCCGCAGCGCGTGCTGCAGCAGCGCCTGTACGCGCTGCTGCACGCGCCCCTGACGCTCGGCGTGCTGCTGCTGCAGTTGCTGCTGCTGCTGCTGGACGACGTCCGAGGTGTGCTCTGACGCGCCGCTGCTCAGCGAGGAGGAGGCGCCGCCGCCGCCAGCGCCGCGCCGCCGCGCCGAGCCCTTGGAGATGTTGCTGCCGCTGTCGTCGTCGGTGCCCGTCGCCGTCGTGCTGCGCGGGCTGTAGGGGTCCGAGTACTCGGGGTCGAAGATGCGCATCGAGAGCTGCACCGCCTCGCGCATCACCTCGCAGCGGCACATGTTGGCGGCCTTGCCCACCGGCACCCAGTCCTGCGACATGGCGCGCGGGAACGCGCATCTGCTTGCTTGCGCGCGCACGCGCGCGGAGCTGCGACGCGAGGCACGCCTGCGACGGAGAACGGTCGTGCGGGGCGCACCTCGGTGGCGAAGTTGATGGCCTCGGCGGCGTTGAAGCCCGTGTTGAAGCCGGCGTGGTAGGCCGCCGCGTTGAGCACCATGAACTCGCCCGCCTCGTGCTTGGCCTGCGCGAGAGGGAGCGGCGCGCCCACACTCGGGAAGCTGAGGGGCCCAGCGGGCATGCAGGTGGCCCCCCGCGCAGACGACAGCGGGCTGGGCGCACAGGTGGTGGAGGGCGGAGAGGCTGACGCACCATCGTGTAGGGCACGCCAAAGGTGCGCAGCTGCGAGGGCGAGATGAGCAGCTCCTTGTGGCGGATGAAGGCGTCGCACTGGCGCGCCTGCTCGGGGAAGAGCGCGGCGCACATGCGCTCAAACACCGCCGAGTGCTTGGGCGACACGCAGTACCACACCTGCGGGCGCGCGGCGGCCAGGGGGCACGCAGGCAGGCAGGCGTCACGTGCGGCACGTGAGACGCTGTACGACGGGCACGCACGCTGCGAGGGAGTCGGGGAAACATGCTCAAGCGCGCTCACTTTGGGCGCGCCGTAGTGGATGTAGTTGATGGACATCAGGTCCTGCGCATTTATGGCCAGAGCGAGGCACAAGGTCACGCAGTGGACGCGCAGCAACACCCGGGCAAAAAGGAGTGCAACGAGGCTCCCGAACGAAGGGTGTGCTCACCTTGTCCTCCTTGTGCCAGCCAAAGAACGCTCTCCACATCCCAAAGTACATCATCGGCGAGGTGACGCCTGCAGGCACGGCGACGCGGCATGAACTCGAGCCTCCCGTGAGGCATGGCAACGAAAGGGACGCACAGCGGGCGGTGCGCAGCGGTGGGCCGGGGCGGCAGCGTGCCAACCTTGCCTCGCCGCACCTGGCACTTGTGGCACGTTGCTCGTCTGCAGCAGGTCGCCCAGGTTGCGCAGGTTCCAGCCAAAGGGCTGCGCACACGCGAGCCAGCCGCACCCAGCAAGCCAGCCGTGAGCTCACTCGTCAACTGCCAAACGGCGGCGGCGATGCAGAGACAGCGTGCCCAAAGCGCCCAACCGCCCCGTAATGCAAGTACCACACAGCGCGAAAGCTCACAGCTGCCGCAGCCGCCACAGCTGTGCTAACGGGAAGCTTCTCACCAGCTTCTCGTCGAAGAAGGACATGGGCGTGTCGGCGCCGTACATGGGCGGGTTGAGTGTGATGGACGCCCAGAAGGCGCGCTCGCTCAGCGAGTCGTCGTGGCCCGGCGCCGGCGCCGGCGCCGTGCCGGCGCCGCGGCTGGCGCCGCCGCCGCCGCCCCGCTGCTGCGGCTGCTGCTGCTGGGCGGCCGCCCCAGGCGCCTGCGTCGTGGGCGGCAGCGGGACGCCCGTGGCGCCGGGCGCCTCGCTCGGGTGCACGCCGGCGGGGCGGGTGCTGCCCGCCTGGCCCTTGCGGTGGCTGGTGACGCGCGTGGCCTCCTCCTCGGCGAGCTTCTGGAAGGCGGCCACGCTGGTCTTCTTGGCCTCCACTAGGAGGCACCTGCGTGTGGGGGAGCGGATCCGCGAGATCTCGCGCGCTGATGTGTTGTGGGGCGAGCGCGATTGCGCGGGCAAGCGAGAGGCTAGCCCTGCGTTGCTGCGGGCCCGCACCTGTAGGCCCCGGCCTTGCCAAAGACGTGCTGGCGGATGGGCGTGTTGATCCACACCGTCTCGAGATCCGGGTAGGGCGTGGAGCGCGCACGCCAGCCAGCGGGCGGCACCACCTGCGTGGGCGGTTGGGAGAGAGTGTGGTGGTGGGGCACCGGCTTTGGGGCGGCCCTGCTCAGGACGGAGATGACGCAATCGATCAGCCGTGAGTCGTGGCGCCTCATCGCCCCGCAACGGCTGCCTGGCTCACCTTGAAGCAGGGCAGGTCTGGGTGCGCCCGGAAGATGCTGCTGACGTAGTCCACGAACGGCTGCGCAAACTCGTCCCGCGTGGGCCTAAAGGTGGGGGCCCACTCGGGGTGCGCCATCTGGGTCTGCGCTCGAGGCGCCTTGGGCGCGAGATGATGAGGCGGACAACGCCTCCTGGGTCCGCGGGGCACGGGGCTGCGCGGCCGCGTCGAGCTTGGCCGGCTCAGCAGCCCGACACCGACGCTGCGCGGCGCCGACGAGAGCGCAAGGTGCCGCTGCTCGTGCTTGAGCGCGCCTCCGGAAGCCTGCGGGCGCGCGAGAATGGCAGCGGCAGCACGCGAGTACACCTGTGCAGGCTGGCAAGGAGCACAGAGATGGCAATGCCGCAGCAGCACCGTGCTGCTGCTCTGTTGCGCCGCGCTCTTCGGGCGCCAGGGTTGCGCGTGCACAAAAGGTGAGGCACTGCCCGCTTGCGCACTCGCGCGCTCCGTGCGCAAGCCACGCCCCACTCGCGAAGGACAGGGCTGCTGCGCGTTCCGAGGGCGGTGCGGATGACGCGCGCGGAGCGCCACTGGCCACCTTGGCGGGCCACCGTGATCAACGCGGAGCCAACTCACGCAGTGTGCAGCGCGAAACAGGGTCCTGTAGGGGATGAGGTTGCTGCTGGGCTTGCTGGTGGCCCTCCGCCGCGCTTCCTGCTGTGGGCGCTGTGCCGGCGGGCGCTCACGGCGGCGGCCAGGGCAGGGGCACGTCCGGCTGCTGGCTCTGCTTCGCAGCAGGCTCAAGCCACGCGCGCTGGCCACTACAGCAAAGCAGTGCTGCCTTGAGGAATCCTCACCGCGAACGCATGAGGGTTTGCCTGTCGCGCGGCACGGTGGAAAGCGCCAGAGAGTGAGGCGCCCCCCCGCCAAGAGCTGCGCATGTGAGAGAGTGCAGAGCCAGCTGCCAGCACTCCAGCAGCAGCGTGCAGCGGGCAGCCTCTCCACGCCTGCTACTGCCTCTGGGACCAGGCCACTCTCCAGGGCAGCCACGCGTGCGCGCAGCATGGTGAGCGATTGCGCGTGGCTGCTGCTTGCGGCGGGGTGCCGCGCAGCGTGGAATGGGGGCGCGAGCAGACTCTTTGAACAAACTCTGGACGACGGTGGTTCGCAGGTGGGGAGGAGAGGAGCGGTGCTGGCGGTGCTGGTGCTGGCGCTGGGCACAGCCAGCGTCGCGGTGCAAGCGGCGCGACGGCTTCGCGGCGACTCAGACGGCGCAGCAGCCCTACGGCTGCGTGGCGCCTTCGGTGCCAGCAGCGGGCGGTCGCTGCACGCGCTGCCTGCCAAGCTGCGGGGAGCAGGCAGCAGCGGCAGCGGCAGCAGCAGCGACTCAGCGCGGGAACAGCAGCACGCGGGGATGCACGCGGATGCAGCCCTTGGGGCGGCAGCTTTAGCAGCGGCGCGGCCTTCAAGCACGCAGCCCGCAGCGGCGACGGAGGAGCAGCACTCGGCGCTGTTCGCCATGAAGGTGACTGCGCGTTGAGCGTGTTGCACCTGTCGCTGCTCGCTCGGTTGTCCCGCTGGCGCCAGCACGCCCACCTCCGCTCGCCACCTGTGCAAGCTGCGCAGGCCACATGGGAACAGGCGCAGAACCTGTGCAGCCAGCACGGGCTCGAGCTGCCAGACCTGCTCTGGTGGCAGGACCCACCTCCAATCGGCGACGTGTGGTAAGAGCATGGCAGGCGTGGGGATGCTCCAGGGCGCTGCGCCCACCGCCGCGGCACCAGCTGTCCTCACCTCTGCACCCCTCCACGGCGCGCCCTGCGCGCAGCAAGATCCTGACGGGCGTGACCGACGAGGACCACGGCACCTTTGGCTGCTGGATGGCCGCCACGGACGCCTCGCCGCCCTGCTCCTACCGCACCAGCGCCCGGGTGCGACTTGCACAAGCGCACACGCCACCAGCTTCCCGCCCACCCGCGCCGCTCTCACCTCCTAAACCTCCCATGCACGCATGCCCACCCGCACGCCGCAGGACAACGCGGCGTGGCTGCCCGGCCCCTGCGACGCGCGACGCGTTGTCGTCTGCACCGGCCCCCGCTCCGCCTTCTTCGCCCGCGAGCGCGAGCAGCAGCAAAAGCCCTACCAGGCCGTCACCACCGCCTCCTCCTCCTCCTCTGCCTCTGCCGACGACGACCCCATGCGGCAGCGCCTGGCCGACGCGCTGCAGCAGGCGTACGACTACGACCTCTACCTGACCGCCAGCGGCGGCGTGGACATCTACGGGGAGGAGGCCGAGGAGCTGGAGCTGCTGCAGGAGCTGGGCCAGGGGCAGCACGGCGACGAGGACCCGGCCGCGGCGGACACCGGTGACGCCGCCGCCGCCGCCATCGCCGACGACTTGGAGTTCCTTGAGGGGCTGCGGGGCGAGGGGCAGCAAAGCGACGAGGACCCCGCCATTGACAGCGCCGCCGAGGCCGCTGCTGCCGCCGCCATCGCCGACGACTTGGAGTTCCTTGAGGGGCTGCGGGGCGGGGAGCAGCAGGGTGGGGAGCAGCAGGGCGGGGAGCAGCAGGGCGACGCGGCGGCGGCGGCGGTGGCAGCTGGCGTGGCGGACGCGGCGGCGGGCGCGTGGGGCGCGGCGCTGCGCAGCGGCGAGCTCTTCATGCTGGCGGCGGACGAGACGCTGCGCGAGCCCGAGGGCGGGCTGACCGAGGAGGAGCGGCGCGCGTGGGAGGAGGCGCGCGAGTACTGGGAGCGCGACCTGCCAGAGGATGAGTACCTCGAGGTGAGGCTTCCTTTTTCTGATCATGTGGGCAAAAGGATTGGCACCCTTATCAAATCGGGGTGGGGAGGGCCAGGCGCCTGAACAGATGCTGGCCCGTGGCCCGTGCATGTGGTGACGCAGGAGGAGTACAACTACTACCAGGACGAAGACCCCACCTACCCCGACGCCACCACGCCCTTGGCGTCGTCGTCCAACGACACCCTCCTCTCCTCGGCCTCCTCCTCCTCCTCCGCCGCCGCCTCCTCGCCCGTCACCACCACCACCACCGCTGCCTCCCCCTCGGCCTTCCTCGAGTCGCTGCAGGCCCGCGCGCCCCGCGACGTCATCGCCGCCGTCCGCGCCGCCGCCATCACCGCCGCGCAGTACGCGCTGCAGGAGGACCTGGCCGGCCGCGACACGCCAATGTCGGACGACGAAGCCACGCGCGCCGCCGCCCGCGCCGCCGACGCCGCCGCCGAGGCCGCCGACGCCGCCGCCGAGCTCGAGATGGCAACCGCCGCAGAGATCCAGTGGCTTATCAAGATTGAGCGGGAGCGCCTCGGCCTCACCAACGCCACCACCACCACTGCGACCGCCACCACCAACGCTACCACCACGGCGGCGACGGCCCCTGCCGCCGGCGCCGCCACGAACTCCACGGCGAACGCCACGGTGGCGGGTGGAAACGGCGCGGCGGAGGAGCAGATTGAGTACTTGGACGAGGCGGACGGCGAGGCGGACGACGCCGAGTACGGCTACGCCTACGAGGAGTACGCCGAAGAGGCGTACAACGCGGCGGTTCAGTACATTGAGGACTGGCTGCTGATGCGGGCGCCGGCGGCGGCGGCGGATGCCAAGCCTGGCGGCGGCAGCGGCGGCACCGTGGACGTGACGGCGGGCGGCAGCCAGGCGGGCGAGGGCGCGGCGGCGGGAAAGGTGGCGGGCGGCGCCGGCCAGCTGAAGCAGCGGCTGTTCCAGCTGGTGGTGGCGGGGCGAGGAGCGGGCGAGGAGGGGGCGCTGGGGGTGCAGGCGGCTGCTGCGCGCAGGCGGGTGCTGGCGCGGGTGGGCGAAGGGAGCAGCGCGGCGGCGGTGTGGACGGGCGCGGCGCGAGCGGCGGCGGCGGCGGCGCGCGACGCGCTGGCCCGCGTGGTGCGGACGGTGTGGGCGCTGCGGCCAGCGGCGCAGGGCGGTGACGGCCACGTGGACCTCGCCTTCACCCACCAGCCCATCCACACTGGTAGCATGGCAGCGGCGCCGGCGTCCCAGGACTCTGCGGCGGATCTGGCGGGGGACGTGCACGCCGCGGCGGAGGCAGCAGAAGCGGCGGCGGCGGCGGTGGCGGCGGCTGAGGACGACGGCGACGCGGCGGCGCGCGCGGAGGAGCAGCGGCGGCAGGAGCAGCTCTTCCGCGACGTGGCGCGCGCAGAGGAGGGCGCGCGCCTGGCGCTGCGGCCGCTGCACCGCGACGCCCGCAGCGAGCTTGAGGGCGGGCGTGTCCTCGCTGAGGAGTCATCATCAGAAGAGAGCAGCAGCGAAGCGGCGGCGCCGGCGACCGACCCGTCCCCGCCGCCCACCCCTGACCCGCCCTCCCCCGACCCGCCATCCCCCGAGCCTCCCTCCGCCGACCCCCCCACCGCCAACCCTCCCTCTCCCGACTCCCCCTCTCCCGAACCCCCTCTGCCAGAGCCGCCGTCGCCCGAGCCGCCGTCGCCGGAGCCGCCCTCGCCGTCCCCGGAGCCGCCCTCCCCAGAGCCGCCGAGCCCGCCGCCGCCCGACCCGCCGCTGCCGCCCTGGTCGCCCTACCCGCCCAATGAGCCGCCCGACTTCCCCACGGCGGGCGCGACGGCGCCGCCCTCACCAGACTACGCGCCGGGAGACAACATCCAGAACACGCCGCCCTCCCCAGGTGCGCCCCTCTCCTCTCGCGCCGCCGCGCCTTCATGCGGCGCTGAGCGCGCGTTGACAAGGCGCCTGTTAGCTCGGCTCTGATGAGGTGGCTAGAGCCCAACTTACACGCACTGTCGCCTGTGTGCTCTTGCCCACGCGTGCGCCGCAGACGCTGCCATCGCCGCCGTCATCGACGGCAAGTCCAGCGGCACGCCGGCCTGGGTGCCCGTCGTCGCCACGCTCGGCGCCGTCGGCCTGCTGGGCACGCTGGGCTTTGCCGCCTACGTGGCCATCCGCAACCACCGCCGCGACCGCCGCTACTTCCAGGCCGGCCTGCAGATGTCGCGCTTCGACGCGCCCGACTCGCCGCTGCCGCCGCCCGGGCGGGGCTACGACCCGCCGCGGGCGTCGCGGCCCAGCCGCGGCGGGTGGGAGCCGTTCGAGGTGACGGCGTCGGCGCCGCCGCCTCAGGCGGCCAGCGCCCGCACCGTGCACAGCCGGCTGCAGTTCTGAACGCGCGTGCAGTTCGCCGGCGGGGCGCCGCGCGTGCTGTATACGGTGCAACGTGCCTGGGTCTGAGCGCTTCGGAGAGGAGGCGCAGCGTGCTTGCGCGTGCTCCTCTCTGCTTCTCTTCCTCCCGGTGGTGTATGTGGGCACCGCGAGGTGCCTGCCGTGCTCGCCCCGGGGCCCCCACGCTTGGGTGGCGGCGCCCCGGCTGACTGACTGACGTGACTTGACGACGCGCTGCGCAGGTTGCTTTCTCCCTCCCATTCAGGCTTTGCAGAGAACCTCCCGCCTCCCCTTGATGATTTCCCAAATCTCTTCCTTTGACCTCTAGAACTCGGTAGCGGCTCCAGTGCAAGGTTCACCTTGACCGCAACGCGTGGGGAAGAAGAGCAGAGCGCAGCGAGGGGTAGCGTGCGTGGCCGCAGCCAGCGCCAGCGCGAGCAACGAACGGCGGGGAGAAAGGGGACGAAGAAGATACAAATCAACGCTGAGGCAGTATCCGCACACGGGTGGCGTAAACGAACGTCCTGAGCGACAGTGTCCTGGCGGCAGCGTCAACATGAACGACAGGCAACCACTCTGCATGCTGTTGTTGCCTGCTGTCCTCTGAGGGCCTGCACGTGCCTGCCCCGCCCCGTTCAGCTCTTCCCCCCTCCAAGTTCTACTTGAAGGCCCTCGTACTTGCGGAAAGAAGAAGACGAAACATGCAACAGCCAAGGTCCGCACAGCACCCCACCCGCAGCTCATACTCCCCCTCCCTCGCCCCAAAATGCCGCCCCAATGCACATTTCCCGCCCTAGCCAGCGCAACGCACCACCTCGCGCCCTCGCGACGCCTCACCGCACCCGCCCCGCCGCCGCCATCCCCGTCGCAGACGACCGCAGCGGCCCCGCCACCGCCGACAGCGACCCTCCGCTCGGCGCCGGCTTCCCGCCGCCGCCGCCGCCGCCCGCCGCAAACAGCGAGCTCGCCGCCCACACGTTCTGCACGCTGGGCCCCGCGCTCGACGGCGCCGCCGTACTCCCAAAACCAAGCCCCGACTCCATGGCGCCACCAAACCCTAACAGCGCGCTCGGCCCCGCCGTCGCGACGCCGCCTGCGCTGGTCGGCGGCGCCGAGTGCGGCAGCGCGAAGCTGGCGGCGCCTCCGCCGGCGATGTGCGTGTTGAAGGGCGACAGGGCGCCGGCGGCGGCGTTGCTGCCGCTGGCGCTGGTGCCGCTGAGGCTGGGCCCGCCGCCCCAGCGCGGCAGGCCAGAGGCCAGGAGCCCTGGCTGGGCGAACGAGGGCTTGACGACCAGCAGCCACCGCACCATATGCACGCACTGGAGGTGAATGCCTGGCACCTGAGGAGGAGCAGCAGAAGTTTCCAAGGTGAGCAAGAGTGAGTGGCCGCAGACGGCAAACGAAGCGTGGGGGCGGGTGGAGAGCGGCCAGGGAGGAGGGAGGTGGGCGGGTAGGGTGTGTGCGCGCGCGCTCACCTGGAGCAGGAAGAGCGTCTGCGGCAGCTGCAGCGGCGCCGGCTGCAGCGCCGGCGCGCTGGCCGGCGGCGCCGCCAGCGTGGCGTCGTGCACCGCCATCACCTCGGTCGCCCACTCGTACAGAACCTGCACAGGGAAAGGATCGAAAGGGACACAGGGCAAGGTCAAGGACAAAGCTTTGATGGGGTGGGGGAATGGTTCGCTCTTGTCCTTGCGTCGCTGAGGGCAGGACAGAGCGACCCGGCCCCAGCCGAAAGCGCACCTGCCCCCCGTCGTCCACCATTCGGTCCGCCAGGGCCTCCACAATCTGCCGCTGCAAATCAAACGCGGGCGCCGCCGCCGCGCTCTCCGCCACCGCGCCGCCGCCGCCGCTACCGCCGCCGCCGGCGACCCTCGCGGCCCCCGGCGGCGGCGGCGCCGGGGCGGCGCCCGTGGCGGCGGCCACCGCCCGCCGCATAGCGTCGCTGCTGTGCAGGCGCCCGCCCAGCCGGCGGTTGGCGTCGGGGCCCAGCGTCACGCCCAGGTGCGGCCCGACCACGGCTTTGGCCAGCTCCAGGGCCTGGGCGTCGTTGCCACACGCGCTGCAGTGCAACGAGGCACGCGGCGGCGACGCGCGTGCAAGCCTGAGCACGCTCTTGCACGGATGAAGCGGCCGCCAGCGGTTGGCGCTTGGGCGGAACCACGGCAAGTCTGTCTCTTTAGCGTACGCGGACAGCGATGGGAGCCAGCTCAGGCCACCCTCACTGACCAGAGCAGCTGGACCCTGTTGAGGGCGCAAAGCAGACTGACCACTGGCGCGGATGCGCCCGCCCTGACTCGCCAGAACAGCTGCACCTGGTTCAGGACGCAGAGCAGACGCAGAGCACCCAAGCGCCCGCCCTGACTCACCAGAACAGCTGCACCAGGTTGAGCGCAACCATCATGGCGTCTGTGCTGCGGCTGACTTGCTGGCACAGGCGCAGGCCCAGGCGCATGAAGTCCTGCGGCGGCAAGCGACGCGGAGGCGGGCACGTGGCGCGCAGCCGAACGCCCGCCTGGGCCTCCATGCACTCACGCACACACACCGCCCTGCCCAGCACCACGCAGGCGCGATCTGCATAACCGGCTGCGGCGGCCTCTGAGCGGCGCAGGAAGAAAACGGCACGAAGCAGCCGGAGCGCCGCTAAGATCCGAAGAAGCCCCCCGCACCTCGGCCTCCCTCACGCGCCCCTCACGTCGGCCCCCTACGCCCACTCGTCCTCACCTCGGCCTCCCTCACGCGCCCCTGCGCCGCGAACACGGCGCCCAGGTTGCTCATCATGAGCCCCCGGGCGTGCAGCACGTGCGCGTCGGCGCCCACCGGCAGCGCGCCGCCCGCCACCGCCGCCGCCGCGCCCGCCGCCACCAGCCCGCCCACCAGCAGCGCGTCGTTGCCCGCGCCGCCCGTCACCGACGCCTGCAGCGGCGCAGAGTTGAAAGAAAGGACGAAAGGAAGAAGGCAATGTCGGGCGCGGGCCACGCCCTAATCCCAGTCACACTGCGACGGCGTAGCGCAGCTGATGCAGGTGCTGGTGCGGATTGCACGCCTCCAGCCAGGGTGGCCTGTTTGCGGTCAAGCGGAAGTCCTCCACATCAGACGTCGCGCGCCAACGCTCACACTCTGGAGCACTGGTGACAAACGCGTCCCTGCACCCGTGCGAGTGCTTTGGCTCGCTTGCCTTCGTGCTGCGAGACGTCTGATACGCCCGGCAGCTGCGCTCCGGCCCCGCCGAGGTGTCCAAGCAGATGCCAACTCCAACACGCGCGCACACATACCTGGGCGGCGTACGGCAGCTGCAGCTGCCCCGCCGTGAGGTCACGGGAGGGAGCTGCCAACCCAGTGTCGCCGCCGCCGCCGCCGTCGCCTCCGGCGTGCGGGCTGCTGACGCCGCCCGAGGGCATGCCCGTGAGCCCTACGCTAGGGTTGTTGCCGAGGGTGGTGGTGGCGAGGTTGTCCGAGGCGTGGGCGGGGCCCATGTGCGAGCGCGAGGGCTTGCGGGCGAGGGCGGGCGCGGCGAGCGTGGCCCAGTGCAGCGCGGTGCGGAGCTGGGTCTCTGCCTCGTACAGCGTGCCTGTCCACCTGCAAGGTAGTGTCGCAGCAAAGGTTCTAAGGAAAGACTACTGTGAGGGTCTCTGCCTCGTACAGCGTGCCTGTCCACTTGCAAGGTAGTGTCGGGTGCACGCAGCAAAGGTTCTAAGGAAAGACTACTGTAAGGGTCTCCGCCTCGTACAGCGTGCCCGTCCACCTGAGTCAGTGTGTGATGTGCAAAGCAGGTTGCCAGGGCGCTCCAGGCTGGGTGGCACGCAAGCAGCGAGCGCGGGGATTGCAGGTCAGCAAGGGAGCGTGTGCCCACGGGATTCGCAAAGTCTTGGAGCAAAGACGCTCCAAGCCCTCACCTGAGCAGCAGGCCACCACCGCCGCAGCGCCACCAAGCCCTCCCCCAACCATGCCACCCAGCCCTCCTCACCTGAGCAGCAGGCCGAGGTTGTTGGCCACCACCGCCGCCTCCAGCTGCAGCAGCGCCTGCGGCCGCTTGGCCAGCTGGCTCCGCATCTTGAGGATCAGCTGGTGCGGGCTCGCGCGCATGTCCGTCAGCTTGGGCAGCTGAACGGTCCGCTCCAGCAGCCCCGCCCCGCCGTCCCGCACCGTCCCCGCCACCGACGCCGCGACCAACGACTCGGCACCCGCCGAAACCTCCGGCCTGCATGCACACACGCAAGCCCTCGATCAGGGTCGGGGCCGGGCGGGGGAGCGACTGGCCCAAGCCCAAACCGCATGCGACGCGCCAAGCCCTCACCGGTTGAGCGTGGCGGCGAGCTTGGCCGTGGCCAGCTTTGCCAGGCGGCCAAGCGTCGCGGCGGCGGCGGCGGCCGCCGCCGCCGGCTGCGGCGCCTCGCTGCTGCCGCCCGCCACCAGGCCCCTGTGGCTGCTTCGGTCGCCGCCGCCGCTGCCCAACGCCACCAAGTCGTTTGCAGACCCCCCGCCCTGCTGCAGCGGCGCCGACAGCTGGGCCTGCTGCAGCGGCGCGCCGCTGCCGGGCGTCGCCCGCCCCGCCGCGCCGCTCGCCGCGCCGCCGCCCGCCACCGCGCCGCCATACTCCGGCGGGACGGGCTCCGACGCCGCCGGCGCCAGTGCGCTGGCGGCGGCGGCGGCCGCCGCTGCCGCGCCCGACGCCTGGAGGAAGTGCCGCGACGCCGCCACGCGCAGCAGCACGCTGCCGCCGCTGGCCGCCGGGACGGGTCCGCTCCCACCCGCCGGCTGCAGCAGCAGCGGCGCCGGCAGTGGCCCCGACACTGACCCTCCGCCTCCTGCCCCCGCTGGCGCGGGCGCCCCGCCCTCCAGCGCTGACGTCTGCCGCACGATGGGGAACGACGACGGCGGCGGCAGCCCGGGCAGCTGGATCAGGCCGTCATTCGCGCCGCCGCCGCCGCCGCTGGAGAGCAGTGACGCGAGCGCGGTGCCGCTTCCGCCGGCGGCGCCGCCGCTGACCAGCCCGCCGCTGCCCAGCCCGCCGCGCGCCTTGCTGGCGGCGGGGTCGTGGAAGCGCGACAGCGGCCGCGACGCCGACGCCGCCGACGCCGCCACCAAGCTAGGGCTTGCATTAGGGCCTGGCCCGCCCATGGCGAGCTGGAACTGCCGCGAAGTGTACGACAGGTCTGACGCTGCAGGCCCCGCTAGGAACCCGCCTTCCAGCAGCTCGCCGCCGCCGCCGCCGCCGCCCGTGGCGCGCTCTGGCTCTGACGCCGCCGGCGGGCCCTGCTGCTGCGGCGGCCCCTGCAAGCCAGAGGGCGCGAGCCCCAAGCCCGTCGCCGCCGCCATCCAAACGGACTGCGGCGTGCTGCCGGCCCCGGTGCCGCCGGCCGTGGGCGCCGGCGCGGCGGGCGTGATCTCCTCAATGCCTTCGCCCACAGCGCCCGCCGCCGGGAGCAAGCCGCCGCCGTCGTCGCCGCCGCTCGGCGCCGTGATGCTCCTTCGGTGCCGTGCACGCCACGCGCTGCCCACCGCCGCCGCCGGCCCCGCCGTCGCCTCCGCCACGGGCCCCACCGGCGCGCCCTCTGACCGAAACTCAGTCAGCCGCGGCGGCGGCGGCGGCGCCACC
>VFQP010002373.1_pt1 | contig 21196 bp, 25 predicted proteins | sample 3512351 | NCBI WGS metagenome assembly VFQP01 (sample SAMN10412372, study PRJNA504923) | tailings metagenome | isolation source: Relicate 1 Philex TSF1 revegetated site | place: Philippines: Tuba, Benguet | collected 2017-08-29
CCGGGCGGCGCCGCCTGACCCGGCGACGGCGGCGGCGGGACGCGCGGTCCCGCCACTCAGCGGCCTCCCCCCCCCCTGCCCCCTTCAACCACGACGATGATGAGAATGAGATGAGGAGACGCAGGAGTTGCTGCAGGAGTTGCTGCTATTCTGTTGTTGCTGCTGCCGGCTGTTACGAGGCGTTGAGAGGTCGGGCCACCTGCAAGCCGCTCAGCCTGAGACGATTCATTCATTCACGCCGGACATATCATTCATCACTCGCAGTGCGATTCGCTCGTCCTCCATCCTCACCGCGCGCGCCCAGCTCGCAATCCCGACCACCGCGAACGCCGGGCTCCTGCCCAGCAGCGAGGCACCACCACCAGGGAGGGCCTCACTGGCGAGGCGAGACGTCTGCGATGCGGGGATGAGGAGGGAGCCGCGCGAGCGGGCGCGATGCAGCACTTCGTGCTCACCCTGGCCACATCGCTGCTGCTGCTGCTGCTGCTGACGGTGAGCGCCACCAATCGCTCTCCGCAGTGCTGCAGCAGCACTGGTTGCACTGCCGCTGCGGCGGGCGCCGCCCACCGCCTCGCCCCACACACTGCCCGCAGGCGCCAGCAGCAGCAGCAGCAGCAGCAGCATTAAGCTTCTCGCCATCGTCTGCGGGGCGAGGCAGCAGCGATGGCCGTGCCCGATGGCCATTGCCGCACCGGCGCCGCGCGGTGCTGTTTGCCGACGACGGCGCCGTCGACGTGCGCGCGAACAGCAGCAGCACCACCACCACAACCACAACCACCACCACCACAACAACGACAACCAAGAAGCGGCGTCGGCGGCGGAGCAGCGCCACCACGCTGTGGCTCTCGCTCAAAGCGCTCCTGGCCGGGCACAACCCGGCCCTCCCTGTCTTCAGGCATGAACAGCAGGCAGACAGCAGCAGCAGCATAGGCAGCAGCAGCAGCAGTGCAGGCATCAGCAGGTGCGCGCCGGGGTGCGTCGCCAGCGGCGGCGTGTGCAACGAGGAGCTGGCGCGCTGCGACTGCCCGCGCGGGTGGACGGGGCCAGAGTGCGGCGAGGGGCCCGGCACGGCAGAGGCCATGGCGAGGGTCTGCCACGATGCGCACTTCTACCGGTACCAGGTGCGCCCTGCCCTTGGAGGCAGTGTGCAACCAGGAGGGTGGGGCGGCAGCGCCGCTGGGCGCATGCAAAGCCGCCGGTGGGGCGCGCGTGCAGGCAGGGCGGGACGTGAGCACCCGCAGGGCAGGCGCGGCGCGAACGCAGCAGCGCGCTGCCCAGCAGCTGGCTGCTGGGGCGCGTTTTGCACAGGCAGGAACGATGAGGACGGGGACGCCACCAGGCACGGCCACTGGGCAGGGACGGGCTTGGGCAGAGGCTGAAGAACGGCAGGCAGCGGACGATCCCGCAACGCGTGGGAGGTTTCCACAGGAGCTCAGTGGTGGCGTGCTGTGCTGTGCTGTGCAGGGCAACTGCACCGACACGGCGGCGCTTCCAGAGCCGGTGGTGTGCGTCAACGCATGCAACGGGCGGGGCGCGTGCCGCGCCGGGTGGTGCCAGTGCAAGCCAGGTGCGCAAGGGCCGCGCCGGAGGCCAGGGGCAAAGGGCTCGCGTGGCGGTGAGCGATGCGCTGGCGAAGGACTGGTCGGGGTTCCGGGGCCGCAGGGCGGCAGGGCCAATTGCTGGCTAGCGGTGCTCAGGGCGCGGGGGCGTCCCAGCGTGCGGAGCAGTGCCTGGCGTGCAGCCGCGAGCACTGCACCAAGCATTGCACCACGCAGCCGCGAGCAGTGAGAGGAGGGGGGAGGCCGGCCCAGTCGGGGCACTGCGCCGTTCCGACGCTGGCCGCGCCTCGCAAGGCAACAGCACCGATGGTGACTCACGACACCTGGCCCTGTGGGAGCCGACCGGCTATCTGCCTGATCTGTGGGGCCGGCGCACCGCCTCGCCTTCCTTTACGTGCCTGCAGGCTACTGGGGCGCGGACTGCTCCTTGTCGCTGGGGCCGGACGGCAGGCCGCAGGTGCTGGCGGGCACGGGGTACCAGCCGCGGCGCAAGCGGCCGCTCATCTACGTGTACGACCTGCCCCACCGACTCACCACCTGGTGAGTGCTGCGCTGCGGCGGCCTTGGGCGTGGTGGGGGGGCAGGGCGCCTCGCGCACCGCCTCACCAGCTGGTGAGCGCTGGGGACGCTTGGGGGCAAGCTGGCTGGAGCTTGCATTGTGCTGCCAGGACGGCAGAGCGGCGCCCTCACCGCCACGTACCTGCGGCTCTGTGTGCACCAACCGGTAACGCGGCCCCTGCTGCCGCGCGCGAGCTGCCCCGTCTCCGCTCCCCATTTCCCACAGGCGCAACGCCATGTTCGCCGACCGCTGGTGCTCTGACCCGCGCTGCCGTGGTGTTGCGCCTCCCCTCCCCATCCCCCTCTCTACAGGCGCAACGCCATGTTCACCGACCGGCCGCTCTACCTCGTGTTTTGGCAGCGCCTCCTCTCGGCCGGCTGCATCACGCCCCACGGCGACGAGGCGGACTTTTTCTTCTTCCCGCTGTCGGTCCGCGGGCCCACCGAGGGCGTGCATCTCGAGGCGGCCATCGCCTACGTGCGGCAGCTGTGGCCCTGGTGGGACCGGCACGGCGGCGGCGGCAAACACCTCATCATCCACCCCGGTGCGGGGTTGGGGTGGGGGGTGGCGGGCCGCCGCGTCGGGGCGCCTGTGTGCGCCGGCTCGCCGTTTTCGCCGCGCCTGCGCCGTCGACGCTCGCTCTGTCGCGGCAGGTGGCGGCGGCGGCGGCGGCGGCGACACCGTGCGGAAGCGCGGGTGAGCGCATCACGTGGTTGCCTTTTGCGCTGTGTGCGCGGCGCTGGTGCGCAGGCGACACTGGGCGGGCCGAGCTCACGCGCCACACCTTCAAGCTGGTTGAGAACACCACGTTCCTGTCGCACTGGGGCCTCACGCAGGACTACCCCTTCTCAGGTGAGCGGCTGGCTGCTGTCACCTCAGCCTTTGCTGTGCGGGGCTTCCTTGTGTTTTGCACGGGGGCCTCACGCAGGACTACCCCTTCTCAGGTGAGCGGCTGGCTGCTGTCACCTCAGCCTTTGCTGTGCGGGGCTTCCTTGTGTTTTGCACGGGGGCCTCACGCAGGACTACCCCTTCTCAGGCGAGCGGCTTGGCTTGCAGGTGGTGCGCCCTTGGCTCGCTGTGGGTCCGCCCGCGCCAGCGGCACGCAGGCTCTTGGCAGGCACCCGTCGTGCACTGCTGCGTCGCCTGCACGCCTTGAATCGGAGCGAGCGGTGAGGTGCGGTGCTCTGCGGTGAGGTGCGATGCTCTGGCCTTTTGTCTGCGTACCTGTGCACCGGCAGGGTGGAAGGCCTCGCACGTGCCAGACCGCGACATCGTCGTGCCCATCCACCTGCCGCCGCTGGGCGGCCGCTCCTCGGGCATGCAGGTGAGCCCGCTCTGCTCAAGCAAGCGCAGGGTAGCGCCAGGCCAGAGGTGGGCGCCGCGGGCACGCCGTGCGGGGCGCACGGCGCCTCAAGCGGCGCTGACGAGGCGGCACCTCCCACGCAGCTCCCCTCACTCGACTTGAGGAGGGGGGGCATTGCCACGATGTCCACTCTGAGCAGCTTTCCACGAGCTTCAACTGAGGCAGTGTGGCTGGTTGCCGGCGTCCCTGCAACCGCCCAGGTGAGCCCGCTGCACCCGTCGAGCAAGACCCCGCTCAACGCGTCCAAGAAGGACATCCAGCTGCTCTTTGCTGGTGAGGCGCGTTTCCCGCCTCCGCCGATTCCGCGTGCCCCGTATCCGCGACGGCGCGGGCGGCACCACGCGCTTGCGCGGGCGCCCCATCATACCGCATCGCGCTTGGCAAAGGGAGCGGCGACGCGTGCCTGCGGGCGTGCCGGCGCCGCCCGCACCCCGCCGCCTGCGCCGGCCACCGCCCTGCTGCCGGTGCACACCCGCAGGGCGCATCTGCGGCGGGCGGGAGGAGCCCAACGGGACGGCCAAGCCGCCCTGCCGGCCGCTCAGCAAGGGCTACAGCCAGGGCGTCAGGCAGCTGGTGAGCCCTCGCTTGCAGCCCCTTGGACCTCCCCTCCGCACCGGCGAAAACGTGGCTCACCATCAGCCCCATGCCTTCCTTGCCCTCCACTCCCCCCCCACACACACATGCCCTCGCAATTCGTCGGTCGCCGCCGCCGCAGGTCTTTGAGCACCACTTCAACCGCACGGGCTTCCACATCCGCACCTCGATGCCCGACTACTTTGAGCGGCTCGAGCGCACGCGCTTCTGCCTCTCGCCCACCGGCGGCGGCCACGGGCACCGCCAGATCCTCGTCGCCTTTTCCGGCTGCGTGCCGCTCGTCATCAGCGACCACGTGCTGCAGCCCTTTGAGCCGGCGCTCCACTGGTCGCGCTTCGCCCTCACGCTGCCCCAGGTGCGGGGCGGCGAGCGAGCACGCTCTCTCCGCTGCACTGTGCCGAGGGGTCGCGCGCAGCCCTGCTGCCCAGGTGCCAGAGCTCTCCCTCTCGCTCTCGCTGCTTGCTGCGTGCGACGGGCGGCTGCTGTGCGGCGTCCCTGTTCACGCGCGACCGCTGCTCTGTCTGTGTGCGGGAGGGGCCGCGGCGGCGTTTGCGGCCGCGGGCAGCGTCGGCTGGCTGAGGCAGCCGCACCAAGCAGCTCCTGCCGCCGCCGCCAGCGTGTTTGGTGGCGTGCCCGCCTGCCCCGCACACCCGCAGTCAGACATCCCTCGCCTGCACGAGCTGCTGCCGGCCATCCCCGAGGAGGAGTACAGGCGCATGCAGGTAGGGTACGACTGACACGGCGCCGCCGCCTCCGCTCCTCCTGCGGCTCGTTGAAGGGCGCTCGTGTCGCGAGCTGGGCCGCAGCGCAGCGGCGCCTGCACTGCTGCGCTTGAGGGTGCGCGATCCTGGGTTGAGCGCATCATCGGTGCGGTGTGCAGGAGGGCCTGCGGTGCGCGGCGCAGCACTTCCACTGGAGCACCGTGATGGGCGGCTTCATGCACGAGGACGGCGCCTACGACGCTTTCGAGACCACGCTAGAGGTGCTCAGGTGAGTGAGGCGCCCAGGCACGTTCTGCGGGGATGGCGGGGATGGCGGGGACCGCCGTTGTGGCGCTTGGGTCTGCTGGCGGCGGTGGTCGTCACCGTCGGCGTGCTCACAACGACATGCACGCGCGTATTACAGGATGATGGCCAAGCACCCGGGCGTTCCCCACGCCCAGTTCGAGGAGCTGGACCCCGAGTTCAAGGCCTTCATGGAGTGCCGCAGCCCCGTGGCGGCGGACCCTAGCGGGGGTGTGGGCGATGCCGGCGGCCGGCTGCCGTGGCCCAGGCCGAGGGAGAACCCGCTGCTCAGCCTCAGCACCTGGGACCAGGTGCCGGTGTCGACGTGCCTGTCAGAGCACAAGGCCATGGTGCCCGGCGGCGCGCTGTGCTGCGAGCACGTGGGCAACCTGGCCGCCTGCCCGCGGCTGTGGCCTTGACGCGCGCCTGTGCATTGCTGCTGGTGCAAGTACGTATCGCGAGCGCTTTCGCTGCTGGAGGTGCGCTCCACCTTGAGCCCCATGCTGGGGCGTCCACTTCGCGCGCTTGACGCAGCGCACTAGCGAGACCTCCAGCTTGCGAGGCCTTTCTCTTGTCTGCGCACGCGCGACAGCGTTGCGGCGCCCCACACGCGCGGCTCTTCCCACGCGATGGAGGTGGAGTGGGCCAACCTCGACAAGCAAAAGTTCTTCATCAATGGCTTCTTCATATTCTCGGTGCGGCGCGCCGCGCGATGGCGCATCACCTCGCCTTTCGCCCGTCCCCATTGTGCGCGCGCGCCGGTGGCCGCACATCTCGAGGGAGGTGCCACCAATGTGTGGCCTCAGCGCCCAGTGCGGCTGGCCTCCGGCTCGCGGATTCAGTGGATGCCGGCGGCGGATTCATCGCACCTCGCCCTGGCCCCACTGCACGGCACACCACACGGGTCTCGTCCTCCCGGCGGGTGGCTCCCCGTGCGCCGCAGGGCGTCACGACGGTCCTCTTCCCCCTCTCGGTGGTCAAGACGCGGCAGATGGCGGACCACACGCTCTCAGGAGGCTTCTCGGTGCGCGAGCTGACACATGCCCGGCACCGGCGCCACCTGACGGCTGACGCGCCTCTTGGGTGCCCAGCCGCTCAGCAGGTGCACGCTCCGTGCACGCATCGCGCACGCATCGTGCCGCAGGGGATGAAGCAGACGGTCACATCCATCTGGAAGGCTGAAGGCGTCCCCGGCTTCTACCGCGGCTTTGCCACCGTCATCTTCGGCACCATCCCGGCGCGCATGGTGAGCGGCCGCCCAGGGGCGCCGTGGCAACCAGCACCACCCCGCCAGGAGCTCACGAGCGCGGCAGCCCGACCACACGTTGTGGGCCGTGCGGCCGCAACGACGCAACCCTCCGCTCGCCTGCCCTGGCCCCCGCCCCACCGCACGCGCAGATTTACCTCACTGCGCTAGAGGTGGTTAAGGACGGCACCACGCAGCTCGGCAAGCAGATGGAGCTCTCGCCCACCACCACGGCGGGCCTGGCCAACTTTGCCGGCGGCGCCGCCGCCTCGCTGTCCACGCAGCTCGTCACGGTGCCCATCGACGTCATCAGCCAGCGGCAAATCGTGCACGGCACGCAGGGCCAGCAGCAGCAGCAGCACGCGGCGGCGGCGGCGCAGTCGTCCGCCGCGCCGCGGCCGCAGGCCGCGGCGCCCGCCGCCGCCGCCCGGCCGCACGCTTCGACGCCGGCGCCGGCTGCGGCGGCGGCGGCGGTGCAGGCGCAGCAGGGCGGGGTGCGCTCCTACCACACACGCCGGGCGGTCGGCGGCGCCACCATGTGGCCGGCGCAGCAGCACCTCCACCACTTGCAGCGGTGTGGCGCCGTCCGGGAGGGGCCCGCGCCGTGGCTCAGACACGTGGTGGGGGCTGGGTGTCACGGCGGGCCGCGGCTGAGCACGGCGGCGGCGGGCGGGGCGGCGGCGGCGTCTCAGCGCATCAGCGGCCTGGCCATGATGCGCATCATCCTCAAGGAGGAGGGCGTGGCGGGGCTGTACAGGTACGGACCAGTGCCTGCCAGCAGCGACGAAGGCAGCGCTCGCTCCATAGGCGCCTGTGAGCGAGGCTCCTGGCGTGTTTTCGTTCGCCGCCCGTCAAAAAGGGAGCCGCTGCGCCGCTTGGGTCGTTTCGCCACGTTGGCCGCAGGGGCTTTGGCATGTCGGTCGCCACCTTCGTGCCGTCCTCCGCCGTCTGGTGGGCCTCGTACGGCGTCTATACGCAACTCGTCTCGTCCGCCTACCTGCAGCTCCGGCAGAGCCACGCCGCGCCTGCACCGCAGCAGCAGCAGCAGCAGCACCGCACGGCAGCGGCGGCAAGCGCGCCTTCTGCGCAGCGGCCGTCGTGGTGGCGGCCCGGGGCGTCCAAGCAGCAGCAGGCCGAGGCGCAGGCGGCGGCGGCGGCGGCGGCGGCGGCAGAGGCAGAGGCGGCGCGGGCGGCGGCGGCGTTGTCGGGCCGCGAGGTGGTGGGGCTGCAGGTGGCGTCGTCGGTGCTGGCGGGGGCTACGGCGTCGCTGCTGACCAACCCGCTCGACCTGATCAAGACGCGCATCCAGGTCAGTGGCGGGTGGTGGATGGCCGGGTGGGTCGGGCGGGTGAGCGGGATGGGGAGAGGGGGGGCCCTGGCGTGCTTCGATGTGCGTGTCGCGACTCGTCTCCCCACAACGGGCGGGGCGGGCTCCCTTGTGCGAGCGTTCGCTGGTGCGGAGGGAACGCAAGTTGGGGGGTGGGCGTTTACGCGCCGCCACGTGCTGTGCTGCGCTGCGTGCTATGCAGGTGGCGGTCAAGGTGGAGGGCCAGGCGCTGTCGGTGCGCGGCGTGGTGAACGAGATCCTGCGCGAGGACGGCGCGGTGGGGCTGCTGCGCGGCGCGCTGCCCCGCATGGTCAACAGCGCCATGTGGGGCACGTGCATGGTGACGGCGTACGAGTTCCTCAAGCGCATCAGCGTCAAGACGGATTGATCGTGGACTTGCTCGTGGAGGGCGCGGCATGGCGCTTGCTACGGGGACGGCTGCAGAGGCCGACTATTTCTTGGCGCGTGCCTGCGATCGATGGGGAGCGGTGTGCTGCAGATGCCTAGTCCACGCAGTGCAGGTGGTAGCGGAGGCGGGCGTCTATTCTTTGCCAGTCGTGGGCGCGCGCACGTTGGGGTGCCGTTGCAGGAGGAGTGGACGCAACGAAATGATGACGGAGAGAGAGAGAGTGCCGTTGCTTTTTGAAGCGGTGCATGCGGGCAAGTGCTGCGCTGGTCCCTTTGCTGCCAGTCATCGCCGCGCGGAGCCCGCCGCCGCCGGCTGACGCCGGCCGACGTGCGCGGCCAGCCGCCTCCGCCGCCGGTGGTCGCGCTGCCGCGACGCGGAGGAGGGGAGCTGCGAGCCCGGCGTGGCGAGCAGCGCGCGCCGCCTCCTGGACAGCCCTTGTTGGTCGAGGAGCGCCTCCTCGACGACGTTCTTGACGTCGAGGCTCAGCGCAGAGCTGGTCAGGACGGGGCGCACGTTGAAGAGGAAGGCCTCGTTCGTGCTCGGGTAGTTGCCGACGGGCTGGAACGCGCACACGACGGCGAAGCACGCCGTCGAGACGTTGAGCCCCTCCACCTCGGCGAACGTCGGCGCGGGTGACGGCAGCGCAAACATGGCGGCCTCGCAGCCCACCTGCCGGCTCGACACCCACACCATCTGCGCGCGAGTATGAGAGGGGGCAGGGAGAGGGGAGGGTCAAGGGCCAGCTGGGGTCATGCCGCCGCTTCCGCTGCGGCCGTCCGCCGCTTCCGCTGCGGCCGTCCGCCGCTCTCGCTTCCCCCAATCCTCCTCACCTGCGAGAAGGCGGCCCACTCGCTGAATCGGTAGGCGTTGTACGTCCACGGCTGCAGCGTGCTGAAGTCGTAGGCGCTCTCCTGGGTCGCCCACGACGCAAAGGCGAGCAGGCACGGCGGGCGCATGTCCGGCGGCATGAGCCCGACCTGCCACGCCTCCAGGTACACGCTCTCGCCGCCCTGGATCGTCATGTTGCTCGCGCCGATGGAGCAGGACGGCGAGCTGGCAGCCCAGGCCTCGGCGCGCTTCTGCGTGTGTTGTGGAAGAGGAGTGCGGCGATGATCGGCGTGAGCGAGCGAGCCCCCACCCGAGCAGCGGGACAGCGCACAGGTGAGAGCGCGCGCACCTTGGCGATCTGCGACAGGGTGTCGTTCCACGAGACGGGGGGCGAGGCGTGCGAGAGGCGGAACAGGTTGGTCCCGGACAGGACGTCGCCGAGGCCGTCGCACACTGCGCACGGTCGCCATTGCCACCGCCGCAGCAGCGAGGGTCGCGCCTCGAGCAGGTCCCAATGACGGCGAGCACAGCAGCCATCGGCGCCTCCGCTTGGACGCGAGAGGCTCACCTGAGCTGTTGCCGGCGTTGGTGTTGATCGTCGCGCCGTCCACGGGCAGCTGCACGTTGGCCAGCCAGTCCGCGTCTGTCTGGGGCTGCAGGCCCGGCGGGTCGTAGTTGCAGATGAGCACCTGGCACAGGCTCACGTCCGTGGCGCTCACGGCGAACGAGGCGCGCGCCGCGCCGCAGCCCACGCGGGAGGAGTTGGCCCAGATCAGCTGCGAACGCGAGCCAACGCGGAGTGGCTCCGCTGCCGTCAGCCTCTTGATCACCACATGGCATGTGAGCCGCTGACCCCCCCTCCCCGCCGCTTGTGACAGACCTGTGCAAAGTCGCGGATGTTGGTGAGGATCTTGCTGTTGTCGGCCCACGGCGTGGCGGAGAAGACGTACCCCGCGCCGCTGGCGGCAAACACGCCGGCGGCAAAGGTGCACACGTCCGTCTCCTTGAGCGTGCTCAGCAGCACGCTCACGCCATTGGGCATGCCCGTGTTGGACGGCAGCGTGCACGCCACGCCCACGTTGCCCAGGATGGACTGGGCGCGCGCCTGCATTGTGGGGCCGTCGGACAACCGCGCGCACGCAAGACACTGAATCACTGCGTGCGCCGTCAACGTCGCCCCCAGGCACGTCTAGAGAGCTAGACATCATGCCTGCCAGCCGCGCAGCCGCACGCGTGCTCACGTTGGCCAGGCCCGCCAGCGTCTCGTCCCACTTGAGCTGCGGCGAGTAGTGGATTGACCGCAGGATGTTCATCGTGTCGACGATGTCAGAGGGGTTGCCGCAACCGGAGCTGTTGAGCACCTGCGGCGGCAGAGGCAGAGGCAGCCCACCAACCACCCGCAGGCCCTGTCAAGCACCGCGCGACGCGACCGCGCACGCGAGCCAGTGGCGCCGGCCTGGCTGCGTTGAGCGCTGACGTGCCTGCGAGGGGGGCGGCGGCGGTGGCGGCGGCGAGGGCGGCGGCGAGGACGGGCTGGTGGGCCGCGCCACGTTGCTCAGGAAGGCCTGGTTGGTGCGCGGCGTGTTGCCCGGCTGGCTGTACAGGCAGGCCACCACCAGGCACAGGCTGCCCGAGCTGCCCAGAGTGGCCGTGGAGGACGCGCATGCCACGCTGGTCGAGTTCCTCCACACGGCCTGCGCGAGGCGGCAAGAGGCGCACGCTGCCAGGGATGAAGTCACGGCGAGGGGGGCGTGGCTGCGGCAGCGTGGGTTGCGACCACACGCCACGCAAAGCTCCTTGCCGGTGCGCCGCGCACTGGGCGTCATGCTGCTGGCTGGCCGAGCAACGCAGCAAACAAGTCCTCCACACCTGCGTGAAACCGCGCAGCACGTTGTAGGTGCCCTCCTGCACCATGTCGTCCCACGGCGTCCGCGAGGCGTACGGGTAGAGCTGCCCGGCGTCGTCCCAGTCGTCGTCGGCCTGCAGGCACTCGACGCTCGTGTCCCCTGCGGCCAAGGAGAGGAGGCGGCGCGCTGTCTTGGCCATGCTGTCCCGGTCTCATCCGTCTCAGCCTGCGTTCTCGACCTCCACCGTCCCGCGTCACTGCAGCCTCTCCCCCTTGTGGAGGAGGTGTTGTTGCGGTGGCAAATGCAAGCCAGCGCTGTGCAAGCTGCTGGCCAGGCTCACCATCGGACACACCGGAGCTCCAGTGCACACGCCTCCTGTCCCTCACCGTCGGACACCGGAGCTCCACTGCACACCTCCCCTGTCCCTCACCGTCAGACACCTCGGTGCTCCAGAGGCTCTCGCCCGCCCTCCAGTCCCATGACGACCACGAGCAGTTCCGCAGGCGCGACCCCGTGATGTTGTCCGCCCGCTTCTGCAGCAGCCACAAAGCGCGCACAGCGTGCACAGCATTCAGGACGCAGGCGCCAGTGAGTCGTCGCAACGCAGGCCCGCCCACCAGCACCACAGAGTGCCCGCCCACGCACCTGAGCCAGGACCCCCAGCGTGTTGTTCCACGCCAGCGCCGGCGTGCCGCGCTGCGCCCGCCAGGTGTTCTGCACAGTCATGATGCCGCCCAGGTCCGCGCACGCTGCGGGGCACGCCACGCCCGCCCACAAGCGCAGCAACAAGACACTCGACAAGGACCGCGCTCGCGCAACTCAAGAGCTCCCCACTCCCACCGCCGACAGGACGGACGCGTCATTCCTGCGTGCTGCCAACCAGCGCACCTGCGGAAGGCGGGCCGGGAGGCGAGGGCAGCCCACCCGGCGGCCGCACGTTGGCCAGCAGCGCCTCGTCGGTCCGGTTGAACGTAGTGGCCGGGCCAAACTTGCACACCAGCACGTGGCAGGTGCCGCCCAGGTCGGTGGACGTGGCGCAGCCCACGCTGTCCTGCAAGCGCCCGCCCCCGGAGCAGCAGCAAGCAACCCAAACACGCTTGCGCACGGGCGCTGGCAAGGTGTCCTCCCACCCAGCACTCGAGCCTGTGGCTGGCCACGCGCAATCCCTGGCACGCTGTGGGCGCTTCTGCCCTGTAAGCAGCTCTGGCAGAGCGCGTGGACCCAGCCCCTAGCCAGGACCTGGCTGGCTGACGGGTCCTGCGAGGGCGCACCTGCGAGGCCCACATGAGCTGCACCCAGGCCTTGACGCCGTCAAACGTGTTAGCGTTGTCAATCCACGGCGTGTCCGTGTAGCGGTAGAGCTGCCCGCCCGTCAGCCACAGCGTGGCCAACTGGATGCACGCCGGCGTGAAGAGGCCTGGCACGCCTGCAGGTGCCAGCGGGAGTGGCCAGCTCGCACCAACCGGTGAGGATTCGAGGGCCCGCTGCTTCACTGCTGCCAAGAAGGTGGCTGTGGTGGCAGGTCTCACCGCTGACTGCGGCCTGGTTGGTGAAGTCCGAGCCATCAGACGGCGTGGCTCGGATGGAGCACGTCTTGGTGTAGAGGTTGCCTGCCAGGGCGTCCGCCACGGGCTGCGAGCGCGTGAGAAGCAGCAGGAAGGAGGAACAGATGCTGATGCTCAAGTGAGCTCAGGACTCAGAGCTGCCGGAAATCGCCAGTGTGCGGGCGTCGTGAGTCGGGCATCCGCGGCACACCTGGGCCAGCGACGCGTGATAGGCGCTCCACTGCAGCCGTGGCGTGCCGTAGGCCTCTCTCAGCGTGTTGATCACCACGTCCAGCACCGACGCGGGGTCCGTGCATCCTGTCGTCGCCACCAAGTGGTGCAGCAAGCGCCGAGCAAGCCGGCACGCCAGGTTGACCATCTCCTCTTTCGCCGCGACCAGCGAGGCAGCGTTGGAGAAGCGACGTCGGAGCTCCTCTGATGCTGATCACTGCGGTCCCCTCTGAGGGCGCGCTGCGCTTCGTCCTCGCGCTCGGCTGTAGCGCTGATGACCCACCCGAGCCGTATAGTCAAACTCGCGTGGCGAAGCCTGCATCACCTGCTTCTGCCGTCGGAGCCAGCACGCAGCAGCAGAGCGCCACCACGATGCTCAGAGCGCCGCGGGGCGGCCCTCTTCTGCGCCGCGCCACGCCCGCCGGTCCGCCCATCGCGCCGCGCTGTCTGCCTTAGGGGACGAGGAGCTTCAGCATCGCGCAGCCTGCGACGATGACTAGCGGCTCTTGGCTCTGCTGATGATATGCTCGCTCGTCTTAAGAAGCGGGTCCCGTGCGCGTTGGCGCGTTGGGGCCCTGATGTTGACCACCCCCGCACACGAACGCCAGCACACAGGGAAGGCAGTGCAGGGCAGAGTGTGCTGCTGCTTGTAGTCATGATGCTCTGGTCTCACGGGCCTGCTGTGCTCGTTGCCGCGTGGCGCGTCTTGCGCGCAGCAAGGGAGGAAGCAGGCAGCACGGACGCAATGCAGCAGAGCTTTCCACACTTGACGTGCTGCTGGAGCCCAGCCGCCATGCGAGCGAGCCCACCAAGTGCACACCACCACGTGCACGCCCCTCGCACACACGCCCCAGCGCAAAATGGCAGCAGCTCCCGGGGACGGGAGCATACAAGCAGTGTTGCTCGCGGAGGCGCAGAACGAGGTCAGCAGGCTGCGCACCGATGTGTTCTCCCTGCGGAGGCTGCTCGAGGAGAAGCGCCAGTCGGAGCAGGCGCTGCAGCGGGCGAACGAGCAGCTCAAGGCGCAGGTGTCGGAGCTGACAGCGTCGTGCGCCGGCCTGCAGCAGCAGGCGAGCCAGCTCCCGGCCGCGCAGGACCAGGCCCGGCAGCTGGACGAGCAGGTCGCTCAGCTCCGGAAGGACGTGGAGCTCGCCAAGCAGGCCAGGCGCATCCTCGAGAACGAGCTCAAGGAGGAGCGCAGGCAGAGGAGCGTCGTGGAGGAGGCGCGGGCCTCGCTCGAGGCTGAGCGAGGCCGACTCTTGCGCCAAAGAGACGAGCTGCAGGTGAGCTGCACGCACGCGCAGCGCCCGCGTGTTGTGCACGCAGGCACGAGCCGAGGGTCACAGTACAGCCTCACCGCCGCCGCGGCATGTGCTCGTGTGTCCCTCACCCGGGCGCAGGCGTCGCTCCGCGTGGCGCAGCGGCGGGCCGAGGAAGCAGAGGAAGAGGCGCTGCGCGCAGAGGAGGAGACGGCCGCGCTGCGCCAGGAGCTCAAGGCGCAGCAGAGCCTCGTCATGCCACCAGGCGGGGCCGACCCCGCCGCAACCGCACCGCACGGCGGCGCCTACTCCACCTACTCCAACAGCGGCGTGCCGACAGCAGACCCCTGGGCCACCGCCGCGCCCCACCAGCACGACCACCCGCACGCGGTGCGAGGCGCGCCGCACCACAGCCGGCAGCCCTCGGCGCTGTCCGGCAGCACGGCGCTCGGCGGCGGCGGCCCGGCGGCAGCCGCCGACGACCGCATCAGACAGCTCATGGACCAGGTAGGCCACCACACCAGGGGCTTCCAGGGGCGTCTGTGCGACGTCTGCTGGCGCACGTCACGGCTGCCGTTTTCCAGCGCCACCTCGACCCTCGCTACCGCCAGGGCGCTGAGCGCGCTGCTGCTGCTCCTGCCCACCACTTGCGCAGGTGGAGCGGGAGCGGGAGCAGGCGGCGGCGCTGCTCGCCAGCCTCCATGAGGCGCAGGCGGAGAAGCTGGGCCTGCAGCAGCAGGTGGAAGCCCTGCTCGCCGACGCCGCCGACCTCCAGCACCACCAGCACCAGCACAGTCAGCAACACCACCACCACCACGAGCAGCACGGTGCGGCGCCCGACCCGGGGCAGTTGCAGGGCGGCGGTGGCCACGGCGACGTGCGGGACCACGGGCAGCGGGGAGGCGTGCGGCGGCAGGAGCAGGGCACGCAGACGGCGCCCTTTGTGGACGGCGGGGAGGGCGGCGCCGGGCGGCAGGCGCAGCACAGTCAGCAGGTATGCGCGCGTACACAGCGCCCGCAGCTGCACGCTGGTTTGCGGCTTTCGGGGCGCACGCGTTTTGTTGTTGTTGCCGCTCACCTGCGTTGCTCTTTGGGGGCCCCGCTCCGCAGGCCAACGGCCACCACCACCACCACCATCACGCGCACGGCGATGCGGCGGCGGCGGCGCGGCACAGCGCGTCGGGCGCCGCGAGGCCTGGGCCCGCAGCGGGCGACGGCTCGGCGGCGCCGCCGGGCATGGCGCGCAAGCCCTCGTGGGTGGGCAGCGAGGCGTCCAGCTCCTCAGACGAGCTGCGGCACCTGCAGGCCCAGGTGCGTGCAAGGCCTTGGCGTCCCCTGGAGAAGCTCCTGCTCCTGCTCCAAGGGTCGCTGGAAGCGGTGTGGGCCCAGGTGTGGCGTTGTGCACTTTGTTGCGTCCAGGTCTCCAAGCTCAAGGCCAGCCGGGACAAGCTGCTGGAGCAGATTGACCGGCAGTGGGAGGAGATGGACAGGTGCGCCCCCCCCACCTCCCACACGCACCTTGCTGCATGGCCGGGCGCCATCGCAAGGCGCCCTCCCAGCAAAGTGGCGCCGCCGACGGCCGCGGAGCTCGGTGCACACACGCACGGCCCTGGGACGTTGTCGCTGTGTGGGAGTGCGCGTCCTGAGGAGGGCGTGCACTCGGCGTGCGTCTCGTGTGCGTGCAGGCTGGGGCAGGAGAACCGAGGGCTGTCTGACGAGCTGGATCGGGCGCAGCAGCTGGCGCTGCTGTGGGAGGCGCAGGCGCAGGGCAGCCTTGCGGCCGAGGAGCGGCTCAAGGACATGCTGGAGGAGGCGGCCGGTTGGAGCACGGGCGGGGCGGGCAACGCAGGCGCGGCGGCGGCGTCGGGGGCGGCGTCCGCCGAGGCGGCGCTGCTGAACGAGCGGGCCAAGGTGGCGGAGCTGGAGCTGCGCGTGCGCGCGCTGGCGGCCGAGCTCATGCGGGCGCAGCAGGCGACCATGGCGTTCGGGCGCGCGGTGCTGCCCACGCTGAGCGGCATCGAGCTGCGGCTGACCAACACGCTCGCGCAGCAGCAGCAGCACGCTGTTGGGAAGGCTCCGGGTGCTGCTGCGGGGGCCCTGCAAGCCGTTCACTAAGGAGACTCTCGCAAGCCCCCCCGCATGCACACCGAGGAGGAGCAGCTCGGAAGAGGGGCCGATCAGCGTCAGCGCTGCCTCCACGGAATGGCGCTGGAGGCAACTCCCTTTGACTGGTGCAGCTTCTACGCGCTATTCTGGAACGTGAGTTCTCGCGGCAGGGACACATGCCGCGGAGAGCGGCAGCGGAGGCAGCGGCTCTGCGCCGCGCGAGCAGCGCCACGAGTATCAGCTCACGTGGATGCGGAGCTGCGTCAGTCGCGCGCTTCTGCCTCCGCGCCTCGGGATGCACCTGCGGTACTCGCCGTGCGCCTCGGCATCACGGGAGAGAAAGCAGCTCAGGGCAGAGCGAGCGCAGCAACACAACACACAAATGTTCAGGAACATGTCAGGGTGGGCCCCCGGTGCAGGAACCTGCAGTGCCAGGCGGCACCTCTCGGCGGGCGTGATGCGTCGCACGCCTCGCCGCTTCTGCGTCCGCAGGACAAGGGCATCAAGTGCAAGGTCAACATCCCCGACACGGTCCTGTTCCGCCATGGCCAGCTCAGCGCGTGGTGGAGCACCAACAAGGTCAGGACGCTCGCCCGACCCTGGTCCCCGCCCGTTCGAGCCCCACACCACGCACCGCTGACCACCCCACCCGCCGCGTGCCCCTCCACCCGCAGGAGGGGTGCATCCAGAGGCACACCAGCCAGAGCACGACCCTGGAGGCCATCCGCAAGCGCTTCCTGGCCGTGGCGCAGGAGGATGACGCAAACTACTCCAAGTTCGTCGCCGTCTCCTGGCTCGGTGCGCCGCCCATCCTCACTCCGCTGACCTGCACGCACCACACAGTTGTGCAGCACCAGGGCAAACACCGCGCATCAAAGCGCCACGTCCCAGCCACGTGGATGCTGACGCGGTTCCCCGCCGTGCTGCGCGCGCAGGGTCGGGCAAGCCTCAGCTGCTGCGCGTCATGGCGTTCAACCAGCTGTGCGAGCTGCTCTCGGACCGGCTCGAGTCAGGCCGCCCCGACACGGCGCCAGAGGTGGAGACCCCGGCGGTGCTGCAGGCCTTCATCCAGCCCTGGCAGGTCCGCGGCGCCCCTCCCCTTGCGCAGCGATAGGACGCTCTGGCCTGGCACAGCCGATCGGATCCCCCAGGGCAAAGACAGGGCGCGATGGTTGCACCGGCGGCTCCGCCCTGGACGCTGCCTGCGGCGGCGGAGGACTCCGCCCTCACGGCGTGCCCGCGCGTGTGCGTGCCCCGCAGGACCTGCGGTACGTCACCACGTACATCAACTCGGGCACCAGCGTGACGTGCCACACGTTCCAGCGCAAGTACAGCCGGCGGTACACGCCCATGTCGGCCGCCACGGCGGGCCAGCTGGACGCGCGCGACGCCGACATCATCCTCTCGGCGGGCGAGGACGGCGACGCCAAGCGCGCAGAGATCGAGGCGCACCAGGTGCGGCCTTGATGCGCCCTCCGCGGAGGCCCTGCAGAGCGGAGGCCCTGCAGAGCCCTCTGCAGGGGCTGTGCTCTGCCGCAGCAGCAGAGCAGAGGCAGGGGAACAGGCGTGTCCCAGTGCAGGCCTCACCTGGATCTCACCTGCGACCCGGAGGGCTACAGCATGCAGGCTGTGGGCGCTCGCACGACCCCAGCGGGAAGCAACGCTGCTGCGCTGCAAGTCACACATTGAGGACGTGTGGCGCGGCGACGATGTGCATGACGGGCCGCCATTGCCGGTGATGATGGCGTGCGCGTGGGTGACGTCGCGCGCAGGGCGTGGTGGAGCCCAGCCTCAAGATGCAGCTGCGCAAGCTGACGGCGCACCTGGTCAAGTACATCCAGCGCGCGCACGGGCTCACGCTGGGCAGTGTCGTGTGCGAATACGTGCGCGACAGCGTCGGCAAGGTGCGCGCCGCGCGCCGGGGCTTTCTCTCCTGCCAACGGCCCATCAACGAAACGCCTGCTGCTGCTCCCTTAAACCAGCGACTGCCCCGCAACTTGGCCCGCAACCTGGCTGCTCCACAAGCGGCCGCCCACCCCACGTCCCATTCTGTACTGTTTCCTGAAACCATCGGCTGGTTGGACCGTTCCTTTCCTTTCCTCCCCAGGTGTACCTGGTGTCGGTGCTCCGCACCGAGTGGACCAGCAACGCCGCCGGCCACGGCGCCGGCAGCCTCAGCCACGCCGCGCTGCAGGCGCCCGTCACCGACCTCCACGACGTGCCCGCGCCCGCGCCCGCCGACGCCCACACGGCCAGCTCCTGGGCGCCGTCGGCGGCCGCCAGCGCCGCCGCCGCCCAAGCCGACGAGCACGTGGACGAGGACCACGGCGGCGACGGGATCGACGAGGACGACGGCGACGACGACTTTGTGCCGCTGCCCGCAAAGCAGCAGCAGCAGCAGCGGGGCGGGGCCCGGCCGATGTCGGCGCTGGCGGTACCGTCCACCTCGTCGGCGGTTTCTGGCGCGCCGGGCAACGGCGGGTCCGAGCCCGTGTCGCCGTACCCGCAGCAGCACCCCCAGCGGCCCTTTTCGAGCAGCTACCTGACGGCGTCGACGGGCTCGTTGAGCCGGACGGGGACGCTGGAGCGGCCGACGACGGCACGGCCGGCGTCGCGCAGCGGCGCCCCGCAGGTGCGCGAGGCGGGGCGCTCTCTCCCCCTGGCGTCCTGTGAACCGCCGTGCGCTGGCGTGCTCTCTCTTCACTCCGTGCGGCGCAATTCATGCGTGTGTGTCCGCAGGACGCACCTCTGCTGTCCCAGCAGGCATCCGCCCTCCAGCAGCAGCGCATGCCGCTGGCGCAGTACCCCGGCGGTCAGGCGCGCCTCACGGGCCTGAGCCTCTCCGTCTCCAACACCTGGCCCTCGCAGCAGCACGAGGCGGCGCTGGCGCCCGGCACCCCGCACGCCACCATCCCGCCGGGCGACGGCCGCGCCCCCAGCCCCGGTCGCGCGCGCTCGGCCGGCCTGCCGCCGGCGCCGCCGGTCGGCGGGCCGCTGCCACCACCGCCGCGCACGGCGTCGGCCCGCCCGGCCAGCTCGCCGTCGCCAGCTTCCTCGCAGATCCTGGGCCCCCGGGCGCGGTCGCCGTCGCCCGGCGCGGCGCCCGGCGGCGCGCCGCTGGGCTTTGGCTCGTCCACGCACCGCGTGTCGCACGGCGCGCCCGACCGGCCCTTTTCGGCGCGCGGGATGCCGGGCGTGGCGCCGAGCGAGTTCCCGCCCGTGGCGGGCGGGCCGGCGCCGCCGCTGGTGGGCGCGCTGACGGCGCGGGGCGAGCACGTCAACGGGGGCCCGCGCGGCGCGCCGCTCATGGTGTCGACGCTGCAGCGCGAGGTGGAGCACCTGCGGGACCAGCTCGTCTATCAGCATGAGCTGGCCGAGGCGAGCGCCGCCAAGGTGAGGCGCTGCTGGTAGCGGTGCTGGTGATGGTCGTCCAGACCTGCCCGGGTTGAGAGTCAGACCGGCCCGGTCTGGTGATCCAACGCCTTGACGCGGTTGTCGTCCCCCACCCACCCCACCCGCGCAGGTGCGGGTGCTGGAGCGCGAGCAGCACGTCGTGTCGACCACGTTCGACAACCGGCAGCACGAGTTGCAGCACCTCCTGGCGGTGACGCGCGAGGAGCTGGCGGCGGTGCGCGCGGACCGCGACCAGTGGCAGCAGCGCTGCGCGGACGCCGAGACGCGCGCGTCGGCCGCCGAGTCGGAGCGCGCTCGGCTTCAGGGCGCGCTGGGCACGGAGCGCGAGACGACGCTCAACGCGCTCAAAGAGTACCAGGACCGCGACGCGGCCAACAAGCAGCGCATCGAGCAGCTGGAGTCCGAGGTCACGCGCATGAGCACGACGCTCAAGATGGAGACGACGAGCAACCACGCGCTCAAGCGCCAGCTGCTCGAGTTCAGCGATATCGCGGAGCGCAACAAGAACGTGCTGCGTTCTGCGGACATGGACCCGTCGCTGACCGAGGTGCTGGGCAGGACGGGCCACCTGCTCAACGGGCAGCAGAACCCCACGGGCGAGCAGTACGCCGTGCAGAAGATCCTGCAGCACTACCACGCCGACCTGCGCTCCGTCTTCCTCTTCTACTGCCAGCTGGAGAGCGGCTTCGCCGACTTCTGGCCGCCGGTCATGGGCTTCCCGCACTGGATGCTCTTCTGCCGCGACAGCGAGACGAGCGACCCGCGCGCCGGCGCGCGCGTGCGCAGCAACAAGGACTTCAAGATGCTGCAGCCCAGCCAGTGCGAGGAGCTCTACCACCGCTACGCGCGCAAGGACGACAACGCCGCGCGCGGCACGGGCGGCAAGCAGGACAACAACGTGCTCACCTACGAGTCCTTCCTCTGCTGCGTGCTGTCGGCGGCCGCCGCGCTGCGCCGGCCCGACGTGACCTTCCTCTCCGAGGCGGTCCGCGAGTACATCCTCCGCTACCTCTCGCGCGCGCGTCGCGTCACGCCGCAGGGCCTCGGCAAGGGCACGCTGCGCAGCGCGGTCGAGGGCACGCGCGCCGCGCCCGGCCTGCTGCGCACCAGCGGCAACGGCGCCGCCGCCGGCGCCGGCGGCGCCTTTGGCGGGGGCGGCGCTGGGCTCGACGGCCACCACCACTTGGGCGGCCACGACGACGGCAAGCAGGGCTGCCCGTGCAGCGGGAGCGGCAGCGCCGTCGTCAAGACGCAGAAGAAGAAGCGGGCGGGGTCGGCGACGGGCTCGACGGGCAGCAAGGCGGGTGGGTCCCGGCCGTCCAGCGCCACGGCGGCGGCGGCGGGCAACCCGGCGCGGATGCTCATGGACGCCGGCAACAGCGCGGTGATGAAGGAGCTGGCGCTGCTCTCGCTCAGCGGGCCCACCACCAACCGCGACGTGCTGCGGACCGGCGGCGGCTTCGCGCTCGCGTGATGAACGGGCGCATGGCGCGTACAGCATGCACGTGTGCACCTCGTGGGAAGAAGGGGGGGGGGGGGGGCGGGGAAATGATGGGGAGCGCTGGTCTGCTCTGGTTTGGCTCGGCTGCAATCTGTGAGGGCGTGCCGCGGCCGCGCGGCATGCGGCCCAGGACGGCGCCCAGGTCAGCCGCACAGCTCTGGCACGCCCACACCGACACTGCCAATCCTTGCAACCACAATGAGCACCGCTGCACAGCTTTAGACTGCTCTCGCGCTTAGCAGCCCGCCTCGTGCAGCAGGGCACGAGCGATGGGGGGACGCTCACGGCAGCCGCAGCAGGCTGAGCAGCAGCACCAGGTCGTGCACCTCACGGGCGCATCAGGGCGTGCCGTGCCCTCGCTGCTTCGCGGGACGAACGGCGTGCGGCGGGATGCAGCGCTGGGGC
>VFQP010002374.1_pt1 | contig 21192 bp, 21 predicted proteins | sample 3512351 | NCBI WGS metagenome assembly VFQP01 (sample SAMN10412372, study PRJNA504923) | tailings metagenome | isolation source: Relicate 1 Philex TSF1 revegetated site | place: Philippines: Tuba, Benguet | collected 2017-08-29
CCGGTGTCGACCAGCGCGAAGCCCTGCAGGCGCAGCGCGGCCGCGAACTGGTTGAGCGCCGCGTTGGGCGGCACCGGGCGGTCGGTGGACAGGTTGATGGTGCCGCGCACGCGCGGGTCGACCACCACGCTGCGGCCGGTGATGGTGGCCATGGTGCGGGCCACGGCCTCGATCTCGGCGCCCACGAAATTGAGCGTGACGGGTTCGCTGTTGCGGGCGGCGGGCTGGGCCTGGGCCGAGGGCGTGCCCAGCAGACTCAGCGCCATGGCGCAGGCCAGCGCGAGGGCGCTGCTGCGGCTGGCGAGGGGGGTGAGGGCGGACATGGCGCAATCCTATAGGGAGGTGGTCAGGCAGCGGTCACCCGATGGTGATCACCGAGCGCGGGCCGTCGCGGCGGCCCACGATGTTGAGCAGGTTGGTCAGCGCGAGCTCGCTGCCCGGCGCGGCCTGGGCGTCGCCCGCGAAGCGCAGCCGCCCGCCGACCCATTCGCCCTGGCCCTGCAGCAGCAGGGCGCCGCTGAGGGTCTGGAGTTCGAGCCGCGCGGTGTGGCCGTCGGCGTCGGCGCGCAGCTGGGCGCGGTAGCTGCCCAGGGGGCGGATGCTGGACAGGCGCGAGGCCAGGTCGAGCGCGTCGATGTCGAGCCCGCCGTGCAGCTGCGCGCGGCCGCGCACCAGGCTCAGGCCCAGGCCCTGGCTTTGCAGGGCGATCGTGCCTTCGAGGCGCAGCGTGTTCCAGGGCGTGCCCAGGCCCGCGAGCAGGCCCGCGGGCAGGCGGCCCTGGAAGGGGGCGATGTCGAGCCGGGTTTCGCCGATGCCGGGCCGCAGGTGCAGCTGCACCGGTTGCGGCGTGCAGCACGGCGCGCGCAGGCCGAGCGCGAGCGCGGGCCCGCCGTGCCAGGCCGGGCGCAGCCGCCAGGCCAGGCCTTCGGGCAGCGCGCTGGTGCTGCGGCTGCCTTCGCCGCCGGTGAAGAGCAGGTCGGCGCGGCCGGTCCAGACCGTGCCGCTGGCGTTGACCAGCTGCACCTGGCCGCCGCTGGCGCGGGTGACGGCGTCGGCCAGCCAGCGCGCGGGCGCGAACAGCAGCAGCGCGAGCAGCGCGCCGAGCACGGCGGCCGCGATGGCCAGGCGTTGGATGGCGGGGGGGTTCATGTTCAGTTGGCCGTGGCCAGCGGCGGACCGGCCAGCACCAGGGTGCCGGTCCAGCCACCCGAGGCGGCGTCGCGGCTCAGTTGCGACTCGACCGGCAGCAGGCGGGCGTTGCTGCGCACCTGCTGCAGCCACTGCGCGAGCGCCACGGGGCTGGCCTGGCGCAGCGCGACGGTGGCGCGGTCGCCGACCACGCTCACCTGGGCGCTGCCGCCCAGCGTGGCGCTGGCGGCTTCGAGCTGGCGCAGCGCTTCGTCGCGGCTGGGCGCGGCGGCCGCCGACTGCGCGCGCAAGGCTTCGGCCTGTTGCGCGAACTGCTGCATGCGCGCGAGCTGGGCGTCGGCGGCGGCCTGGCGCGCGGGCGCCTGGCGCAGGGTCTGCCAGGCCGGCGAGATCGCCACCCACCACAGCAGGCCCAGGCCGAGCACGGCGGCGGCGATCAGCACCAGCCGGCGCTCGCGCGCCGACAGGCCGGCCAGCCAGGCCGAAACGGCGGCCAGGCCGCGGGTCTTGGAGGGGGTGTCGCTGGCGGCCATGGTTCAGGGTTGGGGCGTTTGCAGCGAGAGTTCGCCGCCGTCGTAGCGCGCGCGCCAGCCGGCGGTCTGCAGCGCCTGCTGCAGCGCGCGCACCTGGTCGTCGCCGGCGCGCCAGCCCGACAGGCGCAGGCCGTTGGCGTCGTAGGACAGCCGCGTGGGCGTGACGGCTTCGGGGCCGGCCGCGCGGTCGATCGCGCCGAGCAGGGTTTCGAGGTCGCCTGCGGCCAGGTGGCCGCTGGCCTGCTGCAGCCGCGCGACCTCGCGCTGCATCTGCACCGGCGGGTCGATCACCAGGCCGACGTTGGGAAAGGTGCGCGTGAGCGTGTCTCGCGCGGCGGCCTGCTTGGCCTGCAGGCTGCGGCCTTCCTGCCAGGCCACGAGGTTCAGGCCCACGATCTGCGCCAGCAGCAGCGCCGCCAGGCCCCAGCGCGCCGGGCGCCAGGCGGGTGAGGCGCGAAACTCGCGCCAGGCGCGGCGCAGGCGCTGGCTGCGGCGGGCGTTGGAGGACAGGCTGAGGTCGAACTGCGCGAGGTTCCAGTCGGTCTGGCCCGCGCGCAGCAGCCATTGGTCGGGCGGCACCGGGTCGACATGGCGCTGCAGCACGCGCGTGGCGAGCTCGACCACCAGCGGGTCGGCGAGCCAGACATCGAGGCTGCGCGCGTCGTCCTGGCCTTCGTCGGCGCCGGGGATGAGCGCCGACAGCGGCGGCACGCCCGCGCCTTCGAGCAGCGGCACGCTGCTCACGCCCAGCGGGCTGGCGCTGGCGAGCCAGGCCTGCTGGCCGTCGATGTGGGCCCAGTGCACGAGGCTGGGGGCGTCCATGGCGAAGCTGCGCGTGCTGCCGGGCGCCGAGGGCGCGGCGGCGGCGACCATGGGCCACATGAGCGGCGCGATGCGCGCCACCGGCCGGCCCGAGCTTTCGAGCGCGCGCACCCAGGCGCGCAGGCGGTCGCGGTGGGTGCTGGCGACCCAGACCGGCTGGCCCGGCCGGCCGTCGGGCTCGAGCGCGTGGTGCAGTTCGCCCACGTCGCACAGCACGCGGTCTTCGAGCAGGCCGTCGAGCGCGGCACGCAGGCGCGGGCCGCTCACGCGCGGCAGGTTGATGCGGTTCCAGGTGAGCGCGCGCGGCGGCAGCGCGAGCACCAGCTCGTCGTCGCGCGGCAGCAGGTCGATCGCGCACTCGCCGTGTTCATCGGGCTGCTGGCCGTCGGCGCTGCGCACCCACTGCAGCAGCGTGGAGGCCGCGCCGGGACTGGCGAGGGGGTCGACGGGCGTGACGATCAGCACAGCGGGGATTTCAGGAAGTGGGACCGGCCATTCTAGGGAGGGATCACGACAAAACGACCGGAAAGGCCCGGGCGGCGTTGCATCCCGGCTTCAACGGCGTGTGAAGCGCTCGCGCCAGACGATGCGCACGTCGAGGTTGCGCCGCACCACGAGCGAGCGCTCTTCGATGATGGTGTCGTCCAGCCGCAGCCGGCCGCGCACCTCGAAATGCTCGCTGCGCACCCCGTGGTACTGGTCGGACAGCGGCGGCACCTCGCTCGCCCCGAGCACGCGCGCGGCCTCGGCCAGGCTGCGGAAGGGGGTGCGCTCGCGCACGGCGATGAGCCGGCGCGCGCGCGCCAGGTCGAGCCCGGGCGATGAAGCGGCGATGGCCTCGGCGCTCGCGGTGTTGAGGTTGAGCGTGGTGCGCTGCGGCAGCACGGTGAGGTGGGGCTCGAGCCGCGCCAGGCTCTCGCGCGAGATGCCCAGCCACGCGAGTTGCGAGAACTTGGTGGGCAGCAGCGCGGTGCGCGAAGGCTGGGGGTCGGTGAGCGAGAGCCGTGTGCTCGCGAGCAGTTCGTTGGCCGCCGCCTGCAGTTCGCCCAGGGGCAGGCCCAGGCCCTCGTAGAGCCGTTGCAGGGCCTGCAGGTCGGGCTCGGACAGCTCCACCTTGAGCGCGCTGCCGCTTCCCTCGCGCCGGATCACGTTGTTGAAGTTCAGGCGCGACTGCAGGTCGATCATCTCGCCCGACAGGAAGGCCTGCAGCACGCTGTCGGCGTTGTTGTCGCGGTCGGCCGCGAGGAAGCTGGAAAGGCGGGCTTCTTCGAGCGGCAGCGCCCAGGGCTCGCCCAGGTGGTCGGGGTTGCCGCTGGTCTGGTTGCCGCGCGCGTCCTCGCGCAGGATCAGGCGCGCCCAGTCGAGCGCGCCCGCGAGGATCCAGGCCGCCTGGCCGCGCTGGCGCTCGGCGCGTTCGATCTCGATCGCGCGCCACTGCTGCCAGGCGGCGCTGGCCGCCAGCGCCGCCACCAGGGTGACGGTGAGCATGGCGAGCAGCAGGGCCGCGCCGCGCTGGGTCCGCGCGCCGGCGGTCATGGCGCGGCCTCCAGCGTGGGCCGCACCCAATCGCGCAGCAGCGTGCCCTGCAGCGGCAGCTCGGGTGCGAGCGTGAGCTGCAGCCGCACGCCGTTGGGCAGGTTGGCGTTGGGCGCGTAGCCGTCGCCGCTGGCGGGCAGGGTGTCGGCGGCCGACTGCGGGTTGGTCCAGGCCTCGCCGCGGTGGTAGTAGAGCTGCCAGGCGCTGGCGCGCACCAGGCCGATCGCGCTGTCGGCCGTGGGCGAGGCCAGGGTGTCGCCGCTGGCGCCGGGGTTGACCCGCCCGGCCGACCATTCGCTCGCGCGCTGCCAGGCGCGCGCGAGCTCGTCGCGCTGGCGCAGCGGGCCCGATTGCCAGCGCGACCAGCGCAGGCCCTCGGGGCCGGGCAGCAGGGCCCAGGCCACCACGCGGATGCCGCGGCTGTCGAGGCCGGTTTCCATCGGGTCGCGGCGCGTGAGCCGCAGCACCTGGCCGTTGAAGTCGATCGGGTTGACCTCGCGCGTGTCGATCAGCGCGTCGAGGTCCGCGTTCCACTGGCCGAGTGCCGATTGCAGGCGCAGCAACTCGTTGGCGCGCGACTGCGTGATCGCCTGCGTGCGCCCCATGCCATCGATGGCGCGCCAGCTCAGGATGGCGATGGTCGACAGGATGACCAGCGCCACCAGCAGTTCGACCAGGGTGAAGCCGCGTGCGGGTGTGCGTCCGGTGTACATGCTCAATACCGGCCTTGCACGGTCGAAAGCGTGAGCAGGCGCGTCGCGCCCTGCACCACGGTGGCGTCGATCCGGCGGAAGTTGGGGTTGGGCGTGGGTGACACCGACAGCCGCACCAGCATCGTGCGGTTGGCCTGTTCGCACACCACCTCGCTGTCGCCCGTGCCGGGCAGCTGGCGCTGCAGCCGCAGCGCGGTGAGCGCGTTCTCGGCGCAGAGCTGGGCCAGCCATTGTTCGGTCTGGCGTTCGGCGTTGCGGGTGAGCGCGCCGCTGGCCTGCAGCCCGGCGGTGAGGGTGAGCGCCACCACCCCGAGCGCCACCAGCACCTCGATCAGCGTGAAGCCGCGGCAGGGTTTCATGGTTCGTTCACCACGGCGAAGGGGCCGAGGCCGTCGGTGGCGATGACGAGCCGGCGCTCACCCAGCACGATGGCCACGCGCTGCGCGGGAATCAGCGGCTCGGGGCCGAGCACCAGGCCGGTGGCGCCGGGCGGTGCCACCACCTGCGCGGCCGTGCCTTCGTTGAGCCAGCGTTGCGGGCCGTCGGTGACGCCGGCCGGGCGCACGCCTTCCTGCGGGCGGGGCAGGCCGATGAACTCGAAGCCGTCGGGGCGGATGCGCCAGACCACGGGCAGGCCGCTGGTGCGCGACTGCGCGCGCGCCGACTCGACCAGCGCCGACAGGCGCATGGCCTCGCGTTCGAGTCGGGTGCCGCTGTCGTCGCGCAGCGCGAGCGTGACGCTGGCCGTGGCCAGGGCCACGATGGCCACCACCACCATGATCTCCAGCAGCGTGAAGCCTCGGTGGGCGCGGCGCATGGGCTTGGGCTCAGCAGGCCGTCAGCCGGCCGACGGGTTCATTGCCAGCTGCCGATGTCGGCATTGGCGCCCTCGCCGCCGGCCTGGCCATCGGCGCCGAGCGAGAGCACGTCGACCTCGCCGTGCACGCCGGGATTGAGGTACTGATAAGGCCGGCCCCAGGGATCGTTGGGCAGCTTGTCGAGATAGCGGCGCCAGTTGGGCGGCAGCGGTGCGGCGGTGGGCTTGGCCACCAGCGCGGCCAGGCCCTGCTCGTTGCTCGGGTAGCGCTGGTTGTCGAGGCGGTACAGCTTGAGCGCCTGCATGAGGTTGTTGACGTCGGTGCGTGCGGCGGTCATGCGCGCGTCGTCGGTGCGGTCGAGCACGTTGGGCACGATGAGCGCGGCCAGCACACCGATGATGACCAGCACCACCATCAGCTCGATGAGCGTGAAACCGCGCTGCAGGGCTCGCCGGGCGGGGGAAAGGAATCGAATCAAGCGCGTCTCCGGTGCCGCGTGGGCAGGGGCCCACATAGAGGGTCGGTCGATGATAATGCGCCGTCATGGCAACAGATCGAAGCTTCGGCCACTCGGTGTTTCTCGGCGAAAGCGCGGCCAGCGGCGCCGCGCCGCGCCGCTGGCCGGCGCTGGCGGCTGGTCTGCTGTGGCTCGCTGCCGGCCTCAGCCTAGGCTATTGGGCGCTGCAGGTGCTGGGTCGCTCGCCGCTCACACCCGTTTCCACCACCGCCCAGCTGCCCGAAGCGCCCGAGCCCGCGGCGCTCGCGCGGGTGCTGGGCGCCACGCCCCAGGTGGCGGCGGTCACCGCACCGGTGGCGGCGCCGCCGCTGTCCTCGCGCTACCAGCTGGTGGGTGTGGTGGCCGACGGCGGCGACGGTGGTGCCGCGCTGATCGCGATCGACGGCCAGCCGCCCAAGCCCTACCGCGTGGGTGCCACGCTCGAAGGCGATGTGGTCTTGCGCACGGTGCAGCGGCGCTCGGTGCGGCTGGCGCCGCCCGGCAACGCCCAGCCCTTCGAACTGAGCCTGCCCGAAGCACCGGGCGGCCGCTCCTGAGGCGGCCGCCGCGCGGCCTGGCCGTTCAGGCGGTGGCGTCGAGCATGCCCTGCGCGGCCAGCAGCAGGGGCCAGGCGAGCAGCGCGCCCGTGCCCTGGTTGGTGTTGAGTTCGAGATCGAGCAGCGGGTGCGCGCGCAGGTGGATCAGCATCAGCCGGTGCGGCGCCGCGGCCGAGCGCTGCGCGTACACCAGGTAATCACCGACGTTGGGGTGCAGTCCGCGCGCGACCAGCGCCGCGGCGCCGGCCACGAAGCCGTCGACCAGCACGATGCGGCGCTCGCTCGCGGCCTGCAGCATGGCGCCGGCCAGCATGGCGATCTCGAAGCCGCCGAAGGCCGCGAGCGCATGGATCGGCGACATGGCGAGCGCGTGCCGCTGCGACGCGGCCTGCAGCTTGTCCACACGCTGCCAGTGCAGGGTGTCGTCGAGCGAGGTGGCACCCGGGTCTTCGCGCGGGAAGGCATCGACCACCGGCACACCGCACAGGCGCGACAGCAACAGCGACGCGCTGGCGATGCCGCCGACGCCGATGTCGCCGAGCGCGATCACCGTGCCGGGCAGGTGGCGCACCACGTCCATGCCGGCGTGCAGGGCCGAGACCGCCTGCACCAGCGACATGGCCGGCCCCAGCAGGCAATTGCGCGTGCCGTAGCCGATCTTGCGCGGTTGCAGCACCGCCGCGGGCCGGGTGCGGGCGACGGGCGGAATGGGCGCGGCCAAGCCGGCGTCAACCACCGTGACGTCGAAGCCGTGCTGGCGCGCCAGCACGTTGGCCGGGGCCGCGCCCGACAGCAGCTGCGCCACGTGCTGTTGCGAGGTGGACTGCGGCCAGTCGCTGATGCCCTCGTCGGCCAGGCCGTGGTCGGCTGCGAACACCACGAGTTGCGGCGCATCGAAGACCAGCAGGTCAAAGGGCAGCGGGCTGCCGTTCTGGATGCGCGCCAGCTGCAGCGCGAGCGACTGCACGCGCCCCAGGGCGAACAGGTCGTGCCCGGGCGTCTGCATGCGCAGGGCCAGCGTGTGGTCGAGCGTGGCGTCCGCCGTGGCGGCGATCGTGGGCACGCGCAGCCCCTCCACCGGGGCGTGGGGCCGGGCGGCATTGAGCGGGGTCAGCGCGGGGTCGCGGGCCGAGGGCATGGGGCGGTTCGTTCAGTTGCGCAGGAAGAGCCGGTAGGCGGGGTTGCCGGTTTCTTCCACATAGGGGTAGCCCAGCGTGTCGAGGAATTTCGCGAAGGCCTTGTCGTCCTTGGCCGGCACCTGCAAACCCACCAGGATGCGGCCGTAGTCGGCGCCCTGATTGCGGTAGTGGAACAGGCTGATGTTCCAGGAGGGCCGCATCAGGCTCAGGAACTTCAACAGGGCGCCGGGGCGCTCGGGGAACACGAAGCGCAGCAGGCGCTCGTCGTGCGCCAGCGGCGACGGGCCGCCCACGAGGTGGCGCACGTGTTCCTTGGCCAGTTCGTTGTGGGTGAGGTCCAGCGTCTCGAAGCCGTGGCGGATGAGCTGTTGCGCCAGCTTGCCCGACTCGCCCTTGGCGGTGGTGCTCAGGCCCACGAACACGTGCGCCTGCGCACCGTCGTGCATGCGGTAGTTGAACTCGGTCACGCTGCGCGGGCTGCCGGGCAGCTCGCCGATCAGCTCGCAGAAGCGGCGGAAGCTGCCGCGCTCCTCGGGCATGGTGACGGCGAACAGGGCCTCGCGTTCTTCGCCCACCTCGGCGCGCTCGGCGACGAAGCGCAGGCGGTCGAAGTTCATGTTGGCGCCGCACAGGATGGCCGCGTAGGTTTGACCCTTGGTCTTGTGCGTGGCCACGTACTGCTTGATGGCGGCCACCGCCATCGCGCCCGAGGGTTCGACGATGCTGCGCGTGTCCACGAAGATGTCCTTGATCGCGGCGCAGACGGCGTCGGTGTCGACCGCGATGTAGTCGTCGACCAGGTCTTGCGCGATGCGGAAGGTTTCTTCGCCCACCAGCTTCACGGCGGTGCCGTCGGCGAACAGGCCCACGTCGGGCAGCGTCACGCGCTGGTGCTCGGCGACCGAACGCATCATGGCGTCGGAGTCGGTCATCTGCACGCCGATCACCTTCACCTCGGGGCGCACCGCCTTGATGTAGTTGGCCACGCCCGAGATCAGGCCACCGCCGCCGATGGCCACGAACACCGCATCGAGCCGGTCGGAGCCCAGGCGCTGCAGCTGGCGCAGGATCTCCATCGCGATCGTGCCCTGGCCCGCGATCACGTCGGGGTCGTCGAAGGGGTGCACGAAGGTCAGGCCCTGCTTCTTCTGCAGCACCACCGCGTGGCCGTGGGCGTCGGAGTAGCTGTCGCCGTGCAGCACCACCTCGCCGCCGAAGCCGCGCACCGCGTCGATCTTCACCTGGGGCGTCGTGACCGGCATGACGATCACGGCGCGGATGCCCAGCTTCTTCGCGCTCAGGGCCACGCCCTGGGCGTGGTTGCCCGCCGACGCGCAGATCACGCCCTTGGCGAGCTGCTCGGGCGGCAGGTGCGCGATCTTGTTGTAGGCCCCGCGCAGCTTGAAGCTGAACACCGGCTGCTGGTCCTCGCGCTTGAGCAGCACGGTGTTGTGCAAACGGCGCGACAGCGCCCGCGCGGGCTCGAGGTCGGACTCCACCGCCACGTCGTACACCCGGGCGGTCAGGATTTTCTTGAGGTAGTCGGCCGGGGTGAGGGCCGTCTGGGGCGATGTCATTGGCCGATCATATCGATGGGCAAAAAAAACCCGGACCGACGTTCGTGGTCCGGGTTTGAATCCACCCGTGGAGGGTAGAGGAGACAACCTTCAATACAATGCCGCGAGTATACCGTTGGCATGCTGCATTGCAACAACCTTTGCCGCATTGCCCCTGTTTTCAGAGCGCTACCTCTAATTGGTGTGCGCGATCACACGGAGTTTTCATGGAATGCACCGTCACCTGGACCGGCGCCAGCGGCACCCGATCGGCCATGGGGTTCGTGGCCGAGACCGGCAGCGGCCACGTGCTGACCATGGACGGCGCGCCCGATGCCGCCAAACCTGAGAACGGCGGCGCCAATCTGGCCCCCCGGCCCATGGAAACCGTGCTGGCCGGCACTGGCGGGTGCACCGCCTATGACGTGGTGCTGATCCTCAAGCGGGGTCGCCACGACGTGCGCGGCTGTTCGGTGAAGCTGACCAGCGAGCGTGCAGCCACCGATCCCAAGGTGTTCACCAAGATCCACATGCAGTTCACGGTGACCGGCAAGGGCATCCCGGCCGCGGCGGTCGAACGCGCGATCGCCATGAGCCACGAGAAATACTGCTCGGCCAGCATCATGCTGGGCAAGACCGCCGAGATCACCACCGGCTTCGACCTGATCGAAGCCTGAGCGCCCGCCGAGCCGCAGCGCGGTGCGGCTCAGATGCGGTGCGCGACCGTGGTCATCACCTTGGCCATCGCGCGCATGGCGCCTCTCACCGGCAGCGGCAGTTCGGTGGCGCCGGCCTGCTGGGCATCGCGCGCATGGCGGGCTTCGTCTTCTTTCATCTGGGCCACGATGGCGCGTGAGGCATGGTCCTGGGCGGGCAGCCGGTCCATGTGCGAGGCCAGATGGGCCTCGACCTGGCGCTCGGTTTCCACCACGAAACCCAGGCTGGCGCCCCGCCCCAGGGCGCCGGCCACCAGCCCGAGGCCGAAGGCGCCCGCGTACCACAACGGATTGAGCAGTGAAGGCCGGGCGCCGAGCTCCTCGAGCCGGGCCTGGGTCCAGGCCAGGTGATCGGTTTCTTCGCGGCCCGCCGCTTCCAGTCTCGCAGCGAGTGCTTCGCTGGCGCCGCGTTTCGGGCCGACGGGCCAGCGCGCGGCCAGGGCCTGTGCCGTGTACAGCGCCTGGGCACAGACTTCGCCCACGTGGTTCACGCGCATCAGCGCACCGGAAAGGTGCCGCTCCTCGGGCGTCAACGCCGCATCGTCGTGGTGCTCGGGCACGGTGGGGCAGGGCTGGCTCGCATGGGGTTTGACGAACAGGGTGCGCAGCGCCGAGTCGGCGGCGTGGATCAGGGCGTCGGAGGCGGACATGGTGGAAGTTCCGTCGGTTGCGTCATGGCATGTTGCCACGGCGCGAGCGCGACTTGAACGGTTTCCCGGCGCGCCGAGCGGTTTCGCGGGCGGCGCATCTGAGTGCTTTGGTGCTAAGGGATAGCCCGAAATTCGTGGTGACCGAACAACATTCGGGGCATGCCGGCGGCATCGGCGCCCCGTAAACGTGGAATGTGCTGTGGCTTTCTGTTGCAATGCCCGCAGCTTCCCGCAACGGAGGTGGGCTCAAGGGCCATAGACCCTTGGCCAGTCAACTCAACCTTGGAGAACTCCTCAATGAAAAAGACCCTGATCGCTCTGGCTGCCGTCGCAGCTTCCAGCGCTGCACTGGCCCAGTCGTCGGTGACCCTGTTCGGCATCATGGACGTGGCCGTGCGCAACGTGAAGCAAGGCGGCGTGAGCCAGTCCTCCCTGAGCCAGGACGGCACGGCTTCGAGCCGCATCGGTTTCCGTGGCGTGGAAGACCTGGGTGGCGGCATGAGCGCTGGCTTCTGGCTGGAAGGCGCGCTGGATCCGGACACGGGCAACGGCGCTGCTGCCCTCAACTTCCAACGCCGCAGCACCGTGAGCCTGATGGGCGGTTTCGGTGAAGTGCGCCTGGGCCGCGACTACACCCCGACCTTCTGGAACCACACCGTGTACGACCCGTTCGGCACGAACGGCGTGGGTTCGTCCACCAACACCTTCGGTGCCCTGGGCAGCGGCGCGACCACCGTCGTGCGTGCGAACAACACCATCGCTTACTTCACGCCGAACATCTCTGGCTTCCAGGGCCAGTTCCAGTACGCGTTCAAGGAAACCCAGACCGACAACGATCCCAACAAGTATGCCGGCCTGCGCCTGACGTACAACGCGGGTCCCCTGAGCGTGGCCCTGGCCACCGCCGCCGAAGGCAGCGCCGCCGCCAACGTGAACAAGTTCAAGCGCACCAACGTGGGCGCTTCGTACGACTTCGGCTTCATCAAGCCGATGGCTCAGTACACGATCGGCAAGTTCGAGACCAACGCCGGTGTGGACCAGGAAGTCAAGCACCTGATGGTCGGCCTGACCGCCCCCGTGGGTCCTGGCCTGATCAAGGCTTCGTACACCCGTTCGAGCTATGACAACTTCGCTGGCGATGCCAACCAGGTTGCCATCGGCTACGAGTACGGCCTGAGCAAGCGCACCGCTCTGTACACGAACTACTCGCGCATCTCCAACAAGGTCGGTGCCGCCTTCAGCGTGAGCGCCGAAGCCGGTGCCACCGGCGCCGCCGTGACCCCGGGCCAGAGCTCGCGTGGCTTCGAAGTCGGCGTTCGCCACTCCTTCTGATCCCTGGCGGGCTTGACCCGCTTGGTATTCGAAGCTTGAAAAGCCACCGCGCAAGCGGTGGCTTTTTTCATGGGCGCTTCGCGTCGGGCTTGCGCAAGAGGCGCTCGGCATCCGGACGGGATGATGCGTTGCACCATGACAACAGCTGGGCATGCGTTGGGGAAAAATCTAGGGGCTAACCCTGTCTCGGTGTCGTGGGTGTCCTACCATCCATGCAGTTTCAGTCGTGTGAAACGTTTCCCCAACCGTTCCAAAGGAAAAGGAATCTCCCCATGAAGAAAAGTCTGATCGCCCTGGCCGTTCTGGCCGCTAGCGGCGCCGCCATGGCCCAGTCCAGCGTGACCCTGTACGGCATGGCCGACGTGTGGGTTGGCCGCACCAAGACCGACGTGACCGGCGCTCCCTCCGTGAGCACCTCGCGCCTGGACAGCGGCGGTTTCAACACCAGCCGCCTGGGCTTCAAAGGCAGCGAAGACCTCGGTGGCGGCCTGAAGGCCAACTTCCAACTGGAAGGCGCCCTGGGCATGGACAACGGCACCGCCGGTGGCTTCCGCTTCGACCGCCAGTCGTGGGTCGGCCTGTCGGGTGGCTTCGGTGAAGTCCAGCTGGGCAAGCCCTGGACCCCGTACGACGACACCCGCTCGATGGCCAACGACACGTTCAACGCGAACTTCTCGTCGTCCTTCTCGACCTGGCTGCCGTACGAAGACAATCCCAACAACACCATCCGCTACAACTCGCCGAACTTCGGTGGTTTCTCGGGTGCCATCGCCTACTCGCTGGGTGAAGACAAGGCCGCTTCGCTGACCGGCGGCACCAGCAGCCTGGTGTCCCTGAGCCTGAACTACGCCAACGGCCCGATCGTGGCTGGTTTCGCTCACCAGTCCGAGAAGAACGCCAGCCTGGTTCCTGGCTACCTGGCCCCGGGCAGCACCAACCTGCTGACGGGCGCTGGCGCCACCGGCAAGACCACCTACAACCTGCTGAACGGCTCGTACGACTTCGGCGTGGCCAAGCTGATCGGTGGCATCAACCAGGTCAAGGTGAAGGCCGACGGCGCTGCTGCCGACGTCAAGGCCAACGAGTACAACATCGGTGTGGACGTGCCCCTGGGTGGCGCGCTCGAAGCCGGTTTCGGCCTGGCCCGTTCGAAGACCGAGTCGGCTGGTGTTGACCTCACCAAGACCACCGGTTTCAGCGCTGGTCTGAAGTACGCGCTCTCCAAGCGCACCTTCACGTACCTGGCCTTCAACCGCACCAAAGCTGAACTCGTCGGCACCGGTCTGGAAGCCAAGAACACCCTGTACGCCGTGGGCGTTCAGCACAACTTCTGATCGCTTCCCCAAGCGTTCGAAGCATGAAAAACCGCCCGGCTTGCCGGGCGGTTTTTTTTATGGCTTCAAGACTTCGGCTTCGCCGGTGCCGGTGCACCGGCTGGCTTGTAGGCTTCACCGTTGACCGTGAGCCCTTGGTGCGACAGCTTGGCCGCGCGCTTTTCGCCGATGCCGGACACGCGCCCGATCAGGTCGTTCCAGTTCTTGAATGGTGCGCTTTTGCGCTGTTCGATGATCTTGGCACTTGTGCCCGGACCAATGCCTTTGATGCTGTCGAGGTCGGTGGCGCTGGCCTTGTTCACGTCGACCGCGGCGAAGGCAAAGCCGGCGCACAGCGACAGCAGCACGGCCATCAATTGGCGTTTCATGGATCACTCCCTGTGGGTTGGGTTGAAGACAGAAGAACCCGATCCGGACGATCGGGTGTTTGAAATATAGGCCTTAAGAATTCATATTTCATCACGGAGAAAGCAAGCTTGTTTGAGATGCCGGTCGGTGCGCGGAAACACCCACACCCCAAAACCGCCGCGCCAAAGAGGCCATTTCCCCGGCGCGAGCCCTACGGGTAATTCCCCTCGCTGGTGCAGGAACGCTTGTTGCATAGTCCCGGCACCCACACTTATTTCAGGTGTCAACGATGAAACCCATCTCCACGCCGCTGCGCGCGGTCATCCTGGCCGCCACGCTGGCCATCACGACCGGCGCCGTGCAGGCCCAGGGCAAGACCTTCAAATGGACCAGCGCCAGCGACATCCCCACCTGGGACATCCACTCGCAGAACAACGCGCTGGCCAATGGCATCCATGCCTCGGTCTATGAATCGCTCGTGTACTACAACAGCCGCACCTTCAAGCCCGAGCCGATGCTGGCCACGGGCTGGACCGAGGTGTCGCCGACCCAGCTGCGCATCACGCTGCGCACGGGTGTGAAGTTTCACGACGGCTCGGCCTTCACGGCCGACGACGCGGTGTTCTCGCTGCAGCGCGCCATGGCGCCCACCTCGAACTTCACGCCCTACGTGCAAGGCATCGACCGCATCGTCAAGGTCAACAACAACACGATCGACATCTTCACCAAGGGCCCCAACCCGGTGCTGGTGAACCAGCTCACCGAGCTGCGCATGATGAGCAAGGCCTGGGCCGAAAAGAACAACTCGGTGGCGCCCAAGGACATCAAGACGCAGGACGAGAACTTCGCGCACCGCAACGCCATGGGCACCGGTCCCTTCATGCTCAAGGAATGGGCGCCGGATCAGAAGATGGTGCTCACGCGCAACCCGAACTGGTGGGGCCGCAGCGGCGACAGCAACGTGAACGAGGTCGTGTACACGCCCGTGAAGGCCACCGCCACGCGCATGGCGGCGCTGCTCTCGGGGGAAGTCGATTTCGTGCTCGACCCGAGCCCGCAAGACCTGCCGCGCCTGCGCCAGGACGGCAACCTCAAGGTGATCGACGGGGTGGAAAACCGCACCATCTTCTTCGGCATGGACCAGCACCGCGACGAACTCGTGGGCAGCAACATCAAGGGCAAGAACCCGCTCAAGGATGTGCGCGTGCGCAAGGCGCTGTACCAGGCGATCGACATGAACGCCATCGCCCGCGTCACGCTGCGCGGCCTGGGCCAGCCCACCGGCGCGCTGGTGGCGCCGCAGGTGGCGGGCTGGAGCGAGTCGGTGCACCAGCGCTACCCGTTCGACGTGGCCGCCGCGCAGAAGCTGCTCGCCGACGCCGGCTACAAGGACGGCTTCGAGGTGGACTTCGCCTGCCCGAACAACCGCTACATCAACGACGAGGCGATCTGCCAGGCTGTGACCGCGATGTGGGCGCGCGTGGGCGTGAAGGCCAAGCTGCGCACGCTGCCGCTGTCCACGTATTTCCCCATGATCCAGCGCTACGAGGCCAGCATCTACATGCTGGGCTGGGGCGTGCCCACCTTCGACGCGCTCTACAGCCTGCAGTCGCTGGTGCGCAGCGTGGGTCAGGGCGGTGACGGCAACTACAACGTGGGCCGCTACAGCAACCCCAAGATGGACCAGATCATCGATCGCGCCAAGACCGAGACCGATCCGCTGATCCGCAACCGCCTGCTCAACGAGGCGCTGGCGCTGTCGAACACCGACGTGTCGCACCTGCCCCTGCACAACCAGATCATTCCCTGGGCCATGAAGAAGAACATCGACGTGGTGCACCGCGCGGACAACCGCCTGGATTGGCGTCTCATCAAGGTAAACTGACCGCGTTTCCGACCGCAAAGGGTCGCCCCAGGTATGGCGCGACCCTTTCTTGTTTTTTCATCCGATGTTCGCTTTCATACTTCGGCGGCTGGTGCAGGCTCTGATCGTGATGGTCAGCGTGGCCCTGATCGCCTTCATGCTGTTCCAGTACGTCGGTGATCCGGTGGTGTTCCTGCTCGGCCAGGACGCCACGCCCGAGCAGGTGCGCGCGCTGCGCGCCGACCTCGGCCTGGACAAGCCCTTCATCATCCAGTTCTGGCACTTCCTCATGAACGCGGCGCAGGGCGAGTTCGGCCTGAGCCTGCGCCAGGGTGCCAAGGTTTCGCGCCTGATCGCCGAGCGCTTTCCGGCCACGCTGGAGCTGGCCCTGGTGGCCGCCGTGCTCGCGTTGGTGGTGGGCATTCCCATGGGCGTGTACGCGGCGCTCAAGCGCGGCACCTTCATGAGCCAGGTGTTCATGACGATCTCGCTGCTCGGCGTGTCGCTGCCCACCTTCCTGATCGGCATCCTGCTGATCCTGGTGTTCGCGGTGCACCTGGGCTGGTTCCCGAGCTTCGGCCGCGGCGACGTGGTGCAGATGGGCTGGTGGAGCACCGGCCTGCTCACGCCCAAGGGCTGGCTGCACATCACCCTGCCCGCGATCACGCTGGCGATCTTCCAGCTCACGCTGATCATGCGGCTGGTGCGCGCCGAGATGCTCGAGGTGCTGCGCACCGACTACATCAAGTTCGCGCGGGCACGCGGCCTCACCAACCGCGCGGTGCATTTCGGCCATGCGCTCAAGAACACGCTGGTGCCGGTGATGACCATCACCGGCCTGCAGCTTGGCGGCCTGATCGCCTTCGCGATCATCACCGAGACCGTGTTCCAGTGGCCGGGCATGGGCCTGCTGTTCATCCAGGCCGTGACCTTCGCCGACATACCGGTGATGGCCGCCTACCTGTGCCTGATCGCGCTGATCTTCGTGGTGATCAACCTGATCGTCGACCTGCTGTATTTCGCGGTCGACCCGCGGCTGCGCGTCGAAAAGGCCGGAGGCCACTGAACATGGCCGTCACCTCGCGCATCCGGGCCCATGGCCGCGCCTTCGCGCACATCGCGGCCTACCACCCCGAGCTCACCGCGCTGCGCCGCGACCTGCATGCGCATCCCGAACTGGGCTTCGAGGAGCGCTACACCAGCCAGCGCGTGGTCGAGTCGCTCAAGGTCTGCGGCGTGGACGAGATCCACACCGGCATCGGCAAGACCGGCGTGGTCGCGGTGGTGCGCGGCCGCAGCACGGCCAGCGGCCGCATGATCGGCCTGCGCGCCGACATGGACGCCTTGCCCATGACCGAGCACAACGACTTCGCCTGGAAGTCGAGCAAGCCCGGCATGATGCACGGCTGCGGCCACGACGGGCACACGGCCATGCTGGTGGGCGCGGCGCGCTACCTGGCCGAGACGCGCCACTTCGACGGCACCGCGGTGCTGATCTTCCAGCCCGGCGAGGAGGGCTTCGCGGGCGCCAAGGCCATGATCGAAGACGGCCTGTTCGAGCGCTTTCCGGTGCAATCCGTGTTTGCCATGCACAACTGGCCGCAGATGCGCCCAGGCACCGTGGGCATCAACCCCGGCCCCATGATGGCCGCGGCCGACCGCATCACCATCGAGATCACGGGCAAGGGCGGCCATGGCGCGCATCCCTATGCCACGGTCGACCCGGTGGTGGTCGCGGCCCACATCATCACGGCGGTGCAGACCATCGTGTCGCGCAACGTGCGCGCGATCGACAGCGCGGTGATCAGCCTGTGCGCCATGCAGGCCGGCGATCCCGGCGCGTTCAGCGTGATCCCGGGCACCGCGCGGCTCGTGGGCACGGTGCGCACCTTCAACCCCGAGGTGCAGGCCATGGTCGAGAAGCGCCTGCACGAGGTGTGCTCGGGCGTGGCCCTGGGCCTGGGCGCGTCGGCGCACCTGCACTACGAACGCATCTACCCGGCCACCATCAACACGCGCGACGAAGCCCGCTTCGCGATGGAGGTGGCACAAAAGCTCGTGGGCCACGAGCACGTGGACCGCAACATGGACCCGAGCATGGGCGCCGAAGACTTTTCCTTCATGCTGCAGGTCAAGCCCGGCGCCTACCTGCGCCTGGGGCAGGGCGCCGAGAACGGCGTGGGCGCCTGCTTCCTGCACAACAGCCGCTACGACTTCAACGACGACGTGCTGCCGCTGGGTGCGGCGCTGCACGCCGGCCTTGTCGAACAGGGCATGCCGCTCGCCGAAGAAGCGGCGCAGCCCACCCTCCGTCACACACCCGTTTCACCCAACCCTGTCAGGAGCGACGCATGACCTTCACCCAAACCGCCGCCGCCTTGCTGGCCATGACCGCTGTCGGCATGGCATCGGCACAGACCGTGCGCATCGGCAACCAGGGCGATGCCCTGTCGATGGACCCGCATTCGCTCAACGAATCGCTGCAGCTGAGCGTCACGGGCAACGTCTACGAGCCGCTGGTGGCGCGCGACCGCAACCTCAAGGTGATCCCCGGGCTGGCCACGAGCTGGCGCCAGACCTCGCCCACGGTGTGGCGCTTCGAACTGCGCAAGGGTGTGCAGTTCCACGACGGCACGCCGTTCACCGCCGACGACGTGCTGTTCACCTTCGCGCGTGCCGCGGGCGAGGGCTCGGACATGAAGAGCTACGTCAACGACGTGAAAGAGGTGCGCAAGGTCAACGATCACGTGGTCGACATCGAGACCAAGACGCCGTTCCCCATCCTGCCCGACGTGCTCTCGCTGCTCTACATCATGAGCAAGAAGTGGAGCGAGGAGAACCAGGCCACGCGTCCCGTGGACCGCCGCAAGGGCATCGAGAACGCGGCCTCGTTCCGCGCCAACGGCACCGGTCCGTTCCGCCTGCGCGAGCGCCAGCCCAACGTGAAGACCACGTTCCAGCGCAACGGCAGCTACTGGGGCAAGATCGAAGGCAACGTGGTGAACGTGGAGTACACGCCGATCGGCAACGACGCCACGCGCGTGGCCGCGCTGCTCTCGGGCCAGGTCGACGTGATCGAGCCGGTGCCGCTGCAGGACGTGCAGCGCATCAATGGCAGCGGCAAGTCCAAGGTGCTGCAAGGCCCCGAGCTGCGCACCATCTTCCTGGGCATGGACCAGAAGCGCGACGAGCTGCTGTACTCGAACGTGAAGGGCAAGAACCCCTTCAAGGACAAGCGCGTGCGCCAGGCCTTCTACCAGGCCATCGACATCCAGGGCATCCAGCGCACCGTGATGCGCGGCGCCTCGTCGCCCACCGCGCTGATGGTGGGCCCGGGCATCACCGGCTTCGATCCCGCGCTGAACACGCGCCTGCCCTACGACCCCGAAGCCGCGAAGAAGCTGCTCGCGGAAGCCGGCTACCCCAACGGCTTCGAAGTGGCCATGAACTGCCCGAACGACCGTTACGTCAACGACGGCAACGTGTGCCAGGCCGTTGCGGCCAACCTCGCGCGCGTCGGCGTGAAGATCAACCTGCAGGCCGAAACCAAGGGCACCTATTTCCCCAAGATCCTGCGCCGCGACACCAGCTTCTACATGCTGGGCTGGACGCCGGGCACCTACGACGCGCACAACGCGCTCAACGCCCTGATGCGCTGCGTGGACGATTCGGGTGCGGGCCAGTTCAACCTTGGTTCGTACTGCAACCCCAAGCTCGACGAGCTGACCAACAAGATCCAGGCCGAGACCGACAAGACCAAGCGTGACGCCATGATCCGCGAGGCCTTCAAGATCCACTCGGACGACATCGGCCACCTGCCGCTGCACCAGCAGGCCCTGGCATGGGGCGTGGCCAACAACGTGAGCCTCGTGCAGATGGCCGACAACTTCATGCCCTTCCGCTACTTCTCGGTGAAGTAAACCCCGCGCCCCATCGGGCGGATGCCGGCCGGCGCGGCCGCATCCGCCCGCGCATGCCCTGTCCCACGGACCACAACGTGATCGCCTTCCTGCACAAGGTATTCGACAGCGATGTCGGCTACAGCTTCCGCACCTCGCCGACGGCCATCGTGGCCGCGGTGATCGCGGCCATCTGCATCTTCTGCGCGGTGTTTGCCCATTGGGTGGCGCCGCACAACCCCTTCGACCTTGCCACGCTCGACCTGATGAACGCGCGCCTGCCCCCCATGTGGCAGGAGGGCGGCAACCCGCAGTTCGCGCTCGGCACCGACGACCAGGGCCGCGACATCCTGTCCGCGCTCATGTACGGCGCGCGCATCTCGCTGGCCGTGGGCCTGGCCTCGGTGGTGCTGTCGGTGCTCATCGGCGTCACGCTGGGCCTGCTCGCGGGTTTCCTGGGCGGCTGGATCGACGCCTTCCTCATGCGCCTGTGCGACGTGATGCTGTCGTTCCCGCCCATCCTGATCGCGCTGCTGATCGCCGGTGTGGGGCGTGCGCTGTTTCCCAACGCGCACGAGACGCTCGCCTTCGGCGTGCTCATCATCTCCATCACGCTCACCGGCTGGGTGCAATACGCGCGCACGGTGCGCGGCTCCACGCTGGTCGAGCGCAACAAGGAATACGTGCAGGCCGCGCGCGTGACCGGCGTGGCGCCGCTGCGCATCATGGGCCGCCACGTGCTGCCCAACGTGCTCGGCCCGGTGCTGGTGCTGGCCACCATCCAGGTCGCCACGGCCATCATCACCGAGGCCACGCTGTCCTTCCTGGGCGTGGGCGCGCCGCCCACCTCGCCCTCGCTGGGCACGCTCATCCGCGTGGGCAACGACTACCTGTTCTCGGGCGAGTGGTGGATCACCATCTTCCCGGGCCTGATGCTCATCCTGATCGCCTTGAGCGTGAACCTGCTCGGCGACTGGCTGCGCGACGCGCTGAACCCCCGCCTCCGTTGAACATGAGCCTTCTGCAAGTCAAGAACCTCGTCGTCGAGTTCCCCACGCGCCGCGGCACGCTGCGCGCGCTCGACGACATCTCCTTCGACATCGCGCCCGGCGAGATCCTGGGCGTGGTGGGCGAGTCCGGCGCCGGCAAGTCGCTCACCGGCGCGTCCATCATCGGCCTGCTGGAGCCGCCGGGGCGCATCGCCTCGGGCCAGGTGCTGCTCGAAGGCCAGCGCATCGACCACCTGCCGCACGAGCAGATGCGCCGCATCCGCGGGCGCAAGATCGGCGCCATCTTCCAGGACCCGCTGACCTCGCTGAACCCGCTGTACTCGGTGGGCCGCCAGCTCATCGAGACCATCACCACGCACCTGCCGGTGAGCCAGGCCGAGGCGCGCGAGCGCGCCATCCAGCTGCTCAAGGACACCGGCATCCCCGCGGCCGAGCAGCGTATCGACCACTTCCCGCACCAGTTCTCCGGCGGCATGCGCCAGCGCGTGGTGATCGCGCTGGCGCTCGCGGCCGAGCCGCAGCTGATCGTGGCCGACGAGCCCACCACCGCGCTCGACGTGTCCATCCAGGCGCAGATCATCACGCTGCTCAAGACCATCTGCAAACAGCGCGGCGCGGCCGTCATGCTGATCACGCACGACATGGGCGTGATCGCCGAGACCTGTGACCGCGTGGCCGTGATGTACGCGGGCCGCATCGCCGAGATCGGCCCGGTGCACG
>VFQP010002375.1_pt1 | contig 21165 bp, 37 predicted proteins | sample 3512351 | NCBI WGS metagenome assembly VFQP01 (sample SAMN10412372, study PRJNA504923) | tailings metagenome | isolation source: Relicate 1 Philex TSF1 revegetated site | place: Philippines: Tuba, Benguet | collected 2017-08-29
GAAGGGGGGGGGGGTATGGTGTTGGGTAGGACACACATGATGTACACATGATGCACACACATGATGTACACATGATGCACACACATTCCGACTGCATGCACCCACCAATCCAACCACCTCACCTTGAACACGGGCGCTCGTATATCTTGAATCTCCACCTCACCCTCCTTCCCCTCACGCATGGGCCCCGACAACAACGCCTGAAACACAGGGGAGCGTGCCTGCAGCAACATGCGGTGTGCATGAAACTGCTCACCCTCCACCAAAAACGTAATATCCGTTGCAACACCCGGATCGAGCAGTTTGACCAAATCACGACCGAGAGAGGAAGGTGGCACTGGGATGATTGGCAATGCTGGTTTTGGTGGAGCCCCGTGATTGCGTGATAGGGCACCCCCCGACGACACCACGAGCTCGATGGTGTAGCGAATGACAATGGTGTCGTTGACCAAAAAACCCTTGGTAGGGTCTTCTAAATGCGCACGACGTACAAATTTGCGATAGCCGTGGCAGTTGCGGGCGTTGGGATCTTGGCGGGCACAGCTGATTTTCACAGCACCCTGGTCACGGCGGCGGCCCTTGGTCAAGTCACGACCCTGTCCGCTTTGATCCACCAATGTAAACTTGTGGAATGCGCGCACCACCCGCCCTTCTGTTGTATTCACCACGCCTTGTGGGTTGTCTGTTTCACCTATGAGCGCAACAAAGAGCGCGGCGTATTCATTTTGCTGAGGGTCGCGTCGCGCAACGAGGTGGGCAGCGTTGGGGGGGATGCCGACGGGCATGCCGGGGACGGCAGGGGCACCCGCCGCCATGGCTGCATAGGGGTTGTTGGGTTGCAACAACGCAGCGGGGGCGGGAACAGCGCCTGGCGCTGCAGGTGGGGCATTGCCGGGGATCGCGGGCGCACGGGGGGCTGGTGGATTGTTGGCAGCGCCTGTGATGATGATAATGATGATGATGAAGATGATGAAGAAGATGATGGATTGGATACACATTTAGATAACCACCACCCCCCTCATACACAAACACACCAGGAGCGGGCTCTTCTGCAGCATTGGCGCGAGGGGGCAGGTTGGGCGCGTGCACCTGTGGCGCCCCAGGGGCGGGCAATGCTGCGGGGGCGAGGGCATGCATGTGGGGTGGTGGTCCTCCTGGCAGCTGGTTGTCATTGGACGCACTTCGCTTGCCGTCGGGGTAGAACAACAACACCTGGGGTGGTGTGTGAGCCATAATGATGTAAGCCAAGAGCTGATCCACCATCATCAACAAATCAGACGTACCCATTCATGGCCACCAACCACAAAGCGTTCGCTTGCTACAGGCTCGCCGTCCCCAATACCTTTTATAAGGCTATACCCTACAATTGTGTGCTCGTGCTCACCTGGTGTATGGGACAGCAAAGGTGTTTGCAACCACCGCATCCTTTGTAAACTGCCGTGGCAAACCAATACACCCATGTCCTTACCAACAATGGTGTCTGTAACTGTCTTTGAGGAGGACTTGCCGTCTCCTGGTTGCTGTTGCTTGGGATCCGCCATGGCTCTCAGTGTTCTTGGGTTGTGTTGATAATTTTAGGTGTTTTTATTTTGTGTGCTATGTCACTAGTTTGTACTGGGTTGCTGGTACACGCCACGCGGGTGGCTTGGGTGACGTTTGCCCAGCAATCACTGGGGACGTGTACACGTTCGTACAGACACGTGTGGACAAGGTGGTGAGAGTTTGGACTGAGGTTATTATTATGTGTGTGCAAATTTATGAAGAGCAGATTTGGATTATGAGATGAAAATGAGTGTCCTCCTGTGGACTTTGTGTGGACCTCCAGCCGGAGACACACTGCAGCGTGTGGGCCTTGGGCAGGGGTGTAGCACTGTGGTGTTTCACAGCTGTAGTCGCTACACCCCTGCTCACCTGCCACCTTGTTGTGTCATCAGGCAACACAACACAACACACTTGGCACGCACTTGCACACTCTCTCTAGTGCACATACTACAGCAGCACAACACATAGTATCACATATAGTATTACCATAAATTAACACCAAACACTTACACATTACCATAGACCACTACAAATCACAACACAACATCGTTTTCCAACACATCTTGACCAAGCATGGCGACTGTGAGCGTGGAGCAGCTGCTTCAACGGCTAGCTGCACTCGATATAAGCACACCGTGCCATCAGCATGAGCCTGTGGAAACAGTAGAAGCTATGGTAGGCGATATTTTTCTCCACAAAGCACATGTGATGACACTGTTTCATGGCACACCATCGTCGTGCCCAACCGTATTCACACAGGCACAAGCATTGGACAAACTTGGGGTACAAGGTGTGCACATCAAAAACCTATTCCTCAAGGTATGAGACCACTAGAGGTTGTTGTTTTGCAGCGTTAGCGGGTTGTACACATCCCCGACACACTGGCCATCATCGCACCAGGACAAAAAGAATCGCCACTACTTGATCACTGCGCGCGGCGACACACCCATCAACCTTAAAAGTACGCTGGGCTGCATAGCGGTTCCTATTGCGAACATCACTCAACCAACACGCCCACACAAACACACACAGCCTTGTCTGCACGCCTCAACTTGGGCAAGGGCGGCATTCGCTTGGCACCCAATGAATCACTGGGACCCATCTTGCAGGTGTGCTGCTACTGTGCTTTTGTTGATTAAGTATGTCTGTTAGGGCCATCAATGTCATGGCCATCAGTGTGAGAATGAACGTTTAACAATATTCAATTTGACAATACTCAACTTGACACAATAGGTCGCCCCTGGCAGTGTCACGCCGTTGGCGCTTGTGCAGCCAAGTGCAAGCAGTGTGGTGTTTATGCTGGACGAGCGGTTGCGAAACACCGATGCCCTGCTTGTGCACCCACTGCGAAATGACCGCACAGTGTCACTGAGCAGCACACAATTGGAGCAGTTTTTGGGGTATGGGGTTGTTTCACGTGCACTATTGTATCCATAAACTCCAACACACACCCTCCACCAAAACACAGTACACTCAATGTACAAGTACACTATGTAGACCTCACATTAGAGCCAGTTTTCAACAAAGACTATCGACCAGACCTAGAATCATTGGTTCCTGCACTTGATGATGAAGCCACACCTCCGAAAAAGGAGCAGCCGGCAAAGAAACAAACAAGAACGCCATCATCAACTTCCACCAATGCGTCGCCCTTTGTGGACCCAGTGGTGCTTGCCACATCGCTCATGCAGCAGGTGCTCCAGGGGGCAGGCAACCCTACACTGGATGCAGACACACGCGCGACGCTCATGGAAAACATTACAATACAGTTGCGCTCGTTGAAGAATGCAGCCTATGCAGCAGGCTTTGCAGACAGCAAGGTGGCGGCACGGGCGAGGATTGGACGAGAATGGGCATGATTGTACGTTGGAGGGGGTACTTTTATTATGAGTAACACGCCTCCAAACTGTCCAGTCGTGTTTGTTGTGCAAGGTCGGCCAGCGTCGAGCCAACATATTGTTGGGTGTGTACTGCAGCATAGTGTAGTGCTTGCTGCACTGGAGTGGTGTTGGGTGGTACTTGCACACACACTGCTTTGCCAGCCAGCCTGATTGGTGGTGGGCACTATCTTGGTGGGCATGGTGTTGCCTTGTGGATGTTGCACTGACATACCTGATGACCTCTTGCACCACCTCAACGTGCGTATTGTCCATCAGCACGATGCCATAACGAAAGCTTGCCAGCGATGCGACGCGTTCCAGCGTTTGGGTGAGCGATGAAGATAGTGTTGTGATCACCACTGCAATAGAAATGCCCTGCGAGCTGAATACAATATCCTGTGTTGATGGTTATTATATGCGTGACGGGGGTCACAATGGCTGTAAATAGCGCACTCACCGGCTTGATGTTGACATTGTTTCGCATCTTCCATCGATCACCCGCCCGAGCAAGCTCTGCCTCCATTTGCTGTGCACCACCACGGCGCACCAGGCAAACCCCTTGATGTTCCATCATAGTTTTCTATTACACACAACGATGTTTGTTCCAAAAAAATAAAACTAGAGCCGCTCCATTCTCAACCACTGCACGCCGGTCCACGTGGCTTGTGGTGCTACTTTCAATGGCCCACTCGTTGCCACTGCAGCCTCAATGCACACCATGTGCTTGTATTCACCGGTGCCCATATCAGCCAAGGCTGCTGCTTTTTCTTCCCCAGGGTTCCAGAGCACCGCGTCCACAAACCCCTCCAGACTCAACACGATGCGGCGTTTCGCCCCAGGATCTACCAACTGTGTGTGTGTAGTGTGGGGTGATATGGGGTGCACACTGTGATCAACCACACAAAAAACACCAACGAACCACAATGTCGCCAGGAATGCTCTTGTAAATGCGATCCACCTCGCCTGGAAACGTCAATGCTGTGTCCTCTTGTGTATGTGTTGTTGCCCCAGCTGCTGTATCCTCATAGGTCAAACCCTGCAACCCCAACACCTGTAGTAAGCAAAGTGGGTTGTGCTCTCTGTGCTGTGTGTTGTGTTGTACCACCTCATCATCATCATACCTCCACGGTGCTTGCGTCAGACACACGGAAATAGGTATGCAATGCAGTCGTCATGGAGAGTGGTTTGTCGTCGGTATTAGTCACAGAGAGGCGTTGTACAAGCCCACCATCCGATGTCAGCGACACCTGTGTGTGGGGGGGTGCGTGCGTGCGTGTGTATGTGTGTGCTGTTTGTGGCTACCCATCCCACATACATGGACATTGGCAACAAAACGGCCATCAAAGTTGTATTCAGCACGGAGTGCATCGGTGACATCGAGTCGCAGATGCACACCAGCATCACTGCTGCCATCCACAAGCTCCCAGCTCACATTGCGTGCAAAACCATGCTGCTGCAGGGGACCACGCTTGGCAAACTGTGGCAGGCACACTGGAACACCACCTCGTATGGCTTTTGGGGGTGTGAATAGGGCCTTGCTGGACGTGAAGAGCAACTCCTGTTTGGATGGTATAGCATTAGATGGATGGGGCGCTGAATTGGAAACCCCTCTGTGTGTGTTACCATACCTCGTCAGATACTTTCCATGACGTCAAATGGGCACCATGGGCATATGTTTCAGTACTGGCTTTGTCATTGGAGAGTTTGATCAATGGCAAATCGCCTTGTCCTAGGCTCACATTCATTATGTACACTGGTGGTGTGCAATGGTGGTATGTAGCAAGGTGTTGTGCGGGAGGGGGAGTGTGGTTGTGAATCAGAATGTGTCGTGCATCTCGTATATTTGGCACCATAAGTATGGCATCATCATATGCAATATAATTCGTGCTTGTCATTTCATCACAACGCATTGACCTCCGCCCCATCCACCTAGCACAGCAGAAAGCGGCGTCATCTAGTCACGTAAGCATGTCAAAGGTAGAGTATCTTCTCGCCTTGTTTCCCCTAGCAGCATGCAGGCTGTATGCATCATCATCAACCCTTGTAGCACTACCTTATTTGCCTTGAATAATGCGCACACAAACACCACCAGATCCTTCACCACCATCTAGATCCTGCTGGTGGCAACGTCCCACAACAAATTGGGGGACACAGACCAGCTCACAGGGGCATGGCTTGAGGAAATTGCTGCCCCCTACCTCACATGGTCACGCCAAGGGCTGCATGTTGATATTGCCTCACCCGATGGCAAGGAAATCCCAATTGATGCAGCTTCAGTGTCCCCCGACTTTTTCACGGCAGATGCCAAGGTCTTTCATGACGACGATGATGCCATGAGAAAACTCAAGTCCCCACTGAGCCTGGCTGCTATCACTGACGTCAGTGACTATGCAGCTGTTTTCATAGCAGGCGGGCATGGCATTGGTATGTGGTTGCTCTTTCTGCAAGGAAGTCGGTGTTGTTGTTTTAAATCATCACACATTCCATACACATCCAATAGTATATGATGGACCCAATAGCCCCGACCTCAAGCGCATTCTTGAAGATATGTACAAGCGTGGAGCAATTGTGAGCGCAGTGTGCCATGGGCCATGTGGCTTGGTATCGGCAGTCAAGGATGATGGTAAATCCATTCTCGACGGCCACAAGGTAGTGGGCATGTTGGTGGTGGATCACTGTTGTTGCATTTTTTGGTATTTTTGGGATGTTGACGATGTTGATGATGATGTCGTTGATGGTGCTCATTCTGATGCAGACAATGAGTACAGTGGGTTGATATGCCGCACACAACCTAAACCTCAGTCTCAACAACCCAATCACTCAAATTGTAGGTGACTGGTTTCAGCAACAGCGAGGAGGAGGCTGTGGGCAAAACATCAGTGGTGCCCTGGCTCCTGGAGGACAAGCTCAAAGAGTTGGGTGCACTGTATGAACGTGGTCCAGACTGGGGAGAATATGTGGTGACCGATTGCAATGTAGTGACCGGACAGAATCCTGGGAGTTCATGTGGCGTCGCAAAGGCTGTGCTGACTGCATTGGGCAAGTAGAGTGGGCGGTTTGCTTTTGACAAGGCATCTATTTTGACAAGCATCGTTGTTGTTGTTGAGGGAGAGTACACAAACTGGTTTCCAATTGTTGTCAAGGCCTGTTGGTTGTAACACCCAATGCAAGGCGCCCGCACGCCCTCACCCTAAGAAACTAAACAACAACAACGACATAGCTGTTGCAAACGCAAGTCGTAAGTGACAAAACACATCATATCATGTATGTAGCAACAATTTCCGCGCATACACGCGTCGCTTGTGTGCAAACGACAGCTGTTTAGATGCAACAAGAACTTAGATTTGCCAACCCCATGTGACCCCCATGCGTGAGGCACCATAAAAAACACATGAACACAAATAGCCAGCAGCTGTTGGCGAGGGCACGGCGTCTGAAAGCAGACCTGTCCAAAACGTCAAGCAATGCAGCTTCTCCCTGGCACAGACAAGCCCAGCAAGCACTGGATGAGGTTGCCAACATTGAAACCATCTTGCAAGATGTCTTTGAAATGGTACATGGGTTGTATGGATTGGGGAGTACACCAATACCAGCTGATCACACTGATGCTGTTTGTTGTCGTCACGGACATGAACACACTACAACACGCACACACCCAACACGCAGGATGACATCAGCTCCACCGAATACCAAAATCTCTTGTCAAGCCTGGAAGCACTAGAAGTGGAAACAAAAGGTAATGCACAATGGTGTACCCCATGTGTTTGCACATCCCCCGATCGCCACCCACCGACGACTCAGGCATGGCAACACCAGCCGCACCATCAGGCCCACCTGCCTTGCAGCGCATCCCCACCGCACGCATCTCACCGCGAACCAGCGCACCACCACCTCGACATGGTCCCGCGGTGGCTGTCATCTTGGAGACCATGCAGGGCGGCGGCACTCCCCCCCCCCCACTGCCCCGTGTCAACAACCACACATGGCTCAGTGAGCACCTGTACCCTGTGGTAGCCGCAGCATCAACCTCCGCGCCCACCTCTGCAACACCCCAGGGGGGACCCACGCACCCAGCAGGGCCCTCCTGGTCCCCCTTTGACCTGGACACCCAGCCAGTGGACACCTTTCCCATCCACCCCTCTGCCAGCATGAGCAACCAGCCGGGTGGGGTTGGGGCTGGGGGTGGGACGTGTGGGGTGGGTACGCCAGAGACGCTCGACATTGAGGACACCATAGGGGAGGGTGGGTTTGGGGTGGTGTACAAGGGGAAAGTAAGGGGCCCAGAGGGGGAGGTGCAGGTGGCAATCAAGACATTGAAGATGCAGGTGGGTGTGAGGGGGGTGGTGGGGGGGGGTGCGTGTTTGTGTATGGGACACACACAACATCATGTTCCAAAACATCATGTTGTGTCAAACATCCCCACACACATGAAAACCCATCCACATCATGCCTGGAAACTCAATACTGGCCCACACATACCACCGCATCTCATATATCATTCCTTGAACAACACGCATCACCTTGAACAACACACATCATCATAGGTGATGTCACCAGAGGATCGCACCCAATTCCGGGATGAGTCAATATTACACATCAAGCTGCGTCACCGGAATGTTGTGCGATGTTTTGCTGTGTGGGATGATGAACCCCCTATCAAGATGATTCTAGAGTATTCTGAGATTGGTATGGTGGGTGGTGATCTTGCAACACACACGCACACCCCCTCGCACACCCCCTTATGCACCCCCTCATACAACCCCTCATGCACACCCCTTCACACACCCTGATACACACCCTCGTACACGCCCTCATACACCCCCTGGCACACCCCCTTACACCCACCACAGGGAGCCTGCATAGACTGTTACGTGATGTTTCACAGCAGCAGCTCCTCACATGGCCCAACAAGCTCCAGTGGGCAAAGGATATAGCAGAGGGGATAAAGTACCTTCATGAAAACCGCATCTTGCATGGGGACATCAAGTCACACAACATGTATGGGTGGATGTGTACTGGGTGGTGTGTATATGTACTGGGTGGTGTGTACGTGTACTGGGTGGTGTGTATGTGTACTGGGTGATGTGTATATGTACTGGGTGGTGTGTACGTGTACTGGGTGGTGTGTACGTGTACTGGGTGGTTTATGCTTCATGCTTCATCACCTTTTTCCATGCGTGCAACAACCCCTTGCCACCCATACATACATCCACACACCACTCATTCACACCACCACCCACACTCATTCACACCACCACACCACTCATTCCCCCCCCCCACCCACCCACCACACACACACACACTCATTCACTCACACCCCCCTTACACTCACACAGTCTGTTGTTTGAGCAGCAGTCAGTGGACAACACAGGGTCCCCCCTTGTAGCAAAAATAACAGACTTTGGTATGGCAAGGGTGCGTGCGGCTGCAAATAACACGACCAACATAGACACACGCAAGGGCACTGTTGCCTGGCAGCCTCCAGGTGTGTTTTTGGTGTGTGATTGGTGTGGGTGTCATGGTTGTGTGCACACAACCTCAACCCATCCTCCCCCCCTCTCATTTCACACAACAACAACCCCCTCTCATTTCACACAGAGGCATTCAAGTCAGAGGTGCGCCCCCTCAAATCAGATGTATACAGTTTTGCAATGGTATTGTATGAAATGGCAACTGGAAAAACACCGTTTCATGACCTAGCCAATGTCACTATGGTATGAATGTGTGTTGTGGGTATGGTATGAATGTGTGTGTTGTGGGTATGTAGTATTGTGGGTATGGTATTTGTGTTTGCATGTACTGTGTACATGTGGACTGTTGCTGAAATGTGAATCTTTTGTTGTTGTTTGTTCGTATGAATTCTCTCGAGTACTGTGTGACACGCACACACGCTCACATACACACACACACACATGTTCGTATCCATGGTTTTCACGCATGTCAAGACAACCAATCATCACACACATACACACACACACACACATCTCCACACAGATCCTGAATGCCATTGTGCAGCAGCGTCGCCCATCCTTAGAGGGCACCACATGTCCTGCTGGCTACAGGGCCCTCATTGAGGACTGTTGGAAGGAGGAACCTGATCAACGACCTGATTTTGCAGAGGTGTGGGTTTGTGTGGGGGTGTTTTGTGTGTGTTTGTGTGTGTTTGTGTGTGTGTTTGTGTGTGTTTGTGGGGGGGGAAGTAGTGTCATTCGTATGTTGGGGGTGTGTAAGTAGTGGGGGTAGTGTCATTCGTATCATTCTACATAGTATTGCATTTGTATCGTTTTGCATAGTATTGCATTTGTATCGTTTTGCATAGCATTTCCTTCATCTTTGATACCAATATGTCTCAAATGCATTCATCTTTGATACCAATATGTCTCAAATGCATTCATCTTTGATGCCATTTTATTCATTGTACACATTCAGTGTACATTCATTGTTCAAAGTAATTCAAATACAAGTACATGCATACACCAACCTCTCCCCACCCCCCCACCACCAGGTGTGTACACGGTTGCAGCGCATATTGGACGCCACACCCCCACACACAGCATCTGTTTCGTATATACAATTTGATGATGGGGATGAGTTGGATTTGGCCGAGAGCTGCAGCATTGAGGAGTTTAAATGCCCCTTAACACTAGAGGTATTGCTGTGTCTGTGGCGTGTGTATATGCATTGAATATACACTATGTACACACTATATGTACACTATATGTACACTATATGTACACTATATGTACACTATATGTACACTTTATGTACACTGTACTCACTTGACATAATTGAGTCACATGATGACCTGCACCTACATATGTACACACTATGTACACTCGACATGTACACAAGATGACCTACACCTCAAACATCACCTGCACGTCATGTCCACCCACACCTCAAACATCACCCACACCTGCAATTACCATAAAATCAACGCAACCCCAACACAACCTCAACACAACCCCAACACAACCCCAACACAGGTGATGCATGATCCAGTCATCATAGCCACAGGTATCACCTATGAGCGCTCTGAATTGGAAAGGTGGTTTGCTCGGGGCAATGATACATGTCCCTTTACAAGGAAGAAGCTGAGTAGTAAGGAGTTGATCCCTAATATAGCCATGCGTCAACGTATAGAGCGATGGAGGGAAAGCATGGTGCGTGATGTTTGGGGGGGGTGTTTGGGGTGTGATTTGGGTGTGTTGGGTGTGGGGTTGTACAGGGCATGCACATGTACACATGTATACACACACGTACACATGTATATACACATTAATAAACACATGCCACCCAAAAAAAACCTCCATCACAAACACACCAACAAAACACCCACTGATCAACACCAACAGCACCACACCAACACCACCAACACCACAGGAAAGCACACGTGCCAACCCTGCAGCACGCACCCACCGGCGCATCCCCTCCTCTGCTCCCAGCAGCCCAGCCAATAATGCCCGGGGTGGGGTTGCACTGCCCGGCAGCCACCCTATACAACCAAGCCCCTCCATGCAACCCTCTATACAGCAGCAGGCACAGCAGGAGCCCCAGGAGCCAGCACCCTTGGTGCATGGGCGTTCAGTGCGGCCACAAACGATGACCACTGCGTTTTTGCAACAACAGACATCTGTGGTGGGTGGTGCTTGGCTGTGGTGCTTGGCTGTTGTGATGATGAGTATTGTGTGGTGGATTGGGTGTGTGGTTGTGTGTGGATGTGTTTTTCATGGTGTATGTGCATGTGATTTTCATGGTGTGTATATGTTGTGTGTGCATGTTGTGTGTGTGTACCACACTGTGCGATCCTGCCCACACACCATGTTTCCCAACCAATCTCCTTCCCATCATGCGCTCCCCTATACATCCTATCTCCACACTCCCTATCTCCCCACTCCCTCCCCCCAACACAAAAATACACACTCCCTCCCCACCCCCAAAACCCAATAGGTCCCCCCCTCGGCCTTTGATGAGCCAGCAGACAATGGGACACCTGTCCCACCCACATTCCCGACTGCAAACCTCCCCCCCCGGGTGGTTGGGCAGATGAGTGTTCGACAGTCAACAGCAGCGACAGAACATGGCAGTAGTCAACAGCATGGGAGTAACCAGATGCCCATCCTACACTCAAATCGCTCTCGACCATCATCTGGTGTGTGAGAGGGTGGGGTTTGAGGGGGTGGGCGGGTGGGGTGGGGAAGGTGTATGGTGTGTACATGGGTGTGGTTGTTGTGGGTGTGGTTGTTGTGGGTGTGGGTGTGGACAGATGTGGTGGGTGTCTGCCATACTTGCAGTACTGATAGCATGTGGTTCATTTGTTGTATCGTGTGTTTGCATATGCAATGCACTTGTACAACACCACACAGAAACATGTGTTTGCACACATTCCACACAAACATGCGTTTGCACACATGCATGGATGCACAGACACAACACATACCCATTCCACCACATACACAGATGGCATGGGAGGTCGTAGTTCAACTAGCAGATTGCTGCACTTGCGCAACAGCAGATTGGCACTGATGCCCCCTCAACATCAACTTAGTCTCAATGCCGTGCGTCATGATGTACCACGGTGTGTTTGGGGGTGGGTGGGTGGGTGTGAGTGGGGAGAGAGAGGGGGGGGAGTGAGAGAGTTGGTGTGTGTATATGGGTTTATATATGTGTGTGGAGTTTGATGTGTATGGCATATGCAGTTTGATCATGCACTGTCAACACCATGCATCACACCACCAACCTTACTTTCCACCACAACTATCAAAAACACTCAAACAACCACACATACACTCAAACAAACACACACAAAAAAAAAACACTCAAACACACACACAGCATCCTAAAAGATCTCAAAGGCAATGATGCTCAATTCATTGCTGCTGCTGAACGCCTGCGCCGCCTGACCATCGATGACGGCACCACTGACTGGAGTGGCTACCTGCAAAACACCATGTCGAAAAAGGAACTCATTCCGTTAATTACACAAGTAGGAAACTCTAAGCAGGTGTGTGCAACCAAGAGGGTGGCAATGGAGGCTATAGGGAATTTGGCCATGTTGAGTAGGGCGTCGTTTGACCAATTGGTCAAGTCAAATGCGGTGGTCAAAGTTGCGGAGCATTTGACATGTCATGAGGTGTGGAGGGGGGTGGTGAGGGTGTGGTGAGGGTGTTGGGGGGAAAGGGGTGTTGATGTGTGTGGTGTGAGGGTTTGTGGTGCGTGTGTCAAGGGGAGGTGTGTGATATGGGGTGTATGTTTTATGGAATGTGCATTGTGCAGTTGATCCTATGCATACAGTTGTGGTCGTACACGCTGCTCTGTGATACATACATCACATGCAACATAGACCATCATGTCTATGCACACATCACATGCAACACTGCATTATACCGACATCACAACATGGTCAAACACATCACAAAATGGTCAAACACATCACAACATGATCACAAACAACACACCATGGTAACTCACAACAGGCGGCATGTCAACATGCAGCAACCCTCTCCCTGCACATGCTTTTAGAGGCATGGAATGTGTATGGGGGGGGGAGGCAGAGTGAGTATGGGGAGGGGGGGGAGGAGGAGATATCACCGAGTCCAGTGCAATACAAAATTGGTGCCTTTCAAAAAGTAGGTGGATATTGGGAGGTGGATATTGGGAGGTGGATATTGGGAGGTGGATATTGGGAAGTGATTTGTAGAGTAGGGTGATGTGTGAGGTTTGTGTATGTTGCTGTTGAGGGGGTGGTGTGTTACTAGGAATTGTGCATTGGTGGTGTGGTTTTTGGCTGTGGTGTTGCTTCTATACACCTCCATACACAAATACACTCGCACATCTATTCATACACACACCTCTATTCATACACACACATCTATTCATACACACATATGTATTCATACACACACCTACACACACCCCTACACACACAGTTTTTGAACTCAACTGCCCTCCCTGTGCCCTATGTATTATCAAAGGAAGCTGCCCAGGGCTTGATTAACATTATCATTCGTGCCTCTAGTTACACAGTCACACAAGAACTTGCTGCTGACATCATCTTAGAGGTGTGCTTGATGGTGCTGCTATGTATATGATGATGTTCTTGCTGTTGTTTTTGTTGGTTGGTAGTGGTGGTGGTGGACAAGGGTGCAAGTGGGCGGTTGACAGTGTTGCAATTCAGTGCTATGCAAAGAATGAATGCATTATATGTAGTAGTGTGTCTCTGTTTGCCTGTGCATGCTGTGTCACTCCTCACACACATGCCCTCATACACACACACCCTCACATGTACACCCCCTCACAAACACACGCCCTCAGATATGCACACACACCCTTGCATACACCCCCTCTCACAACCCCCCCCCCCTCACACAAAAAAAACACACACACCACAGATTGCCCGTGACCCCACACGTGCCAACAAGCTCTTCACCTACAGAGCGATCCCAGCCGCCCTCCGCCTCATCACCGTCCTCGGAGCCACCGATGTCCTCCGTTTAAAAGGTTTGACCTTGTTGCAAAGGTTGACCGTGCCCGAAGTCAACACGGAAAAGCACCGTACCATGCAAGCAACCATCATGAAGAACATCATGGCATATACTGGTGACACGTTGTATGATGTGGAGGGGGAACCGGTGGTGACTGCCATAGCAACACAGCTGTGTTCGAGTAATGAGGCGCTATCGGAGAGGGCAGCACAGTTGTTGCGTACACTGGCGTCCTCGGACGAGTACAGGTGTGTGTTGTGGGGGTGGGTTGTGGTGTGGAGGGGGTGTAGTGTTGAGGGGTTGTGGTGTGGAGGGGTTGTGATGTATTATGATACCACATGTATGTACTATGCACGTGATGTATGTGTATTGTACACATGTACCTGTGTTTACACCTCATTTTTACACACCTGATTTCACACGCTTCATTTTCCCACGCACTTGGTTGTCATGCACCCTGATTTCCACACACTCACCTCTTTCCCACATATCACCCACACCAATCATGCCACCCACACCAATCACACACACAGGCTCCTCATAGCACATGCCAAGGCAGATCACACAGCACGTCCCAGCAGCTCCGCACGTCACCGCACCCCCTCTGTGATAGAAAGCAGCCTAGCAATGCTCACCCCCGACTACACCCAAGCACAGCAAGTGGCAGCAGTTAGGCTGTTGCATCAGCTGGCATTGGAGTCGTCGGGGGGGGCATCTGTTGCTATTGTGCAACGGAGGGGGATACAAGACCTGGGGGTAAGGGGGTGGAGGGGGGTAGGCAAGACCTGGGGGCAGGGCTATACATCTATGTACATGTATATATATCCATATACACAAACAGACCCCGCAACACACCAACAAACACCACAACACAGAACACACCACCCACCACAACACCAACACCTCACCCCCAGGTGTATGTGGCCCACCCTGAGCAGTCCCCTGAGGGTCGTGTACAAGCCCTTGCATGTTTGGTCGCCATTGCTCGACAAGTACAACATCAGAGGCTCATGATCATGTCCAACCTAGTGCCCACACTTGTGGATGTGGCTCGTATGGTTGGTAGTGCACAACAACCACTCAAGGTAGGGTGTGCTGTGGGTGTGTTGTTGTGGGTGTGTTGTTGTGTGGGATGTACAATGACATTTCATACTACATGTGCCACACATTGCTTCTCTTCATACACACACACACTCTCTCTCTCCCACACATGCACTCACACACACACATCCCACTACCCCCCAGTATGCCCAGCTGGCCCAGCTCTGCACTCTCCTTGGTCAGCTAAGCCCCTATGATGATGATGACTCTGACGTTCCCACTGTCGTTGCAGAGGGTGGGTTGGACGTGTTGATGATGGCGTATAAGAGTAATGATGCTGGGTGTATGGTGGAGGCGGGGTTGGCGATGGCACAGCTGGCGGGGCGATCTGAAAAAGTGCTTGAGATGATTTATGAGTCACGTATGTGTGTGTTTGTGTGGTGGGGGTGGGGGTCGTTGTGGGTGCGGGGGGGGGATGGTGTGTATGTATGGGGATTGCAGGAGTGTTTGGATGCATGCATCACGTACACACACATGTGTATACACAAACACACACATACATATACACATATATACATACATATACACACATACACACATACCCCACCCCCAACCCCCACCCAACAACCCCACAGGCATGCTCCCTGTGTTTGTCAAAGCAACTCAATCAGGTCAAGGTGCCCCGCATGGTCAACGCCCAAGCACCTACCAAGTGCGAGGTGCTGCTGCTGCTGTGCTTGCTGAGCTGGCACAGCGTGAGCAGTACAAGGATGAGATACTGACTGCTGAACTGGTGCCATACTTGTTGCAGTTGATTGATGTGAGGCTGGCCAGTGAAGGTGAGTGGGGGTAGAGGGGTGTGCAGGGATGGGGTGTGTAGGGGGTGGATATGTACAGGGTGGGTGGGTGGGTGTGTAGAGAGAGAGAGAGAGAGAGGAGTGTGAGGGTCAACCACCACCACACTCAACACTCCATGCATGACACACACAGGGTGTATGCTGTCAGCATGTAGAGCATTGGCTGTGTTGGCATCCTCACCGAGTGCACAATCTGAAATTGCATGCGGTAATGGGCTTGCATTGCTGGTGGATTTGTTGTTTAGGCCACAGGAGCAGCAGTTTGCATTGCAAGTCATCAAGGAGGTATGTGTGGTGTGGGTGGGGGAAGGGGCTGTGGGGTGGGGGAAACAGAGTGTGCGGGGATGTGGGTGGGTTGGGGGGGTATGGTGTGGTATGTGGATATATGAGGTGCATACATTACATTTTGCTTGCTTTGTTGCAAACACATTATATTCACAATACGAAATGCGCATCAGACACACTCACAATGCAAAATACACACGCAACACACATTGACAATCACAACCCACATGCACCACCAACACGAAACAACAACAACACCAAACACCACCACCACCCCCTACACATCAAGGTATCAGAAGGGAGGGACTCCATCAGCAATGCTCCCCTCTATTTACAAGAAATAATGCACGCAAAAGCTGTCCCCCCTCTCATTTCCATCGCCCTTGACCAACCAAGCCCAGCCTCCCAAGCCGCAGCCCTGCGTGTGCTGCGCCAGCTGTGTATTGATGAGCGATGTAGGGCGGTGGTCATGCAGGGGGGGTCGGGGGCCCGGGCACTGGTGGAGGCCCTGCGGAGTGTGCCGACACCTGCAGTGCGACTGGATTGTGTGGAAGCATTGACAGATATTGCTAGTGAACAACGGTGTGTTGTGTAAGGGGTGTGGGTGGGCGTATTTTGGGGGTTGGGTGGGTGGGTACGTGGTGGATGGGTGGTTGTGTATGGGGTGTGTGGGAGGGTTGGTGTGCGTTGTTTACATGTATTGCATCTCATGTGCATACGCAGACACAAGTACACACATGCATTTTCACTCACGCATACACACACATACACACACCAACATACCCCAACACACACACACACACACACACACAGGTATTGCCACCTACTGGAAGGTGCTGTGAGTGCATTGGTGGAGCTTCTTGATCTACGTGCATGGCCACACAAGGTGCAAGTGTGTCGGTGTTTACGCAATCTAGCAATGGGGTCGCCTTCCCTGCAGCGGAGCATCGTGGAAAAGGGTTGTGCACGGTATGATGCTGTTTTTTCTTTTTATGTGTGTGGGTGTGTGTTGCTGTGTTGCTGTGTGTTGCTGTGTGTATATGAATAAAGCACACACAAAGATGCATCTTTTTTATATCCATACCACACACACTCCACTCCCCCCACAATCCACCTACACATACACCTCTTCCCTTCCACTCCTCCCCACAATCCACCTACACATACACCCACACAGTCACCTAGCAATCCTCCTCACCTCAAACGATGCTGCCGCTCGATTGGCTGCCTCAGAAACAGTCGTAGCACTGGCAGCAGGCAGACAAGCAGTGTGTCAAGATGCCCTCACAGCAACAGAGCCACTCGTGAGAGCACTGGTGAGTTTGCTGACGGGGCCTGAGGCAACGTCTATACAAGCAGTGGTGGCGATACGGTATGGGTGTGGTGGTGGTGGTGGTGTGTGTGGTGGTGGTGGTGTGTGTGGTGGTGGTGGTGTGCAGTTGTATATGTGTGTGTTGTTGTAGACATGCTTGTTGGTGTGTATATGCTTATTGTTGTATACATGCTGCAGCACTGAAATAACTCAGAGTACGATGTTGTGTCCTCTACACCCTTGCATCCCATCAATCCCCTCTCATTCCTTGACACCCCTCTCATTCCTTCACACCCCTCTCATTCCTTCACCCCCCCTCTCATTTCCCCACTCCCCTCTCATTTCCAGGCACCTCTCAGACTCCAACCATCGCTCGACTGTGCGCCTGTTGCAAGCAGGCGTAGTGCCCCCCCTGGCTGGTCTGCTGCGACAACATGCAACCCTAGTGCAAAACAGGGCCCCCTCTGGGCAACAGGGGGGCCTGGTGGCGGCCCCTTCTATTGCGATTGCTGGCACTGCCTTGCATGAGGTGTGTTGTTGTTGCTGTGGGGGTGGTGTTGTGGGGGATGTTGTTTTGGTGAGGGATGCTGTGTTTGTGAGGGGTGCTGTGTTTGTGAGGGGTGTTGCTGTGGGGGATGTTGGGTGTGCAATGTATTTTCATGCACTTGACACAAACAAACACACCCACACACAATGCAACCACACCCCAACACACAGGACATTACCCACGCCCTCTCAGTTGCAGAAACACTCGGCACACTATGTAAAGATGACAGGGCACGTGCAGAGGTCACTCGACAGGAATTCATGCCCAGTATAATACCCGCCCTCGTGCAATTGGCCACCCACTGTGCTGGTGGGGAGTTGGAGACAGTGTTGAGCACACTGGCGTTGCTTGCACAAAACCAACCCCAGGTGAGAGTGGGGGGTGGGAGTGCGGCGTGTGTGTGTGTGGGGGGGTACAACACAATACCGTACACGCAACACATCACAACACCCACCAAACACAACACAGGCACAGGTACTCATGGTACAGCAAGGCATCGTCCCCAAACTCACCTCTGCATGGGTGCAGCACCGCAGCACACCAGGGGCCGCCGTGGGGGCCCTCAAATGCACAGTCTCCCTCGGTGCATGCACTGACTTCCTTGCTCAGCTGGATGGTCGTCTCGCAGCACAATACCTCCTGGAGATGATGCTTGCTCCTAGGCAACCCATGCTCAACCAACAGGCCACCGAGGCCCTTAAGACGCTGCTCACATACAGCGCCAATGTGCGGCAGCAGGTGGTAGAGCGCAGTCAGCCGTTTATGGCAGCGTGTGCACAGTTGCTGCATAGTAGCGATAAGACGACGTTGCAGGCTGCGTTTTGGAGCATGTACATCATGATCAAGGTGATTGGGTGGGTGGGTGTGTTTGTGGTGGTGGTGGGGTCGGGGGAATTGTATGTGGGGGGGGTGTAGGGATTGTCAAGGGTTGTACAACACAAGCTACACATGAATACCATTTTATTTACATGCACATGTCTTGCTTTCTTGCTCCTTTTCCCGCACATCCACACACCTTCCCTTCACCCCCGCACACCTCCCTTCACACCTCCTTCACACCTCCCTCACACCTCCCCTCACACCTCCCCTCGCACCTCCCTTCATAAACCCAGTGTCACTCGGTGATGGCGGATCGTGTAGCACAAGACCGCAACCTTGCTGCACACTTTCAACGCCTGGCTCGACCTGCAAGTGCAAGCTTACTGGGTCCAGAATATATAGCATATGCAGTGGAAATCATGTCTGAGCTGCAACAGCGCAATCCCAACTTGTTGAGGACGTGATGGGATGAGAGGACGTGATGGTGAGAGGATGGGAAGATGGGAGGATGGGAGGATGGGAGGACATGACGTGGAGGGGAGACATGATGGGAAGAAGGCGCTCATTGAGTATATGGGTGTTTTTCTTGTAGGTTTTCTTTGTTCGATGTACGCTTGTCTATGCAGCACAATGTGCGTGCGCGTTCATGTGTGTGTTTTGTGTTGTGTGTGTATATTCATATTCGTATTCATTGCACATGGGGAGAGCATAGCTGCGGCTATCCTCCCCCAAGTGTGCCCGGTGATATCATGGGGAGTGTTTCCAGCCCCTTGTTTTTCATCATTGTACCCTGTTTCATGTTGTACTTCATGCTGGAACGTCGTTTGCAACATTTTGAGCAGGTTTGTTGCCAGAAAAAGCGAAAAAAATGGCAATAAAAAATGTGTCCTCCCCTCTCCTTTCCCTGCCCATTAACTCAATTCGAACCCACTTGTGTTGTTTCGAATGGCAAACAGCAATTTCTGTTTCAATGTTGAACTCCTGCGATAATTGGGAAGCTTGAGCAAATTAAAGCACGTGCTGGCAGAAGGAAGACGCTCCACATCAGCCCCACCCAACGCAGCAAACAGCGACGCATCTTCGGCAACCTTGTGCAACGTAAATGGTGGGTGCAGGTTTTTGAATCCCCCCAGGGGTGGTCTAGGACAGCTCGTCACAAAACGAAGCAAGAGGGCACGGTCTGCAGGGGCGAACGACGTGATGACATTGAAAAAATCCCTGTTGAGGGAAAGGAGAGGGGGGTGATGGGGTATGCGTGTTGTGTTTTTGTTGTGCATACTGATTGACGTTGTTCCTTGATATCATCATCACCCCTGATAATCATAAATCACCCCAATCATCATCAATATTGCCACCATTATCATCATCACCACCACCATCATAGTAATCGCCCCTATCATCACCATGATCGCCCCTATCATCACCACCCCAATCATCATCCGTTACCTGCATGCCTTGCTGGTTGCACCATACCCACCCGAATACTCCACATGCTGCCTGAGGTCATCCACATCCCAATCACCACCCTGCCCACCACCCAACAGCTGATTGATCTCCTGTGAGGAAAACAACCTCAACCACTGGGGACGTATAACCTGTGGAGTGTTTTATGGCTGGGTGGGCATGGGGTGTTTTTTATGTGTATGGGCATGTCTATATGTGTGTGGGTATGGGGTGTTTTTGTGTGGGTATGGGGTGTTTTGTGTGTGATTCACGGAAGACCGTGATGCGAGAGAATGTGTGCGTGATTTTGGAATTGTGAGAGCAAATGTGTGACAACACACAACAACACACACTGAAAACACACACAGACAAAATACACAATGACAAAATACACACCAACAACACACCGTGCGCAGTCCAGCAGCAAATGCTTCAATAGGAGCAGACACCTGTCCTTGCACATGTGCTGCCATGCAATGTATATACAACAATACATTACCAGCAGTAACAGCAATGTTGGAGCCACCGGGAATAAGCTCATGTGTATTCTGTGTGGGGGTTAAATTGTGTCGGGAGTGTGTGGCGAATGGAATATGGTGTGTTGGACATGATGTGGGGTGAATGGAATATGGTGTGTTGGACATTATGTGTGGTGAGTACATGGTGTGTGAAGTGTTTGGTGTGTTGAATATGGTATGCACATATACATCATCATATGCATATACACACAACACACACAACACACACACCAACCACGTCATGTTCCTCATACCCGTTGACCAAGCACATCACGGTCAACAGTAAAGTCCAACCCCAGGTCTGATGGGTCACCCTCATATCTCTTTAATGACACCAGGTTGTTGTACATTTGTGCATCAAGGGTGGATAAGTGTTCAAATAGGATGGGGCGCCCCTGTGAATGTGGGTGGGGGGGGGGGGGGGGGGGGAGGGGGTG
>VFQP010002376.1_pt1 | contig 21165 bp, 20 predicted proteins | sample 3512351 | NCBI WGS metagenome assembly VFQP01 (sample SAMN10412372, study PRJNA504923) | tailings metagenome | isolation source: Relicate 1 Philex TSF1 revegetated site | place: Philippines: Tuba, Benguet | collected 2017-08-29
TCACCACCCGCGATCGCGGCGGCATCACGTGATCGCCCGGCCCTGACGGAGCGCAGCAAGCGCACCTGCGTGAGTGCGCTTCTCCCAGAAGGCCAGGGGCTTGACCGTGGTGTCGAGCTGCAGCGGCCCCTCGTGGACGTCCTGCAAGGCCGGCGCGATCGTCGCGGCGTCGCCTGCTTGATCCTGATGCATCAGAGACAGGTCAGGGCAGGCAGGGCCAGCAGCGCAGCACTTGTGCGCACCGTGAAGCCCACGTCGTGGACGCCGTTGAAGCCGGGTCGCGACGCCATTGGGGTGACGCGCGGTGGGCGCTGGCACAGGAAGCTGCACACGGGGAGCGGGCTGAGCGGGCAGCAGGGGAGTACGAGCGTTGGCGTGCAAATCCCGCACGCCTGCAGACAGTCCCGAGCTCTTCCCTCCTTTGAGCGGAATCGCAAGCCCTCGCCCCCATGCGGTCCGACAAACGCTCGCTGCGCGCCCCGCAGCAGGCAGGCACGCACGCAGGAGAGCGCCAGGCGCACCGTCTGGAAGCTCAGCTGGGCTCCCGGTCGCGATGCACCCGGGTTCGAGCGGAGGGATCCTGTTCCTCGGCTTCAACCAGGACTTTGGGTGCTTCTGCTGCGGCACGAACACGGGCTTCCGCGTCTACAACTGCGACCCATTCAAGGAGACGGTGCGTCGAGGCTTTCGGGGGCTCCTGCGGGCGGTGTGAAGGGATGACGAGGCGAGAGGAGGCACCGCGAAAGCGTCCACACAAACCCCAGGGCTCTCTGCGTGAGCGCAGTTCTGCCGGGGGTTCGACAATGGCGGCATTGGCATCGTGGAGATGCTCTTCCGCTGCAACATCCTGGCCATCGTGGGCGGAGGGCCCGCGCCCAAGTACCCGCCCAGCAAGGTGCGCGCAAGGGCGCGTCGCGCACAGGAGCTGCTGGGCGAACGGCACCACCACCACCACGCCCTGCCAGCTCCCACCTGCCTCAGCAGCGCCGCATGACCACGGGCGCTGGCGCGAGTCCTGCCGCACCGTCCTGCCGCACCGTGCGTGGCGTGGTCCCCCCGCCACCTCCACACCACACTGCTGCTCTCCCGCAGGTCATGATTTGGGACGACCACCAGGGCAAGTGCATCGGAGAGCTCAGCTTCCGCAGCCAGGTGCGGGGCGCCTCCCTCCCTGCGCCACCGCTTTTTGGCGCTGGACAGCCAAGCAGCTGCCAGTGTCGCCGCCGCGAGCAGCATGGATGGTGTGTGGGGCAATCAGTCAAGAGCAGAGCGTGGCCACATCCACTCAGGCACACACATGGCAGGTGTTCTCAGCCTTCCGCGTTGGGCCCCACCCCATCCCCCGCCCCAGGCGCCGGGGCCTGCCGCTCAGCACCGCGTGGTCCAGCCACGCAACACAAGGCCGCTCCGCGGCGTGGGTGCGAGCGGCGACGGCGCCCGCCGCCTTGCGCTCGGCTTGGCACGCCACTTGCGAGCGCGCTCTCCCTGGCGGTTTGTCTACCGTCTAAAAGCAAAAGCATTCCTCACCCTCTTGCCGCGTGGGCGCCTGCGCTTGCGCATGGCGTGCGTAGGTCCGGGCGGTGCGGTTGCGGCGGGACCGCGTGGTGGTGGCTCTGGAGCTCAAGGTGCTCGTGTACAACTTTGCCGACCTCAAGCTGCTGCACCAGATTGAGACGCTGCCCAACCTGCGGGGTCTGGTGGCGCTCTCGTCTGCGCCGGAGAGCACGGTGCTGGCGTGCCCGGGCCTGCACCCGGGGCAGGTGCGGCCACATGGGCCAGGGCTTCAGGTGGCTGGGCCGTCATATGCTTCGCAATCGCTTTGCATCCAAGCGCCGTCCGGGGCACACTTTTCAGCGCGCGCCACGCCAGGCGGGCGCTAAGCCCTGACGCCCTGATGCCCTCACGCATGCCATGCAGGTGCGGGTGGAGCTGTACGACCGGCGCCAGACCAAGTTCATCTCGGCGCACACCAACGCGCTTTCGTGCCTGGCGCTGTCCCTGGATGGCAAGCGGCTGGCCACGGCGTCGGACAAGGGCACGCTGGTGCGCGTGTGGAACACCACGGACGGGCAGCTGCTGCAGGTGAGGAGAGGCGGTGTGAGGCGGGCGGCAGGTGAGGAGAGGCGGAGTTAGGCTGACGGCGGCGGCATTGGCGTGGTGGTGGCTGATGAGGAGAAAAGAGGCAGGCAACAGGGGCGTGGCACTGTGGTGGCTGGGGTGGCGGGAGTTGGGGCGGCAGCCACGCAAGACAGAAAACAACTGAGTCGCTGCAGCCGCTCACGCCTGGTCATGCGTCCTCCACCACGGCCACGCCCTAAAGCCCCGAGCACATGCAAACCGCACGCGCGCAGGAGCTCCGGCGCGGCGCCGAGCAGGCCGTCATCCACAGCATCGCGCTGTCGCGCGGCTGCGAGTGGCTGGCCGTGTCGAGCGACAAGGGCACGGTGCACATTTTCTCACTGTCAGAAGCGGTGCAGGCGGGGACGCTGGCCGCCTCCGGGGGCAGCGCCGGCGCCGCCAACGGCGGCGCGAACGGCGCCGCCGCCACCGCCGCCGCGGCGGCGGCGGCGGGGGGCCCGAACGGCGCGGCGGCGGCGCACGGCCACGGCGGCGAGGACGCTGCGGCGGTTGGCGGCGGGCCCGGCGGGGAGCAGGGGCCAGGGACGCATGCGGCGGCGGGCGGTGGCGGCGCGGCGGTCGTGGCGCGCAGCAACCCGACTTCGCTGCTGGGCATGGTCAAGGGCTTGGTGCCGGCCATTGCGCTTCCCAAGTACTTTGCATCGGAGTGGTCGTGGGCGCAGTTCCGCATACCCAGCGCCGAGGACGGCTACCGGTGAGAGGGTGCTGTGCCTCGCTGGCATGGGCGTGGCTGGGTTCAGGTGGCGCCACGTGAGAGCAGAGCACTGCTGTCAAGGGTGTACTGGCGCGCGGCGTGCTTGGGTTGGTGGCTGCAGGTCGGCGCTGGGCTTTTCGCCGCTGCAGCCCAACACGCTCTTCGTCATCACGTCGGGCGGCTCCTTCTACAAGGTGTGCGCGCCGCGGTTTTGCATCCGGGGCTGCATCCCCACAGGGTGCACGGGGTGTGGCGCGCGCGACGCGCAACGTGCAACTGACCCTGGAGCGTTTCCCGCGTGTGCCGCGCAGGTATCGTTCGATCCCGCCAAGGGCGGCACGTGCTTGCAGGAGGCCTACACGCGCTACCTGGAGCCGCCCATGCTTTAGCGCGGCGCTGACGACGGCCGCGAGCAGCGTTGATTGGCCGCTGACGCTAGGGCGCCCTCTTTTTGTTGCCGCCGGGGTTGCGCGTGCGCGTGGTGTGTCCTGCTGCTTCGCCCACTTGTGCCATTGATCACTTGCGCTGACGGCTGATTGCGTGGTGCGCCTCGCGCCGCACGCACGCTGCCTGCACTTCCCCTCCCCCACCCACCCACACCCGCTGGTGGCCACCGCAGCCAAATGACATGCATGCATGACTGAGATGGTGCGCAACCACCTTGCTCCTCTGCTCTTCCTCCTGCTGCTTCCTCCGCCCAAAACATCGAGGTAAACATCGAGGGCACGGCAGAAGGAGGACAGCAGCAGCTCCCGCCCGCAGACGACACACCGCTGCTGTGACGCCGAGGAGCTTTTTGCTCGTGCACACAAGCGAGGAGAGAGAGCGAGAGGACGTTCTTGACGGCGCCTTCCCTTCGAGCTGACCTCGCGAGACAGCCACAGCAAGACAGGTGAGCGTCACCAAGCTAGTGTAGCACGGCAATTCCGTGCTGTAGCAGCCAGTGCCACCGCTCGGCACGGCTTCGTCTGCACGGTCAGCATCGGAAGCAAGTCAGACCAGCGGGCCGAGCGAACCAATACGGCCACTCCTCATTTTGACCTTTCTCCGCAGGAGGACAACAGCACCACCATGGCGGAGGAGGAGGCCGCAGCAGCCCCTGCAGGAGGCGAGGAGGAGGCCGCAGCAGAGGAGCAGGCGCCTGATGCGTCGTTCCCCGAGTTCGCGGGACAACCCGTTGCCGAAGGTGCGAAGCAGCGCAGGGCCCAGCGGGGAGAACAACTGCACGCAGATTAATCGCAGTCGAGCCTTGCACGATTGGGCTGGGCAAAGCAGCTGCTGCGTGGGCAGGGGCAGGCGGTGCGCCACTTGACATGGCAAAACGCCCCACGCACTTCGGCCCGGCACGCGACGCCACCCGCAGCCCGCAGCCACGCTTGCACAACACCGCTGAATTGCAGCACAACTGAACAGCACCCTGGACGCCGCGGTCGTGGCTGCGCAGGCGAGGAAGAGGCAGGCGCCGGCGCTGAGGAAGGCGCGCCGGCGCCCGAGGAGGAAGGTGGTGGTGGCGAGGCCGAGGCCGCGCAGCCGCCAGGCGAAGGCGAGGAGGACGCGCAGCTGCCGCCCGCGGAAGGCGAGGACGGGGCGGAGCCCACGGCCGACGCAGGTGCCGGCGGCGAGCCCGACGAGGGCGTTGGAGCATTCGACGAGGAGGGCGCGCTCGGCGAGGACGCGCAGCAGGGCGAGCTCGACCCGTCCGCCCTCGAGCTGCAGCAGGACCCCAACGGCCACGAGCTCGGCCCCACGGACCTCGCCGAGCTCGAGGCGGACGGCTACCAGGCCGCCGCTGCCGGCGACGACGCGGCCGTCGACGCGGGCGACCTGCAGCACCAGCAGCAGTACGACGACGGCGCCGGCGGCGCGGACGCCTACGGGGCCGGCGCGGACGCATACGGCGACTACGACCCATCCGCTGCGGCGTACGGCGGAGGCGCCGCCGGCGACGGGGCCGCCGGCGAGTATGGCGGCTACGGCGACGACGGCTACGGCGGCTACGGCGCCGGCGCCGGCGGCAGTGGCGAGGCGCACCACGAGGAGCCGCCGCTGAGGACAGCGCCCAGCAAGAAGCAGGGCGGCGGCGGCGGCGGCGGCGGGGACGACGCGGCGGCGGCGCGGGCACTGGCGGACCAGCTGCTGGCGGAGGAGCGCGAGAAGCACGAGTCGCAGCTCAAGGTGGAGGCGCGGGCCCGTGAGGAGCTGGAGGACATGATTTTGCGCATCGAGAAGCACTTCAAGGCCGAGCAGGCGGCACGCAAGAAGGCCGAGGAGCTGCTGCAGGTCGGTGGATTGAGTGGAAGAGGAGGGGGACGGGCACGCTGGTGCTTGCCTGGCGTGCCAGATCTGCAGCGCAAGGGTGACGAGCGCCTTGGCCATCATCAGTCAGCAGGGCGCGCCATGTCGGTGGTGGATGTTGTTCGCCCACCAAGACGCGGCGTTTATGCGCTTGCGTGCGTGTTGCTGGTGCGCCCCGCAGGCCAGCATCGCCGCCGAGGTGGACAGCAAGGCCAAGGTGGAGGACGTGCTCAAGAAGCGCTCTCAGGAGCAGAGGCTGCTTGAGGAGGAGCGCGCCGGCATCAAGAGGGTGCGTTGCTGCGCGCCCCGCCTCCCCTGCATGCACCGCGAATCAGTCAGCGCCCTCCTGCAGTCCCGCCCGCCCGCCCGCCTCACTCTGCCCTTTTGTGGCGCTGTTCACGCACGCGCCGCAGGAGCGCATGGCGCTGGAGAGCATGCGGCAGGAGTTTGAAGGCGAGCTTCAGGCGGCGCGCTCCGAGGTGGCCAAGGCGCAAGAGGCGCTGGCCTCCACCGAGGAGCGCATCCGCGCCACCGAGCAGGTTGAGCGCGCGCGCCTCGAGGCCGACTACCAGGCCCGCCTCGCCAGCATGCAGCAGGAAGTGGTGAGCGCTGGGCGGCGCTGCGCCCTGCTTCTCGGCTGTGTGGCGGGGCAGGGAGCGCCGCCGGCCGGGGCAGGAACCAGCCGCCCGCCCTCAACTCAACTGGCCAGTGCGGCGTCGCAGCGTGCGGGAGCGTGGGCGTGCGGCGTGTGGCGCTGTCGGCCTTGCGGGGCGCTCCGTTGCCAGGCGCTGACGTGGAGCGCGTGCGCCATGCGCGCGCCCGTGTCGCAGGAGCGCATGCGCGAGGAGCTGGCGTACCGCACCATGGTGATGGGCGCCGAGATGGAGAAGTGGCGGCAGCAGGCGGCGCTGACGGCAAACGCCGTGCTCGAGGCCAAGGACGAGGTGCTGGAGCGCAAGAAGGAGCTCGACCACACCAAGGAGAAGATGGACAAGCTCCTAGAGGTGCGGACACCATTCTTCTCCATCCCATCCCACCCACACCCAATGCCAAAGCAATTCTGCGTCCCTGGACCTCACCCAAGTGCGTGCCGCATCGCGTCGCACATCGCCCGTGCAGAAGCTCTACATCGGCCGCGAGCACGGCATCGAGCTGAGCGGCGCCATCGCCAGCAACCAGCGCATGATGCACTACATGCCGGGCATGCCCGGCGGGCCCGGCAGCGGCAGCAAGGCGGCGCCCGGCGCGCTGCACGCGGGCCACGGCGGGCCGCTGCACGCCTGGGGCGGCGCGGGCACGCTCGGCGGCGGCGGCCAGGTGACCAAGCTCCCGCCGCTCAAGCAGCAGCAGTCGCTGGCGCCGGCGGGCGCGCCGCAGCCCTTTGCCGCCGTGCACCAGCCGCACCTCTCGCACCTCTACGACGCGCCGCACCACCACCACCACCATGCTGGCGGCGCCGTGCACGCCAGCGGCGCCGTCAGCGACGGCGAGGCAGGCCACGTGGTGCGCCGCGCGCACAGCAGCACGCACCTCGGCCCGCTGCCCTCGTCGGGCCTGCCGCACGCCGGCAGCGGCCGCGACGTGAGCCCCATGTCGGCCTACGGCGACCCGCACATGGCGACGAGCCGCAGCGAGGGGCAGCCCAGCCCCGACGCGCAGCGCACCAGCGGCGGCAACGCGCAGTACGCGCACGTGCAGTCCAAGTTCGCGCAGGACGCCATGGAGAAGAGTATGATGGGCAAGCAGGCCAACCGGCGCGCCAAGTCGGGCCGCGCCGCCAACAAGGGCAAGCCGGACAGGTTTGCCGAGGCGGAGCGGGAGAACGCGCGCGTGGCGGGCATGGGCAGGCGGTGGAACTGAGCCGCCGGTGGCGCTGGAGCTCTCCGTGGCCCTGCGCTTTCCGTGTACGCGCGGCTGAGGCGTGCTGCGTGCTGCGTGAGCCGTTCGGTCTGTGCGCCGCGATGTACACGAAGCGGCGAACACCGCTCTGCGTGCCTTTCAGGATGGAACGCACCTGTCCGAACGCTGCACTTGGTTGCACTAAAGAGAGAGACAAAAAACCTGCAACGCCTCGCCGGCGCAAGGCGTCTGGTGCCTGTGTGTGTGTGCATCTTGCATCAACGGGCCGTCAAGCAGGAAGGATGAGCAGCGAGGCAGATTAATGCACGAGCCCAGGCCGCAGCTAGCGTCACCCGACTGCATGCCGCGAGCGGCGAAACAGCAAAGCTGCGGTGCCCGGGGCAGGAAGGGAGAGACAGAAGTGGGCGTTGGTCCGCGCCCAAAATCACGAGGGGCTCCGCGGCGCGGCAAGCACGGCCCAGGGGCAACAAAAGAATACCTCCCCCACACGCGTCTACCTGGCAGTGCCTCCACCAAAGGCACACGATGCAGGGCCACGGCAGCGAGTGAGTTCGTTCTGTTGTTGGTGCGCAAGGTGTGAGGTGCGGTCAGAGGAAAGAACGACAACCGCGCTTGGCCTCCGCTCCTGCGCGGCCCAAACCACCCACGGCGCACACCCGCATCGCAAGATCTCGTCAAAAAGGTTCGGAGAGAAAGCGTCAACCTTGCAAAGCGTCAATCACACTGCTGATCACTGCTGCTCCGCCTCCCGCAGCGCCGCCAGCGCCGGCCCCAGCATGTGGCGGTGCTCGGCCGCGATGGACGGCGCCGGGGACATGCCCTGCCCGCCCCCTCCCGCTCCCCCTGCCGCAGTCGCCGACGGCCCCCGCGAGGCACCTGACCCGCCGCCGAGCTGCCCCGCCGAGCCCTGCTGCTGCTGGATGAAGCTGGGGACGCCGCTGCGGCTCGTGGCGGCGCTGCCGGCGGCGGGCGGCGCAGGCGGGGGGCCGGCGGGCGCCGCTGCTGCCGGCACGTGGCGGGCGTACAGCGCCTCGCCCGGCTCCTCCTTGAAGGGATCACGCCCGTCGGCCCACGCCACCGCCAGCTACGGGCACATGCATGACGGTCAGGCACACGACGCGCCGTCTTTTCTCCTCCAGGGCGCTTGCTGCGCGCCCGCCGAGAGCGGGCAGTTTGACGCGCTCGCGCGGCGGGACGGGGCGCCGCGGCAGGGTGCCCACGACCAGCGGCGTGAGACAGCCAGGCGCAAGCCCCGGCCAGAGCACGTGCGCGCGTGCGTGGGCGGGCTGGGGGGCCTATCGCACCTTGACCCATCGGTCAGGCCGGGGCGTGCCGGAGCCGTCCGTGAGGTGCACGCGCCACTGGCCCACGCGCAGCATGGGCACGGCCACCACCCAGCGGCCCCGCACGTTGGCCTTGTGGGGGTCCTGGCTCTGCGGCGCAGCAAGCCACCCACGCGGCAACTGTCATGTCATTGCGACGACGCTGCGAAACTGCGCTCAACCTGCATTGGGGGGTTCCTGGCTCTGCAACGCAGCCAGCCAGCCACACGGCAGTCCTGTGATTGCGACGCTGCGGGAACTCTCAAACCTGCCAGGTGAGGTTCCTGGTGATGTTCCTGGAGTGAGTGGAGTGGGCCAGCCTTAAGCCTGAGTGTGCAGCTTGCCGCCGCCGCCGCCGCCGCGGCTGTCACGTCGAAGCAGGATTCCCCGTGGGGGCGCACAACAGGAGGGTGGGTTGGCGGGCGATAGGGCACTCACCCGCAGCGTGACCTGGATGGCGGCGAGCTCTGGGAAGAAGAGCTTGATCTCGCACAGCTGCGGCGGCGCAGAGGGTGGCGGGGGTGGCGGCAAGCGCGGGTACGTGCACGCCTGAGCCCGGCGCGGTTGGTGCGACAAACGTTGCCGCACTGCTTCTGGGCTTGCTGAAGAGCAAAGCGGCAGGGACTGCCGCACGCACGCGCCACCCTTCCTGCCAGGAGCGAGGAGGGGGCGCAGGGGCACGCGGCCCTAGCCACGCACGCGCACGCGCAGCGCGCACCTGGTCCACGTAGAGGCGGTCCGAGTTGTGCGCCACGTCCGTCTTGAACTCCTGGCCCTGGTCCTGGGGCATGCCCGTCACCTTGACCTGCCGACGTGCGCAGCCAATGGCATGGGCGGGGATCAAGATTGCGGGCCTGGACGCGCGGCGACCGACGTGCTTGCAAGCCTGGTGGCCCGCTGCAAACTGGGGCTGCCGCGCCCCAGCTCAGCAACGCCCACAGTCAAGGGCCAGGTGAGGTCGCGCTCCACAGACCCCCAGCACGCTGACCTGGAGGAACAAGTCACCCCGCATGCAGTAGCAGGCCGGCACCACGATCCCTCGAGCCCTCACCTGGAGGAAGAGGTCGTCCCGCATGCAGTAGCACGCCTGCACCACGCTCTGGTGGCAAAAGGCGGAGAAGAGGTGCAGCTGCAGCGTCCACGGCGTGGGCCGCAGCGGCAGCGGGTTGAGCGGGATGCTGCTGCAGGGCACCGCGTGGCTGCGGCCCACGTGCTCGAGCATCCAGGCCGGCTTCTTCACGTAGCCCAGACCGGCGTTCTGGGCAAACTGAAGGGGTAGCATCCAGGTGCGCGAACACGCCGCGAGACATCTGACACGCCCGGTAGGTGGGCTCCGGCCCCACCGAAGTGCCCAACGCGCGCCTACACGCAGTGCACATCCCACTCCCTGCCGAGGCGTTCAAACTGATGCAACTCCCAGCACGTGAGCACACACACTCACAAACGCCCTGTTGAGCGCCATGGACTTGCCGCGCGCCTGCCAGTTGAGCGCCACGATGGAGGCGCCTGCGACGCGGGAGCGGACAACACAACAGGAGCATCCAGGGCGCACGGGCGTCGCGCTGTCTGCACTCGCTCCGCCGTCACTCACACGCTGCTCTGCAGCACAGCATCTGCTTGCCAGAGATGGATCTCCACCAGATGTAAGCTCAACACGCAGCAAAGCTTGGTGGCCGCGCCGTGCGCCGCAACCGCAGCGTCGTGGTAGGGACATGTGCAAGCGCAGCAGCGCTCACCCATGCACCAGCCCTTCTCCATGGGGTTGTAGTTGGACGAGTCGATCCGTAGGCCGCTGGGGTAGATGCGCACGAGGTGCCGGGCCGTGTAGGCGTAGAGGGCCTGCGCACGCAGGGCCGAGGTCAGGGTTTGGATCAAGGGCGTGAGTGCAGGGGCGCAGTGCGTGCGGGCGTGGTAGAGGACCTGCGCAGAGGGTCACGCGGAGTGTGTCTTGAGAGTGCATGGGCATGGCGGCAGGCACGGGCACGAGCCGCGCTGAGCGGCCGTGCGCGGAAAGACGGGACCGGAGATGAGCAGCACCAGGGCGCCCTGGGGAGCGAGCGGCACACTGCAGATCAAGCGAGCGTCGTCGGCGGCGGCGCCAGTGCTGCGCACGCTCCGCGCGCACGGTGGCTCACCCCTAGTGACTGGCTGGCGGCGGCTTGCGCGTCCTTGGGCCGCAAGCTGGTGCGCCGGTCGGTGCCGTCCCCCGACACGCCTCGGCTCCTCGCTGCGCATGCGCGGTGGCAGGCAGCCACACACACACGCAACGCCGCTTGCCGTGTGCTCTGTCGTTCCAGCTCCAGCTGCCGTCCCCGCCTAGCAGCCCAAGCGGAAAAACAAGAGGAGAGCGGAACCAAGAGAACTCGGACGGTCACTGGCGGTGCCAAAGCTCACCGGCGCTGCCGGGGATGGGCACCGACGGCTCGCCCTGCTGCTGCGACGGCTGCCGCTGGCTCAGCCCGTCGTGCGACCGCCCCTGCAGCAGCAGCGACGAGGGCGGCGGCGGCGGCTGCCCGATTGGCGGCGCCAGCAGGAACGGCCCGTTGCCCGCTGCCGCCGACGCCGATGCCGCCGACGTTGGGCCGTTTTCTCCGGAAGAAGCAATCACTGCCACCTGCAGTGCAGCGGGAGAGCCAGCAGGGCGAGGGCACGACCTCACGCTTGATCCCCCGGCTGATCAGCTCCGGGGTGCGCCTTGCCACGGCGGTGGGCAGCCCCACGCAAACGCTGCCTCTGCGGTGGATGAGGTCCACCGCTTGCGGCCTGCCGACTCGGGCAAAACAGAGGTTTGGGGCGATGATGAGCGCCGCTCACCTGGTGCGCTGAGGCCTGGCCGATGTGCGGCAGCGCCTCTGACCGCTGCAGGCTCGGCGTGCGCGACGCCATGCCCGCCCTCGGCGTGTTTGCAGCCGTGCCCGGCGCGCTGACCGCCGGCGGCGTCGGCGGCAGGCCGCTGCGGGCCCGCACCGCCGGCACGCCGCCCAACGGCGGCGCCGAGGCGGCGGCGGCAGCGGCCGTGGCCAGCGGCTGCTGCGCCGACGCCTGCCCGAGGGGAGGCGGCGGCTCGGAGCGCGCTGCCAAGCCCTTGCTAGGGTCTGCGGCGACGCCGTTGGCGCTTGGCAGGCCCCCGTCGCGCGAGCGCCGGAGCAGCTGCGGCGGCGGCGGCGGGCGCCGCGGCTCGCTGCCGGCGCTTGGCACGAACGACGGCTGCTGGATGGCGGCGGCGGCATCCAGCCCGGGGGGGTCGGACTCGGCCCTCAGGGTGAGCTCAGAGGACGTCGCCAGGGGGAGCTGCGAGGAAGCTGCCTGGGGGAGCTGCGAGGAAGCTGCCCGGCTGGCTGGCCCGCCGCTCGGCTGCCTAGAGGAGGCGGGTGCTGCCTGCGGCAGTGGCGCTGACGCCACGCCGATGCCCAGGCCGCCCTTCTCCTGCGGCTCCGCGTCAATCGCCGCCGCTGGGATGGTGCTGGCGTGCGGGAGCGGCGGCGGCGGCGAGGAGGGGTCACGCTGCAGCGCGCGGGCGGGGCTGCCGGCCGCCTGCACAACGCTGCCGCGGAGCGTGTCGACGGCGCGGCCCACGTTGCGGTCGAGGGCGGCGGCGGCGCCGGCGGCGGCGCGCACGGCGTTGGCCATGGGTCCCGTGCCGCCGCCGGCGACGTTGTTGACCGCCTTCACGGCCGTGGCACGCAGCACGCGTGTCATGCATCGGCAGCGGCAGAGTCGCCGCCTCAGGTGCGAGTTCAGAAGGCGCCTGAGCGCCTCACCTGCGCTGCGGTGTGCACGGCGCCGCCCACGGTGTGCACGGCGCCGCCGACGGCCTGCGCGGCGATGCCGACGGCGCCCGAGACGGCGCCGGCGACGGCTTGCGTCCCGGCAGCCATGACGGCGGTGTGGTCGTTGCTGGCCTGCCTCAGCTGCGAGGCCGTGTCGTTGAGCAGCTGCCGTGCGCCCGACTCGAGCTCTGCCAGGGTGGGCGTGGCGCCCAGGGACAGCCTGCGCAGCACGCGCAACGGCAGCGGTTCAGCGCGTGCGCCTGCCAGGCAGCGCTGCCGTCGTCGCGGTTTGAACGCGATCCCCTTCCCCCTGGGCGGGCTGCCCACGCGGCACGGGCTTCGCCACGGCCCGCACACCTGCGCACGCTGCGTCCACTGCGCACTCAGGCGGCGGTCGCCAGGCTGCGGATCACACTGATGCGCACGCTGCGGCGCGCGCGTCCGCGCTCCCCGCTGGCGCGCTCTGGCAGCACAGCGCTCCTCAGCCCAGCGCACCTGTTGGAGAGCTTGGCGGGCGTGAGGATGGACGCCTCGACTGCCTTTTTGATCATGTCGGCGGCCGCCGTCTCGGAGAAGGAGCTGCTCGCCACGTCCTCTGCGCACGTCAGCACGCGCGCACGAAGCACGCGCGACACGATCGCAGCGAGGGCGGCCGCCGGCGCTGTGCCGTGCCCTGCCCCACCAGCCCCTTGTGCTGCTCTGGAGAGTCAGCCAGGCGGCTCGTTCCGCGTCGCTCTGCCCAACCCGCCGTGCTTGCATTCTCGTAGCCCTGGAGAGCCCCCCCCGGGCCCCTCCCACGCATGTCCTTCCCGATCCTCACACCTGCCATGCTGGCCTCCTCATAGCCCTGGAACTTGCGGTTGGGGATGTAGATGAGCTGGCGGAACTCCTCGGCAGAGTCCTCCCTCAAGTTGGCGCGGATCAGCACCTGCGGCCACGGGCCAGGCGGTTAGGGTTTGGGTGAGGGTTGCTTTGGGGGGAGCCGTGCGACGCCTCGAGTTGGCGCGGATCAGCGCCTGTGGCCACGGGTCAGGGCATGGCAGGGCTGCGTTTGCGGTGCAGGCGCGCAGCGCGGGCACCGCCGCTGCCCACGTCTTTCACGCCGGGCGGCGTGCGCTCTGGCCTGGTCTGCGTCGCCTGGCGCTCGCCCTCGCTGCAAGCCTCCTCGGCGCGCTGCCGTGGGATGCGAGCGGGGCGCAAGCGCCAGGGCGTGTGCCCCGAGAGCGAAACGCGGACACAGCCTGGTTGTGCGTGGGCCGGCATAGGGGCCCGCGCCCGCGCGCACCTTGTGCCTGAGCTGCTCGGGGCTCTTTCCACTTGCCCAGCTCCCAGGGGCATCCCAATCGCACAGGGGGCGCACCCACCTTGTGCCTGAGCTGCTCGGGGCTCTTCCACTTGCCCAGCTCCCAAGGGTACGGCACGTAGAGCAGGTCGGCGGGGCCGCCCAGTAGCTCCAGCAGCGTGCGCGCCACTGCCTTCTGCGAAAGGCAGCAGCGGCAACAGCAGTGTCAGCAGCAGCTCCAGCAGCCTTTCACGCTCTGCCCTCTGCGCCCCGCGCCACGGCAGCGCAAGGCAGCAGCAACCGGGCAGCGGCAGCGAGAGCAACTGCCCCTTGCCCTCCACCCGCTGCATCGAGTCGCAGACGGCCCCGCCGGCCAGCGCACGTGGACCACAGGAGCGAGCAGCAGGCCCACTTGACGGCGCATCGCGCTTTGCAGCATCCGTGAAGCTGCGGCCCCGCGTGGGGATGTCCAGATCCATGACACCCTTGCAGTCGGGTGACGCTGTGGCCTGGGCTGGTGCCTAATCTGCTCGCTGCTGATCCTTCCTGCATGACGCGGGCGGTGGCCCGTTCCGTTGATGGAAGATGCACACACACACACCCTAACCACGCGCGTGGCCGCACCTCGAACTTCGGCGTGCAGTGGTTCTCAAACGTGATGATGACGGGGTAGGGCGACGCCACGAAGGCGTACTGCTTGATGACGGCCACGCACTCCTGCAGGCGGTGGTAGAGGCGTGCACGCAGCACTGGGTATCCCGTGGCGATCCGCGAAGCCGTGGCTCCCAGGCCTCGCCCAGATGGAGGCCCCCCTCCCCCGCCACGCCTCCCGTCGGTCTGGATGAGGGCCCTCGCCTGCACGCCGGCTGCGCCTGCGGCCCGTCAGCTTGCGGGCCTGCCCGTGCTCCCCTTGTCAGGACTGATGGAGCCGCTTGGCACCGTCCCCGTCCCTGCTGCCTGCCCGCCGCACCTTGATGGACACCCGGCCCGTGAGCGTGCCTCCGTGCGTCACGATGGGCCCCTGCACCAGGTCCTTGCCGTCCCAGATGTCGAGCTCGACCACGCGGCAGCCTTGCTGGAGGCACGACCGCAGCACCCGCGTGCCGCTGCGGCTGGTGAGCTGGTCGCCGTGAAGGTAGCTGCACGCACGCGCGCACGTCAGCGCGCCAGCACGCATGCCGCCACGGTGTGAGAAGCAGTGGGTCGGCGCCATGCGCTCGCCAGCTTCGTTCCAGCGCGCAGAGGATGCGCCCGCCTCTCTGCTCCTCCCACCGCATGGGCCGCATTTCGCTGCTTGCGGTGCTTGCATGGAGACGATCGCGCACCGCGCAGGTGGGTGCGCGAAGGGGATCCTGGGGCGCGGTCTACCGCCTGCGCGGCGGGCGGTAGACCGCCCGCGGCGCACCCCCACGCGCGGCGCCGCCCCACACCTGTTGTGCCCGCTCGAGAGGAAGTACGCGCTGAGCGGCAGCGTCATGTCCTGCGTGGGCTGCGCGTGCTGCTGCTGATACCGGGAGAGCGCCGCCGCCGACGCGCCAAACCAGCTCGAGTAGCGGGCCAGCGCGCCCGCCTGCGGCGGCGCCTGCTGCTGGGCTGCGCCCGGGTGCTTCCACTCGGGCACGTCGGGCATGCCATCCCAATCGAGCAGCTCCGGTTTGAGCAGGCGCCCGAGGCCCAGCGGCGACAGCAGCGACTTGCCGCTGGGCGCCGGCCCCTGCCCGCTGGCTTGCGGGGAGAGCGACGTGACGGACAGCGGGGGAGGGGCGGGGCGCCGGCGCGCCCCTCCTCCGGCTGCCCCAGCAGGGGGAGCGCTCGCCATTCCTGTCTCCTTCTGAGTCTGGGGTCTGGCGCGGGTGCGGTCGAGGACGAGGGCGCATGAGCGTGGGCGGTTGCAGATTCACAATGACACCCGGGGCCGCAGGCCAAGCAGGATTTGGATCAGGATCTCAATGGTGGGCGGCTCGTAGTTGACGTCGCCCTGCGAAAGCATTAAGCAAGGTGGAAGGCGGGCACTTCCGTGACACGAGGGCCGGCGCGCACCCACAGCTCCCCTCCCCTTCCGTGGTGCCCTGACACTGACAATGAAGGCGACCCAGCCGTCGCCGTGCGGAGCCACCGCCACCGCCGTGGAGCCAGGCTGGACCTCGATCGGCGCAAAGACCAGGGACTGCGTGACGGCGCCTGCACAGCGCGCAATGCGTCACTGCGGGCACGCCTGGCCGCGTGCACCACGCCTGCAGGCAAGGAAGCCTGTGTGGGCAGGTCACCACGCCCCTAACGGTGTCCTCTCCGGGGGCCCGCCCAAGACGTGGTGCATGGCGGGCTGCCCGCCTGGCCTGGGCCCTAGACCTCTGTGAGGTGGTGGGCCAGCGTGGCAGAGGCGAGCAGCGCACGCACACGCGCGCGCGCACCTGCTGACGCAGCGTACAGCTGCTCCTCGCGCGGCACTCCCGTGAGCATGCAGGCCTTGACGTTGATGGCCCCGGGCGGCGTCTTCCTGAGCTTGCTCTCATCAGGCATGCGCGAGGAGGGAAGCAGCCGCATCAGCGCAGGGCCCTGGCGCTGGCACCGATGGCGCCCTTGTCTAGAGACATGCAAGGCACTTCACACCCTGCCAGTGAGGTCGGCGGTGAGAAGCGTGCACATGACAGCGCCGCGCACGCCTCACCTCTGGGCCGCCAACAGGGTGTACGCGGCGTGAGCCTCAGGGTTGAGGCTGTGGTCCGTGCGGCGGTAGTAGTCGCCCTCCATCGCCCACGTCTTGTTGAACCTGTACCAGGAAAGCCCCGCCCCAGCAGCAGGCTTGTGGGCGGGCCGGCCACGCTCGCACCACTCACTTTGAGCAGCTGCGTGAACCCTGGTCGGCGGCACCACAGGGGGGGTTGCTCGCACCAGGCGCTGATGGTGTGCGCCGCCGCCCGCTCGCCGGTGAAGAGCAGCACGCCGCCGGCTTGCACGAACGCCACCAGGGCGTCGCGCAGCGGCCCGCTCGCCGGGAACGGCTTGGTGGGGTTTCTGCGGGCAGAGAGGGCCCCCCACCCACGCACGCAGGCAGCCGGGCGCCCACGTGAGCTGCTGCACGAGCGTGGATGCGCCCTGCCGCGGTCGTGTGCACGCCTACCGTGGCACGAACGAGCTGCCAGAGCCCAGGCCCACCACGCAGATGGCGTCGTACGTGTCCCTCGCCAGCGCGGCCTCCACGGGCTTTGTGGTGCTGCCGTTGAACTGCACCGTGGACAGCTCAACTTCGCCCAAGGCGGGAGGCGACTCCAGAGCGTTGAGCACCTGCCGGCGGCATGCGTGCGTGCGTCGCCATGCGGCGCGGTGGGTGAGCGCGGCGAGGGCGATCTCGCCCACCCGCCCATCCACAACGCTGATCGTGCAGCAAAATGCGGCAGTGATCACTCGCACCTGGTCATCTGCGAAGGGCATCTGTCCTGTGACGACCAGGACCTTGCGGGGTCCTCGCGGCACTAGCTCGTCTGAGCTGTCGGCCCTGGCGCTGGCCGCTGCGCGTGCCGCCTCAGCTGCGGCATCCGCAGCGCGCTTGGCCGCCTGGGCTGCTGCCTGCGCCGCTTGGGCGGCGGCGGTCAGGGCGTCGGCGGCCTCGGCGGCGGCGCGGGCGGCGTCTGCCGCTGCCTTGGCGGCGGCAAGTGCGGCATCAGCCATTTCTATTGCTTTGCAGTGCAGGTTCTGGCTCCAGACAAAAGGGAACAGACGCGTCACTGCAGAAACCGCTTCGCTCGCTCGATCGGTCACTCCTCGTCGCTCGCGACAGCCGCAATCTCCGGCGCGCTGCTCCGGTCCCCAATGGCGGAGGCTCCCTCCTCGGGCAGCAGGTTGGCCGTGGTCTTGAACACCTTGAGGCCGCGCATCCTGCGCACGCACCGCCAGCAACCGTGCAAGCCAAGCGGTGAGCGGCGAAGCCCTGGCTCGACGCCAAGGACGAGGAGCATGGTGGCGCAAGGGAGGGAGCAGCGGGGAGGCAAAAGCAGGCCCCGCGTGTGGGCCCCGCGCCCCGGCCCCAGACCCAGGCCCACACGTCCATTGACACTCACGCCTTGGGGACGCCGGGCGGCAGGCTGGTCAGCATGTTGGCTGATACGTCGAGGTGCTGCAGCCGCGTGAGCTTGCCCAGGTTGCGCGGCAGCCGGGTCAGCAGGTTGATGCCGGCGTCCAGGCGCGTGAGCGCGCCGCCCAGCGCCGGCGCCAGCTCGTCGGGCAGCGCCTCCAGCTGGCACATGGACACGTCCAGATGGCGCAGCTGCCGCAGCGCCAGCACCTCTTGCGGCAGCGCGCCGGCGTCGAACGGGTTGCCCGACAGGTTGAGGCTGGTGAGGGACGAGAGCGTGGGGAAGCTGGGCAGCAGCGCCGTGAGCCCGTTGCCGCGCAGGTTGAGCGCGCGGAGCCGGCCGAAGCTAGCCGGCGACAGCGCGAACACCTCGCCGATGTTGTTGCCCTCGCTCCAGCTGAGGTCGAGGTGCGTGAGCGCCGTGAGCGAGGTGGCGCAGGCCAGCGGGAAGCGCAGGCCGGGGTTGCCCGACGCCGCGAGGTGCTCGAGGCGCGACAGCCGCGCGAACGACTCGGGCAGCGCCTGCAGAGAGGTGCGTCAACATGTGGCGTGCGCGGGCTCGCGTGAGCGGGGCCAGGGGGAAAAGGGGAGAGGCGGGCGGCGGCGGCGGCGGCGGCGGGCCACGGCCGACAGGCGGCATGCCCCACCTGGAGGCAGCAGGCGGTGATGTCGAGCCGCACAATGCCCGTGAGCGCGCCCAGGTTCGCCGGCAGGCTGGCCAGCACGTTCTGCCCCACGTCCAGCTCCTGCAGTGCAAAACGAGGGTGGCACCGGCGTGGATGGGTCACGCTGCCCTCCACCGCCGCCTCTGCTGCTTCCGCTAGCGGAAAGCCCCCCCCCCAAAAAAAAGCGCACCTTGAGGCGGGTGAGCTGCGTGAGGCCCTCGGGCAGCTGCCAGGCGTGCGTGCTGCGCGGCACCGACAGGTGCGTCAGCTGCACCAGCTGCTCCACGCCCTCGAGGCTGATGCCCGCCCGCCCCGCCTCGAGCGTCACCGTCGACGCCTCGGCGCCGCCGCCCTGGCCGCCCCTGGCGCCTGGCGACGCGTGGGCGGGAGGCCGCGCGGCGATGATGGCCACGCCGCTGCTGCTGGGGCGGCAGCTCGACGGCGCCGGGGTCGCCGCTGCACCGCCCTCCTCCTCCTCCTCCTCCTCCTCGTCGTTCACGTCGGCTGCCGCAGGAGAAGCGACACCTTGCGGCTCAGTGGCGGCGGCGTTTTTAGGGCCCTCGATCGAAGAAGGCACAGGCGCAGCGGCGCCGCGTGCCGCGGGCGTGGCGACGCTCCCCGGCGTGGCGCTGCTGCTGCTGGCCGGCGACGCCGTGAAGGCGGCCGGCGACGCCCCCGAGGAGGAGGCGGACGAGGCGGGCCCTTGCTGGTGGTGATGCTGCTGCGGGGAGGAGGAGGGGCTGAGGGCGTCTGCGGCGTGCTGGTTGGGTGACGTGGGCGTGGGCAGCGTGGGGTGCAGCGTCATGAGGTCCTTGAGGTCGAGCTTGATGAGCTTGGGCTTGCGCTTGAGCTTGAGGCTGGTGACGCCGGTGAGCGCGCGCAGGTGCTCGTACTCGGGCGTGGCGTTGATCACCTGCGACACCGTTTCCGCACGTCCCGCACCGAACACACGTCCTCTCGCTGCCGCGCCCTGCCGCGGCGGTGACACCCGCCCCGCCACGCACGCAGCGCACAGCCGAGCCAAGCGGTGGTGGCCGGGGGGGCCCGGTGCTTCCATCGATGCAAGATGCGCGCGCACACCCAACAAAACGAGAGTGGGAGGGCGGCGGACCTGAAGGGACTGCAGCTTGGGCAGCGCCTGCAGCGCGTCCAGCTGCAGGCGCTGCGAGTCGCGGTCCGGCTGCACCTCGGCCACCGCCTCTGCCGCCACGGCCAGCGCGCCCTCGGCGTCCAGCGCCCAGGGCGCCGGCACGGCGGCGGCAGCGCCCTGCTGGCCGCCGGTGCTGACGCGCGCCGCCGCCTGCTGCAGCGAGGGCAGCACCGTCACCTGCGCGTCGTGCAGGGTGCGGCGCGTTGATGGCGCGTCGGGGGTGCGGGCGGGCGGTCAAGGCGCCTTGGAGGGTGCTGGCATGCAGGGAGGGGGTGGACGAGCAAGGGCGCTGCACCGCACCGTGAGCTGGGAGAGCCGTGGGAGCATGCCGAGGTGGTTGAGCACCGTGGGCGCTTGCTCGGCGTGCACGCCCACGTCGAGCGAGGTGAGCAGTGGCTGCGAGGCGCTGAGCTGGTCAATCACGTCCACGACGGCGAGGGGAGCCTGTGCGCCCAGCGAGGGCGGGGCTGGGGCGCAGCTGACTGCGTGCGCGGCTGGGAACAACGGGAGGAGCTCGGGCGGCGGGGCGCCCTGGCCCGGCTTGAGCTTGAGGCAGGGCGCGCGCTGGCTGGTGATGGCGCACCACTCCTTGCACACCTGCAGGGTGGTGCACGCTCGTGGGCGTGCGTTGGATCCTGGCCTTTGCCGTTCGCGCTGACCGACATGTTGACCGACTTTTCCGGCCCTCACCAGGCGCAGCGAGGGCGCCAGACCGGGCTCAATTGCCAGCAGGAGCGACACCACGTCCGGCGGCGGCACTGCAAGCGGGTGCTCGCTGCTCGCCGAGCCATCCTCTTGGTGGTTGGCTCGGCCCCCCCACCGCCAGGGCGCCAGCGCGGCGTGGGACACGGCGCCGAGCACGCGCAGGAGCATCTCCTCTACGCGCTGCGACTGTCGCGCGCGCTGCTGCGGCTGCGGGGCGTGGGGGAGAGCGAGCGAGAAGCGAATTCGAGGGAGGGAACGGGCCGTGGGCAGGAGAGAGTGACACTGTGGTAGGGCTGCTGCTGATCTGTGCTGTGCTTTGCTGCTCAGCCGCTCTCCCCTGCTTTCCCCTGCCCGGTGGGGTTTTGCGGTTGACCCATGCGGTAAAGAGCGAGCGAAGCAGCGCAAAGGCCTGGATGCGCCTTCTCGTCCCCCCGTCGAGCTCCTCAGCGCTCCTGTCCCGCGCTGTCCGCTCGGCCGTGGCAGGCGTCCCCACCAAGGTGAACCCCATGGCCAGCACCAGCACGACCAGCAACAACAGGTTCTCGGCGTTGAACGGCGCAGCAGAGGAGCAGGAGACCGCCTCAACGTCCGGCAACGCCGCGGCGGCACAGCAGGGCAAGGGATCGCAAGAGAACGGCTCCGCCGCCGCCGCCGCGCCCGCCAGGTGCGTCCGTGCCGCCGCGCAGGCAGCTGCACACAGCCCCAGCAGCACACCGGGTGCTGCAACTGACGCGTGTGACGTCGCCCATGGCCGTGGCCCACGCAGCGGCCGGGCGGGCGGCAAGGCCACAAAGATCCAAGACCCGCTCGTCTGGGTGGACTTGGAGATGACGGGTGCGGCGCTGGGCGCGCGCGGGAACAGTGCTGAACGCCTCAGGGGGGACGCTTCTGTGCAGGGAGGCTCAGGCGGCGGCGGCATTCCGCCTGGAGAGGGTGCCGAAGCGTGGCTGGGTGTCGTGCGCATGAGTAGGTGTGGTGATGGGGTGGTGGCCGAGGATGTGGCTGGGCTGGGAACCGCACCGCAGGGCCCGGCGTTTGCGATCCACCACCCGGACGAGGTGCTCGACACCATGAACGACTGGTGCAAGGAGCACCACGGCAAGAGCGGGCTGACGCAGCGCGTGCGCGAGAGCACCATCAGCATGGAGGAGGCGCAGGAGCAGGTGCGGGCTGCGGCGGTGTGGGGAGGGAGGGGTGGGACTGGTGTTGCG
>VFQP010002377.1_pt1 | contig 21159 bp, 16 predicted proteins | sample 3512351 | NCBI WGS metagenome assembly VFQP01 (sample SAMN10412372, study PRJNA504923) | tailings metagenome | isolation source: Relicate 1 Philex TSF1 revegetated site | place: Philippines: Tuba, Benguet | collected 2017-08-29
TGCGGCCCTTGACCGAGCCGGCCATCTGGATCGCACCGCCGAACAGCAGCAGCTTTTCGGTCAGCGTGGTCTTGCCGGCGTCGGGATGCGAGATGATCGCGAACGTACGGCGGCGGGAACTTTCGGTGGCGACGTCAGGCATGCGGGCGGCCGCGCGTTGACGCGCCGGCGATGAGCGGGGAGCCGGCGATTATACGCGGGCGTCCGCTGCCGCTGCCGTCACGGTCCGTCCTCGGGGGCCGCGCGCGGCAGCGCGAAACGCAGGATGCCGCCGGGGCCGAACATCCGGAACGGCAGCGACACCAGGCGCAGTCCGCGGTTGGCGTGCACGGCGAAATGCAGGTGGGGGCCGCTGCTCGCGCCCGTGTTGCCGGAGAACGCGATCACCTGCCCACGCCGCACCCGCTCGCCCGCCGCGACGATGACGCCGCCGCGCTGCAGGTGCGCATACAGCGCCATGGTGCCGTCGTCGTGCAGCACGCGGACGAAGTTGGTGTGGGCCGTCGCGTCGCCGGGCGCTGCGGTGGCGATGCCGGCCTCGAACTGCAGCACGACGCCATCGCGTGCCGCGAGCACCGGAGTGCCTTCATCGGCGGCGAAATCGACGGCGTAGCGGTTCTCGTCGTCGGTGTGGCTGAAGCCACCCCCGAACCCCTGCGTGATCCGCAGCGGCGCACCGCGCAGCGGGTAGAGGTATTCGACGTCGCGCGCTCGCGCGTCGGGCGCTCCCGGCACGACCCGCAACCGCGCCGTCGACGCCGCGACGCCGTCGGCCAGACGCGCGATCGGCACGCGGCCGTAGGCCGGTATCGTGGCCCGCACCGGAAGCGGCGGCTCGGTACGGGGCGCCGGACCGGCCGTGGTGAGCAGCACCTCCACCGGTCCCGCAAGCGCATTGTGTGCGTAGAGCTCGACGCCGTCAGGCGTGGCGCGCGGATGCAGCGTGACGCCCGACGCGGGTGCAGCCGCGCCGGGCAGCGCGTCGCCCGCGGGCGGCGTCTGCGCCCAGGCGGCGCTTGCCATGGCAATGCCGGCCATGACGACCGCGAACAGCCGGCAGGCGCCCGCACGGGCCGGGGCGTTCTCGCGGATCTGTCGCGGCATCGCTCAGCCCGCCCGGCGGTGCGGCAGGCACGCGGCCTCGCCCGGGGCGCCCGCTCCGTGGGTCCGAACGGGGTTGCCGGCGCACGGCCCGCGTCGCGGCGCACGGACATGCCTGTGACCGCAGCGCCGGGCAACGACGCGAGCCCATGACGCCGGCCGCCCGTGCACCTGGCCTGCGGAAGGAGCGGGCGGTGCGACGGCGGCGCCGTGGACGGCTGCGACGCGGGCGGGAAACAGGCGCGGCTTGGACATTGCGGAAGTATGCCTGCGGCGAACCCGAGCCCGTCCTGGCGAATGACGCCGCGGACGAGGCCAATCCATCGCTCGATGCGGATGAAGCGATTGACAAGCGCGGGAGGGGCTGGCAACCTGCGCGACATCCATCGAGACCGGCGGAGGGACAGGCCCTTTGATGCCGGGGCAACCTGATGGCGCTGCGCACCGCGCGGCGTCGTCGCGGTGCCAAGTCCTGCGGGGACCTGAGTGTCCACCGGAAGATGGTCGTGCATCGCGATGCGATCCTGCGTGCGATGCATCCGTCCCCGTGACGGCTTCCGGTTCCCCGTGGTGCGCGATGGCCTTGTCCTGCTTCGGATAACGCCTGATGAGCCTCGTCGACACCGCCGCCCGCATCCCCGAGTACGTTCCCGAGCCGGCCGGGATCGCCGCCTGCGCGGCCGCGTCCGCAGCGGATGCCGTCGTCCGCGGACGGGTGCAGGTCGTGCTGCCGATGCGACATGCCGGCGCGCGCGAGGTCGAGATCGGTTACGAGCTGTGCGGCGCTGCAGGTGCGCCGCTGGTCTTCGTCGCCGGCGGCATCTCCGCCAGCCGGCATCTCGCCTCGAACGCCGCGCATGGCGAAGCCGGCTGGGCCGAACACCTCGTCGGGTCGGGGCGTGCGCTCGATCCCGCGCGGGTGCGGCTGCTGGCGATCGATTTCCTCGGTGCCGACGGCACGCTGGACGCGCCGATCGACACCGCCGACCAGGCCGACGCCGTCGCCGCGGTGCTCGATGCCCTGGGCATCGGCGTCCTGCACGCCTTTGTCGGCTACTCCTACGGCGCGCTGGTCGGCCTGCAGTTCGCTGCGCGTCACGGCGCGCGGCTGCGGCGTCTGGTCGCGGTCAGCGGCGCCCACCGCGCGCATCCCTACGCCGCCGCCTGGCGTGCCCTGCAGCGGCGCGCGGTCGCGTTGGGCCAGCTGCAATGCGCGGACGCGCAGGGTCTGTCGCTGGCGCGGCAATTCGCGATGCTGAGCTACCGCACGCCCGACGAGTTCGCCGAGCGCTTCGATGCCGCGCCCGAGGTGATCAACGGCCGGGTGCGCGTGGCCGCCGAGGACTATCTCGACGCGGCGGGTGCGCGCTACGTCGCGCGTACGCCGGTCACCGCGTGGCTGCGCCTGTCCGAATCGATCGATCTGCACCGGGTCGATCCGGCGCGGATCCGCGTGCCGGTGACCCTCGTGGCCGTGGAAGGCGACGGCCTGGTGCCACTTGCGGACGCGGTCGCATTGCTGGAAGGGCTGGGCGCGTACGGGCGTCTGCGCGTGTTGCGCTCGCCTTACGGCCACGACGCCTTCCTCAAGGAAACCGACCGCATCGACACGCTGCTGACCGCCGCGCTGCAGGCCCCCATTCCGTCCGGAGACACCGCATGAGCACCGCATCGACCGATCACGCCGCCGCCCCGTGTCGTCCCGCGACCCTCGCCGTGCGCGCCGGCATCGACCGCGATCCCGCCTACGGCGCCGTGACCCCGTCGCCGGTGCTGTCGAGCAACTTCAGCTTCGCCGGCTTCGGGCAGAAACGGCAGTACGACTACACCCGCAGCGGCAATCCCACGCGCGATCTCCTGGCCGAGGCGCTGGCCGAACTTGAAGGCGGCGCGGGCGGTGTGATCACCTCGACCGGCATGGCCGCCATCACGCTGGTGCTCAACGCGCTGCTCGCACCGGGCGACCGCCTCGTGGTGCCCCACGATGCCTACGGCGGTAGCTGGCGTCTGTTCGACGCGCTGGCCCGCAAGGGGCATTTCGAACTGGTGACCGCCGATCTCACCGATCCGCGCGCGCTGGCCGATGCCCTGGCGCGTACGCCGAAGCTGGTGCTGATCGAAACGCCGTCCAATCCGCTGCTGCGCATCACCGACCTGCGCTTCGTCATCGATGCCGCCCATCGTGCGGGTGCGCTGGCCGTGGTCGACAACACTTTCCTGTCGCCGGCGCTGCAGCGGCCGATCGAGTTCGGCGCCGATCTCGTGCTGCACTCGACCACCAAGTACATCAACGGCCACAGCGACGTCGTCGGCGGTGCCGTGATCGCCAAGCATGCCGATCTGCAGGCGCAACTGGCCTGGTGGGCGAATGCGCTGGGCATCACCGGTGCACCGTTCGACAGCTTCCTCACCCTGCGCGGCCTGCGCACCCTGGATGCGCGGCTGCGCGTGCACCAGGAGAACACCGCCGGCATCGTCGCGCTGCTGGAGGCGCATCCGGCCGTGGCGCGGGTCTGCTATCCCGGGCTCGGCTCGCATCCGGGCCACGCCGTCGCCGCGCGGCAGCAGTCCGGTTTCGGGGCGATGCTGTCGTTCGAGCTCGCCGCCGTGCCGGGCGTCGACGCCGTGGACGTGGTGCGCGCCGTCGTCGACGGCCTGCAGCAGTTCACGCTCGCCGAGTCGCTCGGCGGGGTGGAGAGTCTGATCGCGCATCCGGCGACGATGACCCACGCCGCGATGTCGCCCGACGCGCGCGCGGCTGCCGGCATTTCCGACGGCCTGCTGCGCCTGTCGGTCGGCATCGAGGCGCTGGAGGACCTGCACGCGGATCTGCTCGCCGCACTCGAGCGTGCGAGCGCCTGCGCTGAACCGGTCGGCCATCGTGCCCGTGCCGGGGTGGACGCATGAGTGCCGTGGTGCCGCTGCGGCGCGCGCGCCGGCCCGTGCCGCGACCCGCACGGCTCGCCCTGCTGGGCACCGGCGGCGTCGGCAGCGCGTTTCTCTCGCGCTATACGCAGCTCGCATCCAAGGGCGCGACACTGCCGGCGGTGTCCTGGATCTGCAATTCGCGCACCCAGATCGCCGGCGGCGCGGACCTCGCGGCCGCCCTGCGTGACGCGCGCGCTGCGGCGCGGATTCCGGGCGGATTTCCGCCCTGGGCCGAGGGCGAAAGTCCGCAGCCCGGTGACATCGTCGTCGACGCCACCGCCAGCGAAACCGTCGCCGACTGGCATCCCGAGTGGCTGGCCCGCGGCGTGCACGTGGTCACCGCGAACAAGCTCGGCACCGGTGGCGACCTCGGCCGTGCCCAGGCGATCGCGGACGCGCTCGTCGACACCGGCAGCCGTTATGGCGACAGCGCGACCGTCGGCGCCGGCCTGCCGCTGCTGCGCAGCCTGCGCGCGCTGGTCGACGGCGGCGACCGCATCCACTCGATCGAGGGCGTGCTGTCGGGCTCGCTGGCGTGGCTGTTCGCGCGCTACGACGGCCGGCAGCCGTTTTCCGCGCTGGTGCGCGAGGCGCAGGCGGCCGGTTATACGGAACCCGATCCGCGGGTGGACTTGAGCGGCGAGGATGTCCGGCGCAAGCTGCTGATCCTGGCGCGCGCTGCCGGCTTTGCCGTCCCGGCCCACGAGGTCGTGGTGGATTCGCTGGTCCCGGCGCCGCTGGCGACGCTCGACACCGCCCAGGTGGACGCGGCGCTGGCCGCGCTGGATCCGTTGATCGCCGCGCGGCACGCGGCGGGTGCGCGGCTGTGCTTCGTCGGTCGCTTCGACGCGGGTGGCGGGGCGCACGTCGGTCTGCGCGCGTTGCCGGCCACGCATCCGCTGTGCGCCGGGAGCGGCACCGACAACCGCGTCGCGATCCGCAGCGACCGGTACGACGTCCAGCCTCTGGTGATCCAGGGGCCGGGGGCGGGTGCCGGCGTCACCGCCGCGGCGCTGCTCGACGACGTGCTGGCGATCGCGTCGCTGTGACGGCGCGATGCCGTGTCAGTCCGCTCCGGACCGGCGGGGCGCGCCCCGGCCCGGCTGCCACGGCATGCGACCTTCGATCTCCAGATGCAGCGTGAAGACCAGGAAGCTGCGGATCAGCACCATGAGTCCGAGCATCACCAGGTTGTCGAGGCTGTACTCGACGACGATGGTCCGGATGATGTCGGCCGCGACCAGGAACTCCAGTCCGAGGATCAGGCCGCGCACGCTGTGCCGGCGGTACGCGATATAGGCGCGATGCGCGCCGCGCCGGCGCAGCTCGAGCGGCCAGCGCAGCGTGGCGAAGACGAATCCGCCGAGGATCACCGCCACCCCCAGGGCTTCGAGCGCCTGGATGCTCCACCCCACCATCGACACCAGCGGCTCGCCGAGCGTCACCACCGCCTCAGCACTCGATGACGTTGACGGCCAGTCCGCCGCGCGAGGTTTCCTTGTACTTGTCGCGCATGTCGCGGCCGGTGTCGCGCATGGTCTTGATGACCTTGTCGAGGCTGACCTTGTGCTTGCCGTCGCCGCGGAAGGCCATGCGCGAGGCGTTGATCGCCTTCACCGCGCCCATCGCGTTGCGCTCGATGCACGGAATCTGCACCAGGCCACCGATCGGGTCGCAGGTCAGGCCGAGGTTGTGTTCCATGCCGATCTCGGCCGCGTTCTCGATCTGGCTGGGCGTGCCGCCGAGCGCGGCGGTCAGGCCGGCAGCGGCCATCGAGCAGGCGACACCCACTTCGCCCTGGCAGCCCACCTCCGCGCCCGAGATGCTGGCGTTTTCCTTGTAGAGGATGCCGACCGCGGCCGCGGTGAGCAGGAAATCGAAGATGCCCTGCTCGGTGGCATTGGGGCAGAAACGATCGTAGTAGTGCAGCACGGCGGGCAGGATGCCGGCCGCGCCGTTGGTCGGCGCGGTGACCACACGGCCGCCGGCGGCGTTCTCCTCGTTCACCGCGAGGGCATAGAGGTTGACCCAGTCGAGCGTCGTCAGCGGGTCGCGCATCGCCGCCTCGGGCTTGGACGACAGTTCGCGGTACAGCGCCGGCGCGCGCCGGGTGACGTGCAGGCCGCCGGGCAGGGTGCCCGTCTCGCGGATGCCGCGCTCCACGCAGGCCTGCATCGCCTGCCAGATCTCGCGCAGCCCGGCGCGGATCTCGTCCTCGCTGCGCCAGACCTTCTCGTTCTCCAGCATCAACCGGGCGATCCCGAGGCCGCTGTCCTGGGCCCGGGCGATCAGTTCGTCACCGCTGGCGAACGGATGGGGCACATCGGTGGTGTCGGCGACGATCCGGTCTTCGGCCGCTTCGTCCTGGTTGACGACGAAGCCGCCACCCACGGAGTAGTAGTCGCGCGTGGCGATGACCGCGCCGTCGGCGTCGTAGGCGGTGAAGCGCATGCCGTTGGTGTGGAAGGGCAGCTTCTGCCGCTTGTTCATCACCAGGTCCGACTTCTCGTCGAACGCGATCTCGTGCGTGCCGCCGAGACGGATGCGCCGCTCGCCGCGGATGCGTGCCAGCGCATCGGGAATGATGTCCGGGTCGATGCGGTTCGGCATGTGGCCTTCCAGCCCCATCATGACCGCCTTGTCGGTGCCGTGGCCGCGCCCGGTCAGCGCCAGCGAGCCGAAGACCTCGGCGCGGACGCGGGCGACGTCCTGCAGACGACCGGGCACATCCAGCCAGCGACGCACGAAGCGCGCACTCGCGCGCATCGGCCCGACGGTGTGCGAGGAACTCGGCCCGATGCCGATCTTGTAGAGGTCGAAGGTGCTGACTGCCATCGGGCTATTCTACGGGCCGCGCCTGCACCCGGGCCTGACGCGACGCGGCATGACAGCTCCCACCCTGATCCTGTACCAGCGCGACGATTGCCATTTGTGCGATCTGGCGCTCGACGTGCTCGCCGCGGCCGGTGTGCCGGACTTCGAGAGCGTGTTCATCGACGAGGACGCCGCGCTCGAGGCCCGCTACGGACACCGGGTGCCGGTTCTGCACGATGTCCGACACGATCGGGACCTCGACTGGCCGTTCGATGCCGGCACCGTGCGGCGCTGGCGCGGGCACCCGGTCGCGCCGGCGGCGCTCAGTTCGACGGCTGCAGATAGACCCGGGTGCTGACCGCGATCTCGTTCGGAATCGTGCCGGTATCGGCCCATTCGCCGCCGCCCACGCCGAAGTCGAGGCGACGCACGGTGGCACGGCCCGACAGCAGCGGGCGGGCGCCCGGCGTCCAGCTGAAGTTGAGGGTGACCGGCTTGCGCACGCCGCGCAGCTCCAGCGTGCCGTCGGCGGCGTACTGCCCGTTGCCGAGATCGCGGACGCCGGTGGCGGTGTAGGTGGCCTGGGCGAAACGGGCCGCGTCGAAGAACGCGGCGCCGCGCATCTCGCCGTCGTAATCCGGGTTCTGCGTGGTCGCGGTGGCGAGCGGGATCGTCACCGAGAGCCGGCTGCCGGCGAGATCGGCCGGATCGAAACGCACCGTCGTGCGGAAGCCGGGGAAGGTGCCGGAGAAGGTCTCGCCCTGGTACTTGCCGGCGAAGGCCAGTGACGAACCCGGGGCCTGGACGTAGTCGGCGGCGTGGGCGGACAGCAGGGGCGCGGCGGCGAGCGCGGCGGCGAGCAGCAGGCGGAAGGCGGGCATGATCAGTCCTCGGAGCGGGCGGAAGAAGGCCGGGCGCCGGCGCGCATCCAGCCGCGCGGCAGCATCCGCGCCAGCGTGGCATCGCGCAGCACCGCGTGGTGGTACAGCGCGGCGGCCGCGTGCAGCAGGGTCACCGCGACCAGCCCCCAGAACAGCGCTTCGTGCAGATCGCGTGCGGTGACGCGCAGCCCGGCATCGCGTCCCACCAGAGCGGGCAGGTTGAACAGGCCGAACCACTGCAGCGGATAGCCGGCGGCGGAGTTGAACGCCCAGCCGCTGAGCGGAATCGCCAGCAGCAGCGCGTACAGCAGCCAGTGGGTGACCGATGCGACGCGGCCCTGCCACCGCGGCGTACCCGGCACCGCCTGCGGCGCACCGGCGTACAGGCGCCACAGCAGCCGCAGCGTCGCCAGCGCGAGGATCGTCAGACCCAGCGACTTGTGCAGCGCATAGACCTGCACCTTGGTCGGGCTGGCGCGCATGTCGCCCATCAGCAGGCCGATCAGGCCGGTCGCGAGGATCAGCGCGACCACCAACCAATGCAGCGACTGGCTGATGCCGCCCCAGCGGTCGACCGGGTTGCGCAGGCTCACGGGCGTGGTGGCGCAGACGACGGCGCGGGGCCGGGCCCGTCCGCAGGCGGAGGCGCGACCGGCCTCTCCGGATCGGGATTCGCCGGCGGCTCGACGCCCGCGGCGCCGTCGTCGTCCCGCGCGTTCCCGGTCGCGGGCGCGGGATCCGCCGCGTCGTCGGCGCCGCTGCGCGTGCGCGTGGCTTCGACTTCGAGGCGCAGCTCCACCGCATCGCCGATCATCGAGCGCCAGGCATCGACGCCGAATTCGGCACGCGACAGCAGGCCGGTGGCGGAGAACCCCACCGTGCGCCGGAACGGCGGCAGCGGATGGCGGCGCGACGCGTTGCGGACGGCGTCGAGGATCACTTCACGGGTCACGCCGCGCAGGGTCAGTGTGCCGTAGACACGCGCCCGCTCGGCGTCGAGCGGCTCGACCCGCGTGGACACGAAGCGCGCCACCGGATGACGTGCGGTGTCCAGCAGGCCGCGCGCGGCCACGGCGCGGTTCCAGTCGGCATCCCCGAAATCCAGCCGCTCCAGCGGCACCGACACATCGACCCGCGCATCGGTCCAGTCCTCGCCGTTGGTCCACAGGGTGCCGGTCGATCCCGACACCGTACCGATGGCCTTGGAAAAGCCCGCGTGGTCGACCGCCAGCACGACGCGGGTATGCACCGGGTCCAGGCGGTACGGCGCCGCAGGCTGCGCAATGGCCAGGCCGGCCCAGGCCGACAGGACGAGTCCGAGGAGGACGAAGTGGACTTCCGGGCGTCGGCTGCGTCGCATCCGTCGATTCTAGGCACGTCGCGCGACGCGCGTGCAACTTGCGGTGTCAACGCTGCGTTGCGAGGATGCCGGGCAGGGAGTCGCGGCCAGTACGCGGCGTTCAATCGGGGAACCGGGGATGCGTTGCGCAGGGATCGCCTTGTTGGGGCTGTGGTTGAGTCTGATCGCCTGCGCGTTGGCGGCGAGCAACCATGTGCCGGTGGCCACTGCCGGCAATCCGCAGCCACGGCAGATCGGCGTGCTCGACGGCCTGCCGTCGAGTCGCGTGAACGCGATCGCCGAGGACCGGCAGGGGTTTCTGTGGATCGCGACGCGTGACGGCCTGGCGCGCTACGACGGTGTCGGCTTCCGGGTGTGGCGCACCGAGGACGGCCTGCGCGACAACAGCGTGTGGAGCGTGCACGTCGACGCGCGCGACCGGATCTGGATCGGCACCAGCCGCGGCGGCCTCTCGATGCTCGATGTCGACCGCACGCGGTTCACCCACTACACGCAGTCGAGTCACCCCGAGATGGGCACCGACGACGTGTGGGCAGTGACCTCGACGCCCGATGGCGCGATCTGGTTCGGCACTGCGGAGTCGGGGCTGTACCGCATCGACGACGATGGGCGCATGCAGCGTTTCCGTGCCGATCCGGCGGATCCGCGCAGCCTGCCGGGCGATGCCGTGGCCTATCTGGTGGTCCAGGAGGATGGCACGCTGTGGGTGGGCTGCAAGGCCGGCGTCGCGGCCTGGACCGGCGAGGATTTCGCCCCGGTGCCATTGCCGACGCCACCCGGCGCCGTCGTCGAAGGCCTGACCGCGGGTGACGCCGGCGAGCTCTGGATCGGTGTGCACGGGGCCGGCGCCGTCCGCCGCCCGGATGGGCGCACCGAACTCATTCCGCTGTCCGACCCCGTGCTGGACAAGCCGGTGCTGCACATGCTGGTCGAGGACCGGCAGGGCGCCCGCTGGTACGACACGCGCAGTGGTCTCGCGCGCGAGATCGACGGTCGGCTCGAGGACGTGCCGCTCTACAGCGTGGCCAGCCGCGGCGCCGTGCGGCCGGCCTGGGCGTCGGCGTTCGAGGACCGCGAGGGCGGCCTGTGGTTCGCCAGCAACGACACCGGGCTGTGGTATCTGCCCGCGAACTGGCGCAATTTCACCGTGCTGCAGCGGCGCATGTCCGATCCGGCGACGCTGGGCAACGCGGTCGTCAATGGCATCGCGCCGGCCGCGGACGGCGGCCTGTGGCTCGTCGGCAGCGGCGGCGCGCTGGATCACCTCGACCCCAGGACCGGCAGGATCGACCACCGCCTCACGCAGGTCTGCGGCACCCGGGTGAGTACCGGTGTGATCGAGATGACGACCGGCATCATCTGGGTCGTGTGCATGGGGCGCCTCGTCCGCTACGACCCGGGCACCGGCGAACGCCGCGCCTGGGACGAGAGCGACGGCGTCCAGGCGGCGCCCGGCAACGGATTCGCCGGGCTGGTCGAGGCCGACGACGGGCTGCTCTGGATCGCCGACCCGGGCGGGCTCCAGGCGCGTGCAGCGGATGGCGATGTGGTCGTCTCGATCCGACCCGGCGCCGGTCATGGTCTGCCCGCATCGGTCCGTCCCACGCGACTGGCCCGTGGCCCCGACGGGGGGCTGTGGCTGGCCACCACGGGTGGCCTCTTCCAGTGGAATTCGGCCCGGGCGCGTTTCCAGCCGGTCGCCGGCGGTCCGCAGACACATGTCAGCGCGATCGGGCAGCAGGGCGCGGACACGATCTGGCTGACCGGCCTGGGCCGGCTCGACGAGTACCGCTGGGATGGTGCCGCGCTCGTGCCGGGCCGCCGCTTCGGCGTCGCGGATGGGCTCCCGGAGGTGTTTCCGGGCGATGTGCGCATCGACGCGCACGGCGCCGTCTGGATGACCACGGTGCGCGGCCTGCTGCGGCTTGACCCCACGACCTCGCGCATCCGCGTCTACGGGGTGCGCGATGGTCTGCTGAGCCAGGAGTTCAACGAGCGGCCGGTAGGCGTTTCGCGCGACGGCCATTTCGCCGCCGGCACCGGCGACGGTCTGCTGCTGTTCCATCCGCTGCAGGTGCAGCAGCACGACACGACGCCGCCCCTGCTGATCGGCACGCTGGAGGTGCGCCGCGGCGACGACGTCATCCAACTGCCGCCTCAGGGGCCGGTCCGGCTGCAGCACGGGGATCGCGATCTGCGCGTGGTCGCGCGCCTGCTGTCGTTCACCGACGCGCACGCGCACCGTTACCGCCTCCGGCTCGACGGCTACGAGACCGACTGGGTGCATGTGAATGCCGGGGCGGTGCGCCGGTTTCCGCGGCTCGAGCCCGGACACTACACGCTCGAGGTGGAGGCGCGCACGGAAGGTGGCGACTGGATCGCGTTGACCCCGCTGGCGATCCAGCAGGCCCCGCCGTGGTGGCGGACGCTGTGGGCGTGGATCGCGGCGCTGGTGCTGGTGGCGCTCGGTTTGTGGCGTGCCGCGCATGTATACCGGGAGCGCCTGCGTCGACGCCATGCCTGGCAGCTGGCCGAGGAGAAGCGCGAGCTGGCCGAACATGCCTCCCAGGCCAAGACCCGCTTTCTCGCCACGCTGGGACACGAGGTGCGCACGCCGATGACCGGCGTTCTGGGCATGAGCGAGCTGCTGCTCGATACCGAACTCGATCCACGGCAGCGCGACTACACCCTCGCGATCCGCCGCGCGGGCGATCACCTGATGCGCCTGGTCAACGATGCACTGGATCTGGCGCGGATCGAGGCAGGCCGATTGCAGCTCGATCCGCAGGCTTTCGATCTGCACGCGATGGTGCAGGACATCGTCTCGTTGTGCGCGCCGATGGCGCGTCAGAAAGCACTGGACTTCGACGTCACGCTCGCCCCGGAAACGTCGCCGTGGGCGCTGGGTGACCCGACCCGGGTGCGTCAGATCCTGCTGAACCTGATCGGCAACGCGCTCAAGTTCACCGAATCGGGTCGCGTCGGCCTGCATGTCGAACGCGACGGCGCGGACGTGGTGTTCACCGTCACCGACACCGGCCCCGGCCTGAGCGCCGAGCAGGTGGGCCGCCTGTTCCGGCGGTTCGAACAGGCCGACGGCGCCCGCACCAGCGCGCGCTACGGCGGCAGCGGTCTGGGACTGGCGATCAGCCAGGAGCTGTCGGCCGCGATGGGGGGGCGGATCGATGTCGCCAGCACGTTGGGTCAGGGCACCCGGTTCGACGTGCGCCTGCCGCTGGCCGCGGTCGACGCGCCGCCGGTTTCCGCCGAGCAGGCCAGCGACGCGCGCATCACCGCTGCCGTCGGCCTGGACATCCTGCTGGTCGAGGACGACCAGACCGTGGCCGATGTGATCTCGGGCCTGCTTCAGGCCCAGGGCTACACCGTGGTGCACGCGATGCACGGACTCGCCGCCCTGACCGAGGTTTCGGCGCGCAGTTTCGACATCGCGCTGCTGGATCTCGATCTCCCGGGCGTCGACGGCCTGGCCCTTGCGGGCATGCTGCGCGCGCTGGGCTTCTATCGCCCGCTCGTGGCGGTGACCGCGCGCGCCGACGCCGATGCCGAGCCCGCCGCCCGCGCCGCCGGGTTCGAGGGGTTTCTGCGCAAGCCGCTGACCGGCGAGATGCTGGCCGACGTCATCGCCCAGACCTGGCGCCCCGCCCGGTCCGACGACGGTATCGACACCGCCTCCTGAACCGGAGGCGCGCCGCGCGGCGCGAAGCCGCGACCGTTCGCACCGGCTGAGACGCGCCGGCGCCAGGCTTGCCGCGTCCTGCACGCGTCCCTGCCCAGACTCCGCCGATGGCTTCCTCTCCGAATCCGCGCGCCCGTGCCGCGGGCGACCTGATCCAGTTGCGCCCGGAAGGCCTGTACTGTCCTGCGGGCGATTTCCACATCGACCCCTGGCGGCCGGTGCCGCGCGCGGTGATCACGCATGGCCACGGCGACCACGCGCGCATCGGCATGGGCGCCTATCACACCACCCGGATCGGCCTGCCGATTCTCGAGTGGCGCCTCGGCGAACAGATCTACATGGCGCACGAGTACGGCGTGCCGTTCCGGATGGGCGATGCGACCGTATCGCTGCACCCGGCCGGACACGTGCTGGGATCGGCGCAGGTCCGGGTGGAAGTCGACGGCGAGGTCTGGGTGGCGTCGGGCGACTACAAACGCCAGCACGACCCGACCTGCGCGCCGTTCGAGGTCGTGCGCTGCGACACCTTCATCACCGAGGCGACGTTCGGCCTGCCGGTCTATCGCTGGCCGGAGACGTCCGAGGTCGCGCGCGAGATCGTGGCCTGGCGCGACCACTGCGCCGAACGGGGCGAAGCGGCGATCCTGTACTGCTACGCGCTCGGCAAGGCCCAGCGCGTGCTGGCCGAACTCGCCGCCCACACCGATGCGCCCGTGCTGCTGCACGGCGCGGTCGCCAACGGCGTCGATGTCTACCGCCGCGCCGGCGTGCCGATGATCGAGACCGTGCCGGTGGCCGACACCGACAAGGCCGCGGAGTTCGCCGGCAAGCTGGTGCTCGCGCCGCCGTCGGCGGCCGGCAGTGCGTGGATCCGGCGCTTCCGCCGCGCGCAGCAGGGGTTCGCATCGGGCTGGATGCGCCTGCGCGGCAACCGGCGCCGGCGCAACTACGATCGCGGCTTCGTGGTGTCCGATCACGCCGACTGGCCGGACCTGATGCGCACCGTGCGCGAGACCGGCGCCTCGCGCGTGATCGCCACGCACGGCAATACCGACGCGATCATCCGCGCGCTCAACGAGGACGGCATCGCCGCCGAGGCGTTCCGGACGGATTTCGGGGGCGAGGAGTGAGCGCCGGTTGCTCGACTCCGGCGGTGTTTCTTCCTGCGCTGGCGTCGGCGTTCGCTTCGCACGTGTTTCCGGGGCCGGCCGTGCGGCGGCGCCGCGCGAGCCGGGTATCGGAGGGCGATCCGGCCCGGCGGCGCCCGGCCCGTCCCCTGTGCGTCCCGGTCCACGCCGTACGCCGTCCGGACGCGCGGCGCCCGGGCATGGGCGCAGCGCCGGCCTCGCGCCCTTGCGATGCCCGGCGCCACACGTCGCGCGCGACCGCGCAAACACGGGCGAAAGCCGAAGCCGACACAGGAGCGACCGCAGTCGCAACCGCGACCGCAGCCGTCGCCGTGTCCGCGATACCCGGGCGCCGTCATGGCCGCGGAGGCGGAAATCCCTGCGGACTGGCGCTGGGCGGCGTGACGTCACGGGTATTCCGCCGTCGCGGGAATGGCGGCTCACGGGCATTTCGTCGCGGTCGAACCCGACTCGGCGGCCGCGCCGGGCTTGGCCCCTCGACCGGGCTCGGCCAGCCGGGGGGACCTGGCGCTCCGATCGCCCCGGGCTGCCCGACAACACAGGCCTTCGGATGAAACGTTTCGCCCAGCTCTACCGCGAGCTCGACCAGAGCACCGCCACGCTCGACAAGCGCGCCGCGCTGATCCGCTATTTCCGCGAGGCGCCGCCACGCGACGCGGCGTGGGCGCTGTATCTGCTGTCGGGGGGCAAGGTGGCCGGCGCGCGCAAGAAGATCGCCAACACACGCGAGCTGCGTGAATGGATCGCGATCGAGTCGGGCACGCCCGACTGGCTGGTCGACGACAGCTATGACCAGGTCGGTGATCTCGCCGAGACGCTGGCGCTGCTGCTCGACGATCCCGGCGAGGCGGCGCCGGACATCGCGCTGGCCGACTGGATCGAGATCCGTCTGCTGCCGGTGGCCAACAAGGACATCGAGCTGCGCCGTTCGGTCATCGTCGAGGCCTGGCGTACGCTGCGCTTCGACGAGCGACTGCTGTTCAACAAGCTGCTGACCGGTGCGCTGCGTGTGGGTGTGTCGCAGCGGCTGGTGCAGCAGGCGCTGGCCGAGCTCACCGGTATCGACATCGCGCGGCTCGCGCAGCGCATGCTCGGCAGCTGGGCGCCGACGCCCGGGTTCCTGCGCGATCTGCTCAGCGTCGAGGAACTGCCCGGTGATCGCCAGCAGCCGTATCCGTTCTTCCTGGCCTCGCCGCTGGAATCGGCGCTGCGTGCGGAAACGGCCCTGCCGGACACCGGCCCCGCGGATGACGGTGCGTCCGCGCCGACGCCGGACATCGTCGCGCTGGCCAACGATCCCGAGGCCGTGGCCCGTGCCCTCGGCCCGATCGAGGACTGGCTGCTGGAATGGAAGTGGGACGGCATCCGCCTGCAACTGCTGCGGCGCGACGGCGAGGTGGCGCTGTGGTCACGTGGCGAGGAGCGCCTCGACGGCCGCTTTCCCGAGATCGAGGCAGCCGCGATGGCATTGCCCGACGGCACGGTGCTCGATGGCGAGCTGCTCGCGTGGCGCGCGGAGGACGATGCACCGCTGCCGTTCACGGCGCTGCAGACGCGCATCCAGCGCCTCAAGCCGGGCCCGAAGACGCTGGCCGACACCCCGGTGCGGCTGCAGGTCTACGATCTGCTCGAACGCGACGGCGACGACTGGCGCGCGCGACCGCAGTCCGAGCGCCGGGCCGCACTGGAGGCCCTGGTCGACGCGCATGGCGATCCGCGCATCGTGGTCTCGCCGCGCATCGAGGTGGCGGACTGGGCGGCCGCCGCCGACCTGCGCGCGCAGGCGCGCGAGCGCGGCGTCGAAGGGCTGATGCTCAAACGCGCCGGTGCGCCGTACCAGACCGGCCGCCGGCGCGGCGACTGGTGGAAATGGAAGATCGATCCGCTGACCATCGACGCGGTGCTGCTCTACGCGCAGGCCGGTCACGGCCGACGCAGCACGCTCTACACCGACTACACCTTCGGCCTGTGGGACGGCGACACGCTGGTGCCCGTGGCCAAGGCGTATTCGGGCCTCGACGACAGCGAGATCCTCGCGCTCGACGGCTGGATCCGCGCGCACACGCTGGAGCGGTTCGGGCCGGTGCGTTCGGTCCGGGCGCACCACGTGTTCGAGCTCGGCTTCGAGGCGGTCAATGTCTCCAAGCGGCACAAGTCGGGCATTGCGGTGCGGTTCCCCCGCATCCTGCGCTGGCGACGCGACAAGCCCATGGCCGAGGCCGACCGGCTCGAGACCCTGAAGGCGCTGGCCCGGTGAAGGGGGGACGTGGGCGCGCGCGTGCACGCGTGTTCATGCCGCGAGGCCGGCGGTGCGGCGCGGGCGCCTGCGGAGCACTCCGTTGAAGCGCCTGCGCGGTCCGGATGCGCCCCTGCGGGCATGGTTCGACGCCCAGGGCTGGACGCCCGCGCCGTTCCAGCGCGAGGTCTGGCGCCGGTATCTGGCCGGCGAATCCGGCCTGTTGCAGACACCCACCGGCAGCGGCAAGACCCTCGCGGCGCTCGGTGGGCCGCTGCTCGAAGCCCTGGCGCTGGCGGCGGACGCGACGAAGCGCACGGCGCAGGTGGCGTCGACAGCGACAGGAGCGACCGGCCGGGCCATCGACACCGCGACGCACCGCGCGGACCCGCGCCGCGGCACCGGACGTCTGTCGTCCACCACGGCATCGGTGTCGACGACCGGCACGCGCGGGCGGACGCAGGAACCGGACGCGACGACGGCCCGCGCGCGCGCGCCTCGCATCCGCCACGTGCCACGCGACCTCTCGCTGCTGTGGATCACGCCGCTGCGCGCGCTCGCGGCCGATACCTTGCGCGCGATGCGCACGCCGATCGAGGCGCTCGGCCTCGACTGGCAGGTCGGCCTGCGCACCGGTGATGCCAGCGCCCGCGACAAGCGCCTGGCGCGCGAGGGCAAGCTCGATGCGCTGATCACCACGCCCGAGTCGCTCTCGCTGCTGCTGTCCTATCCCGATACCGCCCCGCAGCTGGCGACGCTGCGCTGCGTGATCGTCGACGAGTGGCACGAATTGCTCGGCAACAAGCGTGGCGTGCTGCTGCAACTCGCGTTGGCGCGGCTGCGCGCGCTGAATCCCGCGCTCCGGATCTGGGGCGTCTCGGCGACGCTGGGCAACCTCGACGAAGCCCGCGATGCGCTGCTGCCGCACCTGCCCGAGGCGCCGACGGTGGCCGGCGTCGCGCCGAAGGTCATGACCATCGATACGCTGTTGCCGGACGAGGACGAGCGTTTCCCGTGGGGCGGTCATCTCGGTCTCGCCCAGTTGCCACGCGTGCTCGAACGGCTGATGGCCGAGCGCACCAGCCTGCTGTTCTGCAACACCCGATCGCAGGCCGAGCTCTGGCACCGCGCACTGTCGGCGGTGTGGCCCGAGGCGCCGGAGACGCTCGCGCTGCACCACGGTTCGCTGGATCCGAAACTGCGCGGCGACGCCGAGAACGGCCTCCGTGAGGGCAGCGTGCGCTGCGTGGTGGCCACGTCCAGTCTGGATCTCGGCGTCGATTTTCCCGCGGTGGACCAGGTGCTGCAGATCGGCAGTCCGAAGGGGGTCGCGCGCCTTCTGCAACGCGCCGGGCGCGCCAAGCATCGCCCGGGCGAGGCGGGCCACGTGGTCTGCGTGCCCACCCATGCGCTGGAGCTGGTGGAGTACGCCGCCGCGCGCGAGGCCGTGGCCCAGGGCACGATCGAATCCCGCCCCGCGCCGCGGCTCAGTCTCGACGTGCTGGCCCAGCACTGCGTGACGCTGGCGCTCGGCGGCGGCTTCACGGGCGACGCCCTGCTGGCCGAAGTGCGCGGCACCCAGGCCTTCCGCGCGCTGGACGACACCAGCTGGCGCGCCGTGCTCGACTTCATCGTGCAGGGCGGCCAGGCGCTCGCGCATTACCCGGATTTCCGCCGGGTCGAGCGCGACGGTGATCTCTACCGGGTGACCGACCGGCGGGTCGCACTGCGTCACCGGCTGTCGATCGGCACCATCACCAGCGACGGCGCGGTACGCGTGAAGCTGATGCGCGGCGGCGGCCTCGGTGCCGTGGAGGAGAGCTTCGTCGGCCGCATGCGTCCCGGCGACAGGTTCCAGTTCGCCGGCCGCACGCTGGAACTGGTGCGCCTGGAAGACATGACCGCCTATGTCCGCGTGGCCAAGGCCGGCACCGGCACGGTGCCGAAATGGAACGGCGGGCGCATGCCCTTGTCGAGCGCGCTCGCGCACGAGGTCGAGCGCGTGTTCGACGGGCCGAGGCGCGCACCCGAGATGCGGGCGATCGCACGTCTGCTCGACCTCCAGGACCATCTCTCCGCGCTGCCGGCGCCCGACCGCCTGCTGGTCGAATGGGTGCAGGCGCGCGGCGGGCGGCACCTGTTCGTGTTTCCGTTCGCCGGCCGTCACGTGCACGAAGGCCTGGCGGCGCTGCTCGCGCTGCGCTGGGGGCGGCGCGTGCGCAACAGCTTCACGTTCGCGGTCAACGACTACGGCCTGGTGCTGTCACCGGCGCAGGCGGTCGAGATCGAGACGGCCGACGTGGCCGCGCTGCTGACGCCCGAGCGGCTGCTGGAGGACCTGCGCGAGAGCCTCAATCTCGCCGAACTCGCCCGGCGCCAGTTCCGCGACATCGCCCGTGTCGCCGGCCTGCTGCCGCCGTCGCTGCCGGGCCGGGCGCCGCGCTCGATGCGCCAGCTGCAGGCATCGAGCGGCCTGTTGTTCGACGTGCTGCGCCAGCACGATCCGGAGCACATGCTGCTGGCGCTCGCCGAGCGCGAGGTCTTCGCCGCCCAGCTCGAAGTGGTGCGCCTGCGCGAAACGCTGGAGGACTGCAGCCGGCGCACACTGGACCTGCATCCGATGAAGAGCTTTACCCCGATGTCGTTTCCGTTGTGGGCCGAATCGCTGCGCGGCCAGCTCAGTACCGAGGACTGGCGCACACGGGTGCAACGCGCCGCCGCGCAGCTGGAGAAACGCAACCGTGGTTGAGCCGGCGATGCCGGGCGCGCTGGAGATCGCGCTGGCCGGGGAAGCCGTCGCGCTGCTGCCGGAGCGTGCGCTGTGGTGGCCGCGGATGTCGCTGCTGGCGATCGCCGATCTGCATCTGGGCAAGGGCGATCATTTCCGCCGCGCCGGCATCGCGCTGCCACGTGGTGGCACCGCGCTCGATCTGCAGCGGCTCGACGCGCTGCTCGAGGCCACGCGCGCGACGCGTCTGCTGGTGCTCGGTGACCTGCTGCACGCGGCGGTCAACGATGCGCCCTGGCGCGAGGCCTGGTCGCGCTGGCGGGCCGGACGCACGGCGCTGTCGGTCGAGCTCGTCAGCGGCAACCACGACCGCGCCCTGCGCACGCGGCCGGGCCTCGCCGACGCACTGGGCCTGCATGTCCACGGCGCGCGGCTGGCGTTCGCGCCGTTCGTGTTCGTCCACGACCCGGCCGATGCCGCCGATGCCGCCGGCTACCGGCTCGGCGGTCATCTGCACCCTGTCGTGCGCCTCCCGGGTGTGCCGAGACTGCCCGCGTTCCGCTTCGACGCGCGCGCGGGAGTGCTGCCGGCCTTCACTGCCTTCGCCGGCGGCTGGCGCGTGGACCGCGAACCCGGCACGCGCCTGTTCGCCTGTGCGCCGGATGTGGTGGTGGACGTGTCCGCCTGAGCGGCGCGCTTCCTGGCACGCACCGTCGGCATCCGCGACCCCGCGTGATGGGGTTAGCATCGGCCGACGGCGGGGAGCTCGACATGGCAGGGACATCGGGGTGGGCAGGGTCGGCGATGCGGTGCGCCGCCTGGTTGGCAGTGTGGCTCGCGTGCACCGTGCCGCCGTGGGCCCGGGCCGCCGACGAGCGCGTGCGCCCCCCGTTTCTGGGTGGCTACCTGCGCGAAACCCGCATCGTGTATCCGTTGGCGGTAGCCGGTTGGCAGGCGCAGGGCGAAACCCGGTACGAGCCACCGGAGCTGGGCGTTTCCGTGCGCTACGCCCGTGATGCGGCCCACGCCGCGCACGTCGACCTGTATCTCTACCCGGCCGGGGAGGTGGGGGCGTCATCCCTCGATGCCCACATGGCGCAGACGATCGAGGAGCTGCACGGGCTCGACGGACAGGAACACGGACGGACGATCCGCTTCGGCACGGTGCACGCCGAGCGCGTCGCGCTGGACGGGGTGGATGCGGAGAGCGCGGACGGGGAGCTGCGATCTGCATCCGGGTGGATGCGCTCGGGCGATGCGATGTACCTCACCGCGCTCGCGATCGCGGTGCGCCAGTACCATTTCGTCAAAGCGCGCTACACGCTCGCCGGCGCACCCGGCGCCGAGGCGAGCGTGCGCATGGACGCCGCAGCCCTGCTGGCGCGGTGGGTCGAACAGCTCGAGATCGCGAGCACCGGCGGCTGCGGTGCCCCGTTTCCCCGTGTCGTCATCGATGCCGGAGCTGCCTTTCCAGTCACGCGCCTCGCCGATGTCACGCGTGACGAGCAGACACGCGCCGTGCTGACACCGGAGTTCGAACTGGTGACGCGCGATCCCGACGATCCGGCGGTGCCACTGCTGGAGGCGACCGGCAGGGCGCTGCGCCAAGCCCGGTATCCGGGCTGCGCCGGTGAGATGCCGGTCGAGCCCGATGTGCCGGAGGGGCATCGCGAAATCCGCATCGAGTACCGCGCCCCGAACGTGGCATCCGCGTCCGCGGCGGATGCTTGACGCCGCGATGGCGCGGCGCCGGTTCGCGCTGGCATGATAGGACGCATGGATGGGGGACGGCCGCGGATGCGGTCCGCAACAGGGAGCGGGAACCGGGGATGGTGGAGTTCGTGAGCACGGCGCTGGGCTATCCCACGCTCGTCTACAGCATCGTGCTGGCCTTCTGCGCGATCTACTGGCTGCTTGCAGCCACCGGCCTCGTGAATCTCGATCTCGAGGGCCTCGACGCGGTCGAACTGGGGGACACCACCGGCCTGGCCGGCATGCTCGGTCGCCTCGGACTGGACCGCCTGCCGCTGATGCTGGTCGTCACCCTGGTCGCCTTCATTGCCTGGTTCCTGACCTACTTCGTGCACCTGCTGGTACTCGGCCAGCTCGCCGGCTGGCTGCGCTGGCTGGTCGGCAGCGCTGTCGCGCTGGCCGCGTTCGTTGCGGCGGTCCTCATCGCTTCGGCCATCCTGCGTCCTCTGCGCCGATGGCTGCTGTCGCGACGCACGCCTGCGCAGCAGTCGTTGCTCGGGCAGGTGGCGGTGGT
>VFQP010002378.1_pt1 | contig 21151 bp, 34 predicted proteins | sample 3512351 | NCBI WGS metagenome assembly VFQP01 (sample SAMN10412372, study PRJNA504923) | tailings metagenome | isolation source: Relicate 1 Philex TSF1 revegetated site | place: Philippines: Tuba, Benguet | collected 2017-08-29
TGCAGGCGTGGCGCTGCAGAGCCTCGTGTGCAGGTACACGCCGGATGGCGGGCCTTGCTCGACGCACTTGCGCCACTGCCACCCGTCGTGGTTGGCGACGCTCTGCTTGCCGCCGGCCCGCGGGATCGTGGGCACCGATGGCATGCTGGCCACGAGGCTCGCCAGCAGCGCGGGGTCCCACTGCTGCGAGGCCGAAGCTGTTGCGGTGCCTTTGTCGTCGCCGGGCACGGCCCCCGAGGCCCCATCGGCCGATGGCTCGGCAGCGTGCAGCAGCTCCTCGCCGCCTGCCTGCTGCATTGGCTCGTCGTCCGCGTCCTGCAGCACCTGCGGCCGTCGTCGCGGGCGCGGTCAAAGCCGGGCGGCCCCCTCTGGCCTCGCGCCCAGGGGGAGGTGCTGCCAACGCCAGGTGGTGTGCCATCGCCAGTGGCCCCAGGCCGGCCCGGCGCGCTGCGGCTGGCCGCAAGCACCAAGGGCTGCTGCGTGGCGCCTTGGCGGCCCCTGCCCCCCAGGCTCAGCGCGTCTTGATCATGCCAGTCAACAACACGGGAAAGGCAGAACGAGGCAGCGAGAACGGCCCCGGCCAGGGAGCCAGTCCTCACCTCGCCATCCATCGCTGCGCCTCCTCGCGGCTGCTGCGCCGCGCCTCCTGCTGCCGCGCTGCCTGGGGGGCGGGGCTCCGAGGCTCCCGCTGCTAGAGCGAGGCCTCCAGGCGCGCCATGGCTGCTGAAGAGCGGAGGCGCGCAGCACTGCTGAGCGCCCACAGCGCTGGGGATCGGCTCCACCTGTGTGCGCCCGCGAGCGCCCGAGGCTGTGTGCGCCCACAAGCCGGGAGGAGGTCTCGCTGCAAAAGGGAGCTGCGCATGGGCGAGACGAGCAGGAGAGAGGGACGCACCGGCAGCACCGGCAGGAAGAGAGGCGAGTCCTGGTACGCGCCCAGCACCACGCCCTGGTGGCCGCGCGCGGCCGTGGGAGTGCCTGCGCTCGCTGCTGCTGCAGCGGCGACCGCGAGCGCGGCAGCCGCCGGCTGCAGCACCGCCGCAGCGCTCTCCTGGTGCGCAGGGCCGGGATCCTCATCCGCCATGAGGCTGTGTGTGGCGATTGGAGTCGTGCAGCCCGAACCACCTGTCGGTGAGGTCGTTTGAACTTGGCCCCCCAGGAAGGAGCAGCGTGTAGGAGCGCTCCGGTGCACCTGTGTTCCGTTCCTCAACACAAGCACCTGCCGCTTGGTGGGCACGGGTGCCTTGGCCGGGGGCGCGGCGCAAGCGAGCGTGGCCGCTGAGCGATCACCTCAGCGGGCGTGGCGCTTCAGCCAGCTTGCAGCCATCGTGATCCTGAAGCACCATCCTGTCCTGGGCTCCTGCTTGCTGTGAGCTCATCATATCAAAAACCGCCCCGCGCGCCCGTCCTGCGCGTCAACTTAGTTTAGCGCCAGTGCGGCAGCAGGAAGAGCAGCAGGATGCCCGCAGCTACGAGCTGCTAGCACTGCAGGCACACTGCCAGGCACACTGCAGCAGGCTCGCCTTTGCCTGACCGACAGCTGGTCCGCGAGGACGCAAGCACGAGAGGATGCAGCCGAAGGCGGCGCTGCTCGGCGCCGCGGTCGCCCTGGCGGCGCTGCTGGTCCGCGGCGCGTCGGCCTCGGGGCGCATGCCGCTCCCGCAGCCGCTGCTGGACCTGCAGGACCTGCCCCCGCCGATGCAGCACGAAAACAGGATCCTCGCCGTCATCACGGCCTATGCGCTCAAGCGCACGCCGCTGTCCCAGAAAGTGCTCCACGCCTACTCGGAAATCTGCGAGATGGGGTGCGTGGGGCGCCCTGCGGCGGCAGGTGCACGTACAGCGACAGCCGTGCGCGGCCAGGCCAGCTGGCCAGTCCAGGCGATCCGCCCGTGCTCTCTCACCTGGAGGTCTACCTGCGGTGCACATCGCAGGTACGAGGTGCACATCGTGTTTGTGACCTTTGAGCTGTGGCGCGAGGAGCGGGACAGCCCGTTCCGCCCGTGGTCGCTCTACCACTGCAAGCGGCTGGAGCAGAACCTGCCCGTGGCCGTCTCGCTGCACCACCGCAACGACGTGCGGCTGGCGGCGCGGCACAGGGAGCTCTTTACGGCCTTTTCAAACAGCTACGACTACTTCATCAGCCAGGTGCGGCGCCGTCGTCTTGCGTTTGCCGCTGGGGCAGGCCTGTAGGGAACCCTGGGGTGGACCTGGGCCTTTGCTAAGTGCCTGCCCACCACCAGGCGGCGCCAGTCATTCACGCCCCATGGCAGCTCACGTCCGAGCGTGCGCAGGAGGAGGACATTGCCATCCGGCCCAGCCACATCGCCTACTTCACGCGCTGGCTGCGCCACTTCCAAGGCCACAACTCGAGCGTGCCCATCATCCCAGCCTTCACGCTGTACGAGGTCATCTCGGGCGAGCCCCGTGATGTGCCATCACCTTTGCCGGCCAGGCCACCTCTGCCCCAAATCCAAGTCACTGTCGCGACGGGCACCCACCCCACGACAGCCACGTATCCGCCTTCCCCGGCGCCACCGCCGCCGCCGTCGCCGCCACCACCCTCACGAACACTGCACCACCCAATGGTGCTCGTGCACAAGAACCACGACCCCATGGAGGTGTTCAGCATCAACAACGTGACCGTGGTGCTGCCCTGGAAGGTGCGCACCACGCGGTGCTGCCCCCCTGCGGCCCTGCGGCTGGACCGCGCGGAGGCAGCGAGTGCCACGCGGACCGCGAGCGCTCGCGTACGTGCGCGCCACGGCACGCTCGCAGACGTACCCGGCCATGTACATCATCCCCCAGAGCATCCTCAAGCAGGCCATCGCGCGCCCCTCATGGACGCAAGACGTGTACCAGCCCTGGCGCGAGTTCAACGTCTACTTCCAGCACCACTGGCTCTCGCACCACGTACGCATGGCCATCCCCCTGGTGGCCTTCAGACAGAGCCTCATCCACCACGGGTCGGACAGGTGAGGGCGGATGGCGAGGTTGGCGTGCCGCGACATGCATGGCTGCCTAGTTGGTCGTTGCAGCGCGAGCTGCAGCACCGCGCACGTGGCGTGTGCGCGCGCGCAGGTACACACCCGACACGATCGAAGGTACCGGCAAGTTCTCTGACGGAGACTCGCACGGTGGGGCGCTGGAGGTGTCTGAGCTGCAGACCTTTCTGGCGCGCTGCAGCAACACCTCCTTATCCTCGCAACGTCACACGCGGGTACTCAACCCGCGCGTGCAGCACGCCCGCATCCAGTACGTCACCAACGACGCGCGGATACCGTCGGACGCCCGTGCGCCATGCGCCGTGTGCGTGGGGCAGGGCTTGGGGGCCAGGTTCCTCCTGCGCGCCTGGGGCCCCTCCCCCATCGTGGTCATTCCACCAGAGCGTGGCAGGACGCCACCGTTCATTCGCATGACGGCAGACATCGAGTGCATTAGCAGCATCTCACAGCAGATGACGGAGCCATGCGAGACGGCCGGGCGCTGCGGCCCTGGGGAGATGGGAGCGTGAGCGCTGAACTGGTGTACGTGCCAAGCGTGGCTCACAGAGGCTTGTGCACAACCTGCTTGGGAGGGGCTGCGCTGCATGCTCACATGTACTGCGTCCCTGTCATGGCATCGCCGCGCGTCAGATAGGAGCCTCGCTGCTTGGATCTTGCCTCTCGTTTTGGCAAGGAGCCTTTTGCACCCGATGCGCTTAGCCAACAAGCCAGGGCACGTCTCAAATCGGCGCCACCCATCCCTCGGTGTCTGGTGCCTTTTCGGTCTGGATCTCTGTGAGCGCCGTGTACATCTCGAGCGCCACCTTGCCCGGCTGCCCGGGCGCCGTGTAGTTGCGCCGTTCGCCGCGGTACGTGAGGCTGCCCACCGAGCACACCACCTGCATGGCCAGGGCCGTAAGTGCACACTCAGCTTGGTGCGGGGCAGGGGCAGCGGCGGCGCAGACTTTGGGCAGCTGACGCTGTGCGCCTGCGTTCGCTGACTCACCACGGCCGTGCCCGTGGTGAAGAGCTCGTCCGCCTCCACGGCCTCGGTCACAGACACGGGCACCTCCTCCACCGTGTAGCCGCGCTTGCGCGCCAGCTCAATGATGGACCTGCGGCGCAAAACAAGGTGTGGCCAGGGCGCTGCGTCTCGTCCGTCGATGGGCCAAGCGTTCACAAACACGTCCAGCAACCGCACGGCAAGCGGCGCACCTCCGAGTGACGCCCGGCAGGATGGTGCCCTGCAGCGGCGGCGTGCGGATCACCTTGCCCTTGACGGCAAAGATGTTGCAGCTGCTCACCTCCTCCAGGTACCTGCGAGCTCACGCGTGGGTGGCACGCGGCAGCAACGTCACAGCGGCCCTCTGTCCCTCAACACCTGCGCATCGTGCTGGCGCCCTGCCCCGCGTGAGCAACGTGCACGCACGTGTCGGTCTTCGCGTCCAGGTACACGACGTCGCTGTAGCCGCTCTTCTTGGCCTCCAGCTGGGTCACCAGCACCTGCGCGCACACACCAGCACGGCTCGCCAAGTGTGCGGGCTCAGGCACAGCCCTGCTGCGCTCCACCAGCAGCGCTTGCCCGCCAGCTGCTCACCGGCGAGTAGTTGCCCGCCGCCTTGGTGCCGCCCATGCCCCCAGGCGCGGCGCGGTGGAAGCGCTCCTCCACGATCAGGTCGATGGGGGTCAGCTGGCCGCTCTGCACAAGGCGTGTCGGCGAGCAGAGAGCCGGCGAACGTGCCATCACCCAGCGCACACATGACGACAGTGAGAGTGACTCCTTCGTCTGGCACGCACCTTGAAGTAGGCGCCCACGGCGGCGGCGTAAACGGTAAAGGTGTACTCTGGCGCGGGGCCCAGGCCCAGGATCGGCCCGCTCCCAAGCAGCAGCGGGCGAATGTACAGCGAGCCCTTGCCCAAGGGTGGCACCTGCGCAGCCGCACGCACACGTGAAGGGCCACCGCGCGCTGTGGGCTTCCCGTTCCCCGTTCCCCGTTCCCGTTCGCCTCAGCAGGCCGTGCCCACCGCGCCCGCGCCGCCCGCCCATCACCCGCTCACGTAGTCAATGTTGGACCGCACGACTGACTTGACGGCGTCCACGAACTGCGCCTCCGGCACGGGCGGCATGCTGAGCCGGAGCGCGCCGGCGTGCAGCCGCGCCGCGTTCTGCTCCGGCCGGAAGAGCACCACGCGCCCCGAGTGCGACCACTGCGCCTTCATGCCCTCGAACGCCGCCTGGCCGTAGTTGAGCACCTGGGCCGACGGCATGAGGGGCAGCGGGCCGTACGGCACGATGCTGCCCTTGTTCCACCCCTTGTCGGCCGTCCACGTCGCCACGTACATGCTCTGCGTGCGCACGCAGCAGTACCCCCAGCTGCTACTCTCATCAGGGCCAGAGCATCACCAGCAAGGCTCGCCGCTGGCTGCGCGCTGTGCAGTTGCTGGCGCACCGACGCGACGTCCTTGAGCCCAAAGCCGAGCGAGTCCCAGTCGATCTTGGCCTTGGGCCTGCGGGCTCCGGCCAATTGCGAGCACGCCCTTGGTGCGCGGATTGCTGGCACGGGCGCGCTGGCTGTGCGCGCTGGCAATGGCGAGCCGCACCGTGCATCTGCAGCGGCCGTGGCCAGTGCGCGCACGCCGCTCCTGGAGCAGGGCCGCTGCATCACGGCGCCACGAGCAGCGCCCGCATGAAGCCGTGCACGCCTGCGAGCGCGTCGCGGAGGGCAGGCGCGCGTGCACACGTTGGCCGACCTGGCCTCCCTCCTGCAGCGCGCCGACATCACGATGAACAAACCCGTCCGCTGCAGCGAGCTCGAGCGTGAGCAGCGCACTCACTGCGTCCTCCCCGCGAGGGCGCGCTGCTGCTGCTGGTGTAGCCCGTGCATCGTCGACGTCCCAGCCTGCGCGCACCAAGGTTCGCCCAGGCAGGCGTGCGTTGGTGACCACACCACTGGCCAGCAGGCCTCTGCATTGCAGGTGGCACGTTGTCAGTGTGGCATGCCTACCTCTTGCTCCTGGTCTGGCAGCTTTGCTGTGCGCTTGCTCCCTACCTCAGTGAGGGCGCCCATGCTCGGGAGGAGCAGCGACGATCCAGCAGTGGCCTGCAGCGCCAGCAGCGCGTTGCCCGCTTGGCGGCCGCAGCAGGGGCGCATTCGGCGCGCGAGCGACCGCGGCTCTCGCTCGGGATGCTCGACGAATGGCGCGCAGCACGAAGGAGGGAGCAGAAGCGCAGCAGGAGGTGCAGGGGCTCCTCTGTGCTGCTCACAAGCTCTGTGCTGCCGCTGTTAGCTGTGGTTGTGCGCCGCTGGTGCTGGATGCACGCTAGGCGCCACGACTCGCCGCGCTCTGGCGCCAGCTGTCGAGCCGCTCGCGCGCTGGCAGGGGTGCAAGGGTGCTTCGCCACACATTCATTCATTCACTTGCGGTCAAGGCCGCTGATCAAGACGGCCTGGTGGCACTGGCGCCACTGGTTGTGGAAGGGGTGCCGGTGCCACGCGTCGCGCGCCTCTTGCGGCTGCAGGTTGTCGTCCTTCCTGCGCGCGCGAGCAAGTCATCACCGCAGGCGGTGACGCTGCTGGCGGCGCTGCGCACAAGCCACCATCACGCCACCGCGCCACCATCACGCCTGCTCACCAGAGCCCCAGGCTGTTGCACGGCTCGCTCGTGGTGGCCTTCCAGTACGCAGGGTGCGCGGACGCCGCGGTGGGATGCGAAGCGTCTGCAGCGCGTGGGAAGCAGCCAAGAGCCCTCAGATGCTTGCGCTTGGCGTGGCCGGCGACCCACCCGCCTGCGGCACGCACGCGCGCCCCGCGCACCACGCACCGTGCTCCGTGACGTAGCTAGGCGCGAAGCCCGCTCATGCCCGCTCCCGCCCAGCCAAACGACGAGGAGCTGGTGATGACTGCCTCTTGCGCGCACTTGAACAGGTGCATGTCCCGCACGGCGCTCTCCTCCCTGCCCGGGTTCTTGGCTTGCGTCGTCACAGACCTGAGCGCACAATACACACAAGAAAGCGCCGGCGGTCGTGTTGCCGTGCCCAGCCCGTCACGCTGCCATGCAGGGCGCATGCATACAGGCGTGGCACGCACGCGTTGCTGACGAGCTTCTCCATGTCGGTGGCACTGACCTGGTTGCCACCCAGCTCCGAGAGGCGCCGCCGCACGTTGGCGTACGCGTCGCTAGAGTCAGCCGTGATAAAGATCTGCACGGCGGCACCCGCCGGCATACACACTGGGGCATCCGGGACCACGCCGCAGGCACTCAGCGCACCTGGAACCCAGCCAGGCCCCGCAGGCGGCGCCCTGCTCACCTGAACGGGCTTGCCGCTGGTGGCTGCGCCCACGGCCAGCGAATGCGCCAGGTCGGCAAAGCGATGGAACGTCTCTTCGTTCACCAGCGCCTTGCGCGTCCGTATCTGCGCGCGCCAGAGCGTCCACGCAGGCCTCCGCACATGGGTGGAGTGACCGCAGCAGCGGCACCACGTGGACGGCTGGGCGGGCAGCGCACCTGCAGCCCGATCACGTGGTAGGCGTTCCAGTGCCTCAGGTGCTGGAAGGCCTCCACCTGGTCTGCCATGCGCTGGTTGAGGCGGAAGACCAGCAGCGACAGCGGCCAGTAGATCTGCAGCAGCAGCAGCAGCAGCAGCGGCGGCGGCGGTGCGTGAGGCCACTCAAGGTCACTGGGGCACAACCATGCGGCCTGCCTGGAACCTGCCGCTGCCTGTGTCGCCCGCCCGGTGCGCACTCGGCTGCGCACCTCGTAGCTAGGGAAGAGCAGCTCGATCTTTTCGCGCAAGTACAGTACGTGCAGTACGTGCAGTACGTTGGCCGCCAGGGTGCCACCGGGATAGTCCCCGTTCCTGCGCCGTGCAACCACCCGCCAGCGGTGCACAGGCAGCAGGAGCGCGTTTGCTGGACCAGTCAGAACACGTGGCTTCCTGGCGCTCCAAGCTACCTGAAACAGGCTGGCCGCAGCGCTCCCGCGCACCCGTTGGTGAGCCACACGCTGTACTCGTCGTACTTGGACACCAAGTTCTCAAGGATGAGCGGCCCACTGCGCTTGATGCTGCGGTAGTCGTCCTCCTGCGCACCATGGGGTCGGCACGCCCTTGATGCTTCAGGTGCTCAGGTGCTGGGCCTGAGAGCGTACCGTCAACCGCGTCCGGAAGCACCAGCGCGCGCACCAGGAAGTTGTTGAACACCTTGAACTCCCCCGTGCTCTCCAGGTTGTCCAGGAAGGCCTGGCGGCGGAAATCCACAGGCGGCGCGTAGAATTGGTCGTAGTCCTGTGTGCGGTCCGCCAGGCACCGTCAGAGCACAAGTGTGCCCGGAGCGCAAAGAGCCTTTCGCCCGACGCTGCGCCCAACCCCCTCGCCTGGCGTGAACGCGTGCTTGCACTCGCCTTGTAGTCCAGGATGAAGATGCGGTCTGCGCCGCACGCGCATCGCGGGCATCAACCAGCAGGGTGCGTGGGTGCGCGCAAACAGCCCACAACGACGCCCCCACCGTCTCCTCCTTCATCGTGCGCCTGAGTCAGAGCATCACCTGTCATGAGCGCCAGGAAGAAGCCCGACACCACGCCTGGCATGCGGTTGCCCACAGGCCCGCCGCGAGCTCGTAGACGGCGGCCACGTACTTGTACTTTTTGGCTGCCTCCCTGCCGTGCTGCGCAATGTCACTGAGAGCTGCCTTGTGCCTCACGCAGTACCCAAGGATGGCACGCTGGAGAGGCGCGAGGCGCGTGCTGCAGTAGAGGTCCCTGCGCTGCTGGTAGTGCGCGGCCAGCTCGCACGCCTTGCTCCACGCAGCTGCGTCGCAAAAGTCGAGCTGGAAGAGGTGAATAGGCGTGCTCTCGACGGCGCAGGCGCACACCGCCAGCACGGCGAGCCCGATCCCCAGCCGGGCTTCGAGCTGTCGGTGGCGCGGAGGCCGCGCTCGCTCGCCGCAGCACGCCATGTCCTGCGGCCAAAGTGCTCAATTGCACGTGCTGTGCACGTCCCATGCTGTGCCGGCCCTGGAGGGGGGAGCCCACACAGCGTTGTGCGCCGCGTACCTCGGCGCCTGGACGACGCAGCATGCGCCCCCGGAGCAAACGCAGAGGCCTGCCTGCGACTGCCTGAGTGAGAGCTGCCGGAGCTGCGGAGCTGCACCACGGCCCGAGAATTCTGCGGCCCGTCGTGCGCCCTCGCCGTACCGGCGAGGGCCCGGCGGCAACCGCCATCGCTGCCGCAGCGCCCCCCCCCACACAGCGCCAAGAGATGGAGGACGTTGCGGACGACGACGTGGTGGTGCGCGAGCTGCAGGTGTGCATGTGCAACATCCCCTCCACCGGCGTCCAGCTCTGCGTGCTGAGCCACCCACTGCGGCCGCCCTGGCGCCCCTACGAGTACGCGGCCACCGACAGCGTGCGCTACAAGCCGACGGCCAAGCGCCTCGAGGCGGACGTGCCGCTCGACACCAAGTCCATCAACTGGGACGACGGCCTGCACGAGCAAGTGCACCTGCAGGACGAGGAGGCCGAGGACGTTGAGCTGGGCGGCCAGGGCTCCGCGTCGCGAAGGGCGGCCATCAACGCGTTCAACTACAAGCAGATTGACCACATCACGCTCCGCTCGCAGCAGGCACGTGGGGAGGGGGCGCGCCGCCCGCCGCGGGCTCCCGGCGTGCAGCTACGCACGCAGATCGGCAGCGGCAGCGGTGGCAGCCTCAAGGCATGGTTGCGGAGGCCACGCGCGCGACGCTGGTTGGGCGCCTGTGGGTGCGTGCGCAGGTGGAGCAGAACGCCCAGCTCTGCGTGGGCGCCGTCGACGGCGACAAGCTGCTGCTGCTGCCAGTGGACCTGGTGCTACAGATGCGGCCCGACCTGTCGCACCTCAACGTCACCAAGAAAGGCACGTCAAGTTCCAGGGCTGGCGCGGCTGACCGCCTGACCGCTCCACCCACCAGCACGTCGCACGCGAGAGCAGGTGCTCTCTGCGGCGCTGGCGACGCTGCGCTGTCCTGCGCAGGTGAAGAAGGCGGCGGGGCAGGCGGGGAGGGCGGCGGCGACGAGGAGGCCGAAGAGGCAGACGTCAACGCGCTGCGGGCGGTCGAAGTGCAGGTGCGCTGCGCCACCATCCCATGACAGGCACGCAGGGGGCGTGTGCCGTGGGCGAGGCGAGCTGCTTCCTGACGTGCCCGCCCCTTGTGCATCATCCCTGGCCCGCAGGTGCAGAAGCGCGAGACGGAGCGCCAGCAGCAGGCGCGGCTCAACTCGTACGCCTACCTGGCCAACAAGGAGGCCGAGGAGGCGTGGAAAAGCCTCAAGCTCTTCCACGACGACTCACCCGCCGCCACCCAGGTGAGGCGCTAAAGGGTGGGGGTTGCGGAGGCCAGGCGCCTCGGTTTTGCACTTGGCCCACTTGGCGATGTGGCGCTGTGCGCGCGCACACACACAGGTGTGGGAGCGCATGACGGCCGTGGACGCGTCGCGGCCCCCCGTGCGCGCGCTGTCCCGCGCCGAGTACCTGTGCCAGTTCTCCCCCGCGCTGTGCGCCTCGAGCGCCCCGCCGCCCACGGCGGGCTCGGCGCTGCAGCCGGCCGAGCAGCAGCCGCTGGCGCCCCCGCTGCTGGCGCCAGACCTGCTGGAGCACCTGCTGCCCGTCATGCAGCAGCAGCAGCAAGGTCCGGGGCAGCCGCAAGCCGACGCGGCGGCCAAGGCGCAGGCGGGCGCGTCGGGGGCAGGAGGCAAAGGCGGGGGGGGCGGGGGGGCCGCGGCGAGCCAGCCAGGCGCGGCGGCGGCGGCAGCGGCAGCGACGGCGGCGTCGCTGTCCATGCTGTCAGAGGCGACGCGCACGGCCTTCACCGCGGCGATCCAGGCGCTGTTTGCCAAGTACAGCGTGTGCAGCCTGCGGGACGTGAGGCAGTGGCTGCTCGAGCCCAAGAACCACACGAGTGAGTACGCGTGGCCAATGTGCTGCTTCTTTGAACACTGCAGCGGCGCGGTCCCTCACCGTACGTGATGTGGGACGTGCTGCGTTGTAGGCGAGGCGAGCAAGGCGGCGGCGCTCAAGGCGCGCGACGCGGCGCACCTGGAGGACCGGCAGCTCAACGAGCTGGTGCTGAGCGGCAGCGGCCTGCAGCTCACGTGCCTCAAGCAGCTCTACGTGCTCAAGCAGACGGGCCGCGCCGACACGGTGCGCCGCTGGCGCTACCGGGGGTCAGGGCGGCAACGGCGCTGCGGCGTCCCTGCCTCACACGTGCGCTGGCGTGGGCGCTGTGGGCCGTGCGTGTGCAGGACGCGTTCCGGCGCGTGGTGCTGGACCTGTTGGCGGACCGCGACCAGTTCCGCAAGCAGGAGGTGCTGGACCAGGCAAAGGTGCTCAACGTGTCCGTCACCGACACGGTGTACTCCAAGGTGCTCAAGGAGCTGTGCGTCAACCGCAACAACACCTGGTCCCTCAAGCACGGCGCCGACCTGCCCTACTGATGTGTCGTCTGCTCTTTTGCGTGTTGCAAGTCGAGTCGTGGGGAAAAGGGTGGGCACATTGCAAGCCACATACATATGGACAGAGTTGAGGCGCGTGACGCCGCACCGCACAGCGCTGCAGCCCGGCGCGCCTCAGCCGTTGGGCGCCACGGGCGGCGCTCCACCTTTGCTGCCTGCTGCTGCGTGCGCCGGCCCGTGCCGTAGCCGTGACGCCGCCTGCACGGCCGCCGCTGCTGACTGCAGGGCCAGCAGCTGTGTGTACCAGACGATGCCAAACATGGCCATGCAGACGCCCAGGAACCGCTCCATGGGCATGGAGTCCTGCGGATGGAGGCACGCCAGCAGTGCGGATGACCAGCTTGCCTCTTGCAGGCCTTGTCTGCTCGCGTGCCTCGAGATCGCGTTAGCACCAACCAGCTCACCCCAAACAGGAAGACGCCCCCCGTGAGGATGATGACCGTCTTGAGGTTGGAGACAATGTTGTAGGTGAGCGAGCTGGTGGTGCCAATCACCAGAAAGGTGGTGAGCGACACAAAGATGCCCAGCACCGCCGAGAGCATGATGGCGCACACCGACTCGACGCTGTAGGGGAAGCCCAGCAGCGTGTCGGGGCGCCGGTCCCGCCACCCCACGTCCTCAAAGATGGGCACGAGGATCCCGAGCAGGGCGATGGCGTACGGCGTGTAGGCGTGCAGCAGCTGCGAGCTGTTGGCCTGCAGCTCCGCCTGCTTGGAGCCCGCCCACACCTGGTACAGCGCCGCCGCCACGGTCGCGGCGCACCCCACCAGCAGCCCCTGCACAGCGGCGGCGTGTGGTGCCCATGTGACAGGGCCGCACCTAGCGCTGCGCGATGGCGCGTGCTGCACTGCTGGCGCTCTCCGGCGGACCTGCATGTCGTGGATGGCCACCGTGTCCATGACGGTGGCGCCCGCAATGCCGCCGCAGACGACAAAGACCGAGAGCAGCATGAGCCGGCTCGGCAGCTTGCGGAACATGAAGTACTCGAGCACCACCACGGTGGGCGTGATTGCGATCTTCATGATCTGCGGGCACGACGAGAGGGAGAGAGAGAGAGGAAGAGACCCGCGGCAGGCCTAAGGTTCAGCAGCGGTCCGCACAGTGTCTGGAAGGACGGTGCACCCGCCCCCCGCTGCGCGCGCACCTGGTAGAAGCCCACGCTGTTGATCTCGAGCGAGACGTTGCTGATGACGACGTAGCCCACAAAGCCGAACGCCAGGGGCACCAGCTTGATGGCCGGCAGCTCTTTGGGCGTGAAGAAACCCACAGAGCCCAAGATGGACATGCCCGCCCACGTGAAGACCTGCAGCGCAGCTTGCTCGCGCGGCACGCATGTACAACATGGCGCTGCGCTGCCGCGTCGGGCTGCCCAGACGTGCCTGTGGGGCGTGACAGCAAGGCCTCCACCCATGCTGCTCGCAGTTGGAGCCCCGATTTGGCTGCTCGTGAGGCGCGGGGCGCGCGACAGCCGCGCCTCCTGGACGACGCACCGTGTGAATCCAGGTGAGGGCCACGACGAACTTGAAGTTGTAGTAGGTGAACACGGCCTTGTTGACGAACACAATGCACGCTGCAGCACAGCGTGCACGGGCCCAGGGATGGGCACGCATTGCCGCGGGGCAGCTGGCGCCAGGCCGTGTGCCCGAGTCGTCCACGCCGCGGCGCACCTGCCACGAGGATGTTGGCCGCGCAGTAGATGACTGCCACGATGGGGTGCGCTCTGCTGGGCCCGTCTTCCGGCTGCTGAAATGCGTCTTCCTCGTCGTCCTGGTCCGCGACCCGCACCACGTCCCTGGCCTTCTCGCGGTGCGTGGCCTGCGCAGCAGCACTCAGTTGCACGAAGGAAGCTGCTCGTCCTGCCTGGCGCTGTGCGGCTGCAGCTGGCCTTCGGTGGGCGAGTCGCCCGTCGCACCTCCTGCATCGCGCCGCGAGGGCCGCTGCCGCTCGCTGGCAATCCGCTACTGCTCAACGCGCGGACGGGGTGGGCAGTGCGCCATTTGCTTCTGTGCGGTTTGCTGTGGGCGGGCGCATGTACGGGGTCAGGTCACGATCTAGAGCTCGTCCTTGACGGTGCCGACGGGGGCATCATCGTCATCCAGGTGGTCCTCCTCCGGCAGCGTGAAGGGCAGCTTGGCGTTCTCCTTGATGTACTCGGTGAACGCCTGCGGCAGATTCATTCCGCGCACCCGACCGTCGCTAGAGGCCATCACCATCACCCATCCTGCTGCGCTCCTGTGGCCCACGCGTGTTGCTACTCCTCACTCACCTTGAGCGTATTGTCGCCGTCGTAGGGGAGCACCTCGTTGCCGCCCGCCGGGATGAAGAAGAGCGAGGGGAAGCCCTGCACGTCAAGTGCCGGGTGCTCGTTCTCCGTGCCATCCATCTTGGCAATCACCACGCTGTCCACCTGCAGCCGCACGTGGCGCCGCCGCACCCAGGCAGGAGCACTTGAGCCACACACAGAGCCTGGTTGGCTGGCAGAAGCGCCGTGCCGGCACGGCGCCACGCACGTTCTTGAAGCGCGTGGCCAGCTTCTTGTAGGTGGGCTCCAGCTCCTGGCAGTGCCCGCACCAGGGCGCGTACACCTCGAGCAGCACGTCCCTGCTGTCGTCAAACACCACGTCCTCCACCGTCTTGCCCACCACCACCGTCACGTCGCCGTCCTTGTTGTTCTCGGGGATGGGAGCGCTCTTGAAGTCCGCCTGCGGACAGCGCAGGTGTGTCGCGCAGGTGTGTTGGAGCGCACGCGCCCCATGATGGCGCTCCTTGACCCTCCACCTGCGTCGCGCGCGCCGCGCACCTCGGCCGTGCCGTCCAGCACGCCGGCGACAAAGGCCTTGACCGCCTCCTGGCTGAAGGCCTCCTTGAGCTTGTACTTGTTGTTGTTCTCCATGAAGAAGCCCACCACCTGCGCCCGCAGCGCGCGCGGCACCACCAGCACCGTCGGCTCGCTTGGTGCGCCGCCCAGGTGGCTGCGCTACGCCGACCGCAGCCGTGCGTGCGTGAGGGCACGTGCCTGAGGCGCCGTCGCGCCCTCGAGGCCGAAAAAGTTGGTCACTGGCTCGTGGTCAGCGCCTGTGTTGTCAACCGTGACGAAGACCAGCTTGCCCTTGAACTCGGCGGCCACGGCCTTGAAGGCGTCAAACACCTGCCAGCCAGCAAGAGGGCCGGGCGCAGCCGCCACGACGTACGCAAGCTCAGCAGGTGCTCATGACCAGGAGGCCCTGCGGCAGAGCGCCCAGCCAGCCCACACGCACCTGGGAGCCGGGCGCCAGGTCGGCTGGCGGCGCCCACAGCAGCACCTGCAGCTTGAGCCCGGAGCTGAAGATCCTGTCCCCGTTCTCCTGGTTGAACTCAATCACCAGCGGCAGCTTCTCCGCCGTGATGAACTGCTTGAGCGCGTCCCCCCCCCCGGCCAGGGAGCCCGCAAAGGCCACGGTGCTGCGCGCCTCGCCCTTGAAGTTCTTGACGATGGCCACGCCCGGCGCGGCCGTCAGGCCCGCCTGCTTGGCCACGGCCGCGCTGGTCGTGTCCACAAACGCCACGTCCTCGGTCTTGAGCGCCAGGGCCTTGAACGCCTCGTACTCGGCGCCCTGCAGCACACCAGGCGGTCCAAGGCCACGGTTCACCTTTGCCGCTCCTTTTCCGGGTCGGCGTGGGGCCTCCTCCATGTGGCGCTGCTGTGGCCAAGCCTCACCGCGAGCTCGGTGAAGTATCCCACGGCGATGGCGGGCGCCTCCTGCTCCAGGTCCGTCAGGGCTGCCACCTCGCTGACCGTGACTGTGGGCGGCCCGCTCTTCTTCTGCACCCACGCCACGATGCCCTCTCTGCGCATCGCGCGCCACCCGGCAAGCGAACGCGCACGTCGCAGCGCTGCACGTGAGGGCGCGCAGGTGCCCCGGCCTGCATCCCAGCCCGCAGCGGCCCGCTCACGTCTCGCGCGGGCCCGTGTACTCCTGCGCCTCGCCCTCCACGAACCACTTGAGCGTGGGGTACCCCTCCACGCCGAACTTCTCGGCCAGCTCAGAGTCAATCGTGCCGTCCACCTGCACGCATGACATGTTGGGAGGCCCCACCAGAGACCCTCAGGCACCTGGAGGGCTTCTGCACGGCTTCACTGCGCTGGCCGCGCGGCTCGCCTTGGCAATGACGACGTCTGCGGTGCCTTCGAGCGCCTTGAGCTGCGTGGCGGCCGCTGCGTAGTGAGGAGCCAGAGCCTGCAAGCGGCGCAAGCAGCGTGATGGCACCAAGGCGTCACCCACGACGCAGTGCCCACCTGCTGCTCCTCTGCCCGCTGCCGCGCAATCGCGTGATGGAGCCGGCAAACAGACGATGGACCGGCGCACCTTGCAGTGCCCGCACCACGGCGCTGCGAGCACGCAGGTGATGTGCAAGCGGCACGATGCACGAAGCGTCAGTCAGGCACAGAGCTGCGTGCGCGAGGGAGGGGAGAGCCGAACGAGGGGATCTTTCGGCAGCAGGTGGCGCACTCACCATAGAACTCGGCCTGCAGCCACGCGCGCACCACGCAAGTCAGCACGCAGAATTGTTGTCACCCGCGCGCCGCCGCTGGGACGCTGAGGGCACGCTGTCCCCAAGCTTGCACTGGCTACCCTGCCCGGCTCACCAGCACGAACTTGTGGCTCTTGATGGCCTCGGTGAAATTGGACGCCGTCAGCACCACCACGTCCTTCTCGTCGAAGGGAAAGTCCTCCTCCTCCTCGCCCTGCGCCTCGTAGGCGCCCTCGGGAAGCTCGCCCACCTCCTCGTCCCCCAGGAACTCCTCGTCCCCCTCCTCCTGGGCCCGGCACAGCGGCGCAGACAGCAGCAGCACGCCTAGGAGCAGCGGAAGCGCCCTGAGTCGCGCCATCGTCGAGGAATGGGGCCCCGCCGTGAGAGCAAAAGCAGGGCAAGCTTTCCATGTGCCGGGCTCAGCGCTGGACAGCAGCTCGCAGCACCTCGAGCAGCACGGACCCTAGGTTCAGACGCGCTGACCAGGATGTTGCGGCAGCTGGCGACCCGCGCCTCGCGGGACCTCGGGCGCAGCCTGGCCCAGCAAGCAGGTCCGTGGGCCGCGACTCGTGTGGGGAAGAGCGAGCAGCCGTGATGGGGGCTTGTATTCGCATCCCTGAACCCATCAGCGCGGTGCGCCAAGGGGGCCCGCACGCCAGAGCAGCACGCGAAGGGAGGCCGTGCCAAGTTCTTGTCGCGATGTGGTGCTCGATGCTCGCCGTGCCGCAGGCGGGAGCACGCGGGCAGCGAGCACGTCGGCCGCTGAGGGTGAGCGCGCATAGGGATGATGGCGCGCAGCAAGGACGTGTGTGGGGTCGTTGTGGGTCCTTTGTCCAAGAAGCAGCAGCAGCGGGCGAACGCCGTGAAGCACGGCCACGCTTCACGATCGCTGTCGGGGGTCTCCGTCGCGCCTCCGTGCACACGGATCAGCGCGCGTTGAGCAGGCGGGAGCATGCGCGCGAGTCGAGCACGGGAGGATCGCGACCAGTGTGCACGCCCCTGTCGTCGTGCGTGCGCACCGCGCGCAGGCAACTCCATCGCGTCCCTGATCAGCGCGGTCAAGGCCAGCAGCAGCTCCTCGTTCGCCAGCGGGGGGCTCTCGAGCCTCAAGGCCACCATCGCGCCGAGCTACGCGGCCGCGCCGGGCGCAGAAGCCGGCTTCTCGCCGCAGTTCAAGGTGGTGCTGCTGGGCGTGGCGGGCTGGGTGCTCTACCGGGCAGACCAGCAGGCGCGCAGCAAGGACTGGATCGTGGACCTCTCGCTGGACGTGCTCCAGGCCGCCTGGTGGATCTCGTACGCCAGCTTCCTGCCCTTCCGCAGCGTCTACCTCTCGCTGCGCGGCATCGCGCCCTCCTCCGCCGCGCCGCTCTCGGCGCTCAAGCCCGCCTCCTTCATCAAGTAGATGCTGCCCGCCTCTCGGAGCGGTGGTGTGTCGTCACGTTTGCGGACGCGTGCTCCTTCTGCAACCAGAGACTCTGCGGCAAGCGCTTTGCACGCATGCACGCAGCGGCAGGGCAGCGCCAATGTTGACGCACACGCTCTCTCTGTCAGTCCGAAAAAAGGGCGCTCCACATCGTCCTGCCGCTCTCGCGCCGCTGCACACGCCGCTTTGCTGGTCTACAGCTCGTCCTTGACGTCGCTGGCATCCTCCTCCTCGTCTGCCTGGGCGGCGGGAGCCTCCTCCGCCTCGTCTGCCTGCGTGGGCAGACATCATCGCGCGCAGCACGTCCTCAGCCTCCCGCTCAAGTCACACCTGCGGTGCAGGGGCGCTAGCCCAGGCGTGCAGCAGCGAAGGATGCCGCGCTCACCTCGTGCTCCTCCTCCACGCCAGCGCCCTTGGGCACGTTGAGCGACGCGCCCACCAGCTCCTGCGCGCACGCACAGCGCGCCAGCCCGCGCTCTCCTTGCCACCCACGATCCCGATTGCGGTGGTTGCGGCCCACACCCCAGGTGTCGTGCGCACCTGCAGGCGGGCGGTGAAGCTCTTGGGGTCGTTGGGCGTGTAGCCGCTCTCCAGCACGGCCGACTCGTACAGGAGGCGCGCCAGCGTCGCCACCTGCGCGTCGGGGCTGACCTCGGCGTCAAAGCCGCCCTCCTGAGCCGCCACGGCCTCCTTGAGACCGCGGATCAGCGCGTGCCTGCGGTTTTGTGAGGCACCACACGTCGCGCGGCCTGTGTGCGTGAGCGGCAGCGCCTGATGAGCAGGAGGAGGAGCGCTCTCAGTTTGGCACGCGGGGCCACGCGCACCTGGGGTTGATCTCGAGCTGGCGCTGGCCCTTGGGCATGGGGTTGTTCGGGTTGGCAAAGGCCTGCGCGAGGATCCGAGCAGCGCAGCAAACGCATCCTCAGCAGGTGCGGCTCCCCAAGCTGCCACCCAGGAGGCGTGCGTGCGCGTGCGTGACCCCGCGCACCTGTGCCCGCATGATGCGCTCCATGTTGGCGCTCTGGCCAAACTTGCCGGCCACCACCACGCAGGGCGTGGTGGTGAGGCGGTTGGTGACGCGCACGCTGGCCACCTCGTCGCCCAGCACCTTCTTCCACCACACCGTCAGGTCCTTGAACTCGGACTTGAGCTCCTGCGCGACGCGACACAGCGCGCCGCCACATAAGCGGCGAGAGCCAAGCACACACATGCGCATCGGAGCGCGCGGGCAGCGGCGCGCGCACCTTGTCGCGCTTCTTCTCCTTCTCGTCGGCGTCCGTCATCTTGACGCCCTCCTTGCTCACGTCCACAAACTTCTTGTCCTCAAAGTCCAGCATGTGCTGCGCGGCACGGTGTCCGGTCCGTGCACGTGAGCAGCGCAGCGCGTCAGCAGCAGGCAGCGCCTTGTGGCCCACCCCCTTACCAACCCCCTCACCACGCCACCGCATCCGCCCGGCGGCCAGCCTGGCTCACCTGCATCACGTACTCGTCCAGCACGTCGGTGAAGTAAATCACCTCGTAGCCCTTCTTGAGCAGCTGCTCCACAAACGGGCTCTTGCCAATCTCCTCCTTGCTCGAGCCTGCACGGAGGAAAGTGGCGCGGGCGCATCCGCACGTGGGTGCAGGCGCGGCGGCCCCTGAGCCCCTGAACGCATCCCTGCGTGTCCGCGTCCCCCACCCCACCACCAGAGCCACGCCGCGCCGCACGCACCGGCGAGGAAGTAAATGTCCTTCTGGCCCTCCTTCATGCGCCCAATGTACTCCTCAAAGCTGGTGAGCTTGTCCAGCGACTTGCTGGTGTGGAAGCGCAGCAGCTTGGCGATGCGGTTGCGGTTGGTGGTGTCCTCAATGGCGCCCAGCTTGAGCGCGCGGCCGTACTGCTCCCAGAACTTGCCGTACAGCTCGCAGCCCGTCACGCCCGCCGCCGCCGAGTCTGCGGTGGTGGCGCGACAGGGCCAAGTCACTCAGACGGGATCAGCACCAGCTACCAGCTACCTGCGCACCGCAGCGTCACTGTGCCTGCCACCCAAGCACGCACTCACCCTTCTCGGCCAGCGAGGGGTCGTTGTCGCCGCGGCGGCAGGACGCCTCGTCGTCGGCAGCCTTCTTGATCAGGTCCAGGACCTGGAGAGGTGCACACGCACGCAGGCGTCAGGCGCGCTGCCACACACAGCGAATGCGGCGGCGGTGCAAGGGCGTGCCCGCCCCCCTTCTCAAGAGCAAAGGCGTCGCCGCGCGCACCTTGCGGACAATCTTCTTCTTGATGGTCTTGAGCGTGGCGCTGGCCTGCAGCATCTCGCGCGAGACGTTGAGCGGCAGCGTGTCGCTGTCCACGATGCCGCGCAGGAAGCCCAGCCAGCGGGGCAGCAGCATGTCGGCGTCGTCTGCGCGCGCACAGCACGCGCACAGCACGCGGGGCAGCCACACGACGACGAGCACGTGTCAACTCAGCTGGTGGCCCTCTGCAACAGGAGGGAGGGAGGACGCCGAGGCGCGCTGCGGTGATGAACCACCTCCACGCTCACCGGTGATGAAGACGCGCCTGACGTAGAGCTTGAGCGCGCCCTTGGCGCCCTTCTCGTAGTACTTGTCGTAGAAGTCGTAGGGCACGGTGCGCGGCACAAAGAGCACCGCCTTGAACTCGACGTCGCCCTCGGCCTTGAAGTGGATCCAGGACAGCGGGTCGGTGTAGTCCTTGCTCACCACCTTGTAAAACTTGTGGTACTCCTCGGTGCTCACGTCCTGCGCCACAGAGTGGGCAAGGGGGTGGGGCTGTGTGGGAAGGGGCTCGCTCCCACACACTCCTCCCACGTGCGGTGCCGGCGTCGACGGGGGGGGACGTGGACGTGTGAGCGCGCGCGCGCGAGCGTACCTTGGGCGAGCGCAGCCAGATGGCCTTGGCGTCGTTGAGCAGGTCCCAGGTGGGCTGCTTGACCTTCTTGGTCTTCTTGGGCTTGTCCTCGTCGCCTGCGACGCGGCCACGCACGTTGCAGGCACGCGTGGGGCGGCGTGAGGGAGGAGCCACAGCGCACCGTTCATCTTCACCAGCGAGCGCGCCCACACTACTGCACTCACTCTTGTCGTCCTCCTCGTCGTCGTCACCCTCCTCATCGTCCTCAACGTCATCCTCCTTGTCTGCAGAGCAGAGCAGAGAGGGCGTGTGCACGCGTCAAGCTGCTGTGAGCGCGTGGCTGCCCCTGGCACAAGGAATGAGACGCCGCCCTCTCTGCTGCTGCTCCTTTTGCGCCGCCTCACCGCTGTCGTCCTCGTCCTTGGTGGCCTCAGCCTTGTCCTCCTCCTCCTCCTGGGCGGCGGCGGCGGGCTCCTCCTGCTCCTCCTCCACGGGCACCTCCACCTCCTTCTCGGTCAGCATGTAAATGGGGAAGTTGATGAACTCGCTGTAGCGGCTCACCAGCTCGCGCAGCTTGCTCTCCTGCACGCGTGCACGGCGCGCAGGAATGAGCACGCACGTGGTGGTGAAGCCCTGGAGCGCGCGGCTCGAGCACGTGCCCCGCCGCTAACAGCGTTCACTTTGCCTGGGGAAGGAATGGCGGCGCACCTCGGCGTACTCGAGCGCCTCGGGCTTGAGGTGCAGCTTGATCATGGTGCCGCGCCCCAGGGGCTCGTTCTCAGTGTCCTCGGCGATGCTGAAGCCGCCGTCCGCCGACGAGGCCCACACGTACCTGCACGGGCGCACCACGGGAGGCGGCCGAGGCATGAACGCCGGGACGACGGGCGTGTGCTTGCAGGC
>VFQP010005792.1_pt1 | contig 21146 bp, 21 predicted proteins | sample 3512351 | NCBI WGS metagenome assembly VFQP01 (sample SAMN10412372, study PRJNA504923) | tailings metagenome | isolation source: Relicate 1 Philex TSF1 revegetated site | place: Philippines: Tuba, Benguet | collected 2017-08-29
TGGAGAGGCGGGCGCCCGTGATGATGACGAAGCGCACGCCCTGCGCCCTGAGCTTGCCCACCAGCTCGATGGTGCGGCGCGAGATGGCGCCCTGCGCAGAGTGGAGCACGGGCGGACAGAAGTCGGGTGCGCCTGGACCTCTGGACCTTGATGAGCGCTCTGGCGCAGGCTAGTGTGGCCGCGGAGCCTCACCTGCCGTCCGCTGGTGGAGGGCGGCGTCAGAAGCAGCTCGCCGTCGGCCTGCGCATCAGGTCGTCGTTGATCAAGAGCGCGCGCACCCCCTCGACAATGCTGCTTGCGGAGGGCCACGGCACAGCGTGCACCACTACCCAGGGCTGCACAAGTGAGCGCCTGAGCTGTGGACCAGCGGCTCACCAGCGCCACGCCGTGGTCGCTGGCGGGGTCGTGCATGATGGTGCCGTCGATGTCGGAGAAGACCACGCGCGGGGGTGCCATGGTCCTGGGAACCTGGGCAGGCTGCAGTGGGTGCTCTCCCAAGCCCGCTCTCCTTCTCTCCTGCTCGCTATGGACGCTCTTAGGGCGCAATGGAGCAGATCACCTGCTGCTCGCCACCGGAAGCCCCTGCAGGACCAGCAGCAGCGGCAGCATGTCGACGTTCCGGTTAGCTCGCTCGATGGCGCCGGCGCTGCTCGTGAGTTTAGCGCGCACGGCGAGCGCAACCTCCCTGACCCCAACGCCGTGCGGCGTCGCCACGAGCCTCCGCGCCTTGGCGTCCGCCGCCGCCGCCGCGAGCTTCACGCAGTCCACCAGCGTCGGCCTGCAAGGGTGAGAGGACGTGCTCGTGGACGTGCGCGCTCTGGGGAGGGATGCTCCTGCTGCGGAACGCCACCCTGCCGCAAGATGTGGAGCACGCCATATCCGGGCGCTGCTGCGCTCGCCAGGCATCCAAGCTCTGCGCGCATTGGAGGATTGCTTAGGGCCATCAAGGCTCCTGTGGAAGCAGGACCAGAGCGCCATCACGCGGCCGCGCGGGTGATGCGCTCCCTCTCAGCGCTCCCGCGTCTGCCGTGTGCCGCCCTGCACGTGCGCAGGCTGGCCGCCTCCGCCCTGGGCAGCTCCAGCGCCGCAGCATCGCCCGCGTTAGCGGCTTTAGGCGGCGGCGCCAGCGCTCTGTTACTTGGCAACCTGCCGCGGGCCGCCGTGCACAGCCTCGCCACCGCGCAGAGCCACTTAGTGCTGCAGCTGGACATTGGTGAGATGCCGAAAGGTTGCCTGGGTCGCCAGTGCAGGAGGCCGGTGATTGAGGGGCCGCACCGGTGCGCAGGCGTGGGTGTGCCACTCACGCTGGCTTCGCCACTTGTCCTGCACCCCTCCCACACGTGCAGACGACCACGAGTTATGATGGGCGCCACGATGTACTGAACGCTGCCGGCAGCAGCAGCGGGAGGCTCCTCGTGCGGCGCTCAGGACCAGATAGGGCAGTTCCCCCGAGCCTCGGTGGAGTTCAGGATCCCGCGCACTCTTAGGTGCAGCTGGAGAGTGTCGTGGCGTGAGGAGGACCGTCGTGCTTTGCCATGCGTGGGTGCGCGCGTAGAGTCGGTGTGCATCTCCCGAGCTTGCCGAGCATGGCAGTTGCAACAGGGGGTCGTGGAGGAGGAGGAGGAGGAGGAGGAGGAGCCCCTGACGGCCGTGCGCCCCTGCTCCTTGGTCAAGATGCGGACCATGCGCCCAGGGCACGCCACCTGGGCGGACGATTGCGTCAGCCTTCCCCCAGCTCAGCAAGATGGCGGCGCAGCAGGCACTGCAGAGAGCCTGCGCCCAGGCGGCGCGGCATTGCGCAGACGCTTCTGCAGGCCTCCTGCCGCTGCCATCGTGGAGCGCCAGTGCTGGAGCCGCAGCGGCGTGGCACGGCCAACAGGCGGCGCGATGCTTGTGCAGCAGCAGCGGCGGCAGCGCGGTGGCGTCATCGTCGTCGTCCCAGGAGCGCAGCGCTCGCGTGGGCTCGCACGCTCCATCGTGGGGCGCAGCCGCGCCTATCACCCAGCCAAGCACCAGCAGCAGCAGCAGCGTCAGCAGCATCAGGCGCATGAGCGGCTGCGCCGCGTCCGCGGCCGCAGCAGCAGGAGCAGCGGTCGACCTGGCATCACCCGCTCTTCCTCCCATCGACGAGGCGCCGCGCACGCTCTCGGAGCTGCGCAGCAAGCTGGCGCAGGGGCCCAACTTCACCGACTTCTTGACGGGCGCGGACCTGCGCGACGGCGCGGCCTACTCGGTGGAGGCGCACGGGTGGAAGGCGCGCAAGCGCAAGCCCGAGTGGATGAAGCGCCAGGTGCTGCCGGGCGGCGACAAGTACACCGAGATCAAGGGCAAGCTGCGCGAGCTCAAGCTGCACACCGTGTGCGAGGAGGCGCGGTGCCCCAACATTGGCGAGTGCTGGGGCGGCGGCGACGGGCACACGGCCACCGCCACCATCATGCTCATGGGCGACACGTGCACGCGCGGCTGCCGCTTCTGCGCCGTCAAGACCAGCCGCGCGCCGCCGCCGCTCGACCCCGCCGAGCCCGCCAACGTCTCCAAGGCCATCGCCGCCTGGGGGCTCGACTACGTGGTGCTCACCAGCGTGGACCGCGACGACCTGCCCGACGGCGGCGCCGCGCACATCGCCGAGACGGTGCGGCGGCTCAAGCAGGAGACGCAGGGCCGGCTGCTGGTCGAGGCGCTGGTGCCCGACTTCCAGGGCAAGCACGAGTGCGTGCGCCAGGTGGTGGAGGCGGGCCTGGACGTCTTTGCGCACAACATCGAGACGGTGCAGCGGCTGCAGGGCGTGGTGCGCGACCGCCGCGCCGGCTGGGAGCAGTCGCTGGGCGTGCTGGCGGCGGCCAAGCGGCTGGGCGCGCGCGTGACCAAGAGCAGCATCATGCTGGGCTGCGGCGAGGCGCAGCACGAGGTGGTCGACACGCTGCGCGCGCTGCGCGAGCACGGTGTGGACGTCGTCACGCTGGGGCAGTACATGCAGCCCACCAAGAAGCACATGGCCGTCAGCGAGTACGTCACGCCGCAGGCGTTCGCCGCCTACCAGCGGCTGGCCGAGGAGATGGGCTTCCTCTACGTCGCCTCGGGGCCCATGGTGCGCTCGTCCTACAGGGCAGGGGAGTTCTACCTCACCAACGTGCTCAGGGGCGAGCGCGGCGGCAGCGGGGCAACGGCGGCGGCGGGCGCGGCGGCGGCGGCGGGTGGGGCGGAGCCGGCGGACGCGGGCGGGCAGCAGCAGCAGCAGCAGAGCGCGGCCATCGGGCTTGCGTGAGCAGTGGTGGCGGTGGAGCGGTGTTGTAGTCGAGCGGCTGTGAGCGTGGAATGACTGATTGTGCGTCGACGGCGCGGCACGTTGCATCGAGAGAGACCAGACCCCACTCCTTGAGAGAGCTTGACCCTGCCATGTGACTGCTGCACACTCGCCTGCATGCTGCTGGCGTCCCTCTTCCTGTGCGTTCTTGTGCGGGTGGCGTGCGCATGTGCAACGCCCCGTGCACGCCCTCAGATTGTGCACCACAGTAGCCCTCAGTAGCAGCAGCAGGAAGGACACGCACAGCAGCGCAGTAGTGCAGTCCCAGAGGCGCTGCTCCTCCTCCCGGAGACTCTCCCTCCCTTTGCGATGGCGGAGGAGGCCCGGCAGGAGCCCGAGAGCGGGCAGGCCTACCCTCTGCAGCTGGGCGAGAGCTTCCTGGGCAGCAGGGCAGCGCCGTCGTTCGCATCGCTGCACTACAACTTCAAGCCAGCGTCGCTCGGCGGGGCGGGCGTGTATCGCGTCGCAGGCAACAAGGTGCGCGCCGCACCGCCTGTGCGCATCGCGTCGATCTGCGCGTGCTCTCGGTGTCGACGTGGGCGCGCGTCCCGATGGGGCGGCCCTCGCGAGCAGGCGCGTGTGGGGCTCGCTCCGCTCGCTCGCAGGTCTCGTTGCACCTGCCCAGCAGCAACGCCCAGTTCATGGGCAAGCTGGAGCCGGCCAAGGCGGACAACCTGGACTGCGTGGCGGTCTTTGACGGCAAGGGATGGCGCCTGGAACTGCTCTCGGCCACGATCCGCACGCAGTGAGTCGCCTCACGCGCTCCTCGCGCCCTCTTGCAGCATGCTTTGCTGCAGGCAGGCATCAGAGTAGCACAGGGCCTCCACCACCTCTACTTCCTGCGCAGGTACTCGCGCGTCGCGAACGGCGGCGCGGCCAACGGCGCCGCCGGGTTCGCCATGCCCACCGCCACCACGCCCGAGCTGCCGTCCGGCAACAACAGCAGCGCCAACGACGGGCTGGCGGGCCCCGGCGGCGCCTCGGACGACGAGATCGAGGTCTCCAAGCGCGCGGCGCCGCCGCAGCCCAGCGCCAAGCCCGCGCCGCCCGTCAAGCGCTCCGTGGTGGCACTGCCGCTGGGCGCCGCCACCAACCCAGCCAACAGCTCAGCTGCCGCAGCAGCAGCAGCGGCGGCAGCCGGCGGCAAGGGCGGCAAGCGCGCCAAGGCCGCCGGCCCGCCCGGCGACACGACGCCGCCGCCGGCCAAGCAGCCCCGCAAGCAGGCGGCCGGCAAGCCGCGGGGCGAGGGCAAGGCGGCGGGCGCGGGCGGCGGCCGGGGCAAGGGCGCAGGCAAGGGCGCGGGCAAGGGCGGGGCGGCCGGCACCGGTGGCGCCGCCGCCGCCGCCGCCACGCCCCCTGTGCAGGAGGCGGAGGAGGATGAGTTTGCCGCCATGCTGGACGCCGAGTTCATGGCCATGGACGAGGGCGACGAGCAGCTGGGTGACGGCGACGACGGCGGCGCAGCAAAGGCGCCCGAGAGCGACGACACGAGCCTCGGCGAGGGCGCCGCGCCGGTAGCGGTGGCCGCTGCTCCCGCACCGCCAGCGCCGCCCATGCCCCCGCCGGCGGCGCGGCCGGCTCCGGCCAGCGCGGCGCCACCACAACAGCAGGCGAGGCAAGCGCCCCCGCCGCAGCCCCCGCCGCCGCCGCAGCCATCAGCACGGACGCCGCCGCCTCAGCCGCCCATCGCCGCGGCGGTTGGCCCCACGTCCCCGCCGGCGCGGTTGGCGCCTCCCGCAGCGGCGCCACCCGGCCCCTCACGGCCGCAAGCGGCGGCGCCACCGGCTGCCCCGGCGCCTGCCGCGCGCGCTGCGGCTCCTGCGCCGCGCCCCGCCGCGGCGGCGCCCAAGGCGAGCGGCAAGGCGACGGCGGCAGCGGCCGAGTGGGGCTTTGAGGGCCTGGATGACGAGGACGAGGGGCAGGAGGGTGAGGAGGCCGAGCCTGGGGACGATGAGGAGGAGGAGGACGACGAAGAAGAGGAGGAGGAGGCCCAGCCAGCAGCCGCCCCGCAGCAGCCACCGCAGCAGCAAGCAGCCGCGCCGCAGCCAGCAGCACGGCCAGCTCCTGCGCCGCCTCCACAGCCACCTCGGCAACAGCCGCAGCCGCAGCGGCCTCCGGCGCAGCAGGCGGCCGCGCCGCCGCCACGGCCAGCGCCGCCGCCCCCCGCCGCGCTGGTGCGGCACGACGACGACGACGACGAGGAGGACGACGACGCGCACTTGCGGTGCAGCGACGACGAGGCGAGCTCGGGGCTCAGCCTGGGGCTGTGCTAGGACAGGGTGCTTTTCTGCTGCTCTCCTTGTAGCTCTTTTCTTGATTCGCTTTTGGCCATTGATCCATGACGCGAGGCAGGTGGTGCGCTGTAGCAGCGCTGTGGTGCTCTCTCGAGGCGCGTGCCGCACTCTGACGCTCTGCTGCAACGGTGCGAGAGCGCGTAGCTGAGCGTTGCACGTGGGCAGGTTCAGCAGCAGCGGCCCAGAGAGCAGGCACCCTGCTGCGGAACCGCCGCGCACCCCCGGCGCTGCTTAGTGCACGGGCAGCTCCTTGGCCTCGGCGAAGACGGGCTTGGCGAGAATGTCGGAGAAGTCCTGCGGCAGCACCAACGGCAAACGCGCAGCAGCACCACTGGTCAGCTCGCACATGCGCGCGCGCAAGGCACGTCCTGGCTGACCAGCCGCCGCTCCCTGCATGGCCCCCCGTTCCCTCGCGTCGCCACTGCGCCCCACATAGAGACGGCACGCCCACGGCACGCGCCGTCCGCTCACCTGCAGGGGCGACTTGGTGTACTGGGTCTGGCGCCAGAGGTCGGGCGTGAGGAAGCCGTACGTCTTGGCGAGCGCGTTGAAGGTGGCCTTGACGAAGTTTCCCAGCGTCTTGCGCGAGCCGCGCGAGGACGTGTAGCAGTCCTCAATGCCCGCCATCTGGAGCACCTTCTTGGGCACGCGCGCCGCCACAATGCCGGCGCCGCGGGGCGCGGGCACCAGGCGGATGAGCACAGAGCCGCACTTGCCCGTGACCTTGATGGGCACCGTGTGGACCTTGCCGATCTTGTTGCCCCAGTAGCCGCGGCGCACGGGCACCAGCGACATCTTGGCCTGGATGATGGCGCCGCGGATGGCCGTCGCCACCTGTGCAAGCACGGCAGGCGAGGGCGCCCGTGGGCGGGGCGAGGTCAGGTCGCCATACGGGCATGCGACCCGGCTGTCCGGCTGCCGCTGGTGGTCAGTGTGGTCCCTGGCCTGCTAAGCGGCTGGCGCTGGGGCGGTGCCTGAGGCTGGGTGGAGCAGGTCGGTGGAGCAGCGTTTGTGCTGGCGCCTGCTCTCCCCCACGCTGACGCTGCGGCCCAACCCCAGCGCTGGTGCTGGTGCTGCTGCTGCTCGAGGACTGTGACTGTCCCTCGTCCGTCAGGGCTGCTGCAGCCGCGCACCTCCTTGGCGCACTTGACGCCCAGGCCGACGTGGCCGTTGTAGTCGCCCACGCACACGAACGCCTGCGGGTTGAGAGCGCGCAGGGCCATCCCACACACACACACTCCCCATCAGCAGGCTGCCCCTCCTGGCTCTGCTGGGCCTGGTGCGGGCGGCGGGAGGCCGCTCAGCCGCCGCTGACGCCGCCCCACATGCTCCACCGCTGCGCCAGGCCCGGCTGGGCGCCAAACCACCACGACCACCAGCTGCCACGCTGCACGCCCTGGTCCTCTCCCGCTGCTGCTGCTGCTGGAGCTCCGTGCTGCAGGACGAGCTCCGCCCAGGCTCCTCCTCCTCCTCCTCCTCCTGCTCGTTGAGGCCCGGCCAGCACGCGACAATCTCCTCGGCACTGCGCCGCGCACAGCTCACCTTGAAGCGCGTGCGCTGGCCGGCGCGCGTCTGCTTCTGCACAGGCATAATCTTCATGACCTCGTCCTTGAGCGCGGGGCCCAGGAAGTACTCGACGATCTGGTACTCCTTGACGGGCATGGAGAACAGGTAGATCTGCTCAAGGCTCTTGATCAGACCCTGCGCCGCGCGCGCAGCGGAGCAGGGGGCGCAGTCGGCGTCCAGGCCGACCAGGACGAGTCCCCCTGTGTGCTGCGGCGCCAGTGGCGGCGATGATAAGGCGCTGCCCATCATGAAGCGTTCTGGCCGCTCTGCACCGCCGCCTGCTGCTCCGCGCCTGCGCTCCCTCTCCGCAGGCCGCGAAGTACAAGCTGCAGGGAAGGCCCGGCCCCGCAGGTAGGCAGCGGCTCCGAGGCGCGCAGCTGTTCACCTTCTGCACGAGGCGGCCGAGCTTGGTGCAGGGCGTCCACTTCTCCTCGTCGTCCTTGCGCCCACGGCCACGGCCACGGCCGCGATCCCCACGACCGCGCTCGCCGCGCCCGCGCCCACGGCCCTCGCCACGGCCGCCGAAGCCGCGTCCAAAGCCACCACGGTCAGCCATCTTGTCTGCGTGGGCGGGAAGCAAGGCAGGTGGCAGGTGGCGCGCCAAAGGCCGAGTCGTCGGCTGCAAAGTCCAGCACGCGACTTCCAGCGCCGCAACAGCTGCAACCACTCACGCACGACGCACCTGGCAAGTGGCGGAGTCGCGAGAAAGAGGCCGAGCTGAGCCGTGGAAGCCGCTTTTCGCGCATGGCTCAGCCCTCGTTTAGAGGCGGAGAGCTCGGGGCCAAGGGCGCTGCAGGAGGGACGTCAGCTTGCGTGCGCACCCCCTCCGTGTGGTCAGTGGGAGCTCGCTTTCTTTCTGCGACTCGCCTCGACCCTGGCGCACGTCGGGGGCAGCGCCCAGCAGCGCCAGCAGGGGGCCGCTGGGCACAGCTCCAGCAACGCGATCTGGCAGAAGTATGAGCCCGGGGAGCGCGTCGGAGAGGGAACGTGAGCGCGTGGGATGGATGCGGCCCGCCTGCTTGCGGCGCGCAGGGGGGGACGACATGCCGCGCGAATGCCGCGAGCTCACCAACCTTGCGTGGCACATCGTGCACTTGCACGCACGCCGCGCAGGTATGGCTGGGTGTACCACTCACGCAGCCGGGCCACGGGCAAGCGCGTGGCGCTCAAGCAGTTCAAGGCCGGGCGGGTGCGTGGGCCGCGCAGCCCGCCGCCGACGCAGCAGGAGCCAGCATCAGGAGCAGGGCAGCACTCTCCCCCATCATCAGCAGGCATCATCAAAAGTCGTGGCGACCGCGTCGCTGCACGTCCCGCCCTTCCCTGCAGGACGGCGACGGCCTGTCGCACACGGCCATCCGGGAAATCATGCTGCTGCGCGAGCTGCAGCACGACAACATCGTCAAGCTCGACAGCGTGCACATCATCCGCTCCGAACCCTGCCTGTGGCTGGCGTTCGAGTACGCCGACCACGACCTGTACGAAATGATCCGCTTCCACCGCGAGCACGCCAACAACGCGCGGCTCAACCCCTTTGGTGAGCGCCTGCCTTTTGCGGGAGGGGGGGCCTAGCCGTGATGATGATGACCACGTCGTCATGTCCTGCGTGCGCGCCGCCAACGCGCACAGCAAGGCGGGCGCACCTAGTGTGCGTCCCGCCGGGCGTTTGTGCTCGAGGCCTGCCGCGGCGTTGCTGCTTGGCGGGCGGGTGGACTTCAGTGCGGTGAACCGCCGCGCGGCCGCGCCTCACTCCTGTCCTTGGCGCCGTCCTCGAGACGTTCCGCGCGCGCGCAGGGCTCATGCCGCACCACGTGGTCAAGAGCGTCATGTGGCAGTTGCTCAACGGCCTCAACTACCTGCACCAGAACTGGGTCATCCACCGCGACCTCAAGGTAGGAGCGCACGTCTCTCGACGCCCCACGCGTCGTGCCACGCCCGCAGCCACACACCAAGCCTCGCAGCTGCCACGCCCCTCCCACGCACACGTCTCCCCCGCTTGCCACCTGTGGGAAAGCCTCCCCGCCAGACGCGCCTGCTTCTTGCGGCACGCCAGCGCCGCCGGTCACCTTCCCTCCGCGTCGCCACCCCCTTCCTTGGTTCGCACCCCGCTGCCGCCACGCGTGCGCGCACGCAGCCCTCCAACGTGCTGGTGTCGTCGGGCGAGGAGGGGCCCGTGGCCGAGCGCGGGCGCGTCCGCATCGCCGACTTTGGCCTGGCGCGCGTGTTCCAGTCGCCGCTGCGCCCCCTCTACGACAACGGCGTCGTCGTCACCATCTGGTACGCCGCGCGCGCCCGCGCTCCCCACCCCGCCCCGCCCGCCTCTGGCCACCGCGACTCACTCTCTCTGCGCGGGGCCCCTGGAGCTGCTGGCTCCTGGCTCCACGGGAGGGGGAAATCCATGCGTGGCCGGGTCCAGTGCGAGGATCCGCAGTGGTTGTGGGCGGGTGCTGACGTTGGTGTGGAGGCGGGGCGAGAGGCCGAGTGCACGGCACCAGGGAAGCCCGGCGCGTGAGCGTCTGCCGCCGTGCCGCCCGCGTCCGGCGTCCCGTTCCGCCACGCGGACATGCCGGCGGCGGCGGGCGCGCCGGTCCACCCTGCCTGGCGGCCCGCCGGCCCCGTGACTGGCGTCCGCAGCTGCGCGCTGGCTCCGCCCGCCGTGGTGGACGGCAGGCCCTCGGTGGAGGGCTCACCTCGGGGCCAGGCCAGGGGTCCCCAGGCGCGGGCGGGGGGCGTCGGGAGCGGCGTGGGCCAGGGGCTGCGGCTGGCGGTGAGCAGGGCTGGGATCTCGGCGGGCAGGCCTGCCAGCTCCCCCAGGTCCTGACCAGGCGACAGCAGCTCTCGGCGGCACGCCACCCAGACGGCAAGGCGCTGCACGTCCTGTGAACACGCACGTAAAGCGAGAGAGGCCCCGCGCTCTCTGACCACAGGTAGAAGCACCGGCCGTGTCTTCGTCGTCGCATGGCATTCATGACATGGTGTCACGCCCGTGTCAGAGGTGGCGGTTGCGGCTTGCCAGTCCAGCTGGGCGTGCCCAAGTGCGATTGGTTGCGTCTTGGCAGCTCACCTTGTTGTAGGACAGGAGGAGAGGGCTGGTTGCGGAGGACCACAGCAGGAGCTCGCCGCACCAGCCTCCCAGCGTGGGCGGCTGGGTGGTGGCGGCGCCCGTGCGCAGCGCGCTGCCGCCGGTCCAGGGGCCGGTCGCGGGCAGCGCGCCCTCCAGCAGCACTGGGATCGGGGAGCTGGCGGGGTGTTCCAGCAGCTGCGTGGTGCCGCCGTGGTCCTGCGGCCAATGGTGTGCGCAGGGGAGGAGCCATGGTGGGTGCGCCCCGCACGCCGCGGTCGTGGGTGGAGAGCCGCTGGAGAGGGGCGCTCGCCTGCAGCAAGAGGCCGTGGGCGCAGGGCCAAGTTCGCGTCACGCCCGACGCTGGCGTGTCGAACACGTGCCCATCCTCTGTGCACGTCGTGATCCAGGCGCTCTGGACGACGCACAGCGCTGGGCTGCGCTCCGCCAGGCCGGGGAAGCACGCCCACACCGCCTGCGGGGGGCAGAGAGGCGTGCCGGCGCAGCAGCCCATGAACGTGCTGCTCCGCGGCGGTGGAGTTGCTGCTGCACGGAGCGTTTGAGCTGCGCGCCTGCTTGGCGGGCACTTCGAGCGAGTGCACCCTGCGGCTCGCTCCAGGCCGCAAGTCCTCCAGCCTGCGTGCGCAGAAAAAAGTCCACACTCTGCTCGCTCCACAGGGCGCTGTGGCTGCGTTTTGTTGGTGCACAGCCACCCGGCCGACGTACCTGCCTGGCTCGGCCCGCAGGCCTTCAGAACAGACGACCATGATGGGAAACACCGGCAGCTACCTATAGCACTTGCGCTGCGCCATCCTGCTGCCTCTGCAGCGACGTGAGCATGAGGGCGCAGCTGTCAAGCCCCTGCGGCCGCACCAGCTGCGCAGCACCCAGTGGACTCAGCAGCACTCAGGAGTGTGCCTTTTACGTGACCGGGAGCCATGGACGCTCAAGCCTTCACAATGTGGGGCTCCACTGCGGGAGGCCAGCCCGTGGAAGCTCAGGCAGAGCAGCGCCTGAGACAAGCGTCGCACGCGTTGCCGCTCTCTCGCGTGGATGAATCGCAGGGCGCTGGGCGAGCTGACGAACATGGTGCAGTGCCGGACGGGGCCGGTCGTGGAGCAAGCCAGCAAGCGCCAGGGCGGCGCGGCCACGGAGGCCGAGCGCGCGCGCCACAAGCAGCACCTTCGGTCCCTCAAGTCGAGCTGCGTGAACCTGGGGCAGAAGCTCATGTTCGCCGAAGGTGCGCGCGCGCTGTTGTTGCGCCCTTTCGCAGGTTCAAGCGCTCCTGCGCCGCGTGCACAGCAAGGTGCTGCTGTGGCTGTGTGCCTGCAGCCCTGGAGCAGTACCGGCCGGCCAGCGGCCAGGCGCTCAAGGCCGAGGCCGACAAGGTGGCGGCGGCGGTCGAGGCGGCCGAGGAGGAGCTCAAGGAGTGGAAGTCGGCGGCGCGCCAGGAGGAGCACCAGGTGCAGGCGGCGCTGGCCAGCGTCGAGGGCTGCCACAAGGAGTTCCAGGCCATGCTGGCCCGTATGCAGCTCAAGCTCGAGGCGCTGGCCAAGCAGGAGGCGGCGCAGCAGCACGCCCAAGGACTGCTGGACCAGGTGCTCGCCACGGCAAACGGCAAGGTGCGCGGGCGCGTCAGCGGTGATGCAGGCGCTGCGGCAGCAGGAACGGCGACGAGCCTGCAGCTCACACGCGTCTGCACGGCTCGCACCTCCCTGGCGGCACGGTGCCACCGGGGACCGACGCGGCCAGCAACGACGAGTTTGCAGCAGGGCGGCACGGCACGCACACGGGCAGCGCCATTGATGCAGCGCTGCACGCGCTGTGTGCGTGCCGGTGCCCCCCACGCTCCCCACGCGCCCCGCAGGAGCCAGCGAGCGACCAGCTGGCCGCCGAGGCGGCGCGCATGGCGCAGCTCGAGGCGCAGCTGGCGCAGGCGCACCAGCGGGCGCTGCAGGACAGCATGAACCTGGCGGCGGAGATGAGCCAGGTGGCCATCGTGCAGGAGGCCATCCACGAGCTGCAGCGGTCGGAGCAGGCAGAGGCGCACAAGGCCACCCAGGCGGACGCGTGAGTGCGACGTGGGGAGCGTTGGTCATCTGAGCAGGCACACCTGGGTGGCGCCTGCGCGCCGTGAGGGTGCTGCTGCTGGCGCGTGTCTCCTCTGCTGGCCAGAGACATGTGGCTGCTAGCCACGGATGCGCAGCTCGGCACAGCAGCTGTGCCCGCGTCCACCTGTCGCGCTCCTGCCTGCAGGTTGCGGCGCTGGAGCGAGTTCCTGGCAGGCGTGACGGGCGTGCGGCAGGCGTCCTGGGACGGCGCCACCAACTCGGCGACCGTCGTGCTGTGCGACGCCGACGGGGGCGCTAGCGGCTCGGCCCGGCAACAGGACGCCCAAGGTGCGGGTGCGGCCCAGAGGTTGGTGCAGGTTGTGGGCACGGACTGGCATGGAACGAAACAGGAGGCGTTGTCAACTTGACTTGCACGCAGGGGCGGAGGAGCACGAGCTGCACGTACGGCTGGACCCGGGCACGCGCACCGTCGTGAGCAGCGCCACGCTGTCACCGCCGTCGTTTGACGTGGCGCCGGCCGTGGTGGCGGCGAGGGCGCGCGGGCAGGACGGCCTCAGCGTGCTGGTGTCCCTGGTGGTGCAGCGGCTCGACGCCCTGCCATGATCCTGCGCTCGCCGACAGATGCAACTCTTGTGTTCGTGCGCCGTGCCCCTGCCGTGCTGCGGCCATGTAGACCAGCCCCGCTCCAGCAGTCTCCAGGAGTCTGGTCTGGATGTCTGCATATGAACGCGTTTGAGGCGTGGGTCGAGTCGCCTGATCATTTTGCCAGCGCGCCCCTGGTCGTCGCGCCGGCCCCGCAGGTCCGCAGCTGCTCTGCAGCCAGCGGTGCCCCACTGGGCCCCCCATCCACATGCAGCGCTGGTCCTTGCGGGCACTGCTGACGGCGCTGTGCTCACCTCCCGTGCTCTTACTGCCGTGCAGGTCGCACCCCCTCCTCAGCCTCCCGCCCCGCGCCCATCGGCGCCGGCTCAGACCCAGCCACAGCAGCAGCAGCGTCCATCGCAGCAGCCTGAGCAGCCTGCTGGTCCGCGAGCAGGCCCATCGCGTGAGGCGCGGAGCGCATCGACTCGTCGAAGCCGGCGCTCGAGTCGCGTGCCGGCCGCTGTTCCAGAGGCGGACGAGCTCGAGGACGAGGAGGAGGAGGAGGCCTACGTGCAGGCGCGGCGCGTGCGGTCCCACCTCGACGTGCTGATGCAGGTGCTTGTCGATGGAGGGGGAGGGGCTGGAGTGCAGGTGCCGGGAGAGCAGCTCGCAGCTTGATCATCGGCACCGATGGCTTACAGCACACCGTGTGGCGGTGATGCTGATAATGGTGCTCAGGCCTTCCTCAAGACCCAGGGCCGGCCGGCGGCGGCCACGTTTGAGCGATGGCCCGCACCTCGTCGTGCGCGGCGGGCGGGGCGCAGGCAATGGCGGCGCGCCGCATCACCGGCAGGTCGGGCCAGTCGTCGCCCATGGCCGCGACCTGGCTCCAGTCCAGGCCCAGCGCTTCGAGCATGGCCTGGGCCGCGGGCAGCTTGTCTTCGGTGCCCAGGCGCCGCTGGGTGATGCCCAGCGCGTCCAGGCGCAGCCGCAGCGGCTGGCTGTCGCGGCCGCTGATCACCGCGGGCACGATGCCGTGGCGCTGCAGCAGCTTGAGGCCGTGGCCGTCGAGCGTGTGAAAACGCTTGAGGGTCTCGCCGGTGTCGGAGAAGAAGAGGCTGCCATCGGTGAGCACGCCGTCGACATCGAAGATGGCCAGGCGCACCGGTTGGGCGCGCAGCAGCAGTTCGGGCGCGAAACGCAGCGCGGGCGGCAGGGCGGCGCTCATGCTCAGATCACCTTGGCCCGCATGAGGTCGTTGCTGTTGAGCGCCCCCACCAGCCGCCCCTGGGCGTCCACCACCAGCACGCTGGTGATGCGGCGGGCCTCCATGAGCTCGGCCGCTTCCACGGCCAGCGCGTCGGCGGTCACGGTGCTGGGCCGGGCGTGCATCACCTCGCGCGCGGTGAGCGTGCGCAGGTCGCCGCCGCTGCCGTGGCGCTCGATCAGGCGGCGCAGGTCGCCGTCGGTGAAGATGCCGATGGCGCGTTCGCCCTCGACCACCGCGGCCATGCCCAGGCCCTTGGCGCTGATCTCGCGCATGAGGTCCATGAGGCCGGTGTCGGGCGCCACGCGCGGCACGTCGGCACCGCTGCGCATCACGTCGCTCACGTGCGTGAGCAGCTTGCGGCCGAGTGCGCCGCCCGGGTGCGAGCGCGCAAAGTCGTCGGCCTTGAAGCCGCGCGCGTCGAGCACGGCCACCGCGAGCGCATCGCCCATGGCGAGCTGCGCCGTGGTGCTGGTGGTGGGCGCGAGGTTGTGCGGGCAGGCTTCGCGCACCACCGAGGTGTCGAGCACGACGTCGGCGTGGCGGCCCAGGGTGGAGTCGGCCCGGCCCGTGAAGGCGATCAGGGGCACGCCCAGGCGCTTGATGAAGGGCAGGATGGCCGTGAGCTCCTGGCTTTCGCCCGAGTTGCTGAGGGCGAGCACGGCGTCGGCCGCGGTGATCATGCCCAGGTCGCCATGGCTGGCTTCGGCCGGGTGCACGAACATGGCGGGGGTGCCGGTGGACGCCAGCGTGGCAGCGAGCTTGCGGCCGATGTGGCCGCTCTTGCCCATGCCCATCACCACCGCGCGGCCGCGGCAGGCCAGCAGCAGGCGCACGGCCTCGACGAAGCCGCCGTCCACGCGCTGCGCCAGCGCCGCGACGGCCTCGGCCTCGATCTGCAGGGTGTCGACGGCGAGTTGCCGCACGCGCGCGGCATCGATCGGGGGCGTGACAGACATGCGCGGGATTATCGCCGCGGGCCTGCAAACCCCGAGGCCGCACGGGCCGTGCGCCCTTACCATCGCCGCATGACCTCGCTCGACCTGGCACTGCTGTACCTGTTGGCCGCCGTGCTGGCGGTGGTGGCCTGCCGCAGCGTCAAGCTGCCGCCGATGCTGGGTTACCTGGCGGTGGGCGTGCTGATCGGGCCGAACGCGCTGGCGCTGGCCCAGAACTCCAGCGGCCTGCGCTACCTCGCCGAGTTTGGCGTGGTGTTCCTGATGTTCGTGATCGGGCTGGAGTTCAGCCTGCCCAAGCTGCGCGCCATGCGGCGCCACGTGTTCGGGCTCGGGCTGTCGCAGGTGGCGGCCACCATGCTGCTCACGCTGGGGGCCACGCTGGCCCTGGGCTGGCTGCTGCCGCGCTGGTGGAACCTGTCGTGGCAGGCCGGCGTGGCGCTTGGTGGCGTGATGGCCATGAGCAGCACGGCGATCGTGATCAAGCTCATGGCCGAGCGGCTCGAGCTCGAGTCCGAACACGGCAAGCGCGTGATGGGCGTGCTGCTGTTCCAGGACCTCGCCGTGGTGCCGCTGCTGGTGCTGATCCCGGCGCTGTCGGCGCCGCCCGAGGTGCTCATGACCGCGCTCGGCCTGGCCCTGCTCAAGGCCGCGGTGCTGCTGGGCCTGCTGCTCACGGGCGGGCGCAGGCTCATGCGCTGGTGGCTCACGCTGGTGGCGCGGCGCAAGAGCGACGAGCTCTTCATGCTCAACCTGCTGCTGATCACGCTCGGCCTGGCCTGGCTCACCGAGCACGCCGGGCTGTCGCTCGCGCTGGGGGCCTTCGTGGCGGGCATGCTGATCGCCGAGACCGAATACAAGCACCAGGTGGAGACCGACATCCGGCCCTTCCACGACGTGCTGCTGGGCCTGTTCTTCATCACCATCGGCATGCTGCTCGACTGGGAGCCGGTGATCGAGCGCTGGGCGCTGGTGCTGTTCCTGCTGGTGGTCTCGCTGGGCATCAAGCTGGTGCTGATCACCGCGCTCACGCGCCTGTTCGGCGCGCCCATGGGCACCGCGCTGCGCACCGGCCTGTACCTGGCGCAGGCGGGCGAGTTCGGGCTGGTGCTGCTGTCACTGGCGGCGCAGAACCGCCTGGTGCCGCCCGAGCTGTTCAACCCCATCCTGGCGAGCATGGTGATCTCCATGCTGCTCACACCCTTCGTCATCCTCTACAGCAACCGCATCGTCACGCGGCTGGTGGGCAGCGACTGGCTGATGCAGTCGGTGCAGATGACCGCGATCGCACGCAAGGCGATCAACGCCGACAAGCACGTGATCATCTGCGGCTACGGCCGCTGCGGGCAGAACCTGGCGCGCCTGCTCGAGGCCGAGAACATTCCCTACATGGCGCTCGACCTCGATCCCGACCGCGTGCGCCAGGCCGCGGCGGCCGGCCATTCGGTGGTGTTCGGCGACGCGGCGCGGCTGCAGGCCCTGATCGCCGCCGGCCTGCACCGCGCGAGCGCGGTGGTGGTCACCTACCTCGACACCCCCAGCGCGCTCAAGGTGCTGCACCACGCGCGCGAGCACGCGGCCCGGGTGCCGGTCGTGGTGCGCACGCTCGACGACGTGGACATCGAGCGCCTGCGCGCGGGCGGCGCCACCGAGGTGGTGCCCGAGGCCATCGAGGCCAGCCTGATGCTCGCCAGCCATGCGCTGGCCCTGGTGGGCGTGCCCATGCGGCGCGTGATCCGCGTGGTGCAGGAGCAGCGCGACGCGCGCTACGAACTGCTGCGCGGCTACTTCCACGGCGCCGACGACGAAACCGCCGACGACCTGCAGCACGAGCGCCTGAACAGCCTGACCCTGCCCGGCGCGGGCCGCTGGGTGGGCAAGCCCCTGGGCAGCCTCGCGCTGCCGGCCATGGGCGTGCGCGTGGTGAGCCTGCGCCGCGCCTCGGGCCACACCGCCCCGGCCGACGACGCCACCGTGCTCGCCGGCGGAGACACCCTGGTGCTCAGCGGCCAGGCACCGGCGCTGGCCCTGGCCGAGGACAAGCTGCTGGGCGGCTGAGGCCGGGCCCGACCGGCATTTCCGAGAACGATCAGGGGGGATTGCGACCACTCGGTCGCGTCTTCAACGCATTCGTTCGTATGCTGCGGGCCCCTACCGACCCAGGAGACCCTGCCCATGGACCGCCGACATTTCCTCGGCGCCGGCATTGCCGGCGCCAGCGTGCTGACCTTCTCCTCCGTGCTCTCGCAGAGCGCGCCCAACGTGGGCACCCCCACGCCGCCCGCGCCCGGCTTTCGCCGCATGAAGGTGGGCGCGATGGAGGTCATCGCGGTCAACGACGGCGTGCTGCGCCGCCCGCTGGGCGACGAGTTCGTGCGCAATGCGCCGCTGGAGCAGGTGAAGTCGCTGCTGGCCTCGCAGAACCTGCCCACCGACTACGTGGACATTCCGTTCACGCCCTACCTCGTGGTGGCTGGCAACACCAAGTTCCTGATCGACACCGGCTTCGCCGACAACGGCCCGCCCACGGCCGGTCGCCTCAAGGCCAACCTTGCGGCCGCGGGCCACGACATCGCGAGCATCGACCACGTCATCATCAGCCACTTCCACGGCGACCACATCAACGGCCTGCTCAACAAGGACGGCTCGCAGGTGTTCCCCAAGGCGCGCATCCACGTGCCCGCGCCCGAGATGGCCTTCTGGAGCGACGACGCGCGCATCGCCACCCTGCCGCAGGGCGTGCAGGGCGCGGCCGCCAATGCCAAGCGCATCTTCGGCGCCTACGGTGACCGCGTGGTGCGCTTCGAGCCCGGCGCCGAGCTCGCGCCCGGCATCCGCTCGGCCGCGGCCTTCGGCCACACCCCGGGCATGAGCGTGTTCACCGTGAGCTCCGAAGGCCAGTCGTTCATGTACGTGGCCGACGTCACCAACGTGCCCTCGCTGTTCGCGCGCAGCCCCGACTGGGCCGTGACCTTCGACATGGACGCCGAAATGGCGCGCCAGACGCGCCGCCGCATCTTCGACCAGCTGGTGAAGGACAAGATGGCCATGGGCGGCTTCCATTTCCCGTTCCCTGCCATCGGCACGCTCGAGGCCGCGGGCAGCGGCTACCAGTTCAAGCCCATGGCCTGAGCCTGAGCGGACGGCGGTGTCCCCATAATCCCGGGGATGGACACCGCCGCTTACCTCCGCTCGCACATCCGCACCGTTCCCGACTGGCCCGCACCGGGCGTGATGTTCCGCGACATCACGCCGCTGCTGCAGGACCCCAAGGTGTTCCGCGTGCTGATCGACACCTTCGTGCACCGCTACATGACGCCCGAGCTGCGGCCCAGCGTCATCGCGGGCCTGGACGCGCGCGGCTTCATCATCGGCTCGGTGCTGGCCTACGAGCTCGGCGTGGGCTTCGTGCCGATCCGCAAGAAGGGCAAGCTGCCTTTCACCACGGTCGAAGAAACCTACGAGCTCGAATACGGCAGCGCCACGGTGGAGCTGCACACCGACGCCGTGAAACCGGGCGACCGCGTGGTGCTGATCGACGACCTGATCGCCACCGGCGGCACCATGATGGCCGGCCGGCGCCTGCTCGAAAAGCTCGGCGCCACCGTGACCGAGGGCGCCGCCATCGTCGACCTGCCTGAACTCGGCGGTTCATCGAAACTGCGCGAGAGCGGGCTCGAACTGTTCACGCTGCTGGACTTCGCGGGCCACTGAACCCGCCCCCCCGCTCAGAGCTTGCCGTGCTGCGTCTCGCTGAGCGCGGCGAAGTCGCTCATGGCCTCGGGCATGGGCAACTGCGGCTCGTGCGGATGGCGGTAGGCCGGCTCGGGCGGCGCCGTCATGGCCGCGCGGAAGGCGCGCACCTCGTCTTCGCTGACGCGCTGTGCCGGGCCTGCGCTGCGCGAGACCGGCGGCCGCGGGATCGAGGTGTCCATGGGCTCGGGCCGCAGCGCCGACTCGCGCCGCGTCTGCGCCGCCACCGAAGCGCGCAAGGCCTGCCCGACCTGCTCGGGTGAGGGCTTGCGGCGCCAGTAGATCGCGCGCACGTCCATGGTGTGGCGCGCCTTGGCACTTTGCTGGATCCAGCGCTCGATCTCGAGCAGGAACTCGTCGGGCAGCGACTGCGCGGGCAGCGCGAGGTCGACCAGCACGATGAAGCTGTCGCCGTTGCTGTCGAGGTTGAGCACCTTGAAGCTGTAGCTGGTGGACAGCACCCCGCCGCGGATCAGCGATTCGCGCACCACACCGAACAACTGTTCGCGCCGCAGCAGCCGGCGCCCGCGGCGCGGCGAGATCAGCGGCATGGTGGTGGTGCGAAACGCGTTGCGCGCGCGGTCGAACGCGTTCTTGCTCTTGGCGTTGCCGGGTTTCCTGGCCTGCAGCCAGCTCATGAAGGACATGGTCGGTGTGTGCACGTGACGGCGGCGGTGCTCAGCGCACGGCGCTCAGGTGACCGCCACCCGCTTGGGCTTGTTGTACATGCGGCGCGCGAGCACCGCGGACATGGCGATGGCGACCTCGAGCGCGATGGGAGGGTGGCGCACACCGAGCTCGCGAAAGCGCAGCGGGGTCATGCACCAGATGCGGCAGTCGCTGCCCGCGTTGACGGTGGCGCTGCGCGGCAGGTGGCTGAAGAAGGCGCCTTCGCCGAGCAGCGAGCCCGCGCCGACGACGGCGATGCGCACGCGTTCCTTGGAGTCTTCGTAGTGCACCGTGAGCGTGCCGCTCTCGACGAAGTACACGGTGCGGTCCTTCACACCCTGCTCGATCAGCACCTGCCCCTGCTGCAGGGCCACGGGCTGCATGTAATTGGCCAGCGTGACCCAGTGCGCCTCGCTGAGGTTCAGGGGCACGGCGTCCAGCGCACTGCTGTGGCGCATCGCCTGCGCCAGGTGCTGGATGTCGAACTTGGTGGACGTGGCCGCGGCACTCATGCGGCAAGTGAACCGCACTCACCCGCCGGGCGCAAGGCGTGCGTAACTGCTGATTACAGTTGCACTCCCAGCGGCGAGCCACAGCCCCTGGGCGGTGGAACCGGGCTCATTTGCCGATGCAAAAACGCGAAAAGATGACCCCGAGCAGGTCGTCGGCGGTGAACTCGCCGGTGATTTCGCCGAGCGCGTGCTGCGCGAGGCGCAGTTCCTCGGCGAGCAGGTCGAGCTGGTCGGCCGCGCGCGTGAGCAGGCCCTGGGCCTGCTCGAGGTGCTCGCCCACGCGCGCCAGCGCGCGCAGGTGGCGCTCGCGCGCCATGAACAGGCCCTCGCTGCCACTCTGCCAGCCCGCGAGCTGCAGCAGGCGCTGGCGCAGTGCGTCGAGCCCGGTGCCGTGCTTGGCCGAGAGCACGATGTCGCTGTCGCCGCGCGGCAGCTCGTCGCCGGCCTGATCGACCTTGTTCCACACGTGCAGCACCGGCACGCCCTCGGGCAGACCGCGCAGGATGTTGGCATCGCCCACGCGGTAGCGCGGCTCGCGCCAGCGCGTGAGGTCGTGCAGGAACAGCACCGCATCGGCGCCGTGGATGCGCTGCCACGCGCGCTCGATGCCGATGCGCTCGACCTCGTCGACCTCGGGGCTGTCGCGCAGGCCCGCGGTGTCGGTCACGTGCAGCGGCACGCCTTCGATCTGGATGGTCTGCTGCACCACGTCGCGCGTGGTGCCCGCGATGGGCGTGACGATGGCGAGCTCGGCGCCTGCGAGCGCGTTGAGCAGCGAGCTCTTGCCCGCGTTGGGCTGGCCCGCGATCACCACCTGCAGCCCGTCGCGCAGCAGCGCGCCCTGGCGCGCCTCGGCCTGCAGCTGCGCGAGCGCGCTGCGCAGGCGCTGCAGCTGGCCCTCGGCGTCGGCCTTCTGGAGAAAATCGATCTCTTCTTCGGGAAAGTCGAGCGTGGCCTCGACCAGCATGCGCAGGTGGATGAGCGCGTCGCGCAGCGCGTGCACACGCTGCGAGAACGCCCCCGCGAGCGAGCGCGCGGCGCTGCGCGCCGCGGCCTCCGTGCTGGCGTCGATCAGGTCGGCCACGGCCTCGGCCTGCGCGAGGTCGAGCTTGT
>VFQP010002379.1_pt1 | contig 21138 bp, 22 predicted proteins | sample 3512351 | NCBI WGS metagenome assembly VFQP01 (sample SAMN10412372, study PRJNA504923) | tailings metagenome | isolation source: Relicate 1 Philex TSF1 revegetated site | place: Philippines: Tuba, Benguet | collected 2017-08-29
CGTACGTTTTTTAAGTTATTGAAAAATATAGAGAGTTTTTTCATTATTTGCGCGTTTTAAGGACTAAGTTATTCAAATAACACACGAAATTACCCACGCATCCCACAGCAGATAGCGGTGCCACAGCTATATATAAGGTACCGATTTGACGGCAAAAATGATCAATCGTTCTAAAACGCAGATGCAGCGCGTGCCTCGGCGGGTAAGTCAGAATTGAATAAGATTTTGAAAAATAGGATTTTTATGAACGGGTCATGCTTGCCGCGCAAACGGCTGAACGGGCAGGGATATCTGGTCTAAAAGATAATAACAATTTTTTATCTAATGACCTTGACCCGCACAGATAAAAACCTTAATGTCCAAATCCTTGATATCGTGATTCCGTAGCTCAGCGGTAGAGCATCTGACTTTTAATCAGAGGGTCCTGGGTTCAAATCCCAGCGGGATCACCACTTCTCCCCTAAGCACAACCAATATTCTGCAAAACGTGAAGCCTGCCGCTTCGCGCCGACCGTTTTTGTTTTATCAAAAATTAACCGGCCGCTATTATGATAAACTTGGCGAAACAGCAGAGTGTGCATGATGCATAAACATATCTCCGGCACTTTTGATACGCAGGCAAAGGCAGATCAAAAAAACTATCATGCGCTTGTTTTGGGGGCGGGGGTAATGGGGCAGCGTCATATCGCATCGCTGATCGAGATCGCCGAAAAAGTTCTGGCGCCGCGCGGCATCCATCTTGAAATCTCTGCCGTCGACCGCCGCGAAGAAATGCGCAGCGCCTTGCCGCCTGCGGTCAAATCTTATGCCGATATGGATGACGCGCTGGCCGCACGCAAGCCCGACATTGCCGTGATGGCCTTCAACGATGACCAGCATATTTCCGCTTTCCGTAAATTGTTTGCCGCGTGCCCCGATCTGCAGGCCGTCCTGACTGAAAAACCACTGACCGAACATTTGCGCGAAGCGCGCGAGATAGAGCCTGAGCTGCGCAAACGCTACCTCAGCATGAATACTGTCATCAACTTCAGTCCTGTGTTCGACCGGCTGAAGGAAGTGATGCCGCAGATTGAACAAACGCAAGGCGCCCTGCGCCCCCTTGGCTTCGAAGCCATCTGGGGCAAGAACCGCACGGCGGATACCCGCCCCAGCATTGGTGTGCCCAGCGAATCTGTGCATGCGCTGTCGGTTATTACCGATATGTTCGGCCATGCCCGCCTGTCGCTGGAGACGGGGGCCGCGCAGAAGGGTTATCTCAGCACCAATGCGGCCGATGTGATTTACGAGATTGATGCCACCTTCCGCTCCGGCAAAAGCGGCGTGCCCGTGCAATTCCATGCCAGCTATGTATTCGATGCGCAGCACCGCAAAGTGACAGCCTATTATGCAGCGGGAAACGGCAGCGTTGTGGCGGCGGAGCTGGATTTTGACGTGAAGCATAACGGCCAGAACGCAGACCGCCTGCGCATTCACAGTATCGACCGCGTCACGGGCAAGGTTGAAACGCTGGTCGATGAATACCCCGATAAAATCGTGAACGGCGCGCCCGCAGGACTTTTACGCAGTGACCGCATTACGGCGTTTAACAGCCTTAGCGTTATCGATTTCCTGACACCGGCCAATCAGCGCGACCCCGCGCTGGCCAGCCGCCTGAGCAATCTGGACGCCGCGCTGGAGGTGCAGGCGGAGGTCGAGCAGATTAACGCGCAAAACAAGCTTCTGCATGTGCAGCAGGTCGATGCCGACCCGCAAAAACTGGGCAAACCGAAATATATGTCGATTGCCGATGCGCCTGCATCAGACGTGATCGCGCGTATCGGGTCGCTGGAGAACCTGCAAAAACCCGCACCGCCGCGCCCGGCATGGAAGCCGCCGCGCCAGGGATAAATCCGGCGCTGGGCGGGGTTAGGATTGTTTGAAGCGTTTGCGCAGCGCCTTGTCCACCGACGGGGTGACGAAGTGGCCGATATCGCCCCCCAGTCGCCCGATTTCCTTGACGAAGCGGGAAGAGACGAACTGGAACTTGTCCTGCGACATCAAAAACATGGTTTCGATGTCTTTGTTCAGATAGGCGTTCATGCCAGCCATCTGGAATTCATATTCAAAATCCGACACAGCGCGCAGGCCGCGTACAATGACGCGGGCGTCCATCTCCAAAACAAACTCCATCAGCAGTTTGTTGAACGGGCGCACTTCCCACGATTTCCCGCGGATCTTTTTGTTATTGGACAGGTCGGTTTCCATCATCTTCACGCGCTCGTCGGTCGTGAACAGGGGGCCTTTGCCCGGGTTGTCGGCAACCGCGACCACCAGATGGTCAACGACCTTCAACGCGCGCTCGATAATATCGAGGTGGCCGAGGGTGACGGGGTCAAACGTGCCCGGATATACGCCGATCAGCTTGTCCGATTTTTTGGATGTTTTTTTCATGATGACTGCTACCATCTGGTTTGTTGCACCACGAGATTGAAACAGTTTGAGGCAAAGCGCAATGGTAAACAAACAAACGCAAGGCAAACCACGTCTGGCCATCGGCGGTCATCGCGGCCTTGGCTGTACCGACCACGATTTTTACCAGAAGCTGCGCGATATCGCGAACCTGCCGGTTGAAAACACTGCCGAGAGTGTGGATGCCGCTTATCATGCGGGCGCCGATTATGTGGAAATTGATGCCGTGATGTCGGCGGATGGCGTTTTGTTCACCCTGCACAATGTGGTTGTGAAAGATCATTTCTTCGGCGCCGCGTTTCCGCCTGCGCCGCTCAATACGCTGTCTTTTGCCGATATCGTCACCTTCAAAACCGGCCGCCATCAAAACGGCCGCATTGCCCCGCTGGCCGAGGTGCTGGCGGTGGTGGCCAAGCGCAGCCCCAAGACCCTGCCATGGGATGTAAATATCGAGATCAAAGGCGTACAGGGATCTGACCAGCCGATTGAAGCCAACGATTACATCGCGCGTCTGGCGGCGGTCGTCGCTGAATCGGACATTCCGGCGGCGCGCGTGGTGTTTTCGTCCTTTTCGCTGCAAAACATCATTGCCATGTCGCGCATCATGCCGCATGCCCGCTATGGCATGCTGTTCAACGACAAGCCCGATCCACGTCCCATCTATGCCAACCGCCGCGATGATATTGCGTGCCAGTACATGCCCTATGACGCCGTGCACGTGGCGAAGGTGTTGGAGCTATGGGGTGCGCAGGCGGGCAAGGGGGCGGTGATGGGTTATTTCCACCCCGAATTTAAAACTCTCAATGCCGATACCATGATGCTGGCCGAACAATACGGCGTCGGCATCAATTGCTGGGCCCTGTTCGAAGAAATGTCCGCCAGCCGCTTTGTCGAATATCAACGCATGGCCGAGGCCTGCGAGGCCGAGGGCGTCCCCTTCAGCATCATCACCGATTACATCGGCGCATTTAGGAGAGCATAACCATGCAAATTGAAACCGGGCGTCTTATCCTTCGCCAGCCGCGTCTTGCAGATGTTGCAGAAATCCAGGCCGCCAAGGAAGAAGTGTGGGGCGAGCTGCAAACATGGATGAGCTGGGCCTGCGACGACCAGAAACCCCAGAGCGCGATGGAGTCTTTTGTCGCCGGCCTCAATCCTTTGCGTCCGTTTGACGTTGCCGCAGCCTATGCCAAAGACAATGGAAAATTCGCGGTGATGGGCGGCATCATGGATGATGGCGATGGCGTATTCGCCACAGGCTACTGGTGCGCTATGTCCCAGCGCGGCAAGGGGTATGCGACCGAGGCGACCAATGCCGCGATCCGTTATGCCTTTGATGCGCTGGATGCCAAGCGGGTGAACATCAACTACTACGAAGGTAACCAGAACAGCCGCCGCGTGATTGAAAAACTCGGCTTTACATTCGTGAACACGGACAAGGGCGGGCATCTCCGCTGCTCCGACGGCGCGCCGCTGGATGTCCACCGCTTCACCATGACCGACCCCTCCGTGCTGCCGCCGCTGAAGTGGTGGGTGGTGGAATAAACGCCTATGCTGAAAACACCCTCACACCGGCGCACGCCGGTGTCCAGCTGCGGCCGTGCCATTGGATTCCGGCCTGCGCCGGAATGACAGGCAACAAAAAAAGGCGCAAGGTTTAAATCCTTGCGCCTTTTTGGTTTAGGTCTGTACAGGCTTATTCTTCGCCCGTATCGCCTTCAGCTTCGCCATCGCCCGCATCGCGGATGACGGCGGCGGAGACGACTTCTTCGCCCGTTTCGATGCGGAAGAGGGTGACGCCCTGCGTCTGGCGGCCGACGAAGCGGACGTCGGACACCGGCATGCGGATGATCTGTCCGCCGTTGGTGACCAGCATCACATCGTCGCTGTCCTTGATGTTATAGGAACAAACGATCTCGCCGTTGCGGGCGGAGAGCTTCATGTTCCAGATACCCGATCCGCCGCGGCCGGTGGTGCGGTATTCATAGGCCGACGTGCGTTTGCCGAAACCGCGCGACGTGACGGCCAGCAGGAAGTCTTCCTGCGCGGCCAGTTCGTTGAAGCGCTCGTCCGTCAGGACGACGTTGCCCGAGGTGGTTTCTTCTTCGTCCCCGCCGGCATCTTCGCTGTCCTCGACCTGGTTGCGCAGCTGTGATGCGCGTTTCAGGTAGGCGGCGCGTTCATCCGGCGTGGCGTCCACGTGACGGAGGATCGAGATGGACACGACTTCGTCGCCATCCATCAGCTTGATGCCGCGCACACCGGTGGACGAACGCGACTTGAACATGCGCAGCGTGTCGTCGGTGATGGCGAAGCGGATGGCCTTGCCCTTGCGGGTCGACAGCAGCAGGTCGCTGTTCGGCGGGCAGGTGCGCACGTCGATCAGCTGCTCGTCACCCTCCAGCTTCATGGCGATCAGGCCGTTGGCGCGGATGTTCTTGAAGTCTTCAAGGCTATTGCGGCGGACGGTGCCATGGCTGGTCGCGAAGATCACGTCCAGATCGCCCCAGGTATCCTCGTCTTCCGGCAGCGGCATGACGACGGAGATTTTCTCGTCCTTCTCCAGCGGCAGCAGGTTCACGAAAGCCTTGCCGCGCGACTGGGGCGTACCCAGCGGCAGGCGGTAAACTTTCATCTTGTGCACGATACCCTTGGACGTGAAGAACAGAACCGGCGTGTGCGTGTTGGAGATAAACAGGTCAGTGACGAAATCTTCGTCCTTCGTCTGCATGCCCGTGCGGCCTTTGCCGCCGCGTTTTTGGGCGCGGTAGGTGGCCAGCGGTACACGCTTGACGTAGCCGGTATGGCTGACGGTGACGACCATGTCTTCTTTCTGGATCAGTGCTTCCAGGTCGGTTTCAAATTCGTCGGGGATCAGTTCGGTTCTGCGCGGGGTTGCGTATTTTTCGCGGATTTCGACCAGCTCGCTGCGCAGCAGGGCCATCAGCACTTCGCGGCTGCCCAGAATGCGCAGGCACTCGGTGATATAGGCGCAAACTTCTTTCAGCTCGTCGCCGATCTTGTCACGCTCCAGCGCCGTCAGGCGGTGCAGGCGCAGGTCGAGGATCGCACGTGCCTGTGTCTCCGACATTTTGTAAGTGTTGTCGTTGGCCATCGGGTATTCGGGATCATCGATAAGCTTGATCAGCGCGGAAACGTCTTCGGCCGGCCAGTGGCGCGCCGTCAGCTTTTCACGCGCATCATTCGGATCGGACGCCGTGCGGATGATGCGGATGATTTCATCAATATTGGCAACCGCCACGGCCAGGCCGGCCAAGATATGTGCGCGGTCGCGGGCTTTGCCAAGTTCGTAAATGGTGCGCTTGGTGATGACTTCTTCGCGGAAGGCGACGAAGGCGGCCAGGAACTCTTTCAGGTTCATCATCTGCGGGCGGCCATAGTTCAGCGCCAGCATGTTCGCGCCAAAGCTGGATTGCAGCGGCGTGTGTTTGTACAGCTGGTTCAGAACCACGTCGGCAATGGCGTCGCGTTTCAGTTCAATGACGATACGCACGCCATCGCGGTCGGATTCATCGCGCAGGTCGCCGATGCCCTCGATAATTTTTTCGCGCACGCATTCGGCGATACGCTCCAGCAAACGCGCTTTGTTTTGCTGGTAGGGGATTTCATGCACGATGATCGCGTCGCGATCCTTGCGGATTTCCTCGACCGACGTTTTGGCGCGCATGATGATGGAGCCGCGGCCCGTGTGCTGCATGCCCAGAATGCCGTTGCGACCCAGAATTTGCGCGCCGGTGGGGAAGTCGGGGCCGGGGATCAGCTCGGTCAGCTCGTCAATCGTTACGTCGGGGTTGTCGATATACGCGCAGCAACCGTCGATGACTTCGCCCAGGTTATGCGGCGGAATGTTGGTTGCCATACCCACGGCAATACCGCCGGCACCGTTGACCAGCAGGTTGGGGAAGCGCGCGGGCAGCACGCTCGGCTCCAGCGTGGATTCATCGTAGTTGGGCTGGAAGTCGACGGTTTCTTTATCAATGTCTTCCAGCAGCGTTTCGGCCGCTTTGTTCAAACGCGCTTCGGTATAACGCATCGCCGCCGCCGGGTCGCCGTCCATGGAGCCGAAGTTACCCTGGCCATCCACCAGCGGCAGACGCATCGAGAAGTCCTGCGCCAGACGTACCATCGCATCGTAAATCGCGCTGTCGCCGTGCGGGTGGTATTTACCCATGACGTCACCCACGATACGGGCGGATTTTTTATAGGGCTTGCTGCTGTCGTATCCGCCTTCGCGCATCGCGTATAGAATGCGGCGATGCACGGGCTTCAGGCCGTCGCGCACATCGGGCAGGGCGCGGCTGACGATAACGCTCATCGCGTAATCGAGGTAGGATTTTTGCATTTCCTCCTCGATGGTGATGGGCGCAATGCCTTGCTTGGGGGCGGTGTTATCTGCGGTCACGGGTGTTTCCCTTGGGTTTGTCTGGTCTGCCTTGAAACCGGTCTTGCGCGGGCGCTTTTGCGCGTCGCGGAGGGGCTGGTTCTGGCGTGGTTAAAAGCTGTTATTTTTTAGCATTTTCTAGGCTTTATCACAATCTTTCATACGCATCATTTTTCTGTAAATAGGGCGTGGTTTCAAGCGGTCTGTGCGACATTCTTGAACACCGTTTTTGATGCAATGCAGCGTATGAACGAGCGTCAAAAAATAGTGCAGCGCAGCAATAAAATTCATATGTAACAAGGATTTCTGCCACTTGCCATCATTCTGAATATTGGGCATGGTCTAGCCACTCAATACTTCTAAATGAGGCCGCGTGGGGGATTCTTTGCGTCAGCAAAACCCTGCCGGAAAACAGCCTACAAAAAAACAAACAACAAACGAACAACGAGGAAGCAACAAATGACGTTGGATATCCAAACGATTATTCTGGGTTCCGGCCTTCTGGCTCTTCTCTATGGCGTGCTCACCGGTTATCAGGTTTTGACTGCAGGCGCAGGCAATGCCCGCATGCAGGAAATTGCACAAGCCATTCAGGAAGGGGCGAGCGCCTATCTGAACCGCCAATACACCACCATCGCCGCGGTCGGCGTTGTCGTGGCGCTTATTCTGGGCGCGACGCTCGGCCAGCAGGTCGGCATCGGTTTTGCCATCGGCGCTGTCCTGTCGGGCCTGGCCGGTTATATCGGCATGAACGTATCTGTCCGCGCCAACGTGCGCACGGCGGATGCGGCGCAGAAGGGCATGAAAGAAGCGCTCTCCATCGCCTTCAAATCGGGCGCCATCACCGGCATGCTGGTGGTCGGTCTCGGTCTTTTGGGTGTTGCGGGCTATTATTTCTTCCTGCTGTCGCGTGACGTTGAAAGCCGCGCCGTGCTGGAGGCGCTCGTCGCGCTCGGCTTTGGCGCATCGCTGATTTCCATCTTCGCGCGCCTTGGCGGCGGTATCTTTACCAAGGGGGCGGACGTAGGTGCCGACCTGTGCGGTAAAGTCGAAGCCAACCTGCCCGAAGACGACCCGCGCAACCCCGCGGTTATCGCCGACAACGTCGGTGACAACGTGGGCGACTGCGCCGGTATGGCGGCGGATCTGTTCGAAACCTATGCGGTCACGGTCGTTGCGACCATGCTGATCGCGGCCAGTGTTTTCGTCAGCGACGACGTAAAGGCGATGATGGAATTGCCGCTGCTCATCGGCGGCGTGTGCATTCTGGCGTCGATCGTCGGCACGTACTTTGTCCGTCTGGGCGCAAGCCAGAACATCATGGCGGCACTGTACAAAGGCCTCGTCGCGACGGGTGTTATTTCCGCAGGGCTTATCTATTGGTCGATCACGCATGTGCTCGGCTCGATGGAGGGCGCGGTTGAACTGACAAGCGGCAGCGAAGTTACGGGCATGCACCTGTTCTATTGCGCGCTGGTCGGTCTTGGTGTCACGGCCGCTCTGGTCTGGATCACCGAATACTACACGTCCACCGCCTTCCGCCCCGTGCGTTCGATTGCGAAATCGTCCGAAACGGGCCATGGCACGAACGTGATTCAAGGTCTGGCTGTCTCTCTCGAATCCACCGCTTTGCCGGTCATCGTGATTGCGGCGGGTATCTATGGCGCGTATGAGTTTGCGGGCCTCTATGGTATCTCGCTGGCGGCAACCACCATGCTGGCGCTGGCCGGTATGATCGTGGCGCTCGACGCTTACGGCCCGGTCACCGACAACGCCGGCGGTATCGCCGAGATGTCGGAACTGCCGAAGAACGTGCGCGTTGTCACCGATGCGCTCGATGCTGTCGGCAACACGACCAAAGCGGTCACCAAGGGCTATGCCATCGGCTCTGCCGGTCTGGCGGCGCTGGTGCTGTTCGCGGCGTTTACCGAAGAGCTGAAGCACTACTTCCCCGACATGACTGTCGAATTCCCGCTGAATGAACCGTTCGTTATTATCGGCCTGTTCATCGGCGGTATGCTGCCGTATCTGTTCGGCGGTATCTGCATGACGGCCGTTGGCCGTGCCGCAGGTTCGATCGTGGTCGAAGTGCGCCGTCAGCTGAAAGACATCCCCGGTATTCTGCAGGGAACCTCAAAGCCCGAATATGGCCGCGCTGTCGACATGCTGACCAAAGCCGCGATCAAGGAAATGATTGTTCCGTCGCTGCTGCCGGTCCTGTCGCCGATCGTCCTGTTCTGGGTCGTCTGGAAAGTGGACGGCACGATGGAAGCAGGCTTCCAGGCCGTCGGCGCCATGCTGGTCGGTACGATTGTGACGGGTATTTTCGTGGCGATCTCCATGACCTCCGGCGGAGGTGCGTGGGATAACGCGAAAAAGTACATCGAAGAAGGCCATTACGGCGGCAAAGGTTCGGACGCGCACAAAGCGGCCGTGACCGGCGACACCGTCGGTGACCCCTACAAGGACACCGCAGGCCCCGCTGTGAACCCGCTCATCAAGATTGCCAACATTGTGGCGATCCTGCTGGTGGCGGTCATGGCAAGCCTCAGCGCAGCTGGTTAATCCAGCCCGCGTGCCAAACAAAACCCCCCTTCGCAAGAAGGGGGTTTTTTGTTGCCGCTAAAAAACGAAGCTATCAGGGAGCGCCCGGAACGCCGGATTTTTTCTGTACGTTCTGGTTGAAACGGCCCAGGTTGCCGACGAACTGCTGGAATGCTGTAAATTCGCGGCCGGCTGTGGGCGTGCGGCGGGCGACATAGTCGATCTCTTGCGCGCGTTTGGGGTCGAGCGTCGCGACCAGCGTCACCGCATCGGTATCGTCAAAGCTGACCTGCACCACCTGACGCTGCTGCACTTCAGGCGCGAAGATGCCGGACTGCGAGGTGACTTCGCCGATGTAGTACCATGTCTTGTCATCAAAAGGCGCCACGGCCGACGGCGGACCCCAGATCCGCTCCACATCCGCGCGCAGCGACGTTTGCGGCGACACTTCGGCGATCTTGTTTTGCGTGAGCAGGTTGCCGTGCGTCTGCACGCGGGGGGTGCAAGCGGCAATTTGCGCGCTCATCAGGGCGACGCCCGCCAGCAGGGCGGCTTTTTTCAGGGATGCAAATTTCATCAAAAACCTCGGGTTTGGTCAGGGGTGGCGGGCGGTTTATCCGCGGCGGCCAGCCTTGCGGGCACTATATCAGGGGGCGCTTAATAAGGAAACCGCTTGTTTTTCCCGCAAAATGATGTAAAAAATCACTCTTTGACGCAGTTATAGAAAACAGATATCGCCATGACCGTAGCACCCACCGCCAAGCCCGAATTTACCCGCCTCATCGCCATCGATGGCATCGCACCCGACAAGGTGCGCAAGGAAAGCATCAAGGCAGACGACAAGGAATGCGAAGCCCTGGCCGAACGCATGGGGCTGCGCGCCTTGTCCAATTTTTCGGCAGATCTCAACATCCGCCGCGTGCCCGGCGGCACCGCCGTGCGGATCGAGGGGACATTCAGCGCCGATGTGGTGCAGGCCTGCGTGATCTCGCTGCAGGACGTGCACGGCCATGTGGACGGCGTGCTGGATACCTATTTCACCGAAGACGCCGAGCAGGCGCGCGAAGAAATCTCTTTCACCCTCGATGATGATCTGGATGCGGCCGAGATGGTGCATAACGGCATGATCGATCTGGGCGAGGTGGTCGCACAGTATCTGTCGCTGGAGCTCGACCCGTATCCGCGCGCGCCCGGCGTCAGTCTGGCCGCCCAGCTTCAGGAAAGCGGCGCCACCCAAAAACAGAGCCCTTTTCAGGCCTTGGCTGCCCTGAAAGACGATAAAAAGAAAAAAGGCGAATAAAATCAACGTCGAACCTGCTCTGTCGGCGGGCAGGGTCGAGACAAGACTTTTGCCGATTTTTACTTGTAAAATCTGCCAGAAACGGTATGAATCAGGCTGATTTTTCTTGCACCCGCCGCGCTTTTTGGTTATGTAATGACCCCTGCGCCTTTGCGGCCATGCGCCGCGCGGGTATGCGAGAAAAGCAGAAAGCACCAGAATTCGGATTTAAAACTTAGAAAGAGTAACTAGCTATGGCTGTTCCCAAGAAGAAAACGTCCAAATCCCGCCGCAACCAGCGCCGTGCACACCACGCCCTGTGCGCGCCGACGGCCGTTGAAGACAAAAAGACCGGCGAAATGGTTCGCCCTCACCATGTATGCCTGAAAACCGGCACCTACAAAGGTGAGCAGATCATCGATATCGACTAAGCATTCTACGGCGGCTGCCGGCGGACTTCCCGTTGGCGGCGGCATGCCTTCCCTTTGCGTTGGCAAACGTATTCGCAGCGCCGCCGTTTTGTGCCGCACTACAGCCGCACAGAGGCGGCGAAACGATATCAGGGGTCCGTCTCTTGCATCCAGAGCAAAATAACCTCGTCATTTCTCTCGACGGTATGGGCGGCGATCATGCGCCGCATATCGTGGTCGAGGGGGCGCATATCGCGCGCGGCCGTTTTCCGTCCGCGCGTTTTATTATTTTCGGGGACGAGGCGCAGATCCGCCCGCTGGTCGCGCAGTACCCCGGTCTTGGCGATGTCATGGATATCCGCCACACGCCCGACCGCATCACCGCCGAAGACAAGCCCGCGCAGGTTTTGCGCACGGGCCGAAATTCCAGCATGCGTCTTGCGATTGACGCCGTGGCCAAGGGGGAGGCGCATTGCGTCGTGTCTGCCGGCAACACGGGCGCGCTGATGGCGATGGCGAAATTCAGCCTGAAGGTTATGCCCGGCGTACATCGTCCGGCGATTGCGACCTTCATGCCGACGCGCCTTGCGGGGCATGGCACGGTGCTGCTCGACCTCGGCGCGAATGCCGAGTGCGATTCTTATAATCTTTTGGAATTTGCGGTGCTTGGCGCGGTCTTTTCGCGCGAAACTTACGGCATTGAAAAGCCGAAAATCGGCATCCTCAACATCGGCTCTGAATCCATGAAGGGCAGCGAACTGGTGAAAGACAGCGCCGATCTGCTGTCGCGCGCCAAGCTGCCCGGCATCTATAAAGGCTTTGCCGAGGGTGACGATATCGGCACCGGCGCGTTTGACGTGATTGTGACGGACGGTTTCACCGGCAACGTTACGCTGAAAACGATCGAAGGCACCGCGCGTCTGGTCAAGCACATGGTCAAAGAAGCGGTCAAGTCTTCGTGGCTGGTCAAGCTGGGCCTGCTGCTGGCGGCGCCTGGCTTGTTGCTCAGCTATCCTACGCTTAAAAATTTTTCTAAGCGCATCGATCCGCGTTACTACAATGGCGCCAGCCTGCTGGGGCTCAAAGGGCTTTGCATCAAGAGCCACGGCGGCACCGATGGAATTGGTTTTGCGAATGCGATTGGCGTTGCCGCAGGCCTTGCCGCCAACAAGTTTACTGAAAAAGTTGAAGCGGAACTTCAGCGTCTCGGCGCCGATGTCCTGCGCCCTGTTAATGCAGATGAGGCGCCTGCGCGCCTTGCGGGAGAGGAGGGCTAATGCGCCGTTCCGTGATGTTGTCCTGCGGTTCTTACCTGCCGGAAAAATTTTTGACAAACAACGACCTTGCCAAGCTTGTTGATACCACGGATGAGTGGATCACACAGCGCACCGGCATTCGCAAACGCCACATGGCGGGCGAGGGGGAAAAGACCTCCGACATGGCCACGCGTGCGGCAGAACGCGCGCTCAAGGTCGCGGGGCTGACAGGCGCGGATATCGACGCGATATTTCTGGCGACGACCACGCCTGACCAGACCTTTCCCGCAACCGCCGTGACGGTGCAGGATAACATCGGCATGGGCGACCGCGGCTTCGCGTTTGATATTCAGGCTGTATGCTCTGGCTTCATCTATGCTTTATCAACGGCCGATAACTTCATCAAATCCGGACAAATTAATCGTGCGCTGGTCATCGGCGCCGAACACTTCACGCGCCTGCTGGACTGGGACGATCGCACGACCTGCGTACTGTTCGGCGATGGCGCCGGCGCTGTGGTGCTCGAAGCATCGGACGCGGGCAAGGGCGATAAAACCGACCGCGGCATTCTGACCACGCATCTTCACTCCGAAGGTGCCAAGCGTGATCTGCTGTATGTCGACGGCGGCCCGTCCAGCACGCGCAGCGTCGGCCATGTGCGCATGAACGGCAAGGAAGTCTTCCGCAATGCGGTGACCCGCATGAGCGAGGCCATCGTCGAGGCCATGCAGGCCAGCGGCGTGGCGCCGGACGAGGTCAACTGGCTCGTTCCCCATCAGGCCAACCGCCGTATTATCGATGCGACGGCCGAGAAGTTGAACCTGCCGCCCGAACGCGTGGTGCTGACGGTGCAAGACCATGGCAATACATCGGCGGCATCTATTCCGCTGGCCTTGGCAACCGCGGTTGAAGACGGCCGAATCCGCCGCGGGGACCTGATTCTGATGGAAGCGATGGGCGGCGGCCTGACATGGGGCGCCGCGCTCGCCCGCTGGTAATTTTCCGGGCGGATCGGCGACTCCGGCAAACCCCTTTATTGGGCGTGTTTTTGACCGGTTTATTTACTGTAACAGGCCGCTTCAACTCTTTGTATTGACTAATGAAATGTGAATCAGTACCGTGAGACTCACCAAGAGCGAGGTGCATTCCATGACCAATAACCAAACCATTACCCGCGCAGACCTCAGCCAGGCTGTTTACGAACAGGTTGGCCTGTCCCGCAACGAATCCGCCGAACTGGTGGAAACGGTGCTGGAAGAAGTTTGCAAGGCGCTGGAACGCGGGGAGATGGTGAAAATCTCTTCCTTCGGTACCTTCCAGGTACGCTCCAAGCGTCAACGCATTGGCCGCAACCCCAAGACCGGGGAAGAAGTGCCAATCCTGCCGCGTCGCGTTTTGACCTTCCGCGCCAGCAACGTACTCAAAGAGCGCATCAATAACGCAGGCACCAGCGACGTCGCAGCAGCTGCCGAATAAGAACGACCCTTAATACACATCATCGAAGCAAACCGTATTTAAGGACCTCAAATACATGAACACGACCAATAATCCGAATGCCAAGGGTGGCATGCAGACGGACGACGTCTCGCAGACTCAATCCCAACCGCAAATTACCCAGAATATTCCCGGCCGCCGCCCCATGAAGGCGAAGGGCGGGGTTCAGAAATCCGCCGGCGCATTCCGCACCATCAGCGAAGTCGCGGGCGAGCTGAACGTCGAGCAGCACGTGCTGCGTTTCTGGGAAACCAAATTCACTCAGATCAAGCCGCTCAAGCGCGGCGGTGGCCGTCGCTACTACCGTCCGGAAGACGTGGAGTTGCTGAAAAACATCCATCACCTGCTCTATAGCGAAGGCTATACGATCAAGGGTGTGCAAAAGCTGCTCAGCGCCACCCGTGGCAACCTGGCCCAGCGCGTACAGGACGGCGCAGATGTTGCCGCCCCCGAAGCGGCCCCCGTATCGCCGATCGCGCGCGCCGTGGAGAAGAACAAAGACGAGCTGCAATCCATGCTCGACGAACTCCGCGCGATGCGCAAACTGATCGACTAATACCGGTCATTCTCGAATGCACAAAAACGCCGGCTTTCAAAGCCGGCGTTTTTTTATGCACCGGCGTCTTGCGATGGCGCGGAGGATGCTCTGTGCCGTCATCCGAAGGCACGGCATCAACGACGCGCCGATGGTCAATTGGGTGCGCGGCGCCACACAGCATCCCTACACGCAGGATAAATACAGCAAACTGTTCGTGATCTCCGCCGATGACTATAAAGTGTTTGACCGTGCCGGTGCCGATAACCTGGCCGAGTGCTTCAATACGCTGGCCGCACCGAGCGTGGTCGAGGCCGTCAAGGTCGACAGCATGAACCCTGCCCGCAGCCCGCCTGTGCCTAGATAACCTTTCAAACGCGGCTAACCGTATGATTAGTAAAGGGGATATAGGGCACAAAATGCCGCGATAAACCCGCATTTTCGTCCCAATTCCCGCTTTACATTCTTATGGACATACTGATATAACATGCTCTGTCTTTTTACAGACATGTCGGACTGTAGCGCAGCCTGGTAGCGCACTTGCATGGGGTGCAAGGGGTCGGAGGTTCAAATCCTCTCGCTCCGACCATTTCTTTCTTCTCCAATATTTTCAATCACCTAGGGGTTGCGTGGTTAAACGCTGGCCGCGAAGAAAATATTTGCCACAATTTCCGTTTTAATTTATTCATAATGTGCCGTGTGCAGGGAGTGCAAAGTCCTCCCTTTTCCGCACTGGTAACCATCGGCATGGAGCCGACAACAATTTCTCAAAAACCAAAGACGACCGAAGCAGGCATTCTCCTGCGCGGCACCCTGTAACAAGACAAGGGCATTTCGCATGTCCGGCAAGATGTTTACTTCTATCCATCTGCCGGAAAGTTTATCCGCGGCGCGCGGGGCGAAGGTGCCCTCGTCACTGAAATAGCACCCGTGTCACACGCCGGATATATTCGCCGGCGACAAACTGGCACATCACTGAACATATACAACCCCTTTAATAACAAGCAGAGAAAAATCATGGCCCAAAGAAGAGAGAAACCCCGTTCCGTCAGCACAACCGGCTCATTCCTTGAAGCCGCGCAGCAGCAGGTTTCGCGCAACAGTCTCCGCAAAGAAGACATTGCCGCCGCCGAAAAGCACAGAGAGAAGCAAGCCGAAGCCTATATTGAAAAACAGGCTGTGTTTTTCAAAGAACATCTGGTGCCGATCCTCGACCAGCTTGCCGCGCTGCCTAAACGTGATGGTCGCATGTTTCAAATTGAATCAAACTATGTGTTGATCCCCGTCGAAGCGCCGCGCCTGACCGTCAATATCCATTACCGCGGCAAACCGGGGCCGATGCTGCAGACCTACGACAGCCTGATGATCATCATGGACGATTATATCGATGATATCCGCTTCTCGGCCCGCGTTGTGCGCATGGATAAAATGGAGCCGGGCAGCAAGTTCGATAAACTGACGATCCCCGTCATCGCGGATGTCAATCAGCTGAAAGCTGAAATCGGCAAATTCGTGGCCGATGTCGCGCCCGACCGCGTGGCAGAGCTGACCGCAAACAAAAAGCCCGCCGCCCGCAAAGCCGCGCCCAAGCCCTGATGCCTGGAACGGTTAGCACAAAAAAGCCTCCGTCCCATGCACAAAGGGCGGGGGCTTTTTTATGTGCAGTCTGCGGGGCTTTGTCGAATAGATATCATTCCGTCCATCTATCGGCGTCTCTTTTCGCTTGTTCCATTTCGCGGCGCCTTTTGCGATCTTCGCCGTGCTTTATCGCCCGAATAATCACATCGCCCAGGTTTCCCTGCTCCATGAAATGCGTATATGTCCCGCGCTCGTCTTCGACCAGATAATATTGCTCGTTATTATAAAAGATATAATGCGGCAGCGTGCCCGGTTCGCGTATGCAGCCAATCACTAAACCGTGCCGATCTTCATCCAGCTCTTTATGGTTGATATCATAAGATGCGCCAATTACCGTGATATCCTCAGGACTGGTGGCGCCATGCATGTCTTCGATGCCGTATATATTGCAATAAGGCCCTTTGCACGCGCCGACCTTGCTTAAAAAATACATGACATCCAGCGGCATCTGCGGCAGCTGCGCTTCGCTCAGCAGGTTGTTCATCTTCTCCAGATCTTCGTTCGATACACGGGGCGACAGCGATGATTTTTGGGGTGCGTTTTTTAAGGCTTCAATAGCCAGATCCACTTTTTCAAAAAGGTTCATGTGTGTGTCTCCTGCGTCTTTCGGCTGCCCTGGGCATCGCCATGCTTGTCACTGGCTACCAGCTTATACTACCATGATTTTGTTGTTGAGCTGTTTTTACGCACGCGGCATCGCCGCAACGCCGAAGCCGCCACACATATTTCAATCCCCTGCGGAGCGCGCGTTATGTCCGATGATAAAATCACCCAGATCGAAGAGGTCCTGATGCATCAGGAACAACAGATCAGCGAACTCAGCAAAATGGTCGTACAGCAGTGGGCCGAGATTGACGCGCTGAAAAAACACATGCGCAAATTGAAAAGCGATGTCGACGCCGTCAGCGAAGCTGCGGATCGCCTGTCAGCCGCCGGACAAAGCGCCAACGAAAAGCCGCCGCATTATTGAGGCGAAAGAAAAACATAAAAAATCCGGCATTGCCGGATTTTTTATGTGGTTGGCAGCATCAATGGCAATGCACTTCGCCTGTTTTCTTGTCCATGTGGCAGCACTGGCCGGGCGGGGAGCTTTTGCGGCAGCCGCCGCCGTGCGCGTGGCTCAGCGCGGGGGACATCATTGCCAGAAATGCCAAAAGCAGGATGGTCTTTTTCATCGCGCTGTCCTTTCGTTTGGGGTGTTTGCAGATCTTTAGATTATGTCACGGCTTGCCGCGCGCGGCAACTGTTGGTTGTGGGGTGCCGTTTTGCCTACGCGCGTATGCGCTTTTTGCGCATGTCTTGTCGTACGGCGATGCGGCGTGTTATATGCTGATATGGATTTTAGGTGCGCGGCATCGCACATGCACATATTTTTACGTTGGCAACATGGTATCCTTACATTCACATCCGATGATCAAGGCGCTTGAAAGTTACGAAGCGCGTCAGGCAAAAGCGCCGGTGAAGCCCGCGCGTTTTTCGTACCGTCAGCCATGGCTGGCGCGGCGGTTGTTTTTGCAAGGGCAGGTACCGGGCTATGGCCATGCCGATGCGATGCGCAATATCGTCAGCGGGATTTGCGGAAACAAAGTTTCGATTACCTCTGCGGCGGCGGCTATTCAGCTGAAAGAAGACATGACGCGCATCCGCGCGTTTTATCTGGCGGAGGATATGCCGGCGGGCGCGCACGGATACTGCGTCAAAATTGTGCAGGCCGATGCCGTAACGGGGCCGCGCATGCGCGAAGAAATTGCACTGCGCCGCCGCCTTGAAAATTTTGGCACGCTGACGCTGCCGACCATCTTTGAAAATTTCGAAGAGGGGAACTTCATTTACCTGATCGAAGAGATCATTATCGGCCGCCGTTTTTCTATCGCGCGCGATGCCGATGCATATATACGGCAGGGGCTGACGCAGATGCTGGCGACGTATCGCTGCGCGGGTGTGCAGCACGCGCCACTGGCGTCGAAGTTTGACCCCGTCATGACCGAACATCTGCGTGCAGTGCCAGAGATCGAGCCGGATTTCGTGGCTGCGGTCGAGGCGGCATTTGCACGCAATCCGGATATTCCCGTCGGTCTATGCCATGGGGATTTGCTGCCGTCCAATATGTGCCTGAGCGCGGACAAGTTTTACCTGCTGGATTGGGACCGCAGTTTCGAGGGCGCCATCGTGCAAGACCTGATGCGCCTGCCCATGAAATATCCGGCGTCGCAAAACGGCGTGGCCGAAGCAGCGCTGCGTCTGCTGGCAGATGAACTGGGCGGCACGCCCCAAACGGCACGCGACCAGATGGCGGTTTATGTGGGGCAGCGTATTTTGGATGCGCCTGGGCGCGCGGGCCGCTATCAGGCCTTCTGGCGTACCCATGCCAAGGCATAATTCGCCCGTAAAATCATTGCTATAGCAGCGGCATAGCCTTCGCTTGACAGCGAAGGGGCGGGGCTTTACAAAAAAAAGCGGAAAACAGGAGATATTTCAATGACCATGCCCGCCGCAGCCCCGAATGCGAAACAAGATACGCGCCCTTGCCCCATTTGCGGCCATGTGGATACGCGCTTTTTTTTCGAGCGCTTCGGCTACACATTCCTGAAATGCCCGGCATGCGAATTGAGCTTTATCCACCCTGTACCCACGCCCGAAGATCTGGCGCCGCTGTACAACCAGCAGGGGGCACCGGCCGATGGCCTGCGCTATCCTTACAATAAAGTCGAACACCGCCGCAAACGTGCCGCTGTGCGCGCTGCGCGTTTCAAGAAATATTTCGTCGGCAAAGACGCGGTTGATATCGGCTGCGGCGGCGGGTACATGGTGGATGCGATGCAAAATGCGGGCGCCAATCGCGCTTTCGGCATTGACCTTGACCCGGAAGCCATGGAATTCGCGCGCAAAAACCACAACCCGCAGGCAACGTACTACTGCGAAACGCTGGAAGATTTCATCAAGCGCGGCCTGAAATTCGATTTCGGCCATTCGTCACAGGTGATCGAACACGTGGGCGCATTCAACGAATTCGTCGCAGGCTGGGCAGCGGTTGTGAAGCCCGGTGGATACTTCTTCCTGAAAACGCCGGATCGCCGCCATTGGCTGCACGGCGAAAAGCCCGAAACCTGGCCGAAGCCGCCGGAATACACGCAGTATTTCAGCCGTAAGAACATCCGCATCCTGCTGGAAAAACATGGCTTTGAAGTCGTCAAAATCTATTTCAATCTGAAACCGACCATGGAAATTCTGGCGCGCCGCAAGGGTGCGTAAACGCATGGCCTGTCATGCGCATCCCGCGGCCGCGGGATGGCATGCATTGTTCTTCATCTGAAACCGATATGATTTTAAGCGGAAGACGCCCGTGCCTTGTCGAGGCGCGTGACCGTATCCGTGATGAAATCGGCAATGTCGCCATAGCTGCGGAACACATCGCGCGATGTTTCGTCGGTCACATGATATTGGCCGTCTTTGTAGGTGATCACAACGCCGCCCGACATTTTGCCGACAACCAGCGTTTTTGCTGCGTCATCATCACTCCAGCGGTTGTAGCTTTCCGATACGTCAAGAAGGCCGGGTTGCAGCCCGCCGCCCGCCATTTCCATGCCGCCGACGCTCAGCAGCGTGAAGTAGGGGCCCATGATGCCGCAGGCCTGGCGCAGCAGCGCTTCGTAATCTTCGGGCAGCGCGGGGTATCCGGCCTTGCCCAGCTGGCTGTTGGTGACCAGGACGGAAATATCATCGACCGGGCCGCGCATATACGACTTGTCGCCCGCCGTGCGCAGGGTTTGCAGCGCGCGGGCGATTTTGTCTTTCAGCGATGCGGCGTCATGCGTTGACATGGGGTCGTCCTTCCGGCCTTTTCGGGGCGGGGCCAGATCCGTTGTCGTCGGGCTTCAGATAGGCATATATACGCTTGCTGATATTGCCGAGATTTTCAAGTGCTTCTTGCGGCATTTGCGCAGCCGCCATCATGCTTTCCAGCGGTTTGAGGAAATCGTCGCAGTTGCCCATGGTGCGTGTGATGTCGCGGCCGCGCAGGGCGTCGTTTTCCTTGGCGTGCTGCAGCGATGTCGCCAGCGCGTCCCAAAGCTTCAGCGTATGTTCAAAATCCGCGCGGATCGCGTTGTTGAAGAAACTTTCGCGCTGCGCGGGCGTGCTGTCCGTCACAATCTCGCGCATTTCCTTCAGCTTGTTGGTGATCAGCAGCGAAGGGCCGAGGGCGAAGTACGATGTTTCGGGCGGCGGCTGCATCTCGGCGCGCAAGTCTTTGGCGTGCAGCATCATCAGCTGCTTGTTTTCTTCGGGCACGGCCATGATAATGCGGCGCGTCTCGCCCTGCGGCACTTCGGATATATTTTGCAGGGCGTTAATCTCGTTTTTCACCTGTACATGCACTTCGCGCATGATCAGGCACAGGTTGGATGCGTGATTGATGGGGAACATGGCATCACCGCCGAGGACGGGGTCGACGGATTTTTCTGTGCACATCACGCCGCCGCCCGCGCGTTCGGTCAGGTGGTCGATATCGACGTTATAGCTGATGCCCTGCGCATTGGTGGGGCCCAGCCCGCGGCGCAGGCAATCGATGGCGTAATCGCAGAAACCGGCATCACGCAATTCAGCCTCCCGCGTGGCGACAAGGTGCTTGTAGAACGCGGGTTCGGCCTTTTCCTGAAACTCCAGCCACACCTTGTCGTTTTGCTCTTTTTCAATGCGTACATAATTGGTGGTGATGATGCGCATGCCGTCCGGCATATCGGCAAGTTTCTGGACAAGTTCGGTCAGTTTCTTTTGCTTGCCGCCTTCCATACGGTGCAGGACATCGGCGAAGCCTTCTTGCGCAAACATATCATCGCTGCGGCGGGCCAGGTTTTGTTGCTGTTCAGACGTCAGTGCGGCGAGGGCGGCGGTAATCTTCTCGCCATCCAGCCCGCGCTGCGCCCACATCTCGCCCAGCGAGGGCCTGTCGGCTTGCGGCGGACTGATGACTTCGGCTTTGCCAGGGGGGATGATCTGTTGTTCGTTGCCAGCATGACGCAGCGACAACTGGTACTGCGTCTGCATGTCATCGGCCGGTGCGCCCGCGACACCCGCGGCCAGCACGGCTGCGGCGACGATACCCCGCCTGCGCGCTGCTGAATTGAATGACT
>VFQP010002380.1_pt1 | contig 21135 bp, 17 predicted proteins | sample 3512351 | NCBI WGS metagenome assembly VFQP01 (sample SAMN10412372, study PRJNA504923) | tailings metagenome | isolation source: Relicate 1 Philex TSF1 revegetated site | place: Philippines: Tuba, Benguet | collected 2017-08-29
AGTGTACTTCATTTTGCAAAAATACAAAACGATCAAATTAAAATCAAAAAAAGATTAAAATGTAATCATTTCTTAAGCTTCACGGGTTCGATATGAATTGTAATATGTTGATGAAGCTCTGCTGAACTTTCACCGATACGATAAAGATATTCTACGTCTTGAACCGTCCACCATTTTCCTTCGTTTCGACGAGGTAAATCAGTCACAAGGAAAACGTCTTCACCTTGTCTTGGAATAATTGGTACAATAGCTGTTTCCCATTTAAATATCTCTTCGTCAAGATGCAAAAACATTAAGTGATAGAGCGCGTTTTCTTCCATATTAAATAGTGATTTTAAATTTTGACTAATCTAATTATTATTTAAGAAAAAAGGCACAAGACGAGTGTCGTTGTACCTTTTATATTTAACCTAACCACTATTCACTAACTATATAACGTTTTTATTAGTTCAATGTTGCGTAATGGCTTCTTATTTAAGATTTTTTTTGATCAGGATCGAAAAGCAGAAAGGCATTAGAACGGGAGTCCTAATGCCTTTCAAATCAACCTAACCTAACCACCTAAATCAGATGCAAGTTATTATTTTTTTTTGATTTCATTTTTCAATTCAATCATCTCCAATAATAATTGAATTCGCTTTTCTTTCTCTTCAAGTAATAATTCGTAGACTTCCTTTAAATCTTCTCCTGTAAATGTAAACGTATTGTTAACACCTGAAAAAGTACCTGATTGATTGCAATTATTGAAAACGTTGGATTTGTCAAAATTTAATATTTCATCAACTTCAACACCAAGAATTGAAGCTATCTGTTCTACTTTATCAAAAGTCAATTTTGTCTCATTACTTTCTATTTTGCTGTATGCAGGTTGTGAGATATTCAATTTGTCGGCAACGAAGTCTTGCGAAATATCTTGAACTATGCGTATAGCGCGAATCCTATGCCCAACTGCTAATTTTGTTATCGCTTTATCTGTCATAATATGCCTTAATAATCATTAATCAATTAAAACAAATATACTTTTAATGGAGATATTATTGAATGTTTTTCAGGGTTTATTTTGATTAATTATCTGTACTTCATGCAAATAATTAATCAAAAAAGCAAGTTATAAATTATAACCTGTGAAATGTAACGGGAATCACAGTCCTACGTTTTTAACCATTACAAGGACACTATCACTGAAGAATAAATTCAGCGAAAAAACATATTAAAAAAATGGAGGTGCTGTAACACCCCCATTCAAGCATTTCGGTTGTTTACAGACTACGATTTGCAAAAACTTTGCAATTGTTGGGTATTGCCGAAAACGCTATTGTAAAGTTATCATTTTAGAGTAGGCATAACAAATAAATTTTGCTCTTATGGCAGCTAAAAAAATCGAAGCATTGTCTTCAAAAAAGTTTGACTCCGCAGGTTTAGGAAAAGTTATGGGTGGGGTTCCAACGTACGGACCTTGGTACAAAACATCGTATGGAAAACCAGACCCTTACGGAACAGCAGATGAAGCACGTACAACTTACAATCCTACAGGGTATCCTGTTGGAACTAAAGGTGATGGTGACGACTTAACATGGTGTGAGTAATTTTTTCATTTCCAAGACAGCTAAGTGAGAGACTCATTTAGCTGTCTTAAACTTTATTTGCTATGAAATATTTGAATTTATTTTTTTTGATAATTACCTGTCAATGTTCATTTGGGCAATTGATAAATCATATTGAATATAAAAAATCGTGCAATACGATTTACCAATTGGGAATTGATTCCTCCCAACATAAAAAGGCATTAATCGAACTTAATAAGTTAGAAAAGAAGTACGGACAATTGTACACGGAAGAATATATGTTACGTGCTTTTTGTTACCATAAACTAGGCAATAATAATAAAGCATCAAAAGCAATTAAAGTAGCTTGGTCACATCGAATTTGTGATCCGGCATATCTCAATCAAATGGATGGGTTTGATTGGATCAAGATGACAGAATCCTTTAATGAGAAACAAACCAAAAGGCTAAATGAAGGGTATGAAAATAATCTGAAACTTAGAAGCAAGGATTTCGATTCTTTGGAGGTTTTAGTACAAGCATTAACAGATAAAGATCAGCGTTTTAGAGCTTTTTTATCTCCCAAAGAAAGAGATTCTCTTAGTGCTGAACAAGTATCTATATTGACCGTAAATCAAGATTCCCTTGATATACTTGAATTTGAACGAATATATTTGAAATATGGTTTTCCTGGCGAGAAAGTTTCATGTCTTTTTTCAACTAGGTTACTTGTGTTTCTACTACATAGCGCAGACTATAAATGGTTCGTTGATAGAATGCAACCAAAGTTCCTGGAGGATGTAAAGAACGGCGATATGCCAGCTTCATTATTTTTGACATGGTTGGATAGAAGTTCTCATTATCAAGGAGAAAAGGAAAAGTTCGCAATGTATGTTAACCCTAAAACCTTTAAAGCAACTCCGGAAGAAATAAAGACTATCAAGCAAGCTCGCCTTTCCTATGGGGTTGTAAATTCTTTTCGAGTTCCATACCAATTTACACACCTTTAAAATGATCCTGATTTTCACAGAGAATGTAAGTTACTCAGCGAGATATGTAACTAGACAGCTTTTGAAGATAAAGGAGGTTTTTGAAGTGTTTTTGGAAACTGACAAAATCGGATTCAAATACAATTATGACTCTTCAGAATACCAAATTTCGATTTATAAAAACGGACAATTCTTGTGCTTCTACAATGATATTAAATCAGTTTGGGCGCATCGGAGCGAAATAAATATTGAAATTCCTAAATTTTCTTCTCAACTCGATAAAGAGGAAGAAAACTATTTAAAAAGACATCAAGACACCCAGGTGAAATTTTTAATTCACCTCCTCCATAATAAAAAGTGTCTAGGAAAATTCGAGAAGTTGAATTTCAACAAACTACTATTCCTAGACGTGTGTAAACAACTAAATATCAGAATACCAAAGACTTTAATAACTCGAAAGAAAGTCGATCTAATTCCTTTTTTTGAAGAGCAAGGAAATGGTATCATTGTAAAGTCAATAGCAAGAAATTTCAATCATTGTGTTTCGATTTCTGATAATGAGCAAATATGGCAAAGTGGAATGACTAATCCGGTTGACAATGCAAAATTGGATCGAATTCCTGATGAATTCGATTTGAGTATGTTTCAGGAGAAACTAAACAAGAAATATGAATTAAGAGTTTTATATGTAGCCGGAAAATGTTTTCCACTCATAATTTTTTCTCAAAAACAATCACTTTCGGAAATTGATTACAGATTGGGGCTTGGTGGATCAGAAATGAGACAATGCAATTTTAATTTACCTCCCGATTTAATTAATCAAATAAACCTTCTTATGAATGCCTTAGACCTAAATATTGGGTGCATTGATATTGTTGTCACAAAACAAGAAGAGTTTGTTTTTTTAGAAGTCAATCCGTCAGGAATTTTTACAGACATGATGGATTATTGTAATTATGATATGCACCATGAAATAGCTAAATATCTTGCATCATGAAATCACAAATAAAGACAGTTGATGCTATACTTGCAGACCAAAAAAGTTTTCCCATTGAAGCCATTCAACCAACTGAACCCAATGGAATTAAAATCGGAATTCTAGGATTTAAGAATGTCCGATACAGGGAAAAGCCTGGCCGGGTAATATCCAAAATCATTAACCCCTCAACAAAGATCAATGAATAGTAATTCGAGATACATTTCTCTTTATCCGAATGTTATTCCGGTTAAAGGATATAATAGATCCTTGATTATGGATTTATATTTAGGAAACTTCCTTTTTATACCCAATTATCTTTGCAATTTTTTATTGGAGAATGAAAGGAAGAAACTGACAGAAAAAGACTTTCTCGATTTGGGTGAAACTGAAGATGAAGTAAAAGAAATTTCGCAACTATTAAATTCTTTGATAATAGAAGAATATTTAACCCACGTTGATTTACCGCTTTGGGAGGGATTTAATGTCGAAACTCCTTATAAAAGTCCAGATTCATTAATTACTGATTGTATTATTGAAATCTCCGAAAAATCAGAATGGGATTTGGAAGGACTTTTTTTTGAGTTGAATCGAATCGGGGTCAAATTTGTCGAAATTCGATTTTTAGACTTCATTTCATTTGAAAACAAAATAAACGACTTACGTTACTCTGTTCAAAATCATTCAATTGAGTTTATACACCTAATAGTTCCTTACAGCAATAAACTAGAAGAAGTTATTAATGTTGAATTGTTAGGGTTCGAAAGATTAGGACAACTAACTGTCTATAACACGGAAAAGAGAATTGAAATAAAAGGGCATCATTTCAATTTAGATTTCACTTCCCAAACAAGTATTGATAATTCGTAATGTGGGTGTATTGATCCAAGTTATTTCCATTTTAATGTTTCAAACTATTATAGTAATCGTATTTACAACAATTGTCTTTCTCATAAATTAAGTATTGACCAATTCGGAAATATAAAAAATTGCCCTTCAAAAAAGGATTCGTTCGGAAGGTTCTCAGAAAACAATTTAGAACAAACGGTTCTGTTGGAATCCTTTAAAAAAGAATGGCACGTCACAAAGGAATCAATTTTAGTTTGTTCCGATTGCGAGTTTAGATTTATGTGTTCTGATTGCAGAGTATTTACAAAAGACAGTACTAACCCCTTATCTAAACCTAGCAAATGTGGTTACAACCCCTATATCAGTAAATGGGTTAATGAAGAATATTATCTACCCGAAGAGGAATGCGGAATCAAATTCCAGGAGAACCGCTTAATAATTGACGAAGAGTTGCTAGAAATGACTAACAATAGAATTTGGGGATGAAAGTATTCCCTACATATTTGCAACCTGATAGCATGGATTGTGGACCGACTTGTTTACGAATTATTGCTAAGTATTATGGCAAGTCGTTTTCATTGGAAAAACTCCGTGAGTTGTGTGAAACAACAAGACAAGGAAGCAGTTTACTTTCAATGAGCAATGCTGCGGAAAATATTGGCTTCAGAACCTTGGCAGTAAAAATTAATCTGAACGAATTAAAAAAGGATGCTCCTCTTCCTTGCATTTGCTTTTGGAACGAACAACATTATGTTGTTTTATACAAGATCAAAGGCGACAAATTTTACATTTCAGATCCAGGCAAAGGAAGACTTGTTTATGACAAAGACGAATTTTTAAAATATTGGATTGGAACACACAGTACTGATACTACGGACGAAGGTATTGTCTTATTGTTAGAGCCAACACCATTGCTTTCAGAAAACAAAGAAGATCATAGTAATAGTAATGGATTTAAATTTTTATTCAAATACTTAAAGGGCTATCGAAAACTACTAGTTCAACTTAGTCTAGGTCTGTTGGCAGGTAGTATTTTACAATTAATATTTCCTTTTTTAACTCAAAGTATTGTTGATATTGGAATTCAAAATAAAGACATACATTTTCTATACCTGGTCTTATTTGGACAGTTGTTTGTTTTTATTGGAAAAATGACAATTGAGATAATCCGAAGTTGGATTTTATTGCATTTAAGCGCAAGAATTAATCTTTCTTTAGTATCCAACTTTTTGATTAAACTAATGAAATTGCCAATCTCATTTTTTGATTCAAAAAGAATTGGAGATTTAATGCAAAGAGTCGATGACCACCAACGAATTGAAGCATTGCTTACAAATCAAACTCTAGGCGTCCTCTTTTCATTTTTCAATTTTGTGGTCTTCAGCATAGTGTTGATTTTATACAGTATGCCGGTCTTTCTTATTTTCTTAGCAGGAAGTGTGATCTATTTCTTATGGGTTCAAATCTTTCTAAAAAAAAGAAAGGATTTAGATTATAAACGATTTTCTCAAGGTAGTGAAGACAGATCAAAAATTGTCGAATTGATCTATGGAATGCAAGAAATAAAATTGCACAATGCAGAGAGATTAAAACGCTGGGGATGGGAAAGAATACAAGTCCGGTTATTCAAATTAAGAATAAAGAGGTTACGCCTTGAACAAATACAAAACAATGGGGCAACGCTACTTAATGAGTTTAAAAACATTTTAATTAGTTTCTATACCGCCAAGTTGGTAATACAAGGCGAATTGACATTAGGAATGATGTTGTCAATTTCCTATATAATTGGACAGTTAAACGCGCCTATTTCCCAATTCGTAGCATTTATTTACTCCGTTCAAGACGCGAAAATTTCACTTGAAAGACTTAGTGAAATTCATAACCGAGAAAATGAAGAATCGACGGATTCAGAAAAAATGAATGAATTACCTGAAAACAAAGATTTGATTCTTGAAAATGTTTCCTTTCGTTATTTAGGAGGGGAAGAAAATGTTCTTAAAGATATTAGTATAACAATAGAAGCAAAACGTTTAACGGCTATTGTTGGAGCTAGTGGAAGTGGTAAAACGACCTTAATGAAATTGCTAATGAGATTTTATTTACCGCAGACGGGAAGAATCAAAGTCGGTAACAGCGATCTTGAAAATTTCAGGCAACATACATGGAGAGAAAATTGTGGTTCTGTTATGCAGGATGGATATGTTTTCAATGATACAATTGCAAATAATATTGCTTTCGGTGAAGAACGTATTGACAAAGTAAAGCTTAGGAAATCCGCGCAAATTGCAAATATTCATGATTTTATTGAAACACTTCCTCTAGGCTATAACACAACAATCGGAAACGAAGGAATGGGAATTAGTGGAGGGCAAAAACAGCGAATACTAATAGCTCGTGCGGTATATAAAAATCCGACTTATTTGTTTTTTGATGAAGCTACAAGTTCGCTAGATTCAAAAAATGAAAGGTTAATTATGGAGAACCTGGATCAATTTTTCCATGGTAGAACCGCGGTAGTAATTGCTCATAGATTGAGTACCGTCAAAAATGCAGATCAAATTATTGTATTAGATGATGGCTATTTAGTCGAAAAAGGAACGCATAAGGAACTTCTTGCTTTAAAAGGTTCTTATTATTCTCTTGTTCAAAGTCAACTTGATCTTGAAGAAATACAAAGTAACAATTCATTGAATTAATTATGAGTGAAGAAAAAGAAATAGAACTCAAAAGTGAGCAAATGAATGAAATGCTTTCTGATCCACCTTCATGGATTGTAAACTCCGGAAGTGGCATCTTTTTAATTGTTCTTATCATAGTATTTATACTATCATGGTTAATTAAATATCCCGACGAAATCAAAGGCGAGGTTGTTGTAACAACTTCCAAAGCACCAATTGAACTTTCTAATCAAAGTTATATTCAATTGAAGACCTTGGAAGTAAAGGAAAATGAACATGTAAACACTGGAGAATTAATCGCTCAATTTGATATTCAAGCTAATCCGGAAGACATTCAAAAGATCAGTAACTATCTGAATCATCTAAATAATTTGAAAGCAGATTTCAATCTGATTCCTCAATACACGGGATCAGTTAAACTTGGGACATTCCAAGAATCCTGGACGAAATTAAATTCCCTGATTTGTGATTGGAACAGTGAGATTCAATCAGACATTTTAGATAAGAAAACGAAATCAATCCAACATGAAATTGATCTGCGGGAACAATTGCAAACAATCAATGAAAAGCGGATCAGTATTTCAGCAGAAGAATATGAGATAATCAAAAAAGAATTAGAAAGCAGTGAACGACTTGCGGAACAGAAGGCTATATCACAGCAGATATTATCCGTTGATAAAAGAACCCATTCACAAGCTTTACAAACTGTACAAAATCAAAAAGAACAGAAAATTCAAAATCTCATCACTCTTAATACTTTAAAAAACGAATTAACTCAATTAAAGCATGACAATTTATTGAATAGACAGCAAAAAAGAACTGAGATCTTGATTGGTATTTCTTCTTTGCAGAACACGTTAAACACCTGGGAAAAAAATGCTGTTTGGGTTGCTCCATGTTCAGGTAAAGTATTATTCAACAAAATCTTGCAAGTGAACCGTTTTTACAAGACTAATGAAGCATCTGTTGTTATTGTTCCGAACGGAAGCGGGTATAATGCCGTTGCAACGATTACCACCAACGGAGCGGGAAAAGTCAATGCGGGGCAAAAAGTATTAATTGAATTGGTTGATTATCCAAAATCTGAATTTGGGACATTGGAAGGAACTGTAAACGGCATTACCCAAATTGATAAAGAAGGAAAATATGAGGTGAAAATTCAGTTAGCAAGTCAATTGAAAACAACTTATGGGAAACAAATTCCTTACAAGGCGCAATTCAAAGGAATGGCAAAGATTATCACTAAGAACAAACGGTTGCTAGACCGATTTTTTGAACAGTTAACCGATTTGATAAAATGAAAGAACTGTTCATAATATATACACTAGTTTGCTTCACATCTTTCGGGCAGAACCCTATTACATTGCAAGTTTGTTTAGATAAAGCTCAATCGAACACAACACTTTTTGCTAACCAATATAGTACATTGAGAACGGCACAGATAGAACGAAAATTCCATAATTGGTCTCTATTTCCTAACCTGAGTGCTTATTCAGGATTTAATACCTCATTCGGTCGTCGACTCGATCCGTTTACAAATACATTCGCAACTACAAGTGTAAATTCACATTCTCTAGGTTTGAATTCCAGCGTCGTTGTTTTTAATGGCTTGAATTTCGTTTACAAAAAGAATCTACTGAATACTAATATTCGGAAAAGCGAGATTTCAAAAGAATCAAAATTAAATGATCTAACTGTTCAGGTTATTCAGTCATATATTAATCTTTGCAAGTTGATAAAGCAAGCTGAACTATCGAATGTAAGAATTGAAAAATACAGGCAAATACAAGCAATTCAGCGATTACTATTGAATGGCGGTAAGATCAATGAAGTTGACACCTTAAAAAGTCATAATTCTATGCTGAACGAACAAATGTTAATGCTTGGCTTAGAGATTGATATTAGAATCAAAACCGTTGATCTGAATTATTTGATTGGCGAACCCTTAACAGCGAAATACATTTATTCATTAGAATCTATTTCACAGATTACAAGCAAACCTAAATTTTCAGAAAGCTATGCGTTAGAACAACTAGAATTGGATCAGAATATTGCTGAAAATCAATTGAAGATTGATCAGTCTAATTATTTACCCAGTCTTACATTAAGTGGACTGCTAGGAACCGGATTTTCAACCAACAATAAAGATTTTCTTTCTCCGGGTAATCCTACCAAACGCTATGGGGATCAGATTAATCAAAATCTATATGAAGGAATTGGATTTTATTTGAGTATTCCTCTTTTTAATCGTGGAATGTGGTTCAAATCTAAACAGCTTTACCAGGTGAAAACCTCTGAAATTTCAACCGTAATTTTGCAAACTGAACGGCAACTTGAAAAGCAAAAGCTAGAATTGGAACAAAAACTAATCAAGAACAGATCAGAACAAGAAATTGCGAAACAAAGTGCTGATAACTTTCATGTAATTTACGATAAAACTGTTTTGCTCTATAGCGAGGGGCGAACCACCTATGTTGAATTAGAAGCTGCTTTCATGGATTGGCAAACAAAATTGATTGTATTGGAATCTTTGAAATTGGATTATGAAATATTAAAATTATATGAATAGCCCATCAGGACATAGTATGAACTTGGAAGAAAATTTCATACTGATTGCTACTCTAATTATTGCCGATATAGAGATTCACAACCATTTATTCTGGTTAGATGATAATAGAGTTACTTACCCCCATTTACACCTAAAATTGCATAAATCCATTTTTCAATTAATTGGTTTTGATTCTAAAAGTATTACCCCGGAATTAGAGGAATGGTACTTTGTTCAAATCGAGGAGAACTTTCCGGTCGATACAAATAGCCAGTTAATTATGATGAATAAAACCCGTCAATTGATAAAAGCATTGAACAAAAAAAGAATTGAACTTTCTGTAAAAAAGTAACCAGATTGTAAAATTATTCGCTGTCAATAAAATATAAATCCCAAAAAAAATAACTTTTGCTCTTTAGAAGACAAATAAGCCACTTAAAAGAAAAAAATGGAAAAGGATTCGACTATACACGAATTTAAGCTCTGGCTGCTTAAAAAAGGTATCGACTATAATCAATATCCATTATTTGAAGTAATGATAATTGAAAGTGTGGAGATTTATATTACTGAACACACAATTCAAGAAGATTTTTTCGTTAGAAATCAGCTTTTATACGAAATTTGGAAAGAAGGACTCGTTTTACTATTAAGCAATGTTCATACTCATGCAGTTTTTAGAGGTCTTAAATTATCCGATTATCAACATATCGCGAATCAATTAATTTTTAAAATTGAGCTTGATGAGATTTAGGAAAATAGACTGAATAGTTGTTCATTGATTGATGATCCCTATTGAAGTCCGATCAACTTCTTTATAGCTTAATGAAATCAAATGAACTTATATTTGATAAGACGGGAAAAATTCAGACCGAAATTCAGACCGAAAAAATAAATTGCTTAAAAAAGCAAAAACCCTAAGACATTGATACATCTTAGGGTTTTCTAAGCTTACAGCCATATAAGCTATTGCTTTTAACGTTTTAAAATTGACTTTCACCAACCAAAGTTGCGGTCTGGACGGGACTCGAACCCGCGACCCCATGCGTGACAGGCATGTATTCTAACCAACTGAACTACCAAACCAATTTCTTTTCCTTTGCAGGAGTTAGCAACAGCTAACTTTCGAATTGTGTAATGCTTTCCGTTAAAAGCGTTGCAAAGATACACCCAATTTTCGTTTCTGCAAGCGATTTTCGAAAAAAAAGTGAAAATTATTTTCTGCAAACCCCGTTATTGCTCGAAATCAAAAGATTAATCATTTCATAAAAATAGATTAAAATCATAGATCAAGGAACTTTGGAGCTGCAAACTCAATTCCTCTTCAAGCAATTTCAGAATGCTTTATACTAAAATTCAGAAGATGAATCCGAAAATGCTTTGCGCCCTTTGCGCCTTCGCTGAAGCTTTGGCGTAAGCGTTGCATCTTTGCGGTTAAATGGACTGTTTGTTCAAACATTTACGGTTTCATTTAGCTATTGATACTCCACAAAAGACATCTATCCTGAATTTTCCAATAAATCTTTCTTTATACAACAACACGCAAAAATCCCGGTTTTACTGAGTTTTACCGAGATTCACCTCCAGCCTCCCCGATTCAAATTCAAAAAAAATGATAAAAAAATATCTACCATGGTAATTATTGCAAAAGTTGTTGTATCTTTGTCTCATCAAATCATCCAAAGAAGGAGAACAATAACATGAAAACAATCTTCCACTCAGAAAACTCAAGAGGCCATGCCAACCACGGTTGGTTGAATGCGAAACACTCGTTCAGCTTCGCCTCCTGGTACAACCCGGAAAGAGTTCATTTCGGTACCTTGCGCGTATTGAATGACGACACTGTTTCGCCGGGAATGGGATTCGGAACACACCCGCACGACAATATGGAGATCATCACCATTCCGTTGGAGGGAGCAATTGCGCACAAAGATTCAATGGGAAACAGTTCGACCATTCAAACCGGGGAAATCCAGGTGATGAGTGCCGGAACAGGAATCCAACACTCGGAGTTCAACCCGAACAACGACAAAGACCTGAAATTATTCCAGATCTGGTTGTTCCCGAATAAACGAAATGTAGAACCGCGCTACGACCAGCAAAAAATCACGGTGGATGAACATCCGAACGAATTTGTTCAGATCCTTTCTCCTAACCGGGACGATGCTGGCGTATGGATTCACCAGGATGCATGGTTCAACATGGGGAAATTCACAGAAGACAAAACCGTAACATACGATTTCAAAGACCCGAAAAACGGGCTGTATGTGATGCAGGTTGAAGGAAGTTCCGTGATCGACGGACAGCAGTTAAATCGTCGCGATGCATTAGGAATTGTTGACACTTCCTCCGTAACTTTGCACATAACCAAAGGTTCCACACTCTTATTGATGGAGGTACCGATGGAAGTGAACTTGTAAGGATACAACAATGAAAAATGTACTGACATGGCGTTATGCCACTCAAAAATATGACCCGACTCAAAAAGTCAGCGAAGAAAACATGCAGGAAATCCTGGAAGCGATCAACAGCGCTCCGACTTCCTACGGTTTACAGCCCTTCAAACTGATTCACGTGAAGTCGCCCGAATTGCGCAAACAATTGAGAGCTGCTTCCTACGATCAGTCACCGGTAACGGATGCTTCCGAATTGCTTGTCTTTACCGTAAACCGGAACATGGACAGCGAACACATTGACTCCTATATGAAGCGAATTGTGGAAGTGAGACAGGTGGAACGGGAAAAGCTCAACCGTTTCGAGCAAAACATCGCCGGAGTACTCGGAAACCTGAGTTCGGAAGAACTGATCGCATGGAATACGAAACAGGCATATATCGGGCTGGGATTCGGGTTGGTCATGGCAGCACATTTAGGAATAGACAGCACTCCGATGGAAGGCTTTCAAAAAGATAAATACGACGAGATTCTTGGTTTGGAAGACGACCATTCGGTATTGGTCCTGACGTTCGGATATCGTTCTCAGGAAGATCATACACAGCACAACAAGAAAGTCCGCAAGACTTTAGAACAATTAGTAACAATAAAGTAATCTAAAAAAACAACAATTATGAGTACAACTAAATGGGTAATCGACCCGACACACAGCGAAGTAGGTTTCAGTGTAAAACACATGATGTTTACAAAAGTAAACGGAACATTTGACCAGGTAGATGCTACTATTGAAGCAGAAGAAGGGTTCAAAAACGTTACGATCAATGCTCAGATCGATGCAAGTTCGGTAAACACCAGAAACGAGCAGAGAGACGGACATTTAAAGAGCGGAGATTTCTTTGATGTGGAGCAATTCCCTTCCATCACATTTAAAGCAACAGCAGACGAATTAAAAACTGGAAATATTACCGGAGAATTCAACTTACACGGAGTAACGAAAGAACTTCCTTTGAAAATTGAATTCCACGGTGAAGGAAAAGATCCTTGGGGAAATCAAAAAGCAGCATTCAGCTTTGAATCTCAGATCAACCGAAAAGACTTCGGCTTGACATGGAACTCAGCACTTGAAACAGGTGGAGTTTTGGTTGGAGAAGATGTAAAACTAAGAGGTGAAATTCAATTAGTTAAGCAATAAATTTAGTAAACAGATTTAGTAAAGACAGGTTGTTTCAGCCTGTCTTTTTTATTCATCTCAAACCGCATTTCGCACATTCAACTAAGGATTCTGTTCATTTTCCTGACGTAAAAAGAAAATCATTATTAATATGCACCAACTAATGATGATCTTTTATGAAGCTACTACTACAACTGGTAATCAGCCTTTTACCCCTTTCTGCGTGTTTCGCCCAACCATCCAACGACAATCCATGTACAGCAACGCCTTTAACGGTCGGAACAGGGTGTTCCTTTGCAACTTATACCAATGCAGCAGCAACTGCTACAGCAGGTGTTCCGGCTCCCGGATGCGCCAGTTATAACGGTGGGGATGTCTGGTTTACAGCCGTTGTGAACGGAAGCGGCATACTCACCGTTGATATGGGAACAGGAGTTATAACGGATTCCGGACTGGCTTTCTACACAGGAACTTGCGGCTCATTAACCTTATTGGAATGTGATGACGACGATTCTCCGAACGGAAATATGTCCATGATTTCCCGCAGTGGATTAACACCGGGATCAACCATCTTTATCCGGGTTTGGGAATATGGCGGTGATAACAACGGGACATTCCAGATTTGTGCCAGTGCGCCCAATCCACCGCTTCCAATGACAAATGATGAACCTTGTTCGGCGATCCCGTTAACCGCCAACGCATCCTGCTCCTATTCTTCAGTAACGAATGTCGGATCAACCGCAACTGCCGGTGTTCCTGCTCCCGGGTGCGCTTCCTATGTAGGGGAAGACGTTTGGTTTACAGTAGTTGTTCCGGCAACAGGAAACCTGATGGTTAATACCAATACAGGAACCATGACGGATAGCGGAATGGCATTTTATACCGGAACGTGTGGTTCTTTGACCTTATTGGAATGTGACGACGACGACTCTCCGAACGGATCAATGTCTATGATTTCCCGCGGTGGATTAACCCCCGGAAGCACCATTTATATCCGGATGTGGGATTACGGAGGCGGATCAGGATCCTTTTCGATCTGTGCCGTTGCCGGAGCTCCTACAAATGCATGTGGAAGTGCAGCAACGAATGACAACTGTCCTTCACCCGCAATCCTGACACAAGGACCGGGAACATTCTCCGCATCCACAGATGTTACCTTTACTGCTGATCAGCCGGGAAATGTGAGCAGCGTTTTCTGCGGGTCCATCGAAAATAACTCCTGGTACCAGTTTGTTGCAACCAGCACAACACATACCTTCCCCATTACAAGTGTATTTGGTTGTGTGAACAACTGGGGAATCCAGGCGCACGTTTATAGCGTTACTTACGACGGTTTGGGTTGTTGTACGGGCTTTACTTCCATGTCAAACTGTTACAACCCGGGGAACACCACTTTAGGAACCGTAACGGCAACCGGGTTAACAATCGGGAATCAGTACATGCTGATGATCGACGGAAATGCCGGAGACGGTTGTGAGTTCACAATCTCAGGCTGGACGGCAACAGGAATTCTTCCGGTGGAATTATCCGAATTCAACGGAAATGCGACTTCCAGCGGAAACATGCTTTCCTGGACGACCGAAGGTGAATACAAAAACGATCACTTCGAAGTGATGTATTCCCGCGACGCAGAACATTTCGAAAAAGTAGGAATTATCCAGGGAGCAGGAACGACTTCCCAACAGCAAACATATGACTTCATTCACCAGGGAGTTCCTTCAGGAACAAGCTTCTATAAATTGCAACAGGTAAACCTGGATGGTGAACGCACAGATTCCAAAATCATTTCGATCAATTCCAAAAATGATTCCGACGGTTTGTTCAGTGCTTATCCGAATCCGGCAAAAGACCAGTTGACGATTCAGCTTCAAAGTGCTAAAAGCGAAACAATCGCTATTTCAATCCTCGATCAGAAAGGAGTTCCGGTAATGACTGAAAGCATTGATGTAAAAGAAGGCATTACCAATCTTTACAGAGATCTTTCTCAATTAAGAGATGGTGTTTATACCCTGGTGGTTACAAGCAGCAGCTCATCGCAAAAACAACGTATTATTAAATTTGATTAATCATGAAAAGAATTCTTTCAGTTCTTGCATTGTGCCTGCTATCCGGCGGAGTATTTTCCCAAACGGCAACCTTTGAGTTAAACCAGGAAAAAGCGCGCTACAACCAGGCGAAAAACGTTTCTCAGATCATTGCCGCAAACTTTAGTTCAACAACAACCATCAGCGATTCGCATTTCATGCAGATTGCCGCGGTAATGGAACAAAAGGACGGTTATGTATCCTGTACCCTGACACCGCAGAACGAACTAATCGTTACCTATGAAAGCTGGGTGGAAGTAAAAGATATCCTGGATGTCATCCGGCAATTTGTTCCGATCGAACACAAAAAAGACACTTCTTCCGGTACAGGAGAAACACAACACCTTTCAAAGTGAGAGAAAGCACCGCTTTCGAAGACTGAGCATAGCTTGGACACAAGCGTAATGCGAAGGAAAAAGCACTGTTTTCAAAGACCAGGTTGCAACAAACCTCGTTGTGGAAGCAACGAAAGACAAAACATTATTCGATTGATTACAGAGACCGTTCGTAGTAACGGTCTTTTTTGTTTACTACTTATCCGGGAATCCTGGTTCAAAGGGGCTCTGTCGAACGATTTTCAAAACAGGCACACTTACACCGAACTTATTATTCGAACGACGTGTACGGGAATTTAGGTAATCATTGAATTTTCCTGTTAAATCCCTTTGCGTCCATTGTACTTTGCATAACATCTTTCAGACAATGCTGCGTCTTCAAAAGCATTGCTTTTCTTCTTAGCGTTTGTAAGATTAGCTGGTAAATTCCCCGGCAAAGCCTATTCCAATTCCCCGATCAGGTATTTCACACGAATCAATGCACTTCTCACAGTTGTAAAAAACCAACAAACAACAAAGACTCCTGTTTCAGGGAAAACACCTTCCCGCGAACTCAATCATAAGTCCCATATAAACAAAGCATAGATCAAGTATAGATCAAGTATGGATACTATATCAAAATGTCACAAATTGAACATTTTCCCGGTATCAAAAACAGCGCTTTGAATACAGCAAATTCACTAGGTTATCCGGGATGATCCTCCCTGGAAAATCAGTTTCAACAACCCTGCTTTGCACAGATTCGTAAAATAGCGAATGACCAATTTGCAGAATCACCCGATCAACAAAATAACGAAATAACAATAAACAAAAAGCGGGCATCCTTTCGAATGCCCGCTTTCGCTATCAGAATATCCTGATTATTTCATTAGTTCTTCACGATGCGTTCAACGGAAGTACCAATTTCAGTTTTAATCTTCAATGTATAAACACCTCTTTCATAAGCTCCAAGATCAATTTGATCTCCGGATTTAATCTGAGCCGTTTGAACCAGTTTACCTTGAGCATCAAACACATCAACTGTTGCGCTTGCCGCCTCCATTGTCACGATAACGAAATCGTGAGTTGGGTTCGGGTGAACAGAGATCGCTGACACCGAGTTTTCCTTGATTCCAACATTGGTGATCGTCAAACAAGCAGAAGTATCCGAACAACCATTTACAGTTGTCACAATCGCAGCATAAGAACCGTTAGCCGTTGGTGTAAACGTCGATGTCGTAGCTCCTGGCACCAGGGTATTGGTTGTACAGTTCAACCATGCAATTGTTCCGCTCACTGTTGAACTTGCGACAAAAGATCCGTCCCCGTTATTGGTAATTGTTACAACCGGTTGAGGATGAATTGTCAGGTTCAAAGTAATCACAGAATCACAACCTGCTGCATTCGGAATTGTATGCGTATACGCTCCTGAAGTTGTATACGTTTGACCACTCAAAGGCCATGTGTAAGACCCGCAAATTGTAACCGGAGCAACCGTACTTCCTGTATTCTGATTGATTGTCAGATGCAATGTTACCACTGAATCACAACCGGATGCATTTGTTAACGTGAATGTCGGAGTGTTTGTTGAAGCAGTATATTCTACCCCATCAATCCATGTAAACGTTTCACAAGCAACCTGTGTATCAATTCCGGTATTTGCTTGTCCCATTGTCAGAACCAATGTTACAACAGAATCACAGTTCACAGAGTTTGGAATTGTGTGCGTGTAAGATCCGGACGTTGTATATGTCTGACCATTCAACGCCCAAACATAAGATCCGCAACCTGTCGCTGTAACCGTTGCTGAACTTGGCATATTAATCGTCAGGTTCAATGTAATCACAGAGTCACAACCTGCCGCATTTGCAATCGTATCACGATACAAACCACTTGTATTATACGTCAACCCTGTCTGAGCCCAAGTATAAGAACTACAAGCTGTAACAGGGATAATTGAATCCGTGCTATGCTTGATCGTAAGATTCAATGTAGCAATAGAGTCACATCCTACACTGTTTGTAGAAGTATGCGTATAAACCCCGGAAGTCGTATAGTTTGTTCCGTTCCATAGGTAAGAATCACACTCTGTAACAGTTGTAGAAGACGTTGACGGCTGGTTCACAGTAATCGTTGCTGAACTTTGAGTTGTACAACCGTTGCTTCCTGTAAATGTTGCAGTGTAAGTTGTCGTTGTCGTAGGTTTCGCATAAATACTGGACGTCGCTGTTCCTGTATAAGCAGTTGTTCCTGCTGCATCCGTATAAAGTGATCCTGCTGGGGACCATGTAGGAGACAAAGGAGTCGTATATGCGAAACGGATGTTTGGTCTTAAATTACTAGCACCTGAATTTGTCCAGGACGTTAAAGCATCAAAACCTGCAATTCCTCCTGCCACGTTATCTCTGGCACCGTAGTAAACAGTGTTTGCAGTTGTCGTGGTAGTATTGGTTCGTGTTCCTGAACCATTTCCTGAGTTTCCTGCATTGTGAACTGTTTCTACAACAATATTGGAAGTTCCGTTCCACGTAAATGGAGTCGTTAATGTAAATGTCACGATTCCTGTAGCTGACGGAGTGTAAGTAGTAGGACCGTACACCGTAGAAGTTCCCGTAACAAATCCTGTCAAAGCAGTATTCGAAGTGTTACCCATACGAATTGTAAAGTTTGTACACGCATTTCCAACAAATGCATTCACATCCAATGCTACTGAAGTAATCTGGCTTCCTGTAACCAATCCCTGGGCTGCAAGTTCAGCTGCAGTGAACAAAATCTGGTGTTTTACACCTCCATACCACGCATTGAAAGGGTTCGGGAAAGCAGTTGCACCAGGTGCAGTTGTACCCGTTCCCAGAATTGCTGTATTACTAACTGTTACAGGTGCACTTGTAAGGTTCTGAACTGTTCCGGCACAAATAGTTGCTGTAGCAGGAATTACTGGAGAACTTGGAGGTGCTGGATTAACCGTAATTGAGATAGTAGCACTTGCCACACAACCATTATTTGTACCACCACTTAAATCATTAGCCGTAACGGTATAAGTTGTATTAGCCGTTGGGGATGCATTCACTGTTGCACCTGTTCCCAAACCACCCGACCAGGTATAAGTATAGTTCGGATCATTGGAGCTTGAAGCTGTCAATGCTGTTGAACTTCCGTTACAGATAATAGCTGTTCCCGCAACAGAAACCGTCGGTGCAGGTGTAACTGTAGCAGTCACAGCTGTTCTTCCGCTTGAACATGTTCCGTTCCCCTCAGACACATAGAATGTAGTCGTCGTAGAAATACTGTAAGCAGAAAGCGAACTTCCTGTTTCTCCCGGAAGAGCCGTACCACCTGTTGCAGTCAAATACCAGGAATAAGTATTCCCCGGAGTTCCTGAACCCGTAACAGAAACTGTAGGTACTCCGGCACCACAACGAGTTCCGTTATTAGCCACAGGGCTTACAGGAGCAGGATTAATTGTTACAGCCGGTGTTGTTGCTGTAGCCATACATCCTGTTGTAGGATTAGTAGCCGTCACGGTAAACACCTGGTTAACCGCAGAACCACTATTGTTTGTAATCGATGTAGTTGCACTCGCTGTATTCAAACCTGTTCCCGGAGACCATGACCAGTTGTACAAGCCATTTAAACTCATTGTAAATGTCATTTTCGGTCTGGACGAAATTGTATTCGTAGCCGTAGGCTCAGCAAGAATTGCCGCCGCAGTAGCATCATCTGCACGATAGTAAGCTCCGGCAACATAAGAAGTGTTATCATACTGAACTTCAGAATAAGATCCTCCTGAGTTTACGTTACTCCAGGAAGTCTGTACAACCAGGTTACTTGTTCCGTTCCAGAAAATCGGCGCACTGAATGTAAATGTATTCAAAGAACTAGGTGTCAAAGCCAATGAAGCATTCGAATAAACCTGTGTTAAAGAAGCGGTAGGAATAAGTCCTCCGGACAAATCTGCATTTGCCGTAGTTCCAACATGAACAGTGAAACCTGCATATGTTGTTCCAACAGTTCCGATATTCAATGCTACTGAAGTAATATAACCAGATGTTAAACCAGCTGCTGTTAATTCAGAAGCACGGATCACAAACTGAGACTTAACTCCACCAAACAAGTGATAGAACGGACTGTAATATCCGGAAGATCCGGTGTTAGCTCCAGCTCCTATCACGAAAGGTCCAGGGTTTCCACTTCCGATATTTGCAGCAAGGTTGATGTTAGCTCCGCTACAAACCGTTGCCGGTGTTGCGGTAGCAGAACCGATATTCGGAAGCTCATTCACTGTAACAGTTGCTGTTGCTGTTGCAGCACATCCTCCGTCAACTCCTGTTACTGTATAAGTAAATGACCCCACAGCTGTTGGAGTAGCAGTTACTGAAGCTCCTGTCAATGGAGTTTCCGCACCACTTCCTGTTGTTGCACTTTCCGTAGAGTACGTATAGTTTTGAAGTCCTGCACCTGTATTCGCAGCTGTTAAGGTAACAGATCCGCCAAGACAAATTGCTGTTGCGGATGGCGTCAATGAAATCTGATCCGGTGTTGAAACCGTAACAGTTACTGGTACTCTTGCACTTTCACAACCTGTTACCGGGTTCAATTCACTCACGTAGAATGTCGTGGTAGTTGCTACGGTAGATGTAAAAGTGGTTGAAGTTGACGATTGACTCGCAGTTCCTCCTGTAGATACCGGGTACCAATTGAATGTCGGTGTAGGAAGCCCGGAAGTAGAAGTTACATTCGCTGTAGGAACCTGGACACCACACTGAGCAGAGTTAACTGCAGTTGGTGTTGCCGGAATCGGATTAACCGTTACCGATACAGTCGGAGACGGTGTAACCGCACACCCACCAGCTGTAATTGTTGCAGTATAAGTAGTTGTTGCTGTAGGAGACACAGACAAAGGGTTTGTTGTTCCTACTGTTGCTGCTCCGTCTGACCATGAAATGGACTGAATTGCCGGGGCACCGCTTCCTGCAAAAATAATATTGAAACGTTTATTACTTAAAGTTCCCGTTGCAGCACCATTAAAGTTATAAGCCACCATATTACCAGTTGTATTGGTATAATATGTTTGGGCATTATTGGTAGAATTCACTCCGGTATGAGTCACCTCAATGATAATGTTGGATGTTCCGTCCCAGTTGAATGGAGTTGAGAAGTTAATCACGTTTTGTCCCACTGCGTGTGTATAGTTTGCAGCTGGGAAAACTGTTGTAAAGCTTCCTGAAGCAACATAATCAGTCAATGCAGTTAGTGCAGATGTCCCGATTTTCACCGTAAATGCAGAGTTCGATGCCGAACTACCCAAAGTAGCAATGTTATACGAAACAGAAGTAATTGGTCCTGCTGTAAGTCCTGCCGCAGTTAATTCTGCTGCCGTGTACAAGGTTTGAATCTTGTAGCTTGAACGTCTGTTACAAAATGCAGTAAGCTCTTCTGTATCTCCTGTCGTCGAAGTTCCGTTCCCGATAGTCACATTGACATTCTTCTCAATTTTAGCTGTAAGAACTGACGGACTGCCTACACAAATAGTACCAGCCGATGCAGTTGCACTTACTGTTGAACCAAGCAAAGGTTCATCAGAATAAGACG
>VFQP010002381.1_pt1 | contig 21131 bp, 30 predicted proteins | sample 3512351 | NCBI WGS metagenome assembly VFQP01 (sample SAMN10412372, study PRJNA504923) | tailings metagenome | isolation source: Relicate 1 Philex TSF1 revegetated site | place: Philippines: Tuba, Benguet | collected 2017-08-29
GCTATACACACACCTAAAAGCAAGTCATAATGACTGCCTATCTTTACCACACGCATGCACACACCCCTCTGTATACACCCATGCACACACACCCTTTACACACCCATGTCTTGCCCCAACACCCCCGCAAACACACTCACACAGTGGGTTGGGTCCTAGTATGTTTGGTGTGTTGCACGTGGTTATTCAATTCCCCTTGTATGAAGTATTGAAAACCAACTTGGCTGCTCGACATGTGGATAGTGATAAACCAGAAGAATTATCACCATGGGAGCTGATAGGGGCATCGGCTGTGTCCAAAATGGTTGCCTCCACTGGTATGGATGGGTTGTGTGTGTATGTGTGTGGTATGTGTGTAATTCGTGTGCGTGTGTACTTGTTGGGGTGAATACTTGGTGAATGCATGTCGTGGTACAAAAATACCCTTGCATCACAGTGACATACCCACATGAGGTTGTGCGTGCGCGTATGCACATTGGGGGCGGTGGTGCGTTTGGTGGCATCCTCACAACATGTCGGCAGTTGTACCGGGAGGATGGGCTACGAGCCTTTTACAGGGGATGTGCAACCAACTTGTGCAGGTTTGTGTTGTTGAGGGACAGAAAAAGACACAGTGGTTGTGTATTCATTTGCGTATGCACATTCCTCCTACTCTCCTACACATAGGACAACACCAGCTGCTGCAGTGACGTTTACATCCTTTGAGCTCATCACGCGCCAGCTGCGTGCGTGGGCGGCTGCTCGCAGCGACAGGTTGCATGGGGAGCGCACAGCAGCAGCCTCATCGTCACCACCACCACCAGCACCACCAGCACTTTTTGGTGTGGGAGCAATGGACAAAGGGGATGGCTGATGGAAAAGGGAAAATGCAAATCGTCGTCACATTTTTGTCGTGAAAACGCGTTGTCGTCTGGCAACCTTAAAATCTCCATTTTTACACTATCCTATTGTTGTAACACACCATTCGCATTAGCACACCACTCGCCACCACTAATTAAGTCAACAAACAAACACCAAGTCCTTGATCAACAGACAAACACGTCTCCGTGACAACCCATACAACATCGTCGGTACGTGGACACAAACATAGTCACACACAATGCAATTGTATCGGTCAGCATATAGCTCACGTAGGCGCTGACACACCCCTCAACAGAGTAGTCGCAAATCTCCAGAACTCCTCCACGCCCTGCCGCCTACTCCCGTGACGCTCTACTCTCCCAGATATATGATGTATGTGATGACTATGCCGATTAAGACACTCGGGACAATCTCATGCATTACGCCCTTCTTCGAAACTACAGGGTCCAGATGCCCGTATCTCGCCTGTACCTTGTTGCGTATCTCTTCCTCGTACCATCGTGCTACGCAATCGTGCTTCGAAAGCCCTCTCCGGAAGATTTTGGCAATGATCCACTCGAGATCCATTACGAACTCAACGTCACCGTGGTCAATGCCACCGATGGCAACGTGGTGCGCCAAATGGTAGACGTGTGCAGTGTCCACGGTGCGTCACGCGGAGGTGTAGAATATGTCGAGGTGTCCCGTGTTGAGGTGGTGACCTTTTGCACACCTTCCTGTCACATACCATCTCCTCCCACACAGTCTCGCCTTACACCCGGTCCTTTACCGACCTGGACAGTGTCCAGTCCTACATTGATGCAGCACAGTCCTGCCCAGACCATTTCTTCACCACATTCTACAGCATGGTGCTTGGCACAGTCCCAAGTGACGAATACGACTATGCACGATGCAAGGCCATTTACGAGGCCAACCTGCGTTTTATTGCTGAAGCCAACAGCGGCGACCAGCCCATGGGGGTATGTAGATGCTGCTGCTGGTGGTGGTGTGTGTATGATGTACATGTGTATGATGTACATCTGATGACAGTACAAAACAACCAACCGTTCCAACACACAGCTGGTTCCCAATGCCTGGATCACCGAAACGCTCAAGGAAACCATGCAATACAGTGCAGGCCTCCCCCCCATGTCCACCCTCCCTCCTGTTGCAAACAACACACGGCGCATACTTGCAGATCTGCCCACCGAGGGGCTCCCCGCTTCATTGGATTGTACGTGGTGGTTGTGATTGTGCTGTCCGCATATGCACATTGTACTCACATTATGTACTCATATTGTATACTTGCATAGCCCCAGGCAGTACATCTGCTTATTTTATCTATATATTTATCTATATGTGCATTCCCATACACGTGTGGGAATCCCTCATCCCTCATACATATTCTCATACACTATTCACAGGGAGGGCCAAGGGTGTTCCCTTTCGCGTGTTTGACCAGGGCGTGTGCAACGCATGTTGGGCATTTGCAACGGTTGGTCTGCTGCAGGCATTGCTGTTTATTGGCACCGGCATACAGCAGAGTTTGGCAGTGCAGGACTTGATGGACTGCTGCAATTTGCCCACATGCTGGGTTGGGAATACAGGCTGTGCTGGTGGACAGGCATGCGGTATGTCTTGTTGGGGTAGGAGTACAGGGTGGTTGCATGATGTTGATATACCAGCAACGTACGCATTGCACCAACAACACAAATGTATTCATGGCTTCTTCATCACTCTTTAACACAGGTCCCTGTCAGGCTGGATGGTATGCAAGAGCATGTCTTTGCAGAGCATTGTGCCATGAGGAACCACATATCTCATGCGCCTCCCATACCTCTCACACCACAAAACTGCCTCACAAGCCATCACACACAACACACACACACCCCTCAGGCCCCATATTGCACTCCAATGGGCATCCACCAATGGCCTCCAAGCCTATGACCTCAACCCCTTCAACCCTGCACGATCCATGCCCTGGGATGGTGTCGTCGCACCCAGGAGCAACTGCCTCACGCGTCCCAATGTGCAATTGTCTGCTGGGTATTTGGACTATGTGCCCACCATGGACTTTGCGACCTCAGTGAGTGAAGAGCAACTCATGGCCATGCTGCAGCAGGTACTTGATGATGGGGGATTTTGATGCTTGTGTTTCCGGTGTGTCTGGTTAGTAATACATGACCTCTTCCACTCAACTCAGTCGCCTGTGGTGGTGGGCATGTGCAACCTGGACAACAACTGGCGATTTGCAGGACCCCAGCACACTGTCCTGAGCCCCAGCACCACCCCCCTGGGCTCCATCAACCATGCCGTGCTGCTGGTTGGGTATGGTACAGATGCCACCACGGGGCAACCCTATTGGCTGGTCTTGAATAGCAACGGAGTATCGTGGGGGGACGGAGGGTACGTGTCGTGTTTTGGGATGTGCGTGATGAGTGTGTGTGTGATGGCAGCAGTGTGTGGGCTGTGCTGTCGAGTGTATATACCATATATCATATACCAAGCAATTGGGCCTCACCTCGCCACCATCTGTCCACAGGTTTGCGCGGCTGTTGCGTGGTCCCAGTGATCCCTGGCGCATTTTGCAATACGTTGCACGTGCACGCCTTGTATCAGCACCTCGATAATGTATGTATCATCCATTGTAGATACATCACCTTTTAGAGGTACTCCATGGCAGTGAATTTTTGGGATTTTTGCAGCAGCAGCCTAATGAAGTGGTGCAGCTTATGTGAGGGCCTGCAGTGATAGCATCTGAGAGTCTTCCATCATGACAACCTCACCACAATGAAACCGCACCCTCACAATACACTAGAATCTGCATGACATGGTGTACTGTACCAACATGACAATGTCTGCAGTGTTGCTGCCGGTCCATCTGTGACATACATTGACATTGTGTATGCCCATTGATTCCGGGTTTTTGGAGTTGAGAGCGTGCATACATGCACATGCTCCGTTTCGCGTTTTTGTTCCTGCTGTTGCTATTACATGCCAATTTTGTGCATGCCATGTCGTTACCTTTTTGTTATATGGTGCAAAATAGATGTAGCCTATGTGCATTGTTGTAGGGGGTGCCCCCATGGGTTTCCTGTTGTTTCAAGTTTTGCATGCTTTGCTGTACCAACCATTTTTCTGTGCCAACTGCTGTGCCCATCATGCCAACACATATTGCGTCGGCCAACCTGTATGTACCTGGCCATGTGTGCCTGCATGCCCCATGATTTGTGTGCCTATGAGTCCTTGTCCTATGATGATCCTCAAACACATGAGGGGCAGTGTACGTGCACCACATAATAGTAGTCAATAAGAAGCATACCACAGTCTGTTTTGATCAGTATCAAGCATATCACAGTCTCTTTTGATCAATATCTACATCCCAGTATCTACATCCCAGCAGCTATTCTAATGTCTCCAAGTGCATGATTTTGTGACGTCCACTGAACACCAGTTTTTTATGGTTTTATCGGTTGCAAGTGTTTTTGTCAACTGGGTCAACATACCTTGTGTGGGGCATGCAGCCTTCACACTGTAGTAACACACATTCAGTTGCGTCATCTTGTTTGTAGCAGGGGCAAAGAGGTGGTTGCAATAGACCACATGGTGGATTTTTCACATAAAACAGCACTAAAGACTATGTTATATCACGAAAGCAGGGGTACCAGTTTACAACAAAAAAACTGCAACATACACACACAAGCCCTTCAGGATAGTTGCTCTCCACGTCCCCTGTACAACACTCACATACACACATTGCCAACCACAAGCCCTCCTACTCCACTGCAATGGCAATGCGACTGTCATACACGTGTGTGTTGTGATCAACGACATTGGTGTCTGACAACTCCAAATTGAAAAAGTCCATGTGCTCAGCGTCATCAAACAAGGGGCCGGCATGCCACGTGCCAGCTTCCAACTTGATAGACACCCCCGGGGGGATGCGAAACACGACCAAGTCATCCAGGGTGGGGTATTGTTGTACAGAGAATGTAGGTTTTGCAACTGCCAGGTACCAATCCTTGGTGCCCAAGCCACCCTGTTGTTTTTAATGTTAAGGTGATGGGAGCGCAAACCGGAGTACTGGTCGCACTCTGGACATCGCCACCATGTGCATACCAGGCACTGTGTGACCTTGGCGTGGTATGTGATGCGGTCAAAGGACAAGCCTCGCCTTGGGAGCCTCATAATGTAGAATCGAGGGGTGCCAGCATCCAAGCGCAGCTGGGCGTCCTCATCATCATACTCTTTGCCATCGTGGGTTGGTTCAATCAGCTGCCCAAACGGTGCAAATGTTTCTGGAGTAATGGATACAGGTTGTAGCGTGGCTGAAATGGCTGGCTGTCCAGCAGCTGCTCGTGTTTCCAAATGCAACAAACATCTGCGATGCTGTGCTGCACGGTGTGATGATGGCAATGTCACGCGGGTGACTGGGGTTTGCATGAAACGTTGCATGTTGTGAGGTTGTTGAGGTTGTGAAAGCAATTGTATTTTGCTAATGGAAGTTTTGGTCATGTTGTTTCAACAGAATAAACTGTTTTGTTCAGTTTTGTATGCTATAAACAACACGCACAGCTACAGTGGTCTATTGCAGTGGTTATGGCGGGGTTGTTGTTTCAATGTGTGCACATCCACCACCAGGCATGGCGGTCAAACATACCATCACATCCTCGTACGCCACGTTGGCATACCCATTGCACAGCAATTAGTGCTGCAGATGAGATTGCCCAGGTGAGAAACATGGTTGTAATAGCATTACGATACACACCACCTGCGTCACCACCACCATCATCACACAGCTCAACCCGCCACCAGCACTGCAGCACACCCGTCTCATACTTGTATCACCCAAGGAACCGGGCAATGTCGGTGCTGCCATGCGTCTTGCTGAAAACTTTGAGGTACTATACGTGCCAGGTCTAGGTATTCCTGAAATGCAATCATCAGCGCCCTGCAACCATCAGCACCCCACCCACAGGCCTATGATGTGTGTATAGTTGCCCCCCGCTGTGATGTACATGGCAGTAATGTTGCCATACGCTCCAGGCAAAGCAGGCTGCTGCAATTGATACAGGTTGCAGATACCCTAGAAGATGCACTTGCACCATGTACCAGCAGTGTGGGGTTTACTAGACGTGTGGGAGGGGGGCGACCTGTGCAGCCGTCATTAACTGCCTTGCATGCTGCATTTCCTGGTATATGCCTCTTGTAATGACTGTGTGTATTATCGTACAGTTGAGTGTTCCGGTGTTGATCATGTAACGTATTGTGCACCCATACAATTACCCACACAACACCCTCTGTTTCCCCACAGCCTTGCTGCAGATGCCCATGCTCCCCACCCCTGGCGGCACCAATATGCCAAAGACAGCCCTGGTTTTTGGGAGGGAGGAGTCTGGCCTCACCCAAGAGGAAACAGACCTGTGTAGCCACTTGTGTGCTATTCCCACAGGGCGACTGCAGCCCAGTATGAATCTTAGTCATGCTATTGCAGTCGTGCTGTCCCAGGTGTTTCACCTGCAGGTGGGGGACGCACAGCAATGGCTCCATGATGGACTGGGTCAAAGCAATGAAGCATGTACTGCTGTGCCTGATGATTCGCAGCAACATCCTGGTCAGCCACGTGACATGGCAGGCACACAGCAGCAGCGGATAGGGCTGTACAGTGCTGCAGAAAGGGCGGGAAAATCGTTCATGGTGGGGGAAATGGCAGCGCAAAGGGCCGTGCAGCCAGCACGACTGGGGGAAGTGGAGGCGTTGGTGGGGAGAGTGGAACGATTGGCTGGGGCAGTTGGCTTTGATGGGTATGTGGATATTGTGTGTACATGGGTAGTGTGTTTTGGTGCGCGCACACACACACACACACACACACACACACACACACACACACACACACACACACACTCACTCACACACACTCGCACACACTTGTGTATGGGCTATGCTCACCACAGGGGGGACAGCAAAGAGGAAGCCAAGCAGGTAGGGATACTTGCAGTGCGTTTGCGTAGGGTACTTGGACGTGCACGCATGACAACACAGGTATGTTGCTGTATGCATTGTGATGCCTTTCTTTTTAAAATCATTTCAACTTGACAAAATCATTGTGATACCAATAGGAGGTTCGCACCTTGCATTCCCTTGTCACTGCTATTGAAAAAAACTTGGAAAAATAAATAAAAATTTGTAACAGCAAGTGCACCCAAAACACTCTCGAATATGTGTACCATCACCAGTGTGTACTCCTGTTGCCCTTTACAACGCACAGACTGCTACAGAAATACCCTATTTGTGCACTCATCAGTACTTTAGCACCCCAGCAACCCTTCCTCACAAGGATGTTGCGGTTGTGGATGACACTTCATCAGGTGTTTTTGTTTTCAGTGCAAGTGCATGCACGCCCTTTTCCTTGAGCTCCTCATCAAGCAATGCATACACCATACGATGCCGTGCCACTAGTGACTTGCCCTTGAATGCATCTGCTACCACCTCCACCCTGTTTTGGTGAGCAAGAATGTGTGTTTACTTGTTGTAAAGTGCGGATGGGGAGGACGTCACTCTGATCACCCAGTTACCGAAAGTGTGTTTCAGCATCTGGTCCTCCACCTGGATTGCCTGAATGCCCTGCATGTGCTGCAGAGTCGTTGACTATGTTGAGCACCGCTGGGCTGAGTGCCTCTGTGAGCTTTCTGTGGAATGGCGTCATGGTGAGGTGCTTGTGCACCAACACGAGCCATGTTATGAATTGCTTTTCATACAAAGCAGTATACAAGACAAGATACAAAGCAATGAAACAAAGCAACGATGCACAAGGTGTCCAAATGCGATGCAACATCACGATCATCAGCCGTGCCTGTGTATGCTTTCTGCAACTGGCCTCAGTGCCGCCATACTGTACCTCATCGGTGCTTACCAAACTGCAATGCAATAAATAATGTATCACAACAGTGTAAATAAAATGCAAATCACGATTTACATTCCCACCAAACTTGCCAGGGACGGTGCCACGACATCTGGCTGTGCCTCACAAGGCAAGCCTGCCACATCTGCTTCACTTGCTACCCCTGTCAGTACCTGAGTGTGTGTGTTTGTGTGTGTGTGTGTGTTTCCATGTGTGTGTGTGTTTGCATGTGTGTGTATTACCAGGATTGTCACGAGACCCCCTTGCTTGCCCAGCGCAATGTCTGTGTCCAGCCTGTCCCCAACCATCGCCGTCTGTGTTTGGGCCCTTGATTTGGAATTTGTGCTTTTGGTCGTGCAACATAATTGCAACATCACGTTCGCGCTTTGCTTGCTGGTGCACAACAGCCCCACACGCATACAATCCTCACACTCAGTCACCCAACCACACACCCAACCACACACCCGCTTGGGGTTGTATTGCAAACGCTCCTTCAAGTGCCCTAGCAGCCAATCCCCCCCTTTGCCCACCACCACTGGTGTCTTCCCTGTTGCATGCATCATTGCCGTAATCATGCACCCTGCACCAGGCATCAACCTGCTACCCTCACCTATGTGATGATGGGGACACGTGATATGGACAAGGCATACACAGGTACGCAGTGGTATGTGCAATGATTGTGGATGTTCCTCGTTCACACACTCCCACGTATGTATACCCACATCCCATACCCACATCCCTCACATACCAACTCGATCCCCTGCATCCATATTGGTGGCCACAAAATGACAACCAGGTACTTCATTCAAATATGCAGATCCTATACACAGTGCTGTATAATCAAAGGTGTCATCAAGCCCCATAACTACTCCACAAATGCTAGGGTCCAGTGTGTATGAGGCAAATTGTCCAGCAGACAAAATACCAGTGGGGGCCGGTGGGTGGAGGTCAGCCAACCGACAGCAATCAACGCCTGTGTGGTGATCACATGTTGTCGCCGTGAGGAACGTGTATTCTGGGTATGACTAGTATGCATGTATATGACGCATTTGATTTATCAACAGGCAAATCACAACGAGAGGATGGAAACGATAACGCTGCGAGTTGGCATTGTCCATATCCCTCCCCCCCCTACCAGCATCACGCAGTTCTTCTACCAAGCCCGGGGCACCCAGAACAAGCACCCTGCCTGAAGGTGGCATGGGCAGGGATGCAAAGTAGGCTGCTGCTGCGTACGCAGACGAGATGATCTCATCCCGAATGACATCTTGGATGCCAAGTTGCGTAAACTTGGCAACATATTCACGGCGAGATTTGCTAGCATTGTTGGTGACAAAGAAGATGCGTTTGGTGGCCATGCGAAATTGCTGTATGGTCTCTGCAATGTTGGGCAATAGCTGAGACCCTCTCCACAGGACACCGTCACAGTCGAGAAGAAATGTGTCTATGCTCTCAGTGACAGCCTCAAAGTTGCTGGTAACTGGCATGGTAACTGAGATGATAAATGCTGTAGTATGGGGGCAATGATGTCGGCGTGGAGATGACAGGGGATCGTTAGTTTGACCACGTTTGACCGTTGGATGTGCAACGATGGGCAAGAGCGTGGGGGACTGTGACAGTACGTAGAATGTAATTACGTGAGGGGGAGTTGAGCTGCACACACAATTGCATTGAAATAGAGTAGTGAAATAGAGCCAAAAATGCAGCAGCAAAGGGTGGATGTGAAAACACGCCCTGTGGGTGACACATGTAAATACTCTTTACATAATACGCTCACAGCATGCAGTGCATAGTAGTTGTGCTGTTTTGGGAGATATCACGTGCTTCCATATGTATACCCTCTTTTGCTGTGTACTGGGCTGAGGCTCCACACAGTCAGAGCGTGGAGTGTGCCAACAACCTAATTTATCGGTGTTGGTGTTGAATAAATGCCATGGACAGCCATGCCAGTATGAGGAAGAAGAAGAAGAATGCAGACTGTGGTGGATAGGAGTGTGTGTCGTCAAGCAGGATGGGGTATCCCCATTTTCCCCCGTTCTTATGCCAACCATTTTTCCAAGACGATCATTATGTGGCGTCATGCATACAAAACCAATCAACATATCATACAGCATCATCCCCAAACCACCACCACTCTCCATCCCCTCACCCACACCTGGCACAGCAGGGAAAGCCAAGGATCATATGGCCCACCCGAGGACGTCACTGTCAAGATTGCCTCACCCCAACTCAAGTCTGAAATATTCTGCAGCTGCAAGGGGAGATCCAGTGCCCCACCCCGCACACTCTCAATTGCACCCTGGGTGATGTCGACGAGGGAAGAGTTGAATGTATTGATCACTGCATCGGTGGAGAGGCCCAGCACGCCCTCAGTGGCAGTGCGGGCAACGTCACGAGTGGCATTGACGACGGTTTGGCGCAGTGTGCTTGTGATGTCATCCCATGTGTTGGTAAAGACACCCACCACACGTTGTCCCAGGTTCGCTGTGTTTGTGTATATGGGGAGGGAAGTGTGTGACATAGGGAGTGTACGAATTGAATGTGATTAGGACAGGGTGGACAGGGTGGTATATTTTACCGGGTGATGGGGATGCTACCATGGGCGAAGGTGGGTTGCGCAGGAGAGGGATGTTGAGTCTGTCTGGCAGGGTAGCCACAAAATCAGCAGTGCGATTGGCTGTGAAGAGGGGAAAAAGAGATGGAGTCCCAAAGATATGCACGTCCATGTGTCTGAAACACATTACCCACCATACATCACCACACATGCACACCACCACCATCACCCATCCAACCACACCCTTACCAACTGTTTGCTCGATACGATCAAAGTCGATAATTGGCTCATTGATATTCACCCAATAATTCTGCTGCAATGCTGTAAAACCATACTTGAGAAAGTCAATCTTGACAATCCACCGCAACCACCCAGGGATGGATGACACCAGGATCAGAAACCCAGCAAAGAACAGCATGACCATCATAAAGGCAGGGACGACAGCATTGGCCACATCCAGGTTGGGGGAGGCAGAGGCAACCAGGTAGGCAAATGCAACACTGATGGCGTTGGCAGTGAGAAAGACGAGCCAAAACAGGACAAAGCTGCCTTGCAACTTTGAGGAGATGTGTGTGGATGTGGGTGTTGTTGTGTCTTGTAGTACATTGTGTGGGCACACATGGTGTAAAACCACTCCAAACCCCACCCCTCAGCACCATACCTCGACCACAAACCACACCATGACCGCCACAATCACCGAAAACACCACCATGATCAACAACTCCTCAATCATCTTGCATGCCAAGTATGTGGTGGTTCTATACAACCCATCATTACGTTCACGATAAAACAAGTTGCGCTCCAGGGAGATGGTGGGGGTGTAGGCACCTGCTGCAAAGGCTGGGATGACCACCCACATGAAGTTGAGTGCACTGATGTTGACCAGCTGCATGACACCCACCATGGAGCCCTGGCCCTGTGTGTTGTTTGATTGGAGGGGACTTGCATTGGGCGGGTAGTGGAGTGTGCTATTAAGGTTGGTGGGGTTGATAAGTGGTGCAAATGTGTACATGCCCTGCAACACATCCAAACATCATGCATGTATAATCGTCATGCAACAGCCCACATACCTGATACAACAGGCTGATGAGCGCTGAAAACAACAAGGTAGGCAACACACGAGGACCCAAAAACCCAATATACAGGTAGTTGCGCAGCGTACGGTAACGGAAAAACACCATAGCTGCATACCAAAAGGGGGTTACTGTTGCCTTGCTGCCCTGTGTGCGGGAGTACAGTAGCGGTGTGTGTGTGGGGTGTGAATGCACAACGTTGTACATAACAAAGTCATATAATGCACTGTGAACTACACCAATATCACCACTTCCACCACCATCACCACACTATCACCACCACTTGCAATCACCACATACCCGTGAACCTGCAGTCAGCTGCTGCAGAATGTGGTTGTCCTCACTTGCTTTGACCAGGTTTTCAAGGATATGAGCATTCTCCTGGGTAACTGTGCTGTTGGCAAAGGCACGACGTGCTCTATCACCAGCACCATCATCTTGTATGGTGGTCACAATGTCGAGCAACGCCTCGGCCGTCGAGTCCCCTGTGTGTTTTGGTGTGTGTTGAGCACGCATTGTTGCTTGTATGTGTCTGTGGGTTCTCCATGCGTGTGTTTTGTATGTCATCAGCATGTGTTTGTATGTCATTCATACAGGTGTTGTACCTCTCCAACACAGCGGCACCCACAACCACCTACCTGCTCGAGGCTTGTACCCCAAGTCCCCAAAGAGTTTGAGTGCATCTGAGTCTGAGGCACTGTTGGGCCCAAAGTACACCATGCGACCACGCGTCATGAGCATGATGCGGTCAAACTGCTGAAAGCAGTAGGTTGTGGGGGTGTGGATGGTTGCACAGACTGTAATCTGTGAGGGGTTGGGAGAGGATGTGTCAAACAGGGTGTGGACACACAACAGGTGGATACAAGTGTAAACCATGCTGGCAACAGGGGAATGCATACATTTTCGTTGATGCACAGGTTGCGTACACATGTCCAAATTTGATCACTCGTGCGTGCATCTAGACCAGTAGATGCCTCATCCTGCAGGGAAGTGTGGAGGAGGGACGTACAGGGAATAATGCAACAACAAACCTCACAACCACAACCTCAGGCCACAGCCATACCAAAAACAGCACACGGGGCTTGGTGATCAGCGAAATGCCGAGTGATACACGACGTGCCTGTGAGAGCGTGGACAATGTGCACGATATGTGTGTATTTGCCAGCTCCACTTTTGATGAGAGATCAACACATTCGTAATACCTGCCCACCAGATATCCCACGGGACAAGGCAGTACCAATCTTTGTGTTGCGGCAAGTCGTCAAACCCAACAAATCAATCAGCTCGTTCACACGTAGCAATTTTTCCGACTTCGGGATGGATGTGGGGAGCTTAAGTGATGCTGTATAACAAAGCATCTCATGGGGGGTGAGTGTGCCCAATAGCGTATCTGCACAAGATATGGGTTGTGGTTGTGACCAGCAGCAAGCATCATGATGGACCCCCCACACACATCCACCTACCTTGCTGTTCACAGTAGCCAGTGTGTCGTCGCATGAATGCACGGGTGGGCACCTCCCCTGCATACAACACGGTGCCATCAATGCTGCCCTGCGTCTTGCGACCAGCCAGGACATCCAACAATGTGGTTTTCCCACACCCAGAGGGACCCAGCAGTGCAGTGAGGGTTCCAGGCAGCAGAAAGCCGCTCACATCTTCCAGGAGCGTCAAAACTTTGCGGCCACGGATGCCCCACTTGGTGAGTGCATAACTAACATCCTGTGGAGGGTCACACGGCGACCGTATATCATGGTTCCATGATGACGACCAAGTTGGCTGAACAGAAAAAGGCAGACCTCGAATGTCACTGCTACACCCACAGCTGTGTTGGTGTTTGATGGCTTGCTGTCGAGCGTAACTACTGTAGCGTCAGCTGCCATTTTTATGCGATGCGTTGTGTGTGTACCGTTGGGTTGCCGCTAACCCCCGCCGATGGACAATTTTACAAGTGTATTACACAACCGCATGTCTGTGCATGCTAAAAAACAACACGTGGAAGATCTCGCTACCTTAACGAAGCTGCACTTCCATGGGTTGACAAATTCCACATTATTGTGAATGTATCATTATGTATCGTTACATGCCGCGCCTCTATGTAGGTTCAAAAACAAAAAGGTACTCACACGTGTAGTACAAAACCTGATCGTGCGATCTGGCATCCATGATCACAATCCATCAAATCACCAAGTTCAACACCGTAATTGCAGGCTCTGTACCCTCCTTGAGAAATGAAGCACTGTTTGCAATCGCAGCTGCAATGTCAGGGCGGGCCAGATGGTTTTGCAGAGCTTCCTGATCTTTATAAATCTCCACAAACACATATTTGGTATGATCTGGATCTTGTTGCTCTACTGCTTTGGTACATGCATAGTACAAGCATCCGGGTTCCTCCCTGGTCGGGCCTATGATTTGGTTAACAGCTGCCTCAAAATCAGCTGCAAGTTCATTCTTCACAATGAACGTTGCCACAACTGGCACCTTGCCTGCTAGGAGCTCACTATTTTGCACCATGCTGGCTATGAGGTATTTTTTGTGATGAAAGATGTTTTTTCTTAGTATATATTTCATACACACCGTACCCGCCTTTGCGTTGGGTCAACATTATTTTCAACATTCTTGTCATATGCTTGGGTGATTGTCATGTGCTTGGGTGATCTCACCAGCAACCATGTCCACCATCATCATGCCCTCTGATACACATCATTAGCGTTGCAGCTCGCAGTAGGTGGCAGTTGTGCCACACTAGCTCGTCCCCCTATGGCCTTAGAGCGCACAATGTGCCCTAAAAAAGAAACAGAACACCAACCTTTCATGAAAACTTTCGCAAATATCATAGTTATTACGCAAAATCACGCAAAACCACGATTCCTGAACAACAGCGTTCCTGTTTACTGCTTTTGTATTCACGATGCAATTGTGATTGAAACCACAAAAAAGTCTTCATGCACCCACGTCCAGACAGCTAATCTAACTAATTCACCCATGCTGCTTTCAAATGTGTCCATAAGAAATCAGCAACAATCTCCTGTGTATGGGATCCCATTCCACAAGCACGGGGGCAACTGCCCGTGCCCTGCACAACTTCGTGCACATCCTTTCCCAACCCCGCTACCGCATAGTCCTTGCATGCTTTCTGGCAACACTCACAGCCTACATTGAGCGCACTGGCTTTAGTATTTCCTGTACACTCCTTGCCAAAGCTGCTGGCGTTGATGAGGGTGTCAAGGGCACCATCATGTCTGCCTTTTACTGGGGCTATGGCATTTCCCAGGTGACTTTTTGTCGGCTTTTGAGTCACATCCATGTTCCTGCGGTGTGGAAACCCCCCCACACACACATGCACACCAAAAAAAGGTCCCAGGTGGCATTGCAGCACAACGCTTTGGTGGTCGGGGTATCCTATTGCTCTGCTTCATCACATGGTCCCTGGCATCCCTGGCCACCCCCACCTCTGCACAACATGCAAGGGCACTGGCAACTGCACGCATCATTGTTGGCATTGCCCAGGGTTTTCTGATTCCAGCTGTGCACACCGTCTTGTCCCAGGTGTGTTGTGCTCTATGCTAGAGTATACACCCTCACTCGAACAACACTGGCTGTCACTCCACCCAGTGGGTTCCTCCGCATGAACGTGCAAAAAGTGTATCAATGACCACAAGCGGCTTGTATCTAGGAAGTGCCACTGCCATGTGGATTATGCCTAGCATTGCTGCCATGTTTGGACCTGGTTCCTTGTTCAAGGTGTGTCTCTCTGGAAAGGGAACAATGTGTTTCATTGTGACCATACAACACTATAACCCACCCCCCCAGATCAATGGCGTGCTTGGCCTGTCATGGGCGGCGCTGTGGGCCGCTGTGAGTGCAGCCAACCCCGCAGCACAGCAAGGATTTATACCCGTTACAACAGCAGACACCCCTGCGTCATCCAAGGGCCCCAAAGCACAGGGGACGAGCACCCCATGGCGCCTGCTTCTGACACAGCCGGCTGTATGGGCAATTGTGGTATGGCATGCATGGACACACGAGCACGGCAGAATTCACACACAACACGTTTTCCACGCACTCAACCCAGATTAATAATTATACTTTTCACTATGCGTTTTATGTCATCATGAACTGGCTTCCCACGTATTGTGTTGCCCGCCTGGGCACGGATCTTGCTTCCCTGGGTGCCGTGAAAACCCTTCCGTATGTGGTCATGTTTGTCTCAAGCAACCTGGGCGCATGGGCAGGAGATTGGCTCATTGCTATGCGACGCTGGCCAGTTGCGCGTGCCCGCAAAGCCGTCAACACTTCTGGTGCGTGTATGCTTGGTCTCTGCACCATAATCTCTCGCCCCGGCATGCCCCAACCCCACCCATAGGTTTCCTGACTGCATGCGTGGCCATGTGCGTCATGGCATATGCACGCACCGTCACGGTGGGGATCACTGCCACCTCGGCCGTCCTGGGCGCGCTCGGTGCAGCCAGGGGTGGCTTTAGTGTCAATCACATGGACATTGCGCCCAAATATGCTGGTGTCGTGATGGGCATCAGCAACACTGCTGGGACCCTGTCGGGTGTGGTTGGCGTTGCTGCAACGGGGTGGATGCTGGAGGCAGCGGGGGGAGGAGGCAGCACTGCGGGCTGGGTGCTGTCGATGGGCGTGGCAATTTGTCACTGTGTTTTAGGGACAGCGGTGTTTTTGCTGTGTGCGCAGGGACAGCGTGTCGTTGGATGACGTTGTTGCTAGATTGATCAACTTTCTCCTAGGACAAAGCATAAATTTGGCAAACATATGTGTGGAAAACAATGTACACTGCAAGAAAAAATGATAGCCATAAACAATGACTAATGATGGGGAATGAAGGCTCTGGTGATATATATGCAGCAGCATAATTCGGGATAAGTAAATTCTGACAGACAATACATGGTGTCCAGACAAAGCAGCAGGTGTCAACCCTGCTGTACGCTAGACAATGGACAGCGCCCAATAATGGAAGTGTGCGTGTATCCCAACTATCAATAAAAAAACTAAAACTCCTATTTCTCAAAACAAAAAAGGCAAAAAACAGCTTTGGTGGTAGGCCCCCACGGCCTTGTCAGCACCCACAAGCAGCTTGGCCACCTGCTGCTCCAGCGAGGGCTTTGCATCGCACTCGACCAGGCTGCTGCACTCAACAATCTGCACCTCATAAGTCATACTGGACGCACAGCTATTGCCGCCCTGCTCCGACTCGTGGCAGCTATCGTTGAGAGGCCACTCGAACGCGCTGTCGCATGAGAGGTGCCGAGGTGTCGACTTGCCGAGGTGCGGAAATGAGGAGGGGGGCCCTTTGCTGACAGATTGCTTGGTGGTGTTGATATGCACGCTGCTGCACTTGTGTTGTGCAAGTGCCTCGCTTTGCTGCTGCATAACGGTGCGCATACTATCCATGTCATCGTGCAGGTTTTCAATGGTCTCCAGGCACTCACCTGTGTGAGCGGGATACGTGGTGGTTGTGGTGGTGGCAGTATGCGCACAAAACCCCAAACAGCAAGTACCAAGGTAGTTGAGTGCTTCGCTGTACTTGGAGTGCAGCGCTGCAAGCTCAAGCTCTTGTTGCCTCGACTGCATCTCCAGGTGCTGGAGGCGAGCTATTTGCGAACTCTTGGCTACATCATGTAGTGGCACTGCATGATCAGCGGTCATTGCAAGCAGACTGTGTAATGATTGTGTGATTTGATTGGTCAGGGAGTCAGCGATTGTCGCCCATTGTCGCTCAATGTGCTACCACTCCAATATTACACTACCTGTCACGCAGGGTGATGAGCTCCTGATTGCGACGCTCCAATGCCTCGATTTTGTCCTCACGAAGACGCAACTCCGTGATGAGCTTACTGGCATGGACAAGGGTTGTGGAGGCATTGGCTGAAGCGGCCTCAGTACTTGCGTACTGGATGCTGGGAATGTTGGTCATGTTGGGACGATGGCTCAATCGGCAGTGGTGTAGTGGGACACGATTGGTGGATTGGATGCGTGTATGTATATGCTGCAGAATAGTGTATGAATGGAATGGTGTATTAATAGCAATATAATACTTGGCCAATAAAGCTGCGATTTGATTACCCTTACCTTTGTCCGCGTCTAATAGACATGGAAAACAAACACATAGGTGAGGTGGGACATGGAATCGCCGGAATCCCCATTTTTGCGGTCTCCCAGTTGTCTCCGCGCGCCAATATGTCCGGGAGTCATGCGCCCGTGTCACATACGTACTGCTACGTGGTTTGGGACCTTGTGGAGTAAAAAATGGGGCACCACACTTTGACCACATACGCACTGTGCGCATCTACACTGCCCCACTGAGGCCAACAACCCCCGCTGATTCCACCCATGCATTACACAAACCAGTGGACAAGAGCTCCTGTATGAAAAAACCTACCACAAAAGGGAGGGGTCACTGCATGGACTCACCATAAAATACATCGTCAATTATTGTGCTGCACAAGGTTTGCTCCGTTTGCGTCGATGGGTCGATGGGTTGCTGGTAGTGGCGTCGGATGACTGGCCACTATCCTCCCGGTGGGTAGCCAAGCTACGGGGTGCAGGTTGCTGTGGCACACGGTTGGAGGGCGTGGGTGGCTTGGGTGGCGCTGCGCTGTGATGGACACCGACTGCCTGGTCCATGTCTGCCGCAGCGGCTGCCGCAGCCACGACTGCTGCATGTGCGGCGGCTGCATCAATATCGCTGTGCATTTGTGCAAGCAGGTTGCCCAGCAGTTCCCCCTTGTGCTTGACTGCCTTCCACCCATCCACTGCCTTGCGTGCTGGGTTGACGCTGCGTATCACCGCGAGTGCCCATCCAGAAGGGGTTTCAAATGCACGGCCTGGGGACAGATGTGTAAGACAAGGATAAAGAAAGAGTATGATCATCAAGTGATGGCATGCGTGCGTCGTTGTTTCAGGGTCTACCTTGATACACAATGATGCCAGGGGGAATAACATCTGCCTCAAAGCGCTGCCCCTGGTAGGAAAGAGATATGGCACATGGCCCCGGGGTGAGCAGCCCAGCTATGATCAAGCGCTGCAGCTGAGAACTGGAGGCATGAAGTGCCATTGCTGATGCTCACACAAGCTGTTATGGTGCTCGAGGCGTCCACCACCTCCACAGCCTCGCGATGAACACGCGTGATCAATGCGGGGGCATGCACAAGGTCAGTCTTCCTTCTGATGGACGATGATTGCTTTGCTTAATGCGCCGTGTGAGGGTTTTCTGTGCGTCGTGTTGGTCAGTGCATCATTGCATGTCTTATTGCGCATGAAATCAGCGCGCTCTTTGCTCCATACAGCTGTGATGTTGTTGATTGTATGCACACAAATATGTGTTCACTCTTGCTGCACACAGTTCTCTCTTGCAGCAACAACCACAATGCAGCAGCTTCTGTTGTCTCTGTCTCCTTGCAGAGTAGGGCATCGAGTATGTAGCAGCATTCATGTACGCTTGCAGCATGCCTCTCCTGTACATCGAAGCACACGATTGCGTTGCACAGCAGCAGATGCAGGTGACTCTAGTGAAGAACAACGTATCACATCACGCACCAAGGGTGTGTCAGCAGAAGATAGAGTCATTTCAAACGCAGACGCCTTGTTGTTGTCATTAGAAGGTACACAATTAGGCTGTTGAGCAACACACACTGAGCAACATGACAAAAACAAGCACACCTTGTACAGAGCTATCAAACAATGAGGGAAGAGAGGCGCGGGCAAACAATATCGTATTTGGCGCAGACGAGTCGCTTGACCGCTGGAGGCAGCTCGACGAACAGGTGGGTGGTTGTCAGCAACACGCTTTCTTGCCACCTCAAAACCCAATCCAACCCCGTAACCCCCCCACACAAAGGTCAACGAGTACCCAGGGCCCCGCATCTTCAAGGCAATAGGAGAAGCGAGTGAGGATTTTGAGCAGAGCATGATTGCTGCAGTGGAGAATGTGGTGGGGACAATTTCTGGCGACCGAGTGACCCAGCGACATTCAAAAAATGGCAAGTTTGTTACTGTGACCATTGGGCCTGTGTATGTGGAGGATGCAGAGCAAGTCATTGCGGTGTACACCAACATGCAGCAGGACAAACGACTCAAGTTTCGATTGTGAAGAGGAGAGTGCAGAAACACACATGCTTTGTTTTCCCACACCCCTTTTGGTATTGTAATTATTCAATGGTATGAGGGAAAGAATACGCAACAACAGAATACAGAACACATACAAAATCCGCAAAGAATGAGTGCCAGTATACAAATATGTACCTACAACTCGAATGGTCAAACATCATCATTCTCTTATACATCTTGCAGCTTCATATACGTGCTTACAGCGTCTCTGTGGTCAATGCGGCGTCTTTGGCCGCACGCATTGCATTATAGTGCAGCTCTGCCCAAAAACTCAAAAACACCGTCGTCAACTCACCCTGTACATCTCCCACCTCAGCTTCCCGTCCACTTGGCATAATTTCAATAAAAGCATGGCATGGGTCTGGGTAGGATGTGAGCACCATTATGCGGACATGATAGGCATCCGCTGCTGCTTGCAAGGTTACATGATCTCCCCACGTGCCATCTTGTTCCATGGTATGTATATATATTTCATAGTCATCGGGAACATGGGCACGATACCGCTCCCCAAACACACGCAACTGGGTTGTGATCACGGCACGTACAGTCGCATGGCGTGTCTGGCTTCCGAGGAGCTGCAGTGCAAGTGCACGAAATTGGCAGTTGCCATCTCCTTCAACAGGCTGCTCCTCCAAGCCGTAGACGCTAATGCGCTGTTCCAAGAGCTTGCGTGACTCGTTGAGTGTTGCGTCGTCCACTGATGTGGTGGAATTGACGCGTGGGGTAAACCTGTGATTGTAGAGGTGTGCTATCGTTCTCCTCGCACACAACTTCTTGCTTGAGCCCAACCCACACCTTGCAACCCGCTCGCCCGCACGTTCAAGGGTCTGGTTAATCCATGCCCATGAAGACTGCCAAGAGTTTTCCAAACGAGCTGTACAGGATGATACACGCGCAGTGCACTTCAGCGATGACATGCAACTTCACATCTCGCCATACCTCTTTCATGAAGAACCTCTAAAGCCTGCAACTTGGAAGCAAGCTCGTGGTCATACTCTCGATGCATCTGCTCGTTCAAATAAGCCTGAGATGCTTACTGCAAAATGTCGAATGTAACTCGGTTACAGGGTTGTGCTTCACACTTCAAAAACCGTAAGGCCAAACACAGCAGGATGCGAAAACATATTCTACCAAGTGGGGCTGGTGCAAACACAAAAAGTGTAGGGGAAAAAATGGACAACATTATTTCGTCTTGATCCCTCCTTTTCACAACTCCAGCTCTACTGAATTGTATCTGCAATTCATCATGGGAGCTGACACGCTAGAGGAGGTGAAAGTAGACAGCAAATCGCATGTAAAATTCAGTGACAGCGGAAGCCCTAATATCCTGGAGGAGGGTGAGCCGACGGGCCTAACGACTGCGGAGGTATACACACGAATATCAGCTCTGTGCATCGTGGTTGCATGCCTGTACTCGTGCCACCCTACAATGCTACTATAGTGTACAAGATCCTGAAAAATACATACATCGTCGTCTACTGTTGCTACACCGGTGATAGTCGCGTTGCATAAGTAGTGCAAGCACTAATACCAGCAATCATTCGGTGCCAGACACGCGAGGGTTTTACGATCCTGACGTGCCACACCCTGCACAGGCTGACGCATTTCATGCCAAGTTTGGATACAACAGCGT
>VFQP010002382.1_pt1 | contig 21119 bp, 32 predicted proteins | sample 3512351 | NCBI WGS metagenome assembly VFQP01 (sample SAMN10412372, study PRJNA504923) | tailings metagenome | isolation source: Relicate 1 Philex TSF1 revegetated site | place: Philippines: Tuba, Benguet | collected 2017-08-29
CCGTGGCCAGCGCGAAGTTGTCGGGGTGCGCCGCCAGCCCCAGCACCGACTCGCCCAGCAGGTGCCCCGTGAAGTGCTCGAGCACCAGCGCCATGGTGGCAATGTCCCAGATGCGCAGCCAGCGGTCGGCGCCCACCTGCTCAGCACGTGGGCACCGAGCCGCAAACAGCACATCATCCCCCCCGCCGCCGCACCAGGGCACGCTCTTGGGCGCCGCCACCAGAGACCACGGCACCCAAGCCTTGCAGGCGCAGCAGCAGCAGCGCTCACCGTGACAAAGAGGTGGTGCAGCTTGCCCGAGAGGAAGAGCACCCGCTCGATGGCCTGCTCGTTGACTGGCAGCTGCGCCTGGCCCGGCGGCGACATGCGCTTGCGCAGCGCGCCGCTCTCCACGTTCCACACGCACACCTCGCCGTCGTCGCTTGCGCTCACCACCTGGTTGCTGTTAGGCTGCACCGCCATGTCCAAAATGTCGGCCTGCGCCCCGCGGCAAGGCGCGAAGCAGCAGCAAGACTCCCCCGTCACACCCTGCCGCACGCAAACCTAGCGCCCGTCCCTGTTTCGCGCTTCTGGCCGAGCAGAAGCTCCAACCGCTCACCTTGTGGCCCGCCATGATGCGGCCGGGAAACGTCTCCTTGGCGGCGGGCCCGGGGTCCTCGTAGCACGTCACGCGCCGGTCCCAGCCCGCCACCACAAAGTGCTTGAACAGCGCGCCGCGGATGGTGAGCACCGAGGTCACCTCCTCGTGCGTCTTGGGCCGCAGCACGCACAGGCACGCGCCGCTGCTGAAGTTCCACACCTTGACCTCGCCGCTCTCCGCCCCTGCACGCGACACGTGTGTGCGCACACGTCAGGTTGGTTGCATCTGCTGCGGCATCTGCTGCGGCGGCACAGCCAGCCCTGGAAAGCACTCGGCATATGCTGGAAGCGTGGGGCGTGCCGCGCGGTGGCAGCGCGCTCGAGCGAGAAGGGCAGGAGGGCGCGCGGGGGCGGTGCTGGCGCACGCACCGGTGATGAGGCGCCGCTTGGGCCCGTCGAAGTTGAGCGCCGTGAGCTGCTGGCCCGGGTGCGTGTTGCCAAAGCGGAACCGGAGCTTGCCCGTGGGCACAAACCACACGCTCACGGTGCCACCCGCGTCCGCGCTGACCGCCTGCGACACAGAGCACCCGCCACGCCACCGCACGCTGTCAGCCAACGGCGGCAGCAACAGCAGCAGCAGCAGCAAAGGTGAGCGCAGGTGAGCGGGCTGCGCACCTCGTCGAAGAGCGGGTTGAAGAGGACACGGACGACCGGCTCGCGGTGGCCGCAGCTGGCGGCGGCGGTGATGGTCTGACGCCACAGCTTGGGCCACAGAGCACCTGCGCGCGCAACCATGTTGTGCAGCCAGCGACCATGCTCTTCCGCACCCCTTTCCCACCAGTGCGGACAGAGCGAGGCGTGTCCGCGTGAGGTCCGCACCCGTGACGAGCGCCTTGCGCCGGTGGTCGTACGCGGCGCACAGCAGCGTGTTCTCCTCCACGCCCGGCACCACCTCGCGGTCCGCCATGGTCTGGATGCACTTGTGGTTGCGGATGTCCCACAGCTGCGGCGACGGCACGCCGCGCACCACGGCGGCGCGGTTAGGCAGGGATGGCGTTCTTGGGGCGCACACAGGAGCGCACGAGGCTGCAGCGCAGGCAGCTCTGGGAGGGCGGGGCGGCAGGGGTGAGGAGAGGAAGAGGCAGGCAGCGGTTGGGCGGCGCACCTTGACTTGCTTGTCCGCTCCCAGCGAGATGATTTGGTTGTCGCGGTCGTTGACCACCACGGCAGTGACGCTGGACGTATGGCCCTGCGCGGCGCGGCGCACGCGACACGGCCACGCTGCGGCTCATGGCGTGCAACTCCGGGGAACGACAAGGCAGTGCGCAGGGCAACGCGGTTCATGGGTGCCAGGGGTGGGCAGGCAGGCCCTTGATGTTCAAGCGCACATGGCGTTTGTCACGCGCCCTGCAGAGGCTGGCGCAGGCATCGGAGCGCCGCGCAGAGTGTGCACGCGCACCATGAGTGTGGCGAGGGGCTTGAGGCTGAAGGGGTTCCACAGCATGACGCGCCGGTCCTGGCTGCCGCTGACGATGAACTTGTACATGGGCGACCAGTCCACGCAGCTGACGCCCTTGAGGTGCCCCTGCAGCACCTTGACGCCCACGCGGTCGTCTGCAGCAGCAACACAGCGCACAAACGCACGCCATGCACGCACCCTTGGAGACGCACAACAAGGCCTCAGCAGCCGGGCGGGAGGTGATGCCTGTGCGTGGCTGGCGTGACGCGAGATTTGTGCGTGCTGCGGCGCCAGCGTCGACTTGCCTGCGTCGGTGAGGCTGATGGTCTTGTCCAGGGAGCCCGCCACCACCGTGTTGAGCTCCTCCACATACCTGCGTCCCACATCAGCACCAGAGCATGCGCTTCCATAGCTGACCTCAGCGGCAAGACCCCAGCAACGCCCCGCAGGGGGCATGCCCATGGTGCGCGCACGCTGAGCAAAACCCTGCTGCCGGCTGCGGCCAGTGTGCGCTAAGGCGCCTGGGCCTCTTCACTGCCAGCCCGTCCCTGCGCCGCGGTGCCCTGGGTCAACCACGCACTTGATGCACGTGACCCAGTCCGTGTGGTGCTGGTGCCTCCACTTGACCAGGTCCAGGTAACGGTCGTTGGACGTCTTTTGCTCCTGCAGGCGCACAGCAAGAGTTCAGGCAGAGGTGGGTGCTGCGCAAAGGTGACGCAGACTGGGCTCACGCGTGGCTCCTGTGGGCTGCCGCCAGGGGGCCGCTGTATGCACCCCCGCACCAGGGGGTTGAGCCTCAGCTCGTACAGGCGCACAAAGCCGCCCCCGTCGCCAAACACCACCAGCTCCACGTCGCGGTGCCGCTGAGGCGTCCACACGTCCATGGCCATGGGCGCGTACTCAATCTCAGGGATCTGCACACGACACGCCACACACACAGCCACAGCCACCAAAGCCTCGCCTCACACAGCGGCATGCGTGTGCCTCCGGTCCTGGTGCGCTTGCTTTTGTCCCGACGCCGGAAACTGGGCAGCGGCGTGCCCACAGCCCTGGGCGCGGCGCACCTGCCCGCAGAGCTCAAAGGTCTGGAGGTCGTAGATCTTCATGCAGCGCGAGAAGGAGGTGACGGCCAGCTTGTTGGTGGCCGGCAGCAGCTTGGCCGCCGTGACCCAGCTCTTGCCCACCTGGAGCGTGCGCATCAGCTTGAGGTCCTGCGCGGGCACGCGCGGCATCATCGCCGCAATCATCAGCCTTGCGCCACTGGTGCTGTGTGATGCATCCCGCCAGCGTGCTGTCGAGTCGAGTGTGCTGTGAGGCTGGTAACCCCGCCCAGACCTTGGCGTTCCAGATCTTGACGAGCCCGTCCTTGCCGCACGTGACGTAGCGCTCGCCGTTGGGCAGGATGGCGTGCGTGATGTGCGTGACGAGCTTGTCGTGCGGCGCGCCCTCGGGAGGCACCCAGTCCTCTGCAAGCGCACCATCGAGGCAACCACGCCAGGTGCCCGCTTCACGCCCCTTCACGTCCACACACCTCAAGGTGCAGGCGCCCGCGCTGCCCCACGTGCGGCACGAGCCATGAGACGTCAAGGCGCACCAGGCGGGTCAAAGCTGATGGAGTTCTCCAGGTCCCTCAGGTTGGCCGCTCCCTGGGACTCGAGAAGCAAAAAGCCAATGAACTCGTCCCAGTTGACGCTGCCGTCCGAGTTGGCGTCGATGCGCATGAAGAGCTTCTTGAGGCTGCCCTCGTCGCTGCCGTCCTCGGTGTGCAGGATGCCTGCACAGAGGCACACGCGCACGCGCATCGCACCGTATGCGCACGCCCGCCGCCGCCGTACGCCTCCCGCACTCTGCGCTGCACGTGCCCTGGCAGGACCGCATGCGCCCGGGCCGACTTGGCCCTTGGCTGACTGACCCTTGAAGGAGGCGCAAAACTCCTCGGGGCTCAGCTCGCCCGTGCCGTCGGCGTCGGCGCGCGCAAACGTCTGGCGCATCTTTTCCAGCACGTCCTTGTTCACCTGCAAGGAGAGTGAGCATGTGGGCGCCCAACCGGCGCAAACTGCCCTGGCGGACCCCGCCGTCCACGCCGCATCGCACAGGCACCACGACCTCGCACGCCCCTCCCCCCCACCCGGATGGGTGCCGCTTGCCTTGTCCTTGGTGAGTGACTCGTCGGGCGCCACGCTCAGCCCGCGGATGCCCTGCTCAGGTTTGTTGAGCACGGCCTGCAGGGCCGCCTCCACGCCCGCGCTGCTGGGCTTGATGCCCAGCCCTCCCTTGGCGCCCTGCTGCGTCAGCGCCGTGCCCGCCGTGGACGGCGCGCCGCCGGCGGTGGAGGCGGCGGCGCCGTTCGCCGAGGCGGCGGCGGTGAGGCTCGCGCTGCCTGCGTGGGAGGCGGCGGGCGGGTGGCCCGCCGCCGTGCCTGCGCTTGGCGGCTTGCCGGCGGGCGCATTGGCCTTGTCCTCTGCGCGCAGGCCAGGAGCGGACGGCACCCATCCCAGCTGTCTGCAGGCTCGTGCTGCTGCATGCATCCCAGTGCTGTGCGAGCAATGCCGCCGCACCTGCTTTGAAGCCCACGTGAAAGTACGAGCTCAGCGCGGAAGGCTTGGCCGCCTGCGCGGCAGGCACCAGCGCCGGGCGAGGATGCTCAGCATCACCAACGTGAGAGCCTGCTTGCCTGAGCGCATGCCTTCTCGAGCGCCGGCAGGACTGCACCTGCGCGCCCTCCGCCATGATGTCGAGATGCGCCCGGTGTGCGTCACACTCCGCTGCAACGCCTCCAGCGCCGCACTCAGTGCCTCAGGAGCTGCGCTGCTCCGCTGTCAAGCTTTGGTGTGGCAGCACGAGACCAAGGTGCGCCATGCCCGGCTGCCGCGGGGATCCCGCGACGCTCGAGCGAGCCCGCTGTTGCGAAAGTGTCTGTGCAGGAGGGCGTCTCGCTCTCGTGCTCGCAAACGGCGCGCGGTCGTGAGCTCGGACATCGCGCGCACCATTTGCCCGTACCCGGCTCCGCACGAACGAACTCAACAGACGATGAAGGCGAGAGCACATGGCACCGTCACCGCTCGCTGCTGCGGTGCCTCTTCTTGCTGCTCTTGCTGCGGCGGTGCTTGCTGCTGGAGCCGTGCTCCTTCTTGCGCTTGTGCTTGCTCTTGCCGTCCTTCTTGCCCTCCTTCTTGCTGCGGCGCCGGCTCCCGCCGCCGCCGCCCTCCTCCTCCTTGCGGCTCTTGCCGTGCCGCTGCGCCAAGACGGCCCGCAGAGCGGCCTTGAGCGACGCCGCCCCTCCCGCCCCACGTCCGTCCTCCGGTGTGCTCGCGCCTGCACGGCCAAGCATCGATGCGAATGTGCATCCACATTCAGGGCTGCCCTGCAGGCATGACCACACCGCAGCAGCCATCGCAACCTCACCGCACCCGAAGAGCTGCTGCTGGATGACGACGCGGAGGAGGACGAAGATGAAGAAGCCCGCTCGTTGCCGTCGCCCTCCTCCTGGCCGCTGCCTGACGCCCGCCGGTCGTGCTCCCTTTTCCGCTTCTTCTTCTTCTTGTGCGGCTTGGACCGGTGTCTGCTCCCGTCTGCTCCGTGCGCTGCTGTCTGGTCGGCACCTGGGACGGCGTGCTGCTGCTGCTGGTGCTGCTGCTGCGAGGGACCCTGCTGCTGGTTGGCGTTGTGTTCGTGCCGCCGCTGCTGGTCATGCGCATTCGGTGGCTGCTGCTGCTGCTGGTGGTGCTGGTGCTGGCCGTTGCCGTCCACCGTGTGCGTGCCCTGCTGCCCTCCTTGGCCGCCCGCCTCCCCGCCCACCACGTCGGCCCTCCCCTCCTCCCCCGGCGGCGGCAGCCTGACGCCCTCCTTGGCCGCGCGCTGCTCCACCGCCGCCAGGTAGCGCGCGGCGTTGGCGTTGCCGGGGTCCAGGCGCAGCGCGGCGCGCAGGTCGCGCACGGCCGGCGCGTACGCCAGCTCGTTGGCGTGCGCCGCACCCCTGCGAGCGCAGGCAAAGGTGCACGCGTGTCTCATGCTGCAGCCCCATGCCATCCCCTCCCCAGGGACTCCCAGGGGCCCGCACCTGGCCACCAGCGCGTCGGTGTTGTCTGGCTGCAGCTCCAGGGCCTTGTCGTAGCACCGCCTCGCCTCCTGGAACTGGCCTGCAGGTGTCCGCCCAGGCCGCCGCGACGCAGGAAGCTCAGCGTGGGGGGTGAGCTCGAGGCGGCGCAAACACCCGGCAAATGCGTGGAGTTCCACGTCGCTTGCCTGACTTGGCGAGCGCCACGCCCTGCTTGACCGCCTCCTGCGACCAGGCGCCGTTCATGTGCGCCTTGATGCCGTGGCGCATCGCCTCCCAGTGCGCCTCCTGTTGCCCCTCTGCCGCCGCCGCCCCGGCCGCCGCCGCCGTTGCGGCTCCTGGCGCGCAGGGCAGCACCGCCGAGGCCGCCGCCGCCTCAAAGGCGCCCTGCAGCCCGAGCGCCTCGGCCAGCGACTGGGCGCTGTGGGGCGCCCGGGCGTCCCCGCTGCGCCTCAGCACGTCCAGCAGCGTCGGGGGCCCTTCGCCAGGCCGCTGCGGGGGCGGCGCCCCGCCTGCGTGGTGGCCCGCGCCGCTGGCGGGCGCGTGCGAAGAAGAAGCTCCGAGCATCGCCGCTCGCAGATCCTGTATCTGCGGTGCCCAGCAGGCCGAGGCGTCCTCCTGGTGCGGCTGAACGCCCTGTGTCGGGTGTGCGACGGGATCGGCGGCGCCGGCTGGGGAAGGTGCTGCTGAGGCATAGCGCTTGATGACGGCGCCCAGCTGCACACATGCACAGCACCGGCGCGCAGAGGTGTGCTGCTTCTGATGGAGTCCGCTGCGCCTTCTCCATCGTGCCGCTCCCATCGCGAAGAAGCGCACCTGCTCTCGCAGGCTCGTCACGCCGTCGTCGCTTTGTATTCGGCTCATGCTTTCTGTGCGGCGGCCATCGCGCCTGCGCACCGAGGTGGCAGGGCGCAGCACGCTCGCCGCGTGTGGCGACCTTTTGAAGCTCGTGAAGCTCGTGACAGCCACTCGCGTGACACGACGCAGAAGGAGAAGCACCAGCATCATGCGGGGCACCAGCACCAGCATGAAGTAGAAGCACCAGCATCATGCGGGGCGCTGGGTGTGCGGCACACGCCCTGGTGGCCGCTGCGCTGGTCGCGCTGCTGGCGGGTGTGGGTCACGCAGCGCGACCTGCGCTGGGCCTGACGCCAAGGCTGGGGGCGCCACTGCGCAACGTTGCTGCAGCGGCGCCCAGCGTCAGGCCTCCCATCTACGCTTGCCCGAGCCTGGGCCGGGGCGTGGCGCTGACGTTCGACGACGGGCCCAGCGAGTGGACGCACACCCTTCTAGACGTGCTCCAGGCCCTCAACGTCACCGCGACCTTCTTCGTCACCGGATACAACACCAACTTGCGGCCCGAGGCGAGTGCGCGCACGTGCCTCAGCGCGCCAGCCTCAGCGCTCAGCTCTTGTGCACACCCTCACCCTGTGCTGCATTGCACGCTGCGGCAGGTGGTCAAGCGCGCCTTTGACGAGGGGCACGAGATTGGCATCCACACGCTGACGCACGCCAACCTGACGCACCTCTGGGTGCGTCAGGGGCCGAGCTTCTGCTGCCGGTCCATCCATCGCGAGGCGCCATCCATCGCGGAGCTCATCTGAGCAAAACATGTGGTCTTCCCTTCGCCTTGACGCCAGGAGAACGACCAGACCCGGCTGGAGCAGGAGGTGGACGACATGGCCGTGCTCATCCAGCGCGTGACGGGCACGTGGCCGCGGCTAATCCGCCCGCCGTACGGCGCTGTCAATCGACAGCTGCTCGAGATGTTCCAGCAGCGGGGCTGGACCACCGTCATGTGGAGCAGTGCGTCCGTCGCCTTGAGCCTCTACGCCTGTGCTGCCCCTCCAGGCGAACGCTCTCCACTCGGGACCCTGCTGACGCTCGTCGTGTCTGTGCAGGCGGCTGCATCGACTGGGCGCTTGACTCCATGGACACCGAGGTGAGACGGTCGCTGGCGGATCCGCTGCTCTGCGTGCACCACCAGTCGTGCGTGCACCTTCACCCAGCGGACATACGCTTGGTGGTGGTCTGGCCACAGATCCCCGTGATGGTCAACGGCCTGGCGGACTCGGGCTCCATCATGTGCTTGCACGACACGACACGGTGAGCGTGAGCGTTTTGAAGCAAAAAGAGCAAAAGCAGAGTGGATGATCATGTTGAACAGCAGGTCACGGGGGGTTTGTGCGCACGCAGGTCCACGTGTGAGGACGTGGGCAAGCTCATCAGCATCCTCCGGAGCAGCGACGCGGGCACGGTGAACCCGCAGGTGACTGACAACATGCTGTCACGATTTCGAAGGCGAAGCAAAAGCAGGCCAGGCCAAGTCACACACACCCAAACGCCACACGATCTCCCGTCCGTGGGCGCAGGGCCGCAAGATACTGTCGTGGGACGAGTGCGCGCCGTGACGACCTGCGCCCATGACCAGCGGCCTCAGGCGGCCTCCTCCTGCACGCTGCCCAGCGCTGCCACGTCCACGATGCGCCCCTCCACCACGGGGTGCACGGCGTAGCCAAACGGCGACAGGACGCACAGGCCCGACGACGCTGCACGCACCCAACGCACGCGGCGCACACGGGCCAGTGACAGCACTGTGCGCGCCTGCTGTCAGTCGTGCCTGACTCCGCAAACCTCGCCGCACCTGCAAAGAGCCTGGAGCGCGCGGGCAGAGACGACATGGTCCTCAGCGCCAGGTGCGCCTGGCCGCTACTGCTCGACATGCGCCCCCGTTCAATCGCCGTCCCTGCCGCGGCCGCGAACGGGCCGCCGCCGCCGCCGCCCTGGGCGCCGCCACCCGACGCCGCCCTCGCCGCCGCGGCCGCCGCCGGCAGCGTGCCCGCGCTGTTGGCGCTGCCCAAAGAGCCGGCCGAGGCCAGGCTGTGCTGCCTGCTCTGCCGCGCCGCCCGCACTTCCTGCGCCGCCAAAACCACGCACGGGTCCTCCTCCTGGCCCTCCTCCTCCTCGTCCGCCTTGCTTCTCCCTTCCTCGGGGGCAGAGGATGACGCTGTAGAGGCGCCCGCGACCGCTCCTGGTGCGGCCCCTGCACGGTTGTCAAGTGCGAGTGGCGGCGCAGCAGCCCGGCGTGGCTGCGCGCTCCCACAGACGGCAAGGCGGGGGTGGCGGCGGTGGCAATTGAACGCACCGGGGGGCAGGGGAGGGCGCGTGAGGCGTTGCCCGGCCTTCTTGGCCCGCACGTTGCGCTGCCACGCCCGGGCGGCGCGCAGGGTGGCGGCCATGGCCCGCGCCTGCGCACCACGCAGCAGCGACTGTCGCGGGTCAGCAGGCAGGCTAGCGCGCGGCCAACCTGCTTGACGACTTGCCGCGCGTCACCTTGGGGTCAAAGGCGTTGAGGACCTTGAGGCTCCGGAAGTGGTTGCGGATGGCCTGCACGAAGGCGCAGCACCAGCACGAACTCATCGCGTCGCGGGAAGCGTGGTGCATGACGCACGCCGGCGGGTGGTGGGTAGCAGGCTGCGCCCCACACCTTGGCAAGCGCACCTGGGGGAGGGAGAGGCCGGCCTCGTCGCCCATGAGGATGGGGCACTCGGTCAGCACGTCGTACCTGGCAGCAACAGCGCAACCGCACGCACGCAGCGCCACCGCACCAAGCGCAGCGGCCTCAACGCGTGCCTGATCTCTGGCGAGCGAACGCTGCATTAAAATCCCACGCGGGCAGGAGCCCTGCAACCGCAGCTGGGCGCCCTCCTAGGGTGCGTGCTCCCCTCCGTTTAACCAGGCAAGGTGAGCTCTCACCCGTCCTTGCCGCCGTGCATGTACGACTTGACGCCCAGCACGTAGGACCGGTCCAGCTCCAGCGGCTGCCACGTCTCCTCCCCGCACTCGGACGAGGCCTTGCGGCTCAGCAGCCGACCCAGCGTCATGAACTTGGACCCTGCGCCCCGCGACACCCGCATGCACGGCCACCAGCCCGTGGCTCACATGCGCACGTTGAACCAGGGCACGCAGCACGCTTGCATGCATGTACACATGCTCCCTGCTGGGCGGAGGACCAGCGGCAGTGACAAGAGAGGGAAGAGTCTGCACAGGATCACGCGGCGCACGGCGGAAGGAACACAGCAGCGCCCCGGCCCGTCCCCGCCCATGGAGCCGAGGCCGGACGTGGCGTCTCACCGGTGCGCGTGAGCCCGTCTGGCGCCGAGCCCTGGCGCGCCAGCACCATGACGGAGCCGGGCACCACGCGGTGGCCCGCCGGCTTGCGGCTGTCAAACTTGAACGACACGCCCGACAGCTGCGCGCCAGGCGGCGGGCACAGGCGGACGCCACGCGGGCCAGCAACGCCAGGAGGTCTTCTTCTGCATCTCTCACAAAAGATCCCAGCGGGAAAGGACCAGGGCGCACCTGAGGGAACCTGCCCTCGAGCCGCGGCACCTGGCTCACGCCATTCTCCAGCACCTGCCACGCAAGGAGGTGCAACGCACCACTAGGTGCAGGCGGCTCGAGCTCTGGTGCGGGCGGGGCCGCCCCCGCACCTCCTTTGTCGCAGCAGCGCCAGCTCCGACTGACTGACTTGCACATTGGCCAGGGACCGGTGTGGGCACTGCGGGGCGCACCTGCAGCACCTGGTGGCCCGTGGCGCGGCAGGTGATGAGCAGGTCGTCCATGGGCAGCAGGCTGATGAGGTCCTTGAGGCGGAAGGGCCCCGCGCGGTGCACCATGTCGCTGCGCAGAGTGCCTGCGCGTGCAGCGCGCGCGGTGCTCATTGCCACGCAGTGTGTCCGCACGCACTCGCGCCTGCAGTGGCAGAATGTGCAGTAGCGCCGTGAACCAGGGCGCGCCACGAGACCGCTCGTGCGCGACCCAAGCACCGCAGAAGCCAAGCTGTCTGACCGGGCCCTTCCACCACCTCACAGGCAAGGAGACGTGCACACGCCCCTCGCCCTTGCTGCCTCCCTCCACCTCTCTCCCCCTTCCCCCTCCCTCACCGGCGTCCACCCACTCCGTCCCTGCCTCCCTGCATGCCTGCCCTTCTCCCTCCCTCCACCTCTCTACCCCTCCCTCCTCCCGCCCCCTCACCGGCGTTGACCACCACCATGTCGGCGCGCGTGGCGGCGCGCAGCACGTCGCACACCAGGTTCCCCATGTTGGACTCGGCCGACCGGATCACCTCGAACCGCGCGTCCATGTCGCTCGTCGTGAAGCCAATCACCTGCTCCAGCGCCGACCCCACGCGAGACTCAAAGCTCCGCACCACCTGCGACAACGACCGCACGCCACGCGGGAGGGCGGAGGGGCGGGACACATGGGAATCCTCACGACGAGTGGGGCGTGTGCGAGCGCGGAGCTGGTGGACCACGCCCACCACAGGGCATTGGCGGGCGCGGTGCGCTCGCCGCACGCACGTCGACGGTGGGCTGGTGCCGCGGCGTGTCGCGCGCGATGGAGAGGCGCTCCCACGTGGCCTTGACGCGGCCGCCCGGCCCGCCCAGCTCCACGTCGACGCGCGTCATGTCCCTGCACGCCGCGCGCAGGAGGGGCGCGTGCAACGACCGCCCTGACGCCCGCGCGCCCTCTGCCTGGCTCGCTGCTGCACCCGGGCCTCGCCCTGCAGGACGCCGCTGACCCACGTCCCACGCCTCGCCCACTCACCGGAAGTCAGTGCCGGACTTGACCATGAGCGTCCCATGCGGCTGGATGTAGTCCACCTCGTAGTGGTGGTCGTGCCCACCCAGCACCTGTGCCCGTTTGGGCACCACTCAGCAGCATGGTCACGACCCGCAGGCCTGCTGCAGCCCCTGGGCACGCCCCGCACCAAGCGCAGCACGCACCAAGTCGATGCCGGGCACCGACGCCGCCAGCTTGCGGTCGTTGGGCACGCGCATGTGCGTCAGCGCAATGACCAGCTCGGCGCCCCGCGCCTGCGACGTGCGCACAGTGCTCCTTTCCGCGCGCTCGCACGCGCCCCCCCGCCCACCAGCAGCGTCCTTCCCTCCCAGATGCTCAAGTCCCCACCTATGCACGCCCTTGAGCACACGCACGCCCTCACCCGGAGCTCGGCGGCCAGCCGCTCTCCCTCGCTGACAAAGTCAGCGTAGAGAAGCGTGTCGGGGTCCAGCGTCGGCAGCGTCTCCAGCCACTCCTGAGCGCGCGCGCGCACGCACGCACGGGATAGAGCGGCACGCAGTGGTGGGGCACGAGGTAGCGGCAGCACACTGAGCAGCCCTGGTCTTCGCGTCCAGAGCAGAGGCCTGGGCCGCCTGCAAGCTCTTTGCGTGCCCGAGCGGCATGCCGCTCCACGTGGTGCTGCACCGCCCCCAGAGAGCCCGAAAGCGCTGCCGCTGCGCACGCTGCTGGAGGTCAGGGACGGCTCTCGGCCGGATGTACTCAACTCAGCGCGCACCTGCTCCACCAGTCCCATGAGCCCGATCTTGACGCCCTGGTGCTCCAGCATGACGGTCTCGTGCAGCCCAGGGATGGTCTCGCCTGCGCCGAGGGAACCATCCATCATCACCATCCATCAGCAGCAGCAGAGCAGGTGGGTCTGCCAGTGCTGCCCGCGCAGGCCCTTGGCCCAATGCCTTCTCTGCGGCGTGCATGTGCGCGCCCGCCTTGCGTCGTGGGCCGCCCCACCTGTGTCGCGGTCCTTGACGTTGGAGAAGAGCCAGGGGAAGTTGCACTGACGCACCAGCGCCTGCGCCGTCGCCAGGCCCAGGTCAAAGTCTGCGGGCGGCGCGTGCACAATGTGCTCAACACGCGCCGGCCGGCAGCTGCTATTGTGTGGTTCTCTCTCTCTCTCCAAAGCCTCAAGGCCGCAAGGCTCCTTGCTGAAGGCAGCGGCAGGCTGCGGACGGGAAGGCGCGCTCGGTGCGCAGCGTGCACAGGCCCCCAAACGTCGGCTTCTCACCGTGGTTGCCGATGCAGCACGCCTTGATGTTCATCGTGTTGAGCACCTGCGGCCGCCCAGTGTGCACGCCACCGCCCGCAGACACGGGCATTTCGTTCGCCGCGGCCTGCCAGCACACTGTGCGGCAGAGAGCCGTCCCGGAAGCAAGCACGGTGGCCACACACTGCAGCAGCAGAGCGCTTACGGGCGGCATGTGCTGCCCCAGGGTGATGGTCGAGAAGGACGAGGGGGAAAACGCATCGCCTGAGAAGAGGACGAGCGGCTGCTCGTCGCTCAGGCTGTGGATCTGCACAGTGTGCGTCGGCAGCAGTGACGCCAGCGTCATCCAGTGGGTGTGAGGTGGAGGCACTGCACGGGGCTGCGTCCGCACCCTCCCGCTGCGCGCACCAGGCCCGCCAGCCGCGAGGCACCGGACACGGGCTCCAGGTCGTTGTCTGCGATGTTGTAGACGTCGTTGAAGTGCAGCACGAGGAGCTGCTTCGTCTGCGCCATTCCTGCGCGTCCTGTGGGCGTCTCGGCGCCGCGTGGCTGTCGGCACGTGCTGCACCTCCCCCAAGCGGGCTCAGGGGTCCGCCTGCAGCGTGCCCCCACGGCTGCTCCACTGGATCCCCTTGGCAATCCTCACTACGTTCAAGGTCAGGAGATTGCTCCTGATCTTGCGCACTCGACGCGCAAGCCCGGACGACCGCATGCGTCCTCCCTCGACGGGTGCAGCGCCATCCACGCGGAGCGCCCATGGCACGGCCTGCTGCGTCATTGTCGTTCAGCAAGCTCCTGAGCAGCAGCGCGGAGCAGCATGCACAACGCGCTTTTGGGCCTGAGCACGCCTTGCCCGACTTCCCCCTAGACCTCACCAAATGCCTGGTCGTGGGCACGCACTCGAGGTGAGCAGCATCATGGTGGCCAGCCCGCTTGCTCGCGGACGCTGCAGAGGCGCAGGAGCGGCAGCGCGCACAGCGCGCCTCTCGCCTGCTTTCGCGCGCAGCCGCCTGGTGTGCGTGGCGCTGCAGTTCGCCGCCAACGCCGCCAGCGCAGCGGTGGCGGCGCAAGGAGGGCCGCAAGCGGGCGGGGGAGCGCGCCCAGGCGCCCCTGCAGGCGCACCACATGCCCAAGAGCCGCCCGAGGTGGTGCTGCTGGGGCGCAAGCACGCCCTGGAGGAGCACATGCCCGTGCTGGCAGGGGGTGGCATGGATACGCACCTCCACGCCCTTTCGCACGTCAAGATCAGGCGAGCGGCTGAGGTGGCGAAGGTTGAGCCCGCTCGTGCGCGCGGTGAGGCTGCCGACGCCCGCCTCACGCGGATTGCTTGCTGGCCGCTGACCCCCAAGCAGGTACCTCGCCTCCCACGTGGAGCTGCAGCAGTGGTGCTGCTGCGCGCACATGCTGCGACCGCTGCCCAAGGCCGTCGTCGTGCACCACCTGGGCAGCTTCTTCAGGTGCCGGCGCTAGGTGCCTCTGACCGTGCGTGATGCGTCAGGGGCCCATTCATGCTCCTTCCACGCCGCGGTGGAGCTGCTGCTGCTGCTGGTGCTGCGCGCGCAGTCCTGAGCTGGAGAAGCGCACGCGGTCGATGCAGTTGGCGTGCACGCTGGCCTGCCTGGTGGACGCCGTCGAGGTGCTCAGGTGCGGGAGGCCCCTCCTCTTCAGTGGAGCATCAACCACGCCTGGCACGCAGTTGTGAGAGCGCACTCGCACTCGCTGGAGCGGCCATGAGAACCAAGTGGCAAGGGCGCTGCGCAGAGGGCCGTGCGCTTGCGCCTGCTTTGTGCGCGCACGGGCCGTGCCTCCGCAGCAAGATGGCGGGTGCGCCGGTGCCGCTGCTGGTGACGGAGGAGCTCCCGGCCTCGGCCCCGGCCAGCACCGGCGCGTCGCCCGGCGCGCCTCTGCAGCACGACAACTGGCACCTGCTTTCGAGGTGGCTCCCGCTGGCGCTGGAGGTGACGGGTGCGTGTGCCCCCTGTGGCGTGCCCCGCTGCCCGCACCGCTTGGCTGATCACGCTGCTGCTGCGCCTGGGCGGCCCTGCGCTGCGACCGCAGGGTCGTCCAGCGGGGCGGGCACGCACGTCATGTCAGTGCACACGCACAGCCCGGCCTTCGGCGCGCTGCCGGCGGCGCTGCAGCAGGCGTCGCTGCACTACCGCGTGTCGGGCGCGCTGCAGGTGCTCTACGCCGAGCAGCGGCAGCTGCCCACGGCGCACAGCCTGCTGCGCACGTTCCAGCAGCACGAGCCGCAGTGGCCAGCAGGCTGAAGGGCTGTTGTGGTGTCCGCGTCGCTGCAAGGCGTTGAAACCCGGCGTTGAACGAAAAAGATCAAAGAAAAGAAGAAGAAGGGAGCGCGCACGGTCGGCTCCTCGTCATGAAGAAGAAGACAGACAATGCGCGCGGCAGAAAGAAGTCCTCAGGTGCAGCTGTTAGATGTCGTAGAGGTTCTTCTTGTCCACCGCGCGACCCTTGCGCTGCGAAGCGGACGACGAGGGCGTGCTCGCCGCCGCTGTGCTCTTGGCGCCGGACTGGGGCGTGCCGCTGGCCGCGGCCCCTCCCTTTTTCTTGCTGTTCTTCTTGGCCAGCTCAGCCGCCTTCTTGGCCGCTTGCCGCTTGTCCTCCTTCTCCATGGCCTCCTGCGGCGCGGGCCGAGCACGACCGACGCACACGGCGCGTACAGCGCGCAGCACCCCCAAGCTCCTCAGAGCGGCCCCTGCCGCACACGCTGCCTGGGCGAGTTACGGCCAACGGCGCCACGGGCCTCACCGGGTCGAAGAAGAGCACGTAGATGCCCAGGAAAGCCTCCATGATGAGCGTGGGCATGAGCCCGGCGTCCGGCGTGAAGTAGGCGGCCACCACCAGCAGGATGAAGCCCACCACGCCCAGCCGCACGGGCTTGTACAGGCCAGCCACGCCGGCGATGGTCACGATGAGCCCCCCCGCGTACAGCAGCTTGAGGTACTGCGGCTGGAACGACTGCGTATGCAGGGCGCAGAGCCACGGGGTGCATGCGGTTGCGCGGTGTGTCACCTGCAGCGGCGTACGCGTGACGGCGCATTGGCCAAGCACCTTGTGGAACCTGGGCAGGAGGTACGAGACGTCGGCCTCGTTGAGCATGAGCACGGGGTCCAGCAGCGGCTTCATCGTGCAGCGCTCCGTGTTCTTGTCGAGGCAGTACTTGACCGTCATGGAGATGGCCTGCAGTGCGCCGGGGGCATGGCACAGGCACGCTGGGGGGCCGGCGTGGGCAAGGGCGTGGCGCCCGCTCCCCGCGCTGTGCCTGGGTCCCCTCACGGTGTGCAGCGGGCACCCTGCGCCCTGCTGCTGACATCACCTGCATGTAGGCGGCCGGCAGCATGATGGTCTGCGCCAGGACCTTGAGGTTGGGCGCGTGATCGAGCACGGCCAGGGCCGCCACGTGCGGCGGGGAGAACTGGAAAAACCTCGTGCTGCGAGAGTGGCAGCGAGCAGACAGCACAGCGATGATCATGATCCAGGGAGGGCCTCGAGAGCCCAAGGAGCGCGCGCACGCGACCCGCACATGCCGTCGTCCGTGACGTAGTCCAGGCTGAGCACGGGCGCGCCCAGAATCACCAGCAGGCCGTATCCCAGAGCCGCCAGCCGCCTGGAGCCCTCGTCGTATGTCGGCTTGGGCCCCTTGCGCTTGGGTGCCGCAGCGCCACTCCCGCCGGACGCTTGGGCAGCGGACAGGCTGCCAACCACTGCAGGGCCTGGAGGGGACTTGTGGGGGGCCATCTTGTGAGTGGCCAGATGCTGCGGAAGCTTCCCCCTGTCCTCCTGGCCGTCCATGCCGGTGAGCCCGGCAGGTCTTGGGTCGATGGCGCGACGATCTCCGCCACGCTTTTGCTCTGCAAGAGCTGCTTCACGAGTGCCAGGGCACGATGGCCAGGATGTCAGCTCTGCAGTCGCTGGCCGCGCGCCTGATGGCGCAGCAGCAGCCCTCGCGCGCCTTCTCCACCTTTCCTGGCGCGGGCAGGACGATGATGACGGCGGCGCTGGACTCCCTCGCTGGCGCGGCTGGTGCGTGTGCGATTGCCGGCTCGCTACTCGGGCGGAGCACTCGTGGTAGGGATGCGAGACAGAGAAGAAGCGTGAACAGCAGCAGCAGGCAGAGCACAGTCGTGCGCTCTGAATTACTGCTGCGCAGACTTCTACCACCCGGCCGCGTGCGGGTGCACGCGCTGCGCCCCGGTCGCAGGCTCCACGGCGACGGCCCACCCCGCCCGCTGCGCCTGCCGCTCCTGCGCCAGCAGCGCGGTGCCTGCAGCGGCGCAGCACGGCGCGCGGTGCAGCTGCGTGGCCTGCTCAAGCCCCACCGCTGGCTTTGGCGCCGTCCTGCGCAGCGCCGCCCAGCTGCAGCACCACGCCGCGTGCGCCTGCCGCCAGTGCGGCGGCGCCCAGCACCCCAGCCCGTGCGCCTGCACCGCCTGCAGCTCCACCCCGCGCGCCAGCAGCTGCCGCTGCGCCTCCTGCGTCGGCAGCTCCCTGCCCCGGGCGGCGCGCCTGCACCCGGCGGCGTGCACGTGCGCCGCCTGCAGCTCGCTGCCCGCGTCCGCGGCGGCCTACCTGCTGCAGCCCCGCCAGCAGGCGCCGCGCCTCCCTGGGCACCTGGCGCTGGCCGGCCAGCAGGTGCGCCGCATGGCGTGATCGGCGGGCCTGGGCCGTGCGCCGCCTGACCGCGTGGTCATCGAGTACGACCCGAACGATGTGGAGCTCTTCATCGCTGTGGCCGACGCGATTGAGGCGGCCTTCCCCAGCGTGGTGGTGGAGGGCAACGAGGAGGCGGACGGGCGGCCAGGGTCGTTTGAGGTGCAGACCTCGGACGGCGTGCACGTGTTCAGCCGGCTGCAGGACCGTGCCAGGCTGGCGCCCGACCCCGACGTGCTCGTGGAGCGAATCGCCAACCGCGCCAGGCTGACGGGCGGTGGCGGAGATGGGCCGGCCTGCAGGTGACTCTCGCGGGCACCCCAGGCGCATGCGGCACACGGACGGCGCAGGCGACATGACGGCGGCGCTGCTCAAACCCCTGTTTCCGTCCCACAGCCGGGGGCTCTCTGGTGGTGGGACGGGGGGCAGCGCCTTGCCTGAACCCTCTGCCGGCGCTCCGTGCCGCGGTGCTGTGTCCTTTTTTTCGCGCGACTCGCGTTTTTGCCACAGGGGGAAGTTGAGGGTGTGTGAGAGAGGCTGGCGTGGGAGAATCACGTCGCAAGCACGTCGTGTGCTGCGCTGGAGTGGTCCTTTTGCAAACTGTTTGACGCATAAACACCGCCTCCGCAGAGCAGCGTCAGAGCCCCAGGAACTCGAGCAGGCTGCCGTGCACCGCCACGTTGGGCGCTGAGAGCGACGCCGCCACTGCTGAGCTGGTCGGGGCGGGCGCCGCGCCTGCCGGGGGCCGCACATGCAGCAGCTGCGGGACGAAGCGCTGCAGGTCGTGCACTGTCATGGGGTGCCCGTCCACGTGCAGGTCGGGCTCCAGCTGCCTGACGATGGACACCTTGCCCTCCAGCGTGGAGCAGAAGAGCAGGCGGTGCGGCCGGATGGTGCCTGGCGGCGCCGGGCCGGCGCCCGACGCCAGCGCCCCGCACGCCTCCAGCGCGCCGGTGACTGCTGCCTGGCCCACGTCATCCGCCACGTGGGCGATGAGGTAGACGTCTGCGATGGCTGACATTTGCTGCAGCGCCGCCACGCACTCGTCGCGCACCGTGGCAGAGTCCGAGAGCTCGGGCGCCTGCCTCTCGTGCAGCAGCACGCCCGGGACAGATATGGTGACTCGCCGCACGCCCGAGAGCGCAGATCTGATGCTGGAGGCCACTGGAATGGCTGGCTGAGGCGCGGGCGCCGAGGCTGGCTTGGGGGGCGAGGCCGCTGCTGTGGCTCCTGAAGCGGCCGCCGACGACGCCGCGCCGCCTTGCCGCTGCTGTTGCTGCTGCTGCTGTTGCTGCTGCTGCTGCTGCTGTGAGGACGACGCCGCGCGCTGCTGCTGCCTGCGCGAGGAGGAGGGGTTGTTGCTAGCTCGGAGGTGCCACCATCCCAGCAGCATCAGCGCCAGGCCCAGCACGCCAGAGAGCGGGAGGCTGCCCAGCGGCGTGCTCCTGATCCATCGCAGGAGCCGGTCGAGCAGCTGGCTCAGGAGCTGCATCCTCGCGCGCCGCTCACGCGTGGAGACGCGCGTGGTGGCGAGGTGCTGCGGTGCTGCGTTTGTGCGTGTGTGTGCGTGCGACGCGGTTCGGAGCTCTGCTGGGTCGAGAAAACGACTGCCGTGTTGCGGTGCACGCCCACACCCGGTCGAGCACAGCCGAGCACAAGGTAGAAGGCGATGCAGTGACGCGTGCGTTCGTGGCTCGCTCGCGCGCGGCAGAGGAGGTCAACAGCGCTCCACTCATGGACGAGAACGCGGCGCCTCCTGCAGCGCCTCACGCGCGCACTGGCACCGCGAGCGCCAATGGGGTGGTCTCCGGGGCCCTGCTCAGGCAGTCGGTGGCTGGCGCCAGTGCGCCCGTCGTCAAGGGCGCGAGTGTCGGGCCGCACACCACCAAGCCCACGAGCAGCAGCGCGGTGTGGAGCTCGGACCTGGCCAAGCTGAGGTCCGAGTTCGACCTCTTGCAGCAGCAGCTGCACGCCCTGCCCAGCCAAGCGGCGGCCCAGGCGCCCGCTGTGGCGCCCACACGCGCCGACGACAGCCCACCGCGGCGCCCCAGCACCACAGCAGCGTCCAGCACGCCCCAGCGCTCCGCGTGGGGCGGTGGCCCCAGCGCACCCTTGCAGGGCGTGCTGCAGCCTGCGGCGGCGGACAACGCCATGCCCGCGCGCACGTCAGCGTCCGTGTGTGTGCCGGCCAGCAGCATCGCCGCAGCGGCGGCACCACACACAGGCAGCGACAGCGGAGTCATGCGGCAGCCTCAACGGGGCCCTGTGCCGCTAGCTTGCCCCTCGCCACTCCCCGTGGCGTCCGCTCCAGCGGCAACGACCACCCCCACCTGCGCCGCCGCGGCTTCATGCTCCAGCTCGGCGGCGCCCCAGCAGCTCACGCAGGCGGCCCTCGCGCCAGCCCTGTCAGCCGGGGCAGCCGCCCTCTCGCCGCTGCTGCTGCGCCCCACCTCGGCGCCCGCGCCCGCCACACTCCCCCTCCCTCCCACCCAGCAGCCCCACCAGCCGCGCTCCTCCTCCGCCGACCTGGACGTGGGCGCCGCCTCCGGACCTGCGCAGCCCGACGGGTGGCCGGGCGCCAGCTCCAGCAGCCGCCACGCGCTGGGAGGGGGCGCCGGCGTCGCCGGCGCGTCGGCGCCCTCATCATCAGAGGCGCTGCTTCAGTTCACGCCGGGGCTGGCGCCCGCGCACAGCCAGGTGTGGCAGGCGGCGGCGCAGCTGCTCATGGACCCCGCGCTGACCAGCCTCTGCGAGGAGGGCCTGCACAGGCAGCTCACGCGCACCAAGGACGGCGCCACCGAGGCCTCCCGCATCCAGGAGCTAGCAGGTGATTGGACGGGACGCGTGGGCACGCTGTCAGACAGGCCAAAGAGACGGTGGAGACGCGCCAGTCCTGCCGTCGGGACGTTGCTGATGCGCGGCGCGTGTGCGGCGTCCATGGGACACAACACAAATGCTGCAGGGCTGGTCAAGCTGCTGCGCAAGGCGCTGCGCGAGCTGGGCGGCCGCGTGTCCGAGTACGTGGACCAGTGCGTGCGGCTGGAGAAGGAGCAGCTCAAGCAGGTGGGCCACGCCTGGGGAGGGGGTGGGGCAGCTGTCTGCAAGCACGCGCGGTGCCGCATGGGCCCTCGCGTGGGTGCTTGCTTGGACAGCAGCGCACACACCTTGGCGCATCACGGCGTGTACAACCGCTTGCAAACGCGTACAGGTCGAGGCGGTGCACCTGTCGTCCGAGAGCGCGGCGCGCGCCATGGAGGCGGAGCTGGCCGTGGCGCGCCGGGCGCAGGCGGGCTGGGAGGCGGCGCAAAAGGCCGAGCGCGCCAAGTGGGGCGCCGAGCTGGAGGGCGCCCGCTTCGAGGTGACACGCTCCCCTGCTTGCCGCCCACTCCCTCCCCCTGCGCACATGTGGTGAAGCGCAGCATGAGGCGGGTGCGCAGGCGATGAGGGGGTGGCGCGGCGCGCGGTGCCGTCGTCTGTCCTGCAGGCCGGCAGGCTGCGGCGCGAGCTGG